>Ga0182024_10008683_pt1 | contig 21288 bp, 7 predicted proteins | sample P32metaG_FD_120480 | JGI IMG/M metagenome (GOLD analysis project Ga0182024, IMG submission 120480) | Permafrost microbial communities from Stordalen Mire, Sweden - P3-2 metaG (Illumina Assembly) | ecosystem: Environmental > Terrestrial > Soil > Wetlands > Permafrost | place: Sweden: Stordalen...
CGACAATCTGCACATCGATGACACCGCGCTCGACCTTAGCGACGTTCTTGCGCCAGTCCTGCTCTTTGTGATTGAAGACAAAGTAGCAAACGCCACCGATCAGCAGCAACAGCACAAGCAGAATCGGCACAATCAACCATTTGTTTTTACCGCCGGACTGCATAAGCTTTCCGGCGCTTGTGCTCTGAGATCCTAGAATCTGAAACATGTGGATGACCCTAAATCCTGGCAGACGACACCGATAGGAACTTTTGCAATCTTACGATAACGTTGAAACATACGGCTCACCTTAATATTCGCCGATTTCCCGCGACTCTCCATTTAATTAATCTTACCGTCCGCCAGCAATTATTGCTTGTTGCTTCCGCCTTATACTGAGGCGCAATGAGAGGCTCGCGACCGAAAGCCGCGGTTATGAGTGACCGGACGATGTTTTTACTGGCAAGAGTTCGAAACATATCTGCCAGGTTTCCTGCGAGTCCAACGCTGTCATTACCGGGCTCTACAGTTCGCCGCGGGCTCAGAGCTGCGATCGCTTTTGCGCTCGCATTGCAGATGGTGCCTGCCTTGGCAGATAGCACCCAGCCCGACCCCTCGGTTGACAACATGATCGCCGCCAGGCCGTTTACGTCGGCTCTGGGCTCGTCAAACGACCTGGAGTCGGACTCGTTGCTGTCGGATCTGGCCGATCGCATGAACCAGATTGCCTCATCCACCGAACAGAAAGTCGCCCAGGGCAACCAATCCGCTCGTGACAAAGCACCCAGATTCAAGTTGAAGCAACTTCCGCCTGAGCCCGCTTTGACGCATGCTGAGAACAGCACGATGCACATGGGCCCGTTTCATGAAGGCGTGCTCGTGCCGATAGCGCTTTTGAAGCCGATTCAGCTCGAAGCCAGCTACAGCAAGCCGATCACACTGCACGAAGCGCTTGATTACGCCGTCGAGAACGGACTGCCGATCAAGATTTCGCGCGAAAGCTGGGTTTATCAGCGCTGGCAATATGCAGGCACGCTGCTTAGCGCCGTGCCGATTCCTAACTTTTCGATGAGCTACAACCGCACCCAATCGAACATCATTTCCAATGACACCAATTCAAATGCCAAGGTGTTCCAAACAACCGTGCGTTTTCCGGTCTTTCAGGGAGGCGCCGCAGTTTATTCAGCTATAGCCCAACACTACCGGGAGAGAGGCTGGCAACATGCATATTACACAAGTATTAACGACGCGATGCTTGACGTCTATCAGAAATACACCAACCTCGAGCTTCAACACGTGCTCTTGCAAATCAGAGCAAAAGCCGTGCAGGTGTCGGAAGCGCAGCTTCGCTTGAACGACAGTTTGTATCTTGCCGGCGCCACGACCAAGTTGGCAATCATGCAATCCAGGACGCAGCTCGCTCAGGACAGAGAAGCGCTAATCGAGCAGCAAGTCGCTGTGCGCGTAGCGGCATTGGCTTTGTCGTATGCATTGGACATGCCGATGTCGATCAATCTGATTCCACAAACTGAAACCGTCACAGAGGCAGACCTGGTGGCGCCTGAGCAAAGTATCAACCAATTGCTGGCCACGGCAATTGCGCACAGACCGGATTTAAGAGAATACGAACTGTTCCGCCTGGCAGCAGCGCGCAACGTGCAAGTAGCAGCTTCGGCACTTTACCCGCAAGCGTCCTTTTTCACGTCTTACACCAACTCGCAGACAGTTGTCACCGGCGGTGGTGTCGATAAATCGGCGAATTCTGCGAGCAATGCCGCAGCAAACAATACCAATAGCTCCACTAGCAGTACCAATTCAAGTTCCGGCACCGGCTCGACAAACAACAACAACAGTAACGGCAATAACAGTTTTCAAAACACCGCTGCCGCCGGTGTGTTTGGCGGAATCTTCAACACTGTGCAAGCAGGGTTCAACCTTACCTGGTCACTCAACAATCTCGGACTGAACACCGCTGTCAACATCGTATCTGCGCAAGCGCTCGCACGCCAAGCTTTGCTCCAGGCGAATCAGGCGCTTTTGCTGGTTAACGAGCAAGTGCGCGCCGACTTCACCGGCACTCTCGCCGCTCGCACTCGGATCGACAATGGCGCATATGGCGTTGTCTCAGCCCGAGAAGCACTGCGTTTGGCCAATCTACGTCTGGCGGCCGGCACCGGCACGAACATCGATTCCATTCAGGCGCAGAGAGATTATATCAATGCCCTGGTCACGCAAGCGCAAGCGATCATCGGCTCGAACATGGCGCAAGCACAGCTTTTGCACGACATTGGCACGATATCCATTGCTGGATTGCTGCACGGTTATCGTCCCGATACTGTGCCAAAAGCGCAGCCAGGGAGGATTTGAATATGCTGAGAAAATTGTTTCAGCCGCTTTTAATTTCGCTCTGTCTAATATGGCAATCGTCGCCTGCTGCCTTCGCCAACAAAGCGGTTCAGAACGCCGATGACAAGCCAGTTCCACCTTCCGTCAACGCAAAGATTAAAGCAGACCTCGAGAGTTTGCAGCAAACAATTGCCCCGCTCGGCTCAAAAGAGGAACTGGCACAACGCCTGCCGGTAATCAGCGACGATACCGGACATTTGTCGATCTTCAAGCCGAAAGAGCTTCCCCCTGAACCGACAGCCAGCCATGCCGCTAATGCGGTAGTGCGAATTCCACCGATCGTAATTGGCCAGTTGATAGCCACCGCTTTTGTGCATCCACTGGAAATGGATGCGAAATACACTCGCCCGATCACGCTACGCGAAGCGCTCAACTACGCGTCATACAATAGTCTGCCCATTAAAATTTCGCGCGAGAGCCTTACATACCAGCGGTGGCAACTTGCCGGCGCCATCGTCAGCGCCGTGCCCATTCCGAACTTCGGCACCAGCTACAACCTGACGCGATCGAGAACCTTACCGAATACAATCGAGACAAGCAAGGTTTTTCCAGTTTCCCTTCGCTTTTCTGTTTTTCAAGGCGGTGCTGTCGTTTACGCAGCGCTGTCTCAGTACTATCGAGAGAAAGGTTGGAGCCAGGCGTATCTCACGAGCGTCAACGACGCGCTGCTCGACGTTTATCAAAAATACGACAATCTGCTTCTGCAGCATGCGCTCTTACGGATTAGGGCCAAAGCCGTTGCCGTTTCTGAGGCGCAATTGCATTACAACAACGTCCAATACATCGGCGGTGAAACGGCGGCGCTGGCGATCATGCAATCGCGCACGCAGTTAGCTGCCGATCGACAAGCTCTTCTGGATCAACAGGTGGCCGTGCGGCAAGCGGCTCTAACACTGGCATTCGCCCTTAACCTACCGATGTCGATCAACCTGGTTCCTTCCGACATGACGTTGAGAGAAGCAGCGATCGCTAATGGCGATCGTCGAGTGGACACGTTCATGCAAGACGCTCTGAGCAGCCGGCCTGAGCTGAGGCAGTATGAAATGTTCAAGTTGGCCGCAGCCAGGAATGTCTCAGCCACGGCCGCTTCGCTCTATCCAAGTCTCTCCTTCACGACCGCGTACACGCAAGCCAAAACAGTAGTGAATCCGCCCAACGGCAACGTCGGTGGTGTGGCGGTAGCCACGATCACGGCGGCGCAAAACGGATTGGGCACCGCCACAGCCAACGCACTGGGGCAAACGGCTAGCTTCAGTCCGACCGGCAGCACCACCGCCAATAGCGGCATCAGCAATACAGTAGCGACCTCGGTCGTAGAGGCCAGCGGCGGGCAGCCGCTCAACGTCGTACAGTCGGGCAGTCTGGTCACGTCAGGCGCTGCATCACCTTCATTCATCGGCACCGGCAGCGGTGGCGGTGCTCCCAATATAAACGGCAGCAATGCACCGGGCGCCGGCGTCTTCGGCGGCAACTCTGAAACCTTCCAGGGCGTGTTTAGCGGCAGCTGGTCGCTGAGCAATCTGGGGTTAAACACAATCGTCAGCACCTTCGCGGCGCAAGAGCTTGCCAAACAGGCGGGCATGCAATGCAACCAGGAGTTGACCCTGGTTTCAGAGCAAATTCGAGGGGACTACTGCAATCTTGTTTCTGCCAAAAGCCGCATCGATAACGCCGCTGTCGGTGTTGTCTCTGCTGCTGAAAGCCTCCGTCTCAGCAATTTGAGATTGACCGCCGGCACCGGCACCAATATTGATGCCATCCAGGCGCAGCGAGATTATGTCAACGCCCTGATTACTCAGGCTCAGTCCATCATTACCTCGAACATCGCCCAGGTGCAGATGACGCACGATACGGGAACCATATCGATAGACAAGCTGACTGCAGACAGCGATATCCTGAGACCACAAGGTAACTAGCGGCCGATGAAAAACGTTTCCCTCATTTCATATCTGGCAATGACAATCTGTGCCGCCTCGATCCAACGAGCCGGCGCTCAGCAAGCGGGTTCCGCCAGCATGACGAGATGGCATCCGCCAACACTGGATGTGACCAAAGACGATCAGCCGAAGGCGATTCCACTGGTCAACGTGCTCGAATCAGTAAAAATGTCAACAGATCCATACGAGGTCTATCTCAACACGTTGACTGGATTCGAACTGTCGGTCCACAACGGCACCGATCGGCCGCTGGTTGTGGACGCGGACAAATGCACGGCGCTGTTGGATGGCGTCGCTTACGATAGCGCCGGCAGCGAACAGATTGACCATGCTGTTCGCTATCCGCATACGCTCAAAACACGTGTGGAGCTAAAAACCGCTCGTATCGCCATCGCTGCTGTGACAATCGGGGCATATCAAACGGTCACCGATGCCTTAGTGCAAAGAGGTCCTGTGCTCAAACGCTACGGCGTCGATGAAGTGCGCCGCGAGGAAGAAGAGATAGCGTTCGGCTCCCGCGTCGTCTGGCCTGGTGAAACCAGCAAAGGACTCGTCTATTTTTCCGTCGAAAACTCTTTGCGCGGAGCCGCTCTGAAGATACCCGTTCGAGCACTCTTCGACCCAACGGATCAAGCCACCGTGCAATTCACATTCTGAAAAGATTGATTCTGTTTCTGTCAGAATTTCTTGACGCTGAGATCGGCGGTCTCGACTTCATCGGCCCAGACGATAAAGTTTTCCAGAATGTGCGTTCCAAATGAAGTGGTGATGGCACAGTCGACTGCGTCGCGACCGGTGGCCATGAGAATCCATCCGATGCGACGAATGTTGTGCCGGGAATCAAATATATGCCACTGCCCACCGAGGTACACTTGAAAGCAAGCGCTGAAATCCATTGTTGCGCCATCTGGTGGCACGCCGATATCACCAAGATATCCGGTTGCGTAGCGGGCTGGGATGTTCAATGCGCGGCAGAACGTCAACGCCAGATGCGTAAAATCGCGACAGACGCCTTTGCGCTCTTCGTAAGCCTCGTACGCGGTCTTGGTTGGGCGCGCATACTGATACCCGAATTCAATGTGTTTGTTAACCCACTCACAAATCGTTTGCACACGCGCCCATCCTGGCGGCGTGTCGCCAAACAACTGCCATGCGATATCAGACAATCGATCGACTTCACAATAGCGACTCGGCAGGAGGAACTGCAAACATTCCGAGGGTAAATCTTGGACCGGATGTTGAATAGCGTCCCAACACTCCGGCAGAACAACGCCGGTATCCTCAACGATAGTGTCGTTGCAAACTCGCGTTATCCCCACCGGGGCGACAATGCGAGCGCATCGATTACCGAAGCTATCGATAAAGTCGGTCACCGGAACTGCCGGCTCGATCGTCAATTGATCGGGACCACGCAAGTCTGCTGCACGTGACGGAAGCACGTACAGCAAGAATGTCATCGCAGTTGGTGCCGTGAAGTTAAAACTGATATCGTAGCCAATACGAATCAACATGGCGACGCAGCCCTCAATATATGATGCACTTAAGTTTAACAGCTTGGCGCCTATGAGGCAGCCATTGTGCTCATTTATTGCGCTTGCAAATCAGCCAGCTCATCGCTCGCACGCTTGCGCGCGTCAGGGGCAGAGTTGGCATCCTGACTAATGTTTTGGCACAGCTGGCGGTACTCGTCCTGCGTCATCCGATCAGCATCCATCAATCCTCGCGCTGCGACAAATGACAGTATGGCTTTGCAATTGTTCATTAAGGAACGCATAGACTTGTTGCGGCGTCACTGTTTGTGCGAAAGACCAAAGAATGGTTCATGGCTGATCACATCATCCGAGCCGAGGACACGGCTCACCGTTGGTGAGAACCTTAAAAGGGGAAATCCAGATCCTGCGAAAATCACCACATTACTCTTGCTTAGCGCCGTTCCGCCTTTGCATGCCATAGCATCGCTCACAAAGTGCTCATGGATACATCACCAACAGAACACTCAACATACGTAATCTTCTCCTTACCACCCTTATCCACCTTATACACCCTGGCAGAAGCTCAAAAAACCGCACATCAATTGCGGTTGCATGTTGGGAGGCGTTTCAAATGGGAACACCAGTTGGCGACAATCCTGCAATCAATGCAGTCGTTACTGAAGCGAATCAAGACCAGGCTAAAGCAGCGCAAGATAAATTGGCGGCGGAGCGGCACGATACGCCCCCGCAACAACAGATTGCTGCCTTTAAATCGAAAAGTGACAACGGTAATATCAAGCTCGTCGAGCTAACGATCGCGAATGATTCTCCTGGAGTCGTTGCTGCCGACGCGCAACTAAAGCTCGAAACGACCGATAAAATTCCGCCCGTTGAGTATGCAAGAATGACGCCTGACGAAAGGCTTATCTTCAATCTGCAGCAGTTGATTCTCGCTCGAGCCCTCTCAGGCAATCTGATTGTAGATAAAGTCACTGCAGAGCAGTTGAAGCAGCTAGTCGAACAGATGCAAAAGGAAATGAAAGGCGATGATTCCGTCAATGACGGACACCCTCATTTTGGCGCAGCGACTAAGAGAATGTTCGACATGTATAAGGTATATCTGGAAACACGCGGCGTGCCGGCAACCATGCAGCAATTGCTGCACAGCGACATCGGTATTCCAGTAAAGTCGCCGATAAATTTGCAGATGCGCAAGTTCAACGGAGAGGAAATGCCGGAGCATCCGATAGATTATTACAAGCGAATCTCCGCCGGCGGCAAGCAGTTTACGCTTACCGATGCAGATGGTGCACCAACCAAAACCGATGCTCCGCCGTCTCAAGACACCCTGAACAAGTTGCGCGGTGCAGAAGACTTCCTCAATTGGGGCACCGGGCAGCTGATGGACAGTCGAATCAATTTGCTTGAGGATCGGCTTGCAAGCCGCATTACACATGAAGGTTTTCCTAAAGAATGGCTCGACAATCCCGGGCGTCAGACCGACCGGGTTGGCTGGTGTCGCTCAGTGCAGGAGCACATCGATCAATGTACGCAAATGGGGCGCGCTGTCGATGCTGCACTTTACCTCCAGAACAAAGAAGGAATGTCAGATCTGGTTAAAGAGGCGATCGCTCATCTGCCCAAACACATTCATCCCGATATTCAGCGAGATGGAGATGGCAAGCTGGTCAGCGTTAAGGAAATCAAATTCGATCATCCTCAGGATCTCGACCTTGCCAATCCGCAATACATTGCCCAACAACAAGCCAACACCGAGTGGATGCAAAAATACGGCAAACAGATTCTGCAAGCACTCAGCGCTGAAAAGTTGGCACAACTCGACCCCACGCATTTCCTCTATTGGGGCGACATTGAGATGGCCAATAGAGCCGCCGTCGTCAATGATAAGAACGAGATCACCGACATTTATGATAAACGCACTGGGCCCGATCGCCCACCGCAAAGCAATGAGCACATCGCCGACATCAACCTCACCCGCTGCCGTTACGACACGCAGGAGATTCGCGATAACAGCGGCAATTTGAAGGAAGTCGTTGTCGACTTCAACATGCAGTATGGCGAGGTGCCACCACTCGGCTATCAGAATCTGATTATGGATAACGTGGGACAACCCCAGCATCCATCTTGTCAGGAAAATCCAGATGGCAAGCTGCATTTCAAGCCTGACGATTGGGTCGTGGTTAGAGACAATCACGGACAAGACGTAGTCATGCAAGCAAAGGACTTATCTGACTACAAAGCCAGTCAAGAATTCAACTATTACTTCGACAAAACTGTCACCATCGCCATGGACGCGTCCATGCTCGTTACCGGAGTCGGTGCCATTGCAGAGGGTGTGGCGGTGAAAGGCGGAGCCAATATGGCGATGCGCCTGATCCAGGGCACTGAAGAAGGTTTGAAGGCTGCGCAACTAGGCCGAATCAGCGCCGAGGCCCTGGAAAAGGCCGGTCAAAAACAGATTCTCACCGGTATCAGAGAAACATTCTTAGGTGGTTCCGGACTGCTGAATAACGCCTGGGGACATGAGAACGCCGGCCCGGTGCTGGCCGTGCGCAACGCGGCATTCACCTACCAAGCCGTACGTTCAATTCCCGGACTGAGCCAAACGATGTCCGGACTGGAAGGACTTGTCGGGTTTGGCAAGAGCGCTTCCACAGTCGCTGCAGCCCGCAGCCTTCTAGAGGGCACCGACGACGCCGCCCTATCTGCTGGACCAATTCTATCGTTCCTCAAGTCTGGTGGCGAGACAGGATTGAAGTGGAGTGGTCGTGCATTTGGCTACACTCTCGCTCGCGAACTAAACGATCAGAGGAAGGAGATTGAGCATGCCAATGATGTCGACGGAGTGGGCGAAGCACTGCGCGCCACCGACGGATTGACGCCGCCGAACCATCAACTTACGACTGAAGAAAAGCTGGAGCAACAAAGACATTTTCTGGCCAGTACCGAGAAAGTTCTGGAAGATTATGTACGCACTCACGATATCAGCAAACATCAAGCTGAAATTACGAAGATACTCGACACAACAAAGCATCTGCTTGAGCCGCCATCGCGAGAGATCGTCGATGATCCCCAGAAGCTGGCCGCTTTCGAAATCACACATGAGAAGGAGGTCGATGCTTTTAAGGCTGATCTGCGCAAAAATCTGGTCTGGTCGGCAGATCGCATTCATGATGCTGAGCTAAATCGAGCCAATGATTCAAAATACGATATTGAAAGCAATTTGCCGGAGTTGCAGGACAGGAAAACGTTAGTCGATGAAACTCGCTATCAGCAGAATGCAGTCGATGCAGCCAATGCTGCCTTGAAAGCCCAACAAGACGGTGTCGATAAAGCGAATCGTGATCTTAACGACGAAAAAAATCAGACGGATGCCGTGAAGAAAGCGCAGTTGCAAAAGAGCTGCGATGAGGCGCAACATGAGCTGGCAATTGCTCAGTTTCAACTGGATACAGCAAAGGCTCGGCTGCACGATGCGCAAGACAAGGCGCATCTAGACCTGTTAAACCTGCAAGACGCGGACAAGCCAGTCAACGGATCGACTGCATTTGATGGAAAAGATGATGTAAAAGCTGCCTCTGCTCTAGCCTACATGCTCCTCTGCGTGGACGAGCACGGCAACCTCCCCAAAGACGGTGTCCTCTATTCGAAAACCGAAACGGTCCAAGGATTTCACGTCACCAAGGAATACGCAGATCAAGGCAGTGAGTCCGGATCTACGCATAAAGTGGAGGTGGAGCAGAAAGATCACGATGCCCAAATTCAAATTCGAGTGTCAGACCTGGCTCGATACTTTACGCCAGATTTGCAAAACGATCAGAGCGCCGATAAGAGAATGAGTACTGGAGAAACACTGGATCGACTCGGCATTATCTCCCTCGATACGCACGCCTCGATTCTGAAGAACATCCTCAAAGACAAAAGTGCAAGCGTTGATGAGAAATCTAAGGCGCTTGTCGATTTAGGTTCCGTCGTCTCCATGTTGGAAATTAGTGAAACTCAAAAAAGACTCAACTTGACCCCGTCAGAGCTTGTCGGCGAGGCAGGCGATCATTTCACCAATACCAGTGCTGACTTGAAAGCAGTCATATCAGCGATTGCCTCCGATGACCACCAAGACAAAAATGTGCGTGGCCTGGCGGCACTATATTCATATGCTCTCGGTCCTCACAGAGCTCACATGACGGAAGAGGATCAGGCGATCCTGCAAAAAGCAATTGGTGATGGCCAATCCAAACCCGGACTTAATTACGATCAATGCGTCAGCTTCCTGAAGAAGCAAGCGGGATTCGACCCGAATCAGCCCAGGCTGGACGGAGCAGATGTCGATCATCGCGACGCCAGGGTGCATGCATTGATCGCTCTCGACAAACTTTTGCCTCCTGGTTCCAAAACTGAGGGCGATCTTTCACACCTGGAGATTGCTAAACAGTTGGCCAAATGCGTCACTCCTGGTGGCAACGAAGTTACGCTGGCGGCGCTTGATGCTTTGCTGCAGCCAGCACCAGGATTCGACAATCATTCAAGATTGTCCATGCTGGACAATGGTGATGCCGACGGTCAAAAACTGGCTATGCAGGTGAGGAAGGCAGCCGTTGACGGAATAGAGTTGCGGGTCAAACCAGACAAAAATGCTCGCAGTTCATACGACATTGTCGATGCATATGCACATGCCGGGCTTATTCAACGACTGCCTCAGCTGCTCGACGGCAGGGACAGCGGAGCTAATGCCGCCCAAATCGATAATCTGAAACAGCGCGCAGTCGATGACATTAGCGCCTCTCTCGCTTTCGCCAATATGGACCAAATAGCCCAGCGCAGGGCGGACATGTTGATCGCCGGCGCCAAAGCTGAAGCAATGAACGATCCTGCCAACAACCAAGCCTCGTCCTCTAAGATTGAATGCGCAAATGAGGCGAAACAAAAGGCTCAAGACGAATGCAAACAAGCCGAAGCCGAACTTTCAGCTGTCACCGGTCGCTCCGTCAAAGAGATTCCGGCCGATGACAAACTGCTGGATCTGGCCAAAAAGATCAAAGAGGAAACGCTGGCTCATCGCCCCACCAAAGAGTTGGAAAAACAGTTGCGAGAGGAGTGTGCTCATAAAGTTCGCACCGATATCATCGGTGATATCATCAATGGCAAGCCGAATCTCACTTCACTTTCGCTGGCAACCAGTGCATACCAGGACCTGGCGCAAGCTTCAATTGAGTCGCTGGCGAAACTGGGGATCGCGGGCAATTCATTTGCTACTGCCGTTTTGCGCGAGCACGCTGAGTCTGATCCGAGGCAGATGACTTACGAGAAGAACGACCTGCTCAGATATGCCGCAGTAAAAGCGCTGCAAAACAAGGTGCTGAGCCCCTTGGACTTTTCTACATGGGCGGCCGATCAGATCCAAAATGAAAAATGCCCCGCGATCGCTGATATCCTCCGCGGTGCCGCACGCTATGCAGAAGTCGGAATGAATCCCGGTTCACTCGCGCATCAGGACGATGTCGCGCGGTCTGGTGGTGATAACGAAGTCAAAGGATATGCTGCCGACTTCAGGCAGCAATTGATCACCAACGAGAATGGCTTGTATCACTTCCTCTCTGGAGATGCCCTGAGCAAGAAACTCGGGGACGCGAAAGGAAAAGTCTATGATGGTCATCCAATAGATCGATTGCTAGATTGCGGTGGCTTTCGGGAACAAGACACAACCTCATACGCACGAGAAAAACAGGCGCTAGAAGACAGCCTTAAAGACTTTTGGAAAAACGTCGATAAGTCATTAATTGACAATGCCACCAGCGGAGCGACTGACCCAGCAGCAGCAGCGGCCCGTCAGCAGGCTCTGCAAGCGTGTATGGCCATCGTCAGCACGGACGATACGACATTCAAAGGCTGGGCTGCCGCCAAACATAAAGAATGTACCGATAATCATAAAGCATGGCAGTATGAAACAGGAGTCGACGTCAACCTTGACGAACAGTACGCTCAACTGCAACGCAAGGCGGCTGATGCTTTGGCCGCCGCGGCACGTCCCGGCATGCCGGACGCGGAATTTGCGGCCGGTCTTATGGAAAAAGCACTTAGCCCTGGATTGATGAAAGATAGTTTCCTGCGACAAAAACTTGTCGACGGGCTGGACAAGTATTCCACCCATCAACAGAACCAGGGCAACCAACAGCTGCACGCTGCAGAGCGAGACGCTTGCGACACTGTTTGCAACAACCTGGTTGACTCGATCAAGAATTCGAAAGATTATTCTGCCAATGAGCTGCAGTTGCGTAGCATGGCCTACCTGAATGACCACGTCACCGCTAAAGAATTGCCAGGCGTGATCAACCGGCTCGAAAACGCGTTCGACAAGGCAATGCCGCCTGTACAGGATGCGATACGAGATTTTCTCGCAAGCAAGCGCGACGGCGTGGCGATGATCTACAACGCAGCTCCAGATAATTCTTCCAAAAATCCTGCAGACCGGGCTGAGTTTCTTGATCACGCCATGCACGATCTGACTGTGCTTAACTCAAAGCACGACAAGATATTGCAAGTAGATGCGCTGGTAGGTCAACAGGACGCCATGTATCTGATCTTTAAGAGTGTCAAAGGTTTAGAGCATGCTGACCCTGATGATTCTAGATTCAGTAAGCTCAAAGAGCTGATGAAAGAACAGTCCGATCAGTTTGGACGAAATTACGACAATGTTCGATTTGCCGCTGCAATCGGTCTCTTTAAGCTGTCACAGCCTGACTCGAGCGATCGGATGGAAGCGTACTCCACTATCGCCAAAATAGCGGCCGAGTCGCCTATGGTGGGGCTCCAACGCGATGCGACAGAATTTCTCAAAGAACAAACTGCTACGAGTTTCGATCAAGTTGAAAGAGCATTGCGCGAGGTTGTTGACAAAGAACAGAATAGATTTGATTCAAATAAGTCAGCCGACAATGCATACAAACTGGCCAATTCCCTGCACAATCTTGGCACACTCTTGCAAAATTCAGACCGAAAGTCTGACGCTACAGAGATTTTCGCACAGGCCTTTTGCGACTACTGCGCAATAGTTCCACCCAAATCTGTCGATCAACTGAGTAAGATGACCAGATCTGAATTAGAGTCAGCCGTTGAGCACGCTCTTCAAGACAAGTCACGTGATCCGCGTGCATTCAACGATTGCTTGATGTCGCTGGCAGAGGTGCTCGCGCCCGGATTGAAACATGAAGATGCGCGCTTCCAATTTGCAATGTTGCTGACCGACTACTATAAATCTTCTGGTTCCGACCGAATATCGGCTGACTCGGCTACGGGCAGCTCTGAACTATTCAGACTCGCCCGATTCTACTTGCACAATGGAGTGGAGGACAGAGTAGATTTCTGCTTGAACTCTGTCCAAAATGAACTAGCTATGAATAAGCCCATAAGGGACCGCGACCAAATAGAGTTTTACGATCTTATGGCGCAGGCTGCCTTGAAGGGTGGGATTTGGGCAATTATCGGTGAAGACGCGGCGCTGAAGAACGCATCAACCGGGGCGTCTTACGCTGCCCAAGCTTATAACATCAAACTGAAACAAGGCTATTCGATAGAAGAGCTGGCAACGAGCGCCAACACCTGTTCACTATTGCACGAGAAGTTTGCTCAATGCGAACCAGAAAACGCGAAGCATCTTAAAGATGCGGAGAACGCTCTCACCATGATGGTCGATCACTTGCGTAAAGCGGGCGACACGCACACGCCGGCTCTTGTACATGAATTAAAGCTGTTGTCAGACTTTTACGAACGTCATGGCGACAAACAAAAGGCCGAGCAAACCAAAATCGAGGCGAAACAGACTTTCGAAAAGGTGCAAATTTCCATGCTTCGGTCGCTCAACACTGATCAATTAAAAGACATTGCAGCGGATTGCCGTTTCCTATACGGTTCAGCCAGTGATATCAATATCAGTTGTTCAGGCGCTGTTAATTTGGAGCTAAACAGGAGAATGTTGCGTGACACAACAGACGAGCAGATCATCTCAATGATCGAGCCGTTGAAGCAGAGAAAAACCGAACTGACAAAGTCAGATCCCGAGGGCAAATCAGACGCGTCAAAAGAAGTGACGTATTTGCTTGGTCCCAGTTTGTATCGTGAGTTTGCCAAAGAGGTTCGCGAACACAACTACTCCAAGGCTGCGGAGACTCTGCATACATTGATGTTGGAAGATCGCAAGACCAATCCTGATCGAATCACAGGACAAATGGATGGTTGGCTGAATCAGGTGATCGACGGAATGCCTGAATTTAGCACCAGTGATCTGTCAAAATTTGATGATACCAAGGCAGCGTGGACTATGCTGCTTGAATTGCAAAATGAGCGATTGAGTCGGTCCGCCCATGCACAAGTTGCCAATCAAGATCAGCAGCATAAAGATTCGACCACCACTGAGGCTTCAACTTTGCTGCAATACGCCGACGCGCTTGCGGATGTTTATTCGAAAGCTGGTAAAGCTGATCTGGCGCGCGACCTGCGCATTTGGGTTCGTGCACAAGTGAAGGCGGCCATCCCCGATTACGTATTTGATACCGGGGCAGTTTCAGTTCCCGCGATGGCGGCTCCTGTCACCGCAGGGGTTCGCTGATTAGCCAATGCATCGCTAGCTGCGTGTCCGGTTTCCACCGGACGCGCACTGATAAGTAGATAACGGGCCAAGCGGGGCGCACGCTTGTGATCAATTGCATCCGGTTTCCACCGGATGCACACTGATAGAAAAATTGTGCTGACGTTAGAGATTCAACGGTAATTCTGACTGGTTCTTAGTGATATCGCCCTGCGGCATTATTATCGGAGTTCGATCTCGATCGGCCACTATTTGATTGCAAATACCATTCACCTAACATCAGGGCAAGGGCTGCAATCCCCATTCCTGCCCCTTCGATCTCTGCGGCTCGTCCACCGCCGCGTTCGTTGCGCGCCTCAACTACTGCACGCCGCGCAGCGATGTTAGCTGGATCCTTGGCCAGTTCAAGGACAGTCACCGAATTGATCTTTACATCGACCGGAATCTTATCGTCATTGATGATTGCGTCTTCGAGTTTCGCAATATCTTCTGGACTGGTCGAGTCCGTCCGTTCATTGGCAGGTGAAGCTGCTGCCCGGACTATTATCATTTGCTCGCCACCGCCGGCGGTTTGGTGGAATTCCGTTGGCGAGTCCACTTTTGGTGGATTGTGATTTTCCACCGCCGATGGTGGTTCGACCTTGCCTCGAAGATCGAGATCGTCGATAGACTCATTACGTCGTGGATCGTCGATGGACTGATTACGTCGAGGATCATTCGCTTGATCATTTTCTCGATCGGACGTGCGCGGCTGATTGTCTCTCTCGTTGATCGCGCGCATGCCAGCGATGAGCTCTGAGTTTTCTCTGATCGTGGTCGCCATATCCTCAGTCACCCAGGCAGCCTCTCGCTCGTGCAAATTGTCACGATATTTTGACCAGGATTCTCGACGATAATCGTTTATCTGTTGAATGCGCTGTTGCAGGCTCTCTGCCAGCAACTTGCGAGAGCCCGTCTCATCCTCTGCTGACCATTGTGCAGCGCCATCTCTTACTTGCCGCGCTTTGAGAGCGTAGTCGCGAACCGACTGTGGGAGCGCCTCGAACGAGTCGTTACCAAACAGATGTTGTCGCAGGTATGCATCGTCAACCAGGGCGCGCATGATGTCTTTGCCTGCGTCCGGAAAGTTGGCAACATCATTTAATTGGTTCAGGTCACGTTTGCACATTCTGAAGTCATTACCTGAAAGGCTGTAATCGTCCGGCAACATTCTCCCATTAGTAAAAGATTGCTCCAGCGCCTGCGCCTTCTTAGCCTGATCAGCGTTCAGGTACTGACCGTTGCGCGATTCAAGCACCTGTTGAAGTCTCTCTGCGCTCAATGGTGCTTTCGTGCGCTCCAGAAACAGTCGTTGAATCTCTGCCAGATTTTCAGGGTTCGACAGAGAAGCATTATCTAGATTTCGTTTGCGCGCCACCTCGTCTATCAAGTTCTGTGTTACCAGTGCATCTTGTTCGTTATGGACCAGTTCATGGTAGATCGTTGGTATAACTTTGCTGAAAGATTTGGCGTCGTAAATAGCTTCAGGAGGGATTTCAACTATTCCTTGACCTCGCTTATAGAGTCCGGCCGTACCCGGCTTTTGGTTAAGAACGAGCTTGACAGGTGGTAAATGATGCTCTTCATTAAAATCATTGATTCGCTGCTGAATAGCCTGCCGGCGAACTTCAAGCTCGCTATTTAAGTCCTTCGATTCGTGCGCGAACTTCTCTCGTGCATCCACCCATTGTTGATAAAGCTCGCGTGGACGTTTGAGCGCTTCTTGTTCTGCAGCGCCGAGTTCGTCAGGATTTTTCTTAACATCTTCCTCTAGCTTCTTTGCTAACTGGTGCATGTCTTCGCCAGGTTTAGCCAGATTATGAGCCTCAAGCATGGTGGCAGTGCGAAATCGAGAATAGGCAAGGCTTACGTCTTCTGCCTGAGCAGCAGTTTCTTGCCCTAGTTGCTGCAATGATGGAAACGTTTTGAATGCATCTTCGGTATGAAAGAAGAAAAAGTTGCGTGCATCCTCCGATTGAAGAACGCTCGGAGAGCTTCCTGTTTCAGAAGCAGTCTGAGCCTTTTCGGCTTTGGATAGTTTATTGTTGGGATTCCAGAGTCCCTCTAAGTCGACTGGATCATCTATATGATCGTCGTAGAAAGGAGTGGCTGATCTGTCCTGCGATCGATCACCCGGTTTTTTGTTTTGCAATTCGATCTGCGCTCTGGTTTGCAGTTTGGTTAAGTCATCAATTTTTGCGTTGAGAAATCCTAGTGGTCCAGCCGGACCTTCTCGATTGGCCTGTGGCCTATTAAGCTGGTCGGCGTACTGCCGCACGCGCTTAGCGTCGTCGAGATCATCCATACGCTTGAGATGATCGCCTAGTTTCTGCAAATCAGCAATATAGTTCCGCATCTCTTGTCGCCTGGCGTCGAGTTGCGCCCGCAGTTGTTCGGCCTTTTGCATGCGTAACTCGGGATCCTGAATCCGGCGAATGCCTTCGATTTTATTGTCTATGTTATTGGTCGGTGATTCTTGGTTCACGCTCCCGGGAGATGGAAGGCGAAGATCTTCTATTGATAGTCTTGACGGGTTTTTCTTCAGATATTCGAGTATCTTGTCGAACTGCAATCGAATATTTTCCCGGCGGGCAGCTTGCCTGTCGCGATCATCGTCGGGTAATGACGGGTCATGAGGATCTGAAACGATCACGCCTTTCTGACGCAATTCCGGCAGTTCCGTCTTTTCCTTTCGACTAGCGTCAAGCGGTAAAACTGTTCCGTCCTTTGCGATCAGTATGAAGTCGAATCCGGCCTCATCGAGATTGCTACTCGCACGAGTGGGTACCAGAGTATATCCAGCATCGTGAGGAGAACGCCCGTTTAACGCCTTCATGGGTTTGTCCATCGACTTCATTAGTTCGAGATAAATGAAGTTTTGAGTGTTATCGCCACCGCGAGTGTTTTGACCTGCTGCACCACCGGCGTCGTTCCATCTCGGAGCGCTTTCGGCGAGTTGGTCGATGCGTCTTTGACGTTCGGTTCGCAGCACGCTGAGCAAATCGCTGTGCTCTTTGTTCTGCGCTGGAGTCAATGCTCGGCTCGCGTTTCCAGAGGACACTTCGAGCTCCTCGAGTTGCCGCCTGCGTGCTACCGCATCTTGAACATCGCGAGAAAGTCCTGTTTGTAAACTATTTAATTCATTGGTTTGCTCAACTGTTCGATTTGATAACTTTCTGAGCTTGTCAATTTCTTGCTGTTCTCCTTTGATTTTTGTAGCCAGGTCAATTTGCGGGTTGTTGTTTGGCGTACCAGGGGCGTCGGACTGGCGGTCCCCGGAAGGCGAACGGTCCGCGAAAGACGAACGATCCGCGGATGTGGCGGCACCAACACCACCGGTGGTGTTGGCGCTGTTGATAGAACGTTGTTGGGGTTCAGAAGAAGTAACACCCAGATCAGGCAAGTCAACGTTTAAGGCGGTCATCGATAGGCGGTTTGCCGCCTGCACGTCAGCAAGGCTGTAGTCGCTCAGCACTCGAAGCGTAGGTGGTGCCGATGCCGTTGCTGTGATCAGCGAGTCTCCAATTAGATTGGATTGAACCGGCTGGTGACTTTCGGACGCTTCACCGTACATCGTGGTGAAATTGTCGACGCGACCGTCTTTCCTTGCACCTTGTGTACTCGTGTTTGAACTAGCGTTATCTGCAACAGTCATAGATTTCGCCATGTCTTGTAAGAATCGGACTTTGCCAATTGAATCGAGCGATCATGCTGACTCAATCAATCTTTGTCTCGTCAGGTCTTGCTTTCTCGGACGATTTGTATGTCAGCCAAACTGCGCTCAACGTCAACGCTACGATGCCTATTCCATACGTTGCTCCTTCAGGAGTTATCCCTCCACCGGTCTTAGGGGCTTCCGTGGTTTTACCAACTTCTCCTGCTTTGAGATCCACGTCTCCATTCTTCGCAAGCCCTTCCGCCACCATGCGTCGTAAAGCGGCGTGAACAGGATTCTTCGCGGCTTCTATCGCGTTGATTGCATTTGCTCTTACGTCGGCTGGAATAGTTTCATCTCTTCTGATTGCATCTTCCAGGCGTGTTAATCGTTCAGGTCCGACATCGGTGCTATCGCCTGGCTCTGCTGTACGTCCAGGCTGCTGACCGACGACCAGCTTTTCACCACCATTGCTGCTGCGTTGAAACTCCGCTCCCGCGTTGACGCGTGGCGCTGCAGGGGCTACATCAGCGGGCGCGTCACCAGCGACAACTTTGCCGCGGAGGTCGAGATCATCGATACCGTCATTGGTGTCACCGCCATTGTTTGCCTTGGCTTTGTCGGGAGATGCGGCAGCGTTGTTGTTTTCCGGCCTGAGCGCAGAACTCTTCGCACGTGCCATCAAATCCGCTACCACCATCGAGTTTGCTGTATACACTTTGATTTCATCGACCTTCACGATGCTGGACGTGGCAGGATCAAGCAATTGATAAACATCGCCTGTGTCATTCTTTCGATAGAAATGTTTGTTTTCACCACCAATCTTTATTTCGTGATATCGCTCCGGATCTAGAGTTTGTACTCGTCCCCCGCTGATATCGAGAGTGCCGCTGCCCTTGCGAAGAATGACGGCATTGCCATCGGTTCCCGCAACCTGCCAGACGGAATTGTCGGGGAGCTTGGTTTGCTGTCCTATTTTGATTCCAGACTTTGCCAGGAAATCCGTAGAGTCAGCCGCGGGTTGCGGCGGGTCAGATTCTTGGTCGATGGGCGTACTCGGTGGAACGACATCCTTCGGTGGAACGGCATCCTTCGGTGCTGCAGTGTCCTTCGGTGGTGCAGTCACCCGCGAAGAGCTGTCTTGTCCGCCGGCGTTTGCTTCAGGCACCGCGGGTGATGCGGCTTCCGGTTGTTTGAACGGCAGGAACGTGCCTGACTTGCCGTCTGGAACCTGGCGAAGACTGCCATTCGCGTCGAGATTCCAGCGACCCGAGTCATACAGATATCCATCGTGCATTTCAGCATCGCTCTTAACCGAAAGCTTGCCGTCTTCGACTACCAACCAACTCCCTTTCGTTGCCCTGGTCGTTTTGCCGTCGGCGCCGACAATGTCGACATCGTGCGGGAGCCTCGACGCCTTCACATCTTTGAAGTCCGCATCCAACGCGCGATATTGTCCATCGGGACCCTGGCGATAAAGACTGTCGAAATCAGCACCTTTGACGACTTCTTGGCTCTTGTCTGATTGAGTAACGATGTAGTCGCCGGCGGCAACCTTTTCCCCTTTGCCATTGATCAGCATATCTTGCGATCGCTCCACCTTTTGCACTTGGACGCGAGCGTCATTGGCAAAGTCCTGTCCGTCTTTGATGATCTGATCTGCCAGATCGCTGCCCTTGATTTTGGCAACAGCTTTATCTGCGCTGTCAGGTTGCCTTCCGCCACCGTTGCCGGTATCGGACTCAGGCGCCGGCGGCACGCTGGCGGCGCGCTCCAATTTTGTGAAACCCGTGGTGAAGTCGGCATCCTTGACGCTGGAGAGTTTGCCATCTTTCAATACCAGCCATTCGCCCGTTTTGGCTGTTTGAGCTTTGCCGTCAGCGTCTGTGTAGGGCGTATCGGCAGTCAACTTCTTGGCTTTGATATTCGACGCTTGTCCATCTGCATATTCACTTTGCCCGGTCGCCTGGAATCGAGCTTCGAAGTCTTTAGCGCCGATCGATTGCTTGCTGCCGTCCGCATTGGTGACCAGATAGTCTCCAGCTTTTGCCGTTTGCGCGTTGCCTTTAGCGTCTTGGAACGGCGTATCTTGCGTCACTTTAGTTGCCGTCACTTTGGGCGCCTGTGTGTCGGTGTATAGGCCGCCACCACCGCCGGTGCTTTCAAATCTATTGTTGAATTCCTTGGGAGAGTATGCTTCTTTAGTCTTATCAGCGCGCGTGACCATGTAATCGCCGGCCCTGGCGATATGTTCCTTGCCGTCTGCTCCGGGATATTTCGTGTCCGAGAGCACACGGGCTGCTTTGACGGTATCGCCGAACTCTGCGTTTTTGCCTGTCGAAGTAAACCGCGTTGCGAAATCTTTAGCCGACACCGACTCTTGCGTTCCATCAGGGCGCGTGACCAGGTAGTCGCCCGCTTTGGCAGTTTGCGTCTTGCCGGTCCGATCGACAAAATTTCTGTCTTCGGTCAATTTGGTGGCGTTGACTTTGTCTGCTAGTACATCCTTATACTCACCAGGTTTGCCAGTTGATTGGAACCGCGCGTCGAAGTCTTTTCCTTTGACGACCTCTTTGTTCTTGCCGTCGGGGCTGGTGACAACGTAATCGCCTTCCTCGAATTTGACTTTCTTGCCATCTATTTCGACTTCTCCGGCTTTTGCTTGCTTTTCGGCTTTGAATGGGCGGTCGTCTCTGAACTCGATACCGTCTTTCGCAAACGTTCCCTTCAAATTCTCGTTCGCCGCCACTTTCTCGTACCGTTTCATCAACGCAAGCAGCGTCGCAACACCCGTAACGCCGATGATCCAGTTCCACCATGAGCCTTTGTTGTCGTCGGTCTTAGGTGGAGTGTCTCCAGGAGGCTTCGGCAGATCGGTGCCACCACCGCCTTCGCTGGGCGGGCGCGGATCGCCGGGTCTGGGCGCAGGACCGCCAGGCGCATCACTTCCGGGAGGCGTCGGCAAAGTCGGCTGATCGCCAGGACCCCCTGCTCCAGGTGGAGTGGGTAGAACCGGTTGGTCGCCGGGAGTTCCTGGTGGCGTGGGCAAAGCCGGTTGGTCGCCTCCAGGCGGAGTCGGGGCGTGGGGACCATCGCCTGGCGTTGCCCCTCCGGGCGGCGTCGGGGCGTGGGGACCATCGCCCGGTGTTGCCCCTCCAGGCGGCGTCGGCGCATGGGGACCGTCGCCCGGTGTTGCTC
>Ga0182024_10008684_pt1 | contig 21287 bp, 16 predicted proteins | sample P32metaG_FD_120480 | JGI IMG/M metagenome (GOLD analysis project Ga0182024, IMG submission 120480) | Permafrost microbial communities from Stordalen Mire, Sweden - P3-2 metaG (Illumina Assembly) | ecosystem: Environmental > Terrestrial > Soil > Wetlands > Permafrost | place: Sweden: Stordalen...
CGGCTACTTCAACTACTATGCCGTACCCGGCAACATGGACAGTCTGAATAGCTTTCGGTCCCAGGCGATCTGGCAATGGCACCGCGCGCTTCGGCGGCGGAGCCAAAAGAGTCGGATGACCTGGAAACGGTTCGAGCCTCTAGTCACATGCTGGATTCCGAGCGCGAAGATCCTTCACCCGCATCCCAACCTGCGCTTCGACGCCAGACATCTGCGGTAGGAGCCGTATGCAGTAATTCTGCAAGTACGGATCTGTGCGGGGGGCGTCGGGTAACTGACGTCCCTACCGCGCCAAAACTGTTTTCGGCTCGCCATTCCGAGGAGCGATTCGACGATGAATCTCTCTTTTTGTTGGCTTTTGGCGAGGAGTAATTCATTGCTGTGCTCGCAATAGCGCATTCAGAAGCCTTTTTCAACAAGCTGTTAGGTGAGTGAGAGCATCATTTTCAAAGTAGCGCCAGGAGAAGTGGTCATCCGCTCGAAAGCACGTTGACCTGCTTCGAGCTGAGCCTGCTCGGTCAATGAGGTGAGGTCTATTTCTCCTCCAAGCAACAAATGAACGGATTGTTGAAAGTCGATAGGCGTATAAGCGAATGACATGGTAACTCGGTGTTCCTTTCGTATGCTGGCCACAAAATCGACTTCGCTTCGCTGACTCCCCATCCCCAGCAAGAGCACCTGACCTCCGGGCCGGCATAAGTCAAACGCGAGCTGTCGCGCGGATGCCGCTCCGCTGGCGTCGACCACCAGGTCGAAACCGGCTGGGTTCCCCACTACTGCGCTGTTGCTTCCCTCGGCCGCACTCACATTGGCTGTACGATCGGCGCCCAGCTGCTGCATGACTTCCAAACGTTCTGCATTGACGTCGGCGACGAGTATTTCTCGGGCCCCAATGCACTTCGCCATGAGCAAAGTAAGCGCGCCCATGGTTCCAGCCCCCACAATGGCCAGACGAAAAAATGGAGGGGCTGCCGCAAGTCTGAAGAGGTGCACGACGTTCGCGAGTGGTTCCGCCAATATCGCTCGGGTCGCGGGAATCTCCTCGGGAATCGAGATGAGTTGTGTTTTTGGCAGCGACACAAAGTCCGCATAGGTGCCCTGGGTGCGGTCCATGCCAAGCAGGCGCCACGAAGCACACAGGTTTTGGAATCCGGAAACGCAGGCCGCACAATGCCCGCAGGAAATCAAAGGATTGGCTACTACGCGCTGTCCATTTCCTAAGCGACCAACCAATTCATGTCCGAGGACCAGCGGCGGTTTGCGCCGTGGGCTGTGGCCAAGGAAGCCGGTCATGTCGGAACCACAAATTCCTGCATATTCCACCGAAATCTCGACTTCTCCGGCTTTAAGAACCGGACGAGGAAGTTCTTGGATCTCCAGAGTCTGAGGAGCCGTGTACACCAGAGCACGCATATTTAAGCCCATCCTTCATTAAGCCTGAGCACTCAGCGCTTCTCCCGGGATCGGCTGGGCGCCAGCAACACGATGATGGTATGTGCAGATCCTATTAGGGACGAATAACGAGAAATCTGGCCAACGCCATCGGAAGGACGGTCGAAAGCGCCGCTCTTATCTGAATTAAGTGTCGACAGCTAACCGCCTAAAGCGCAGGAATGTGTCATTGGGGTGCGTATCCGAGACGCGCGGACATCAGGTCGGCAAATCTCTTCACCGCTGCTCCCAGGGAGGGGATCTTTTCCTCGGAGATTTGATGAGTCGTTCCGGTGACGCTTACGGCCGCCAGAACCGCTCCCTGTAGCCCCATGATTGGCGCAGCTACACACGCCACGCCTGCTTCGCCCTCGCTGACCTCCCATGCATATCCACATCGCCGGAAGTGTTGAAGCTGTTTTTCAAACTGCGACTTCAACGTGATGGTATAAGGGGTGATCTTAGTAAGCGGGAGGTACTTCAAAATTCGCGCCAGCTCTTCCTCCGGGAGAAATGCCAGAAGCGCCTTACCGACTCCGGATGCATGCAGCGTCCACCGCATTCCGACGTAGGAGGAAAATTGAATCAGTCCGGAGCCTGGAACCCGATCCACATACATTGACTCGCCATCGCGCATAACGGCAACGTGACTTGTGAGGCCAGTCTCCACCGCCAGTTCCTCCAGCAGATTATGGCATCTGCCGACCAAGTCCATTTGGTCTACGAGGCGCTGGGAGAGCGACAATAGCTTAAACCCGAGGCTATATCGGGACGACTGTGGATTTTTCTCAATATACCCGAGGGCTTGTAGCGTATACAGGATCGCCGCAGCCGAGCTGAGAGGCAAATGCAGAGCACGGTGAATCTCTGAAACGGTCATTCCCACATCCCGCTGCGCGAGCAAATCAATCACGTCGAACGACCGCTTTATCGCGGGCACCAAATATTGACTGGGCAGAGCCTTTGGCGACGGCTTTCTCTGTCCCCGCGAAGCATCGTTCACGTGCTGCTCCTTGAACCGGTTTTGACGATTAAGCATCTAAGTGTATCAGCAGCTGTCCAAAACGGCTCACCGCAGATTGTTCTCGAGATGCCCTTGGCGGTGCTCCCGGAGATCGCCGGAGCCGGGATCTAACCTGTCGCGAAAGCTCCAAACCACGTATGGCGAGATGACCTCGCCGCCCGCTAGATCTTCTGCTCGTTAGCGAGGGGAACCGGGACTTCACATGCCAGTGAGACTCGGGAGGGCGCCGCTTCGGTATAGAGAGCCGTGATCGGCAAGATCGGGCAGCGCATAGCCGTCGTGAAGTGTGACCAGCAATTCAAGACTCGAGTATTAGCCGCGAATCTGAATGTCCCCTGACTCCGAATGCTGCACACGTATCACATAATCGCCGCCCGGCAGTGACGTGATGGTGTATCCCTGACCCGGTGTCTTCAAATCGGACCGTACGCTAATCGATTTGCCGCCGACTTCGATCTCGACAGGTTTATAGGTGAGCCGTAACACCTCAGTGGATATTGGGTCGAAAGTCCGATAGTGAATGGTGCCTTTGCCATACTGAACCATCTGCACAACAGATGTGGAACGTAGCAGGTGGTCCTCCCGTGTCGGCGCCAACTCAGGCATTGCGCCCAGAGCCCACATAAAATTGCGGATATAATCTCCATAGCCGTCGTCAAACCAATAAGCGTTCGGATCCTGGTAATCCAGCCCGCAGCAGGCGATCTTACCGTCATCAGCGGCAAAATACGTGGCGTAGCTCAGGGAGCGGAATGCATCCACATGTGCCTGCCCGTCATTTGTCTTTTCATAGTATAGGGCGTTGATCGCCGCCCATCGCGAAGTATCGCTGGCCAGCCCCGCCCGCGAACAGCAACCCAAATATTCCGGGGGCGGACCCTGTTCATCGATCCCCCAAGCTCCATAGTAAGGGCCGCGTCCATAATGTTTCCTAACCCAGTCAATGATATGTCCCGCATCGCCTATCCATTGTGGATCCACCGAAGCGGGATCAGGCTGCGTCAGGATGTAGTAAGCGGTCATAGTTGGGCTAGCCTGGTTTGCATTCTCCATACGCTTAGGCACGTCTTCGAAATATGCTATCCATCGATCGTTGTGCATCGGATATTTTAGGATCCAATCCCAGGCTAATTTCCGGCTCTCCTCATAGCGGGCCTGATCGCCTTGTTTCAGCCGTAACAATTCAGAAAACAAACGCACCGGAGCAACTATCATTCCCCCGTATTCATTTCCATTGATAACCTCTCCTGTCTGGGCATTCACTCGGAAGGGCCACGGGGTGTGCGTCTCGTCGCCGGGCCGAACGTGTTTGGCAAGTGCGTCTGCGCATCGAATCCCCGCCGTGAGATATTTCTTGTCCTCGGTCATCTCATAAAAGAGTACGTAGCCGATGCCAAGTTCGCCAAGCTTGTCGGTTTCGATGCCGCCATAGGAATCGCGCGGAGTATCCTGCAGGCACTTGCCGTACTGCGGATCGTTGCCGCAGCCGGTGGCAAACGGTACGTTCGCCCAATCCCAATTGGAAGGAGTTGTTCCGTGCGCAAGCTGATAATCCAACATCATACGTACTACACCGGTAGCCTCCTTATCTTCCGAATAGGGATACCACGTCACCAGCGAATCCACGAACTGCCCAAATGTGCTGGCTGGATTGCTCTGCCAGTATGAGCCAAGGCCGGTTTTTGTATCGAAGGTCGAATTGATAAGATAAATCTTTTGTCCTGTGGTGGGATCTGTCTTGATCTGGTGCTCCATGTAATCCCAAGCTAGATGCATCACTTTGTCAAAGCCCAGGTTCTTGCTCGGTTCGTACCAAGGCATCAATTTGCCTTGGGAATCAAGGATCGCCGCGTGCCAAGGCAACTCTGAATTGACATAGTCATGGGGCGAGTCAGCGTACACCTGGGCACGCAATACCGAGGTTACAGCGACGAGTATTGCCACGATCCAAAGGGCCTTTTTCATCTCTGTACCTCTCCAGTTGCAAGCAAGCGGCATAATTAACAGGCAATATGCGCAAGAGTAATTCGGACGAGATAAGTGGTTCGGCGGCAGTAAGTAGCCGCCTGCGGATTGGTGCGCCCCACTTATTCAATCCCATTTGAATCAAAAGGCCAGTTTCAGGCCCAGTTGAATTTCTCGGTTGTAGCCTGTGGCTCCGAGCGGGACGGTGTTGGAGATGACGCCCGCGGTGCCACTGCCTATCGTCGCATTAGGAAGTGCAAAGTTGGGGTGGTTGAGTAGATTGAATAGTTCCGCTCTGAATTCGGTCTTCACCCGCTCAGAAATCGTAAAGCGCTTGATCAAGGAGGCGTCGACATCCACGAGTCCGGGGCCGGTGAGGATATTGCGGCCGGAATCCCCGAATCGAGGAGTACCGTTGGCCAAGGCCTGCTGAAGGGCTGCTGTGGGAAAGCAATTTAAGTTAAACCAATCGTTCAGGGATTTTGGCCCTGCGCCACTGCACGTCCGATCGGGCCTTGGCTGGCCCGAGTTGGTATTGGAAAAATCAGACGCAGAAGTTACCGAGAAGGGATATCCGGTTTGGGCCGCAATGATGGTCGAAACGTCCCAGCCTCCCGCTAGCGCGTCGACCCACGGGCTGCCGCCACTGAGAAATCGCCGGCCCTTACCAAAAGGCAGTTGATAAGTTCCGCTAACCACGAGTCTTTGGCGAAGGCTGGTGTCGGCCCGCGCATATTCGGCCCGCGCATTGTTGTCGTTCTGCGGGGCCTCCTCTGTTTCCGAAGTACCGCTGTTATCGTCCATTGCGTTTGAATAGGTATATCCTACCAGTGCCGAAAGCCCACTGGAGAACCTCTTGGTGACCTTTACCACCAAAGCGTTGTAGTTCGAGTACGCATCATAAGTGTCAAAACGCAGTTGATTGAAGTCGGGCCAGGGCCTTCGTGATTGCAACGGGCCGATTCCAGGTTCGGGCTGGTTACCGGTTAAGTGAAGGAAATCCTCATGATCGCCCCGGTTACCCAGATAGGCCGTTTCCAAAGCCAAGTCCTCAGTAAGTTGCGTTTGCACGCTCAGGCTCCATTCATAAATCGTCGGCGTGTGGTAGAACGGGCTGGGCATGAGCTCTGCTGTGACCTGTTGCAACGTAGGAGTGTTCGCGTTTACAAACATCATCTGCGTAGTCGTCGGAATACCGTTGGTCAGGGGCGGTGGCGCGCCGAATGAGGTGTTATAGGTGGGAGTTTGCGTAGTAATGGGATTGTTGTCCGAGGTCGCACCCAGTTGGTTCGTGAGCGGAAGATCAAGGAATACGCCCGCTCCCGCATGCACCACTAACTTATCGGAACCCGTGGGGCGCGCCGAGATAGCCAGACGGGGAGAAAAATTTCCGTGCCCCGGTCCAAAGCTCAGCTCTCTCACCTGGTTTCCATTGAACCCTAATTTCCTTCGCTCGGCGGAGGTAGCCACCAGGCACTCGCCGCTCGCGGAAATCAGATAAGCTTCCCCGCAGAGTGCGTCGTTCGCGGCATCCGGAAGCGCACTCAGAAGCAGGCCGTCGCCTGGCTGAAAGCTCTTGGAGAGCGGATAGAAAGCAGCTATCTGGTTGTTAAGGTCCACTGGCTGCTTGCGATAGTCCCAGCGGATTCCGGCCTCGATGGTCAAATTCGAGTTGACCCGAATATTGTCCTGAGCGAACAGGCCTATCCAAGTTCCTCCCACCAGTCTGGTCACGAATGCGTGCTTGGTGTAGAAGCCCCCGCTTGGATACCCCAACTCGAGGTCCGCGGCATCCGCGGCTACCGTGGCTGCACCAGACTCCCCTGCCAGATCCGAATATTGGCCATCGAAATTAAGGATCCCATTTACCTGTTCCGGATCTTCCACACCGTTGGTTTGCCAGAAATTCAAATCAGCACCAAAGGAGAAGTTGTGCCGTCCCCGGATCTTGGTAACCGTATCCTCGTACTTATATAGTGAGTCGGGAAGAATGTCCGGATAGTACCCGGGGAAACCATCTCCCCAGGATGCAAAATTGCTAAATGTGACATTCGGGTTTTCTTCGAACTGTGGACTCGATGCCGCAAGTCCAACAATACCGAAGCTTGCGAGCGTTCCTGATGGTCGGGGGCAACCTTCGCAGCTGTACTTCAGATAATCGTTCTGATACCCGAATCGCAGAGTATTGATTAAGCTCGGGCCGAAAGTGTGAGTCCAGCCCAGCACTCCGTTGTACCCCGAGAACAGCTGGGTCCCATTGAAAGGGGGAAACGGACCCGGAAATACTTGGTCCGAACCTCCGTGCAGGTATCGGCCAAATAGCTGGTCTTTTTGAGAAATGTTCCAGTCGACGCGGAAATCGTACTGATTTCGGATGTCTCGTTTCGGCGATTCGTTTAGATAGAATTGTCCATTATTAGGGTTCGGGAAAAGCGCCAACACTTTCTGAGCGACTGGATCTATACCGCCGGCTCCTCCGCGGTACGCAGCGATGTTGTTGTTGGGTATCGGAGAGCCAACCAGAACCACGTTTCCATTCGGGCAGGTGAAATTCGATTCGGTGGCCGGGTCAAAAAGTTGTCCGGTATCAAAGTTGAGATTGGCCGGGCCCCCCGATCCACACAAATTCTGTGTTGTTCCGCTGAGCAATCCACTGAAATCTCCCTGCTTTTGCGCGACCGACGGAACCGGACTGGAACTGTTATCGGCTTGAGCCAGCCGCAGGCCCTCATAGGCGCCAAATACGAAGAGTTTGTTCTTCAGAATCGGGGCGCCGAGATCACCTCCGAACTGGTTGCGGGTATATTCCGGGCGATTTGTACTTACTTCAGAAGTATCAAAAAAGTTCCGAGCATCGAAGTCGCGGTTGCGTAAGTATTCCCATCCTCCTCCATGAATCTGGTTTGATCCCGACTGGGTGATTAGGTTCATCACCGTGCCCGAGGTCAATCCGAAAGCCGCATCATAAACGTTATTCTGGATTTTGAACTCTTGCACCATTTCGGGTGGTGGATTCAGGGCAAAACTTCCATTATTGAGCGACCGCGAGATCATGCCGTCAATTAGCAGAAGATTGCTGCCGGAATATCCGCCTGCTCCGCTATAACTGTTGTCATTGAACCCGGAGCCATTGCCGGTTGCGCTGGTCAGTGAGCGGCCCGACGTGTCGACGGTTCCCGGAACGGTCATGGCTAGCGCGCCCACCTCCTGCAAGTTCAGCGGCAGGTCCTCAAGAGACCGCTCGTTGACTACCGTTCCCAGGCTGGCTGTGGTCGAATCGACCAGCGGTGCGCTCGCGTGCACGGTGATCGATTGTTGCGTTCCTCCGACTTGCAGGACGATATCCACCACCGCACTTTGGTACACCTCCAAAGTGATTCCCGAGAGAGTCGTCGGGGCGAATCCCGGTTGTCTTACCGACATTGTGTAGCTGCCGACAGCTAGACTGGGAAAGGTATACACGCCAGCCCCATCCGAAATGGTCTTGTCGACAGCGCCGGTGCTAACATTGGTGGCGGTGACCGTTGCTTGAGGCAGGACTGCGCCGGCTTGGTCTTTCACCGTTCCGGAGATGCGCCCGGTGTTCTGCTGAGCGCGGCAATAAGTGGGACACAGCAAAGTGACGAGCAAAGAGAGCCCCAGCGCAATCCGAATCTTATTAAGATACGGTGATATGGCGAATTCCATATGAGCCTCCCTCCGAGCATTAAAATCGTTCATGAATCGTTCTCCAGGGATAAAGCGCCCGCAATCATTTGCTAAATCCTATTCGATAGAACCGAACCCCGGCCACGATCTTGGTCGACCGTCTTTCAAAAGACGGCGCTTGGATTGAAGACAGCGCCCCATGGCCCACCCTCTGGAAAGCCGGCAGCGCCGAGAAAGCGTCTGGGAGAGAATGCGCGGCTCAATGAACTTGGCATTCTCAATCTGCGTAAATCATTCCGTCATGAGCCTTTTTCTGTGGGGTGGCCGATGAAACGGGTTCGGCTTTGTCCACATCCGGCTGTAACGCGTTTCATTAGGGTGATGGACACGGTTTTAACCAGTGGATCGCTGATTGTCAATGACTTTTTACAGGCGGGAAGGGTACTTGAGCCTTAGTTCCTGGTCCGACTGGCTAAACGCGACGCTTCAAAAGAAGCGCTGCAGAGCCCAGATCTCCGGGGAATCGTGAAAAGGCCTACAGTCCTTTGAAACCAATCGCAACGCAGGCGGATTTCTCCGAAAGGATGGGAGAAAAGATCCTGCGAATGGGCTAGCTTCTACCCACAATCGGGGCCACAAACTGCAGTTCCGCGGCATTTTTCGGGCGTAGAAAGTCGAAATCACAGCCCTGGTCCGCTTGCAGTACGTGGTCGATATAAAGTCTTGGATAGCCCCTTAGATGCGAGTTTGCCAGGGGACTGAACCTGCTCAAACGGTTGGCAATTTCAGTTTCTGATAGGACCACTTCGAGTTTGCGCTCGACAACGTTCAAGCGAATTCGGTCGCCATTCTGGACGATGGAGAGTGGGCCCGCTATCGCGGCTTCAGGGCAGACATGCAGAATAACAGTCCCGTAGCTGGTACCACTCATGCGCGAATCACTGATCCGAACCATGTCGGTGACGCCGGCCTGTTGGAGCTTGGAGGGGATGGGTATGGAACCCCACTCAGGCATACCCGGGACGCCTTTGGGTCCACAATTCTTCAGGACGAGCACGGAGTCTGCGCTCACTGCGAGACCAGGTTGTTCGATGCGCGAGAGCATGTCTGTATAGTTTTCAAATACCACCGCCTCCCCGGTGTGGTTCATCAACTGCTCCGTGGCGGCTGATGTTTTCAAGATTGCCCCATCCGGCGCCAGGTTGCCCCAAAGCACAACGACCGCTCCCTCCGGTCTCATGGGACGAGAGAAGGGTCTGATCACCTGGCGATCGAGACATTCGATCTTTTGGAGGTTCTGCTTAACGGTCTGGCCAGTCACGGTGAAGCAGTCGCTCAACAGGGATTCAATTTCCTTCATCACTGCGGGCACGCCACCTGCCGAATGCAAAGCGTGAATCAGATAGCGGCCAGAGGGTTTCAAGTCGGCCAGGCACGGAGTTGTCCGGCCAAGTTCATCGAAACGGCGCAGGGGAAGCTCAATCCCTAGCCTTCCGGCAATCGCAATGAGATGGATGATCGCGTTAGTGGATCCACCCAGAGCCATGCACAAGCGAATGGCATTGTCGAACGCGGCACTCGTCATAATGTCCCTCGGGCGAATGTTGTCTTCAACTAGGGCCACGATGCGTCGCCCGCTCTGCTCTGCAGCTAGCATTCGACCAGGGTCTGTCGCGGCGAACGTGGAGGTGCCGGGCAACATCATTCCCAGGCCTTCCGCCATGGCCGACATGGTCGATGCGGTCCCCATAACATTGCAGGCCCCGGCGCTACACGACATACACTTCTCGAGTTCTTGCCAATCATGGTCAGAGATTCCGCCGGTACGATAACTATCCCAAAACTTCCATAGGTCGGTCCCGCTTCCGATTTCAATACCATTCCAACTGCTTGCAGTTCGAGGCCCCCCATTGACCTGAATTGCCGGAAGGTTGGCGCTCGCGGCGCCCATCAATTGTGCTGGTCCCGTTTTGTCGCAGTTCGAGAGTAGGACCACCCCATCCAAAGGATTCGAGCGCAGCATCTCTTCCACGTCCATCGCCATTAGATTGCGGTAAAGCATGGCCGTGGGTTTCATGAATTCCTCGCCCAGAGAAATAGTTGGAAATTCAAGCGGAAGGCCTCCGGCCTCAAGCACGCCGCGCTTGACCGCCTGGGCTACCTCTCGCAGATTAATGTTGCAGTTATTGAGTTCGCTCCAGGAATTTGCGAGGCCGATGACGGGTCGTCCCTTAAACTGCTCGACGTTAATTCCCATAGTTCGCAGGGCTGCCCGATGCTGGAATCCCAGTTCGTCGCGCCCATAAAACCACTCCTCGCTGCGATATTTCATCCGCGCCCCCTCGCACCGCCGATGACTTCGGGAAAGCTCCATCGCGTTCTGCCATTCTGGCAGCCACTTGACACTTGGCGAAATCAGCCCTTAAAGTATACTTCGCTATGCTAGATTACGATTCCGCCTATTGAAGGGCTGGCTGCGCCACGACGAATGTGCGGACGAACGAACGGTCGCAGATTTTGGGTATAGAGAGGAGTCTTCTTGACCATCGCTGGTTCACTCGCGGTCATCCCCACGCCGTTTTACGAGAATCGCATCGATTACTCCAGTCTGGAGCGTTTGTTCGGCCACATCTTCCCCGATCTGGAAGGCTACACGCTGTGTGGCAGTACCGGCGAAGCGGTGTCGCTTTCCTTGAGCGAACGGATTGACTTGGTACAGTTTGCCGTGCGCCACACCCCTCCGGGCAAACAGATCGTGGTAGGTTTGGCGAACACGAACCTGGCGGAAATGATCACCTTTTCGAAGGTCCTGAGCGATCTGGGGGTTGCTGGCGGATTGGTTCCGGCGCCCTATTACTTCCTCAATAGCTTCCCGATGGTGCTCGAGTTCTTTCGCGAACTCGATCGCGCTTCCCCACTGCCTCTCATCTTTTACGACAACCCGTTGTACACCAAAACGTGGCTTCGTGCCGAAGAGCTAATTACCCTGGTCGAGACTTGCCCCCACTTCGAGGGCGTGAAACTCACCGACCATGACTTGAGCAAGATCCCCATCTTGCAGAAGAGCGGAATACCGGTCTTTTCCGGCGATGACGTTGTAGCCTTTCGCAGCCTGCTTCTTGGGGTGGCGGGCAGCATGATTATTGCGCCCTCCGTCTTCCCCGCGGCTTATCAGGAAGTCGTCAGGCTGGTAGCAGCCAACGACGATTCGGGTGCGCTTCGTCTCTTCTCCCAGCGCATCTTGCCATTCATCCATCTATTCGGGCCCGGCGACGAAGTCCCGGTCACCAAGGCCGTCTTCAAAGAACTCGGTATTTTCCGCTCTGACGAGCTCAGACTGCCACTTCTTCGCTGTTCCAAACCACGGCTGAAAGAAGTAATGATCGCCTACGAACTGGGCGTCAGCTCGAGTCCCCATGCAACGTAATTAAGTCATTTAGGGGGCAGTCCCGCACTGAAGCCGCCGTCCACGATGAGCGGAGCACCGGTCATGAACGAGGCGGCCCCACTGGCGAGAAACACGGCAGCCCTGGCAACCTCCTCGGGCCGGCCGATGCGGCCAAGGGCATGCAGCGCTCCCGCTTCCACGCGGGCACGCGCTGGGTCAGGCTGCGACTCGAAATAGCCCTGGGCCAGACCGGCATCAATATAGCCGGGGCAGATTGCATGTACCCGGATCCCTTCGCGTCCATGGTCGATCGCCATGGCTTTTGTCAAACCTAGTATGGCGGCCTTGGTTGCGCAGTAGCCGGCACACCCCGGCTCGGCAAAGAATGCATTCACCGACGATAAATTAATGATCACTCCTCGCGACTGCCGCAAGGCCGGCAGGAACGCGCGGGAGCAGAGGAACACCCCGCCGACATTGACGGCCATCTGCCGATTCCACTCATCTGGACTAGTGTCCTCAACAGTCTTATTGACTTGGATGGCAGCGTCGTTCACCAGAATGTCCACAGTGCCAAACTTGGCTATTACGAATTCGGCAAGCGATTCTACCGACGCAGGACTCGAAACATCCGCCACGAAAGCCACCGCATCTCCGCCGTGTTGGCGGATCCCCGCCGCCGCAGCCTCGGCTCTGATGGCATCGATGTCCACAAGCGTGAGGCGAGCGCCTTCCCGAGCAAAGCCCTCCGCAATAGCTTTACCGATTCCCGATCCGGCTCCGGTTACCACCGCCATCCGATTTTTCAGCTCCACGGCGTCACTCCACAGGGTGAAACTGCTTTCGATTCTTGGAAGTGATGGTATTTCGGTCGCCACACAAGGTCAAGTTATTTGCAGGACGGCGTTAGCAGCACGACTCAGTCACGCCCCTTCAGGCGTTCGCTCGGATTCTGCTAAGCAGTCCGCGCACGCAAACTACTCCGAATCAAGAGCTAAAAAGCTTGATCATTTTGTCCCGAGAGTCGTCAACGTGAATTTGCATCGCTTGGCGGGCCTGTGCTGGCTCGCGGGCCTCGATGGCTCGAAGAATGGCGGCATGCCCAATCCATCCAGGAACGGTCTGGGTGCAAAGTGTGTCGAGGCGAGTCACATAGTCGAGCATCAGGCTAAGTTGACTGGCTACTCGTTGGTTGCCGGCGAGTTCGGACAACCGCCGATGGAACTCAACATTGGCCCGCAGGATCTGCGGCAAGACAGCCCCAGGACTGGTTTCTGGCGCACTGATGGCGCGCAGTTCCTCGATCTGTTGCTGTGTCGCTGCTTGTGCCACCTTTTCCACCGAAAAGCATTCCAGCAGCTTGCGATACTCGTACAGATCCACAATGTCCCGCACCGAAATTGGGGTGACCACGAACCCCTTGCGCCGGATGCGGGAAAGCCATTTGTCCTGCATCAAGCGGGTGCAGGCCTCACGCACGGGAGTGCGGCTTGTGCCGCAGCGCTCGGCCAAATCCATTTCCGAAAGAAATTCTCCGGGAGGAAGCTTCGCCGTCTTCAGCCATTCGTGGAGGATGCGGTAAACGCGTTCCACTTCTCCCAGCTTGTTGGTCGTGGTGCGAGCTGCGGTCTTCAATCGAACACCACCGTCCTATTGCCGTGGAAGAGGATACGATGATTCACGTGCCAGGAACAGCCCGGGACCGCACCATGGGCTCCCAGTCGCGCCCCTACTGAACTCGGTCCGCCGGGAAAGAATGCCAGAATGCAAGAAGTGCTTGCCACTTTTCTGTAATACTCGTAGTATACTACACGAATTACCCAAAACCTATGTGCGGCATCGTGGGGTATCTCGACAAAACGGTCGCAGAAAAGCAGCCCATCGGCAGCATCCTGCTGGGGATGCTGAATGCGCTGGCCTGCCGCGGCCCGGACTCCGCCGGTGTGGCGCTATTTGGGATTCCGCGATCCAATCGGCTGGTGGCCCGGGTTAAGGTTAGAGACAACGGCACTAGCTCTCCGCGTGCGCAGGAAGTGCAGAAGCTGGCTCATAAATTTGGCGCACGCGATTTTGAGCAGAAAGGCGACTATCTGCGCTTCACGTTCCTCGAAGACGTCGACCTCGGGGCGTTCATCGCAAGCGTTGAATCGGTAGGCACTGATGTGGAAGTGGTCAGCGTGGGTCGACGTCTGGAGATCGTCAAGCAAGTGGGTTCCCCGTCCCGCCTGGAGCAAACCTATGGCATATCGGGATTCCAGGGCGGACATGGAATTGGTCACACGCGCCTTTCCACCGAGTCGGTAGTGGACCTGAGCCATTCGCAACCCTTCTGGGGGCACGGGTATCTCGATCTGGCCATTGCTCACAACGGCCACATCACCAATTACCATCAATTGCGGCGGCGCTACCAGGAGCACGGGGTGCGTTTCTACACGGAGAATGACTCCGAGGTTGTAGCCATTTTTTTGGCAGACAAGTTACGACAAGGCAGTACCCTGCGCGCAGCACTGGAATCCATGATCACCGAATTGGATGGGTCCTTCAGTTGCGTGGTGGCCACCGAGGCCGCACTGGGGATCGTGAAGGACTCTTTCTCATTCAAACCGTTGCTCTACGCCGAGACGCCCAGGTTCGTAGCAGTGGCCACAGAAGAAATTGCGATGCGCAGTGCGATCCCAGGGGACTATGCCGTCCGCGAGGCGCAAGCCAAGGAAGTCCAGGTATGGCAGAGATAGACGCAGCCGGGTGCAGTACGCGTGAGATCAACGCCGCAATCCGCAAGTTAATCGCGGAAGCCAGCACCGATATCACCGTGCTGAACCCCGGGGCGCGGCACAACTTGGCGGTTGCAATTCTCGAGGGGGTTCGCATTCGTATTGCCGGCAGCGCGGGCTATTACTGTGGCGGTTTGGGCGATGGAGCTTCGATTGAAGTCGAGGGCAGTGCCGGATGGGGTGTTGCGGAATCCATGTTGAGCGGGGCGGTCCGGGTTCATGGCAACGCAGGCAGCGGCGCCGCAGCCGCTCTCCGCAACGGAACTGTGGTGGTTCACGGCGACGCTGCCGCACGACTGGGCGTTTCGATGAAAGGCGGTGAAGTGGTTGTGGCGGGGAATTGCGGTTATATGGCTGGGTTCATGGGGCAAAAAGGCACCCTGATTGTTTGCGGCGAAGCGGGAGAAGCGTTTGCGGACTCGATGTACGCCACGGTTTGCTACGTCGGAGGAAAGATCGCCAGCCTGGGAACGGATGCCATCATTAGCCCGATGGAACCTGCAGAAATCGATCGGCTGGAAGCGACATTGAGTGCTCATCTTCCAGCGGCGCTGCGCCGCACCAAACCAGCAGCAAAGGATTTCAAGAAGGTGATTGCTGGCAGAAAACTCTGGAACTTCGACAAGCGCGAATGGCGCATCTGGCAGGAGGCCCTCTAACTTGTCAGGACTCCAAACCAGCGGAATTTTTGGACCAAAGGTTATCGAGGAAATTCAGTCCAAGGCTGAATCGGGACTGTACTCCATCCGCGGATTTGGCACTCTTCGCGAGCGGCGCTGGGCGACCTTTGATGACCTTACGTTCCTTCCCTGCTCCCTGACCCGCATTCCACTCGAGGGATATCGCGAAAAATGCTCCACCAAGACGGTGCTGGGTACTCGCTTCGCGAAGAAACCGATTGAGCTGGATATTCCGGTGATGATCACCGGGATGAGTTGGGGGGCGCTGTCCTACAACGCCAAGGTTGCTCTGGCCAAAGGCGCGGCGTCGGCTGGATCGTCCAACACGACCGGCGATGGTGGCATGCTCCAAGCCGAGCGGGACAACAGCCGGACGCTGATCTACGAAGTGCTGCCCTCCCGATACGGCATCAACATTCATCACATGCGCGTGGCCGATGCCATCGAACTGACCATCGGACAAGGCGCCAAGCCGGGGACCGGCGGCTTGCTGCTCGGCTCCAAAGTGTCCGACCGCATTGCCGAGCAACGCGACTTGCCGATCGGGGTTGACCAACGCAGCCCAGCGCGACATCCGGACTTCCTCGGGCCGGATGACATGATCATAAAGGTCGAGGAATTGCGGGAAGCGACGGACTGGCAGGTGCCTATCTTTATCAAGATGGGTGCCAGTCGCGTTTACGATGACGTCAAATTAGCTGCCAAAGCCGGCGCCGATGTAATCGTTGTAGACGGAATGGAAGGCGGGACGGGCGCATCCCCTGCGATTTTTCAGGAGCATACCGGGATTCCCACGCTAGCGGCGGTCTGCGAGGCGCGTCTTGCGCTGGAAGACATCGGACTCTACGGGGAAGTTCAGTTAATCATTGCCGGTGGCATTCGCGACGGCGTGGATGCCGCCAAAGCGATGGCTCTAGGCGCCGACGCCTGCTACATCGGAACGGCCTCGCTGATTGCGCTCAATTGCAACAAGCCGATCTACGAAGATGACTATCGAGCAATTGGCGCGGCTCCGCACGCTTGCCACCACTGCCACACCGGACGATGCCCGGTTGGCATTACCACCCAGGATCCGGAACTGATGAAGCGCTTGGAGATTGAAGCGGGCGCTGAACGCGTCCGCAATTTACTGCATGCGATGACCCTGGAAATCCAGATGCTTGCCCGTTCCTGCGGAAAATCTGACGTACACCATCTGGAGCCGGAAGATATGGCTGCGCTCACGCTGGAAGCTTCGGCGATCTGCGGCATTCCTCTTGCTGGGACCAGAAAGGTGTTCGGCAGGTAATGTCATTCTTGCTTCCATGTCCGAATTGCGGCAAACGTTCGGTTTACGAATTTCGATTCGGTGGAGAAGTGATGCAGACGCCAGCCTCCGATGCGCCGATGGCGGAGTGGCAACGATACCGATTTAATCGCACCAACGTTGCGGGCGTGCAAACTGAATGGTGGTTTCATCGCTCCGGCTGCCGGCAGTGGCTGCAGGCAGTGCGGAATACGGTATCTAACGAAGTTCTGGAATCCTACCTGCCCGGAGAGCTGCGACGGTGAAATTCCAGTTCCAAGGCAAGCTGGTGGGAGCACAGCCAGGAGACACGATTGCGGCGGCGCTCTACCGGAACGGCCAGCGCGTCTTCAGCCGCAGTTTTAAGTATCATCGCCCCCGAGGCTTGTTGTGTGTCTCCGGAAATTGCCCCAATTGCCTGATGAATGTCGACGGTGTCCCCAACGTCCGCACCTGCATTAGGCCGGTCCGGGAAGGGATGAAGGTAAAAGGGCAAAATGCCTACCCCTCACTGGAGACTGACTTCCTTTCCATTGCCGAGCGCTTTGACTGGCTGATGCCGGTGGGCTGGTATTACAAGACCTTGACCCATCCGGCGATGTGGCACGCCGCCGAACCTATGATTAGGAAAGTCGCCGGCCTGGGCGAAATTCTTCCTTCTGGTCCCACAGAATACGAGCACGCCTGGATGCATGCGGACACTGTCGTGATCGGCGGCGGATGGGCGGGAATGCAAGCCGCCTGGTCGGCAGCGGAACGTGGCGAGCAGGTGATCTTGATTGATGACCAGGTGGCCCTGGGTGGCCAACTGCGTTATCGCAAGCGTATGGGCCCAATTTCTGATGATGTGATGGCCCGGATGCAAGCCGCCAAAAACGTTCGAATTCTCCAAAACAGCTATTGTTTCGGTCTGTACGAAGGCAATCTGCTCGGCGTTCTAGAGCGCGATCCCCATGCGGACGCGTCGGAACGGCTCATTCATCTTCGGGCTGGCCACACGGTGGTGGCGACCGGAGCCTATGAGACGCCACTTCTCTTCCTTAACAATGACTTGGTTGGCGTCATGCTCTCCAGCGGCGTACTCCGATTGCTTCATTTGTACGGCGTGGCCGCAGGCCAGCGCGCCGTGATCGTAGGGCCGAGCGCTGAGACCGCCGAAGTATGCGCAGAATTGCGTGGCGGCGACATCGAGGTCGTAACGGTCGTGGAACCGGACGCGGTAGTAAGGGCCATTGGCTCCGGCAAGGTGAATGGGATTCAAACCCGGACCGGAGATTTCTCATGTGATCTGATTGTGGTCTGCGGACCCCGAGTCCCTGATAGCGGTGTTATCGCTCAGGCCGGAGGGAAGATCGAGTGGAGCGACGCCCACGGAGCATTTGTACCCACAGTCTTGCCGCCTCACGCCTCCGCCGTAGGCGATGCTGCGGGTGAAGCGGTCGCCAACCCGGCTGTTCCCTTGCCGGCCGGCAAGCGCGCGTTCGTTTGTCTGTGTTCGGACGTTTCGAGCACCGATCTGTGCGACGCCATCGCGGAAGGTTTCGATCAGATCGAAACGCTGAAGCGCTACACGACGGCGACCATGGGTCCGTGCCAGGGACGTATGTGCCAGTTGTCTTCGATCGGGATTTGCGCTCGCGAAACTAGCCGCTCGATTGGAGAGACCGGCATGACTACCTCCCGTCCGCCGAATCCGGGTGTGACCCTGGGCGCGCTGGCCGGACCGAAGCATCATCCAATTCGACGAACTCCCATGCACTACGCTCACCAGAATCTTGGTGTGGTGTGGATGGATATGGGCGACTGGCAACGGCCGCGCTACTATACCAATCACTCAGCCGCGAGTGAGACGGAGCGTGTTTTGCACGAATACCGCGCGGTCCGCGAAGCGGCAGGACTGATTGATGTGAGTACGCTGGGCAAGCTCGACGTTCGCGGAGCTGACAGTGGGAAGTTGCTCGACCTTGTTTACACCCACCGTTTTTCGGAACTTCGACCTGGACGCGTACGCTACGCGCTGATGTGCGACCCGGGCGGCATCATCCTCGATGATGGGACCATCTCGCGAATCAACGAAGACCGGTATTTCGTCACGACCACCAGCGGCAACCTCGATTTCGTGCAGCAGTGGCTCGAATGGTATCTTGGCGGGACGAATTGGGATGTGCACATCACCAATGTGACTGCAGGATATGGAGCGATGAATCTCGCTGGTCCCAAGAGCCGCGATATTTTGAGCAAGCTCACCGACTGCGATTTGAACTCCAGCAATTTTTCATACATGGCTTGCCGTGAAGCCAGCGTCAACGGGATTCCCGCGATCCTGCTACGCATTGGATTTGTCGGCGAAACCGGCTGGGAAATGCACTGCCCAGCCGAGTCGGCGGAAGAGCTGTGGCAAGCGATTCTCGCTGCGGGCTATGAATTCGGCGTTCGGCCGTTTGGAGTAGAGGCTCAGCGATTGCTGCGTTTGGAAAAGCGTCACGTCATCGTCGGTGTTGATACCGACGCTTTGACCAATCCCTATGACGCGGACATGGGCTGGGCGGTCAAGCTCGATAAAAATGATTTCGTGGGCAAAGCTCTCCTATCTCATGCCGCTAAAGATCAGTCGCGAGAGCGCCTGGTCGGTTTTGTGCTGCAAGCTCCCGGCGTGCCTGAGGATGGCGCTGCCGTTGTGGTGAATGGCCAGCCCGCCGGGCGTGTGACTAGCTCCCGTTATTCCCCTGCCCAAATGGCGGGGGTCGGTCTCGCATGGGTGAAGACCTCACAAGCCCAGGAAGGAACATTCATTGACGTCCACATGAACGGCGGGCTGGTGAAAGCAAAGGTCACGATGAGGCCATTTTACGACCCGGAGGGCGTGCGGCTCCGCCAATAGCATGAAACGCTCTGCACTTTTTTACTTACATTCGCGGGCCGGCGCGAAATTCACCGAGCGCCACGGCTGGGGAATTCCTTCCAGCTTCACTTCTCCGGAATCGGAGGTTTCTCACGTGTGCGGGCACGTCGGTCTGGCGGATTTGAGTTACCGCACGAAGTTCGACACCAAGACCGAGCCTGAAATGCCTTTCTGGCTTCTCGGCAGGAATCACTATTTCGTCGTAGGTGAGCCGCCCCTTGATCTGCCTTTTGGGGCAATCGATGTCACCAGCGTGTACGCAGATTTATTTCTGGCAGGCCCGTGGAGTAAGGCTGTGTTAGGCAAGCTTACATCGCTGAATGTTTCCGAGGCCACGCTTCCGAATCTGTCTTGCGCCCAGACTAGCCTCGCTCACGTGCACACCATTGTTTTGCGTGAGGATCTCGGATTAATCCCGGGATTTCATCTCCTAGTCAGCAGGGAATATGGCGAATCGGTGTGGGACGCCATCGTCCACGCCGGGCACGAATTTCATCTCCAGCCGTTCGGATTGGGGGCGCTGACACTACTTCAGAACTGAGCCATGCAACTGTTCAGCAAAAAACGGATGTGGCGTCATCACGAACTGCGCTCCAGCTATGATGTAGTAATCGTCGGTGCGGGCGTACATGGGCTGGCTGCGGCCTACTATCTTGGTAAGGAACATGGCGTACGCAAGGTCGCTCTGCTCGACAAGAGTTACTTGGGCGCCGGAGCCAGCGGCCGTAACACCGCGATCCTGCGCTCGAACTACCGCACTCCCGAGGGCATTCCTTTCTACGATGCTTCTTTGAAGTTGTATGAGCGGATGTCGCAAGACCTTGAATGGAACGTGCTTTTTAGCCAATGCGGACATCTGACCCTAGCCCACAGCGACTCATCCGTAACCGGCCTTCGCGTACGCGCGGAGAACAATCAACTGCTGGGCGTGAACAGCCGGATGATTGGCCGGGAAGCGATTGCCAAGCTCGTCCCAGCTCTAAACCTCAGCCCATCGACGCGTTATCCGGTTATGGCGGCGCTTTATCATCCGCCTGGCGGCATCATCCGGCACGACGCAGTGGTGTGGGGGTACGCCCGAGCTTGCGATCGAATGGGGATCGAGATCCATCCCTACACGGAAGTGACAGACATCAAAGTTGAAAATCACCGGGCAGTCCAAGTGACCACAAAGCGCGAACAGATTGCGGCTGGGGCGGTCCTCAACGCGACTGCGGGCTGGGCGACCACCATTTCGCAAATGGCGGGCGTCCCATTGCCAATCGTCACTCACCCGCTCCAAGCCTGCGTGACCGAGCCACTAAAGCCATTCCTCAACACTGTCATGGTGTCTGCTACCCTTCACGTTTACCTGAGTCAGACCGACAAAGGGGAGCTGGTTATCGGCGCAGAAATTGATCCTTATCAGTCCTATTGCATGAAGGGCACGCTCCCCACGCTTGAGCAGATGGCAACTTACACGCTGGAATTGTTCCCGCAGTTGCATGGCGTTCGTATCCTGCGGCAATGGGCGGGAATATGCGATATGACACCGGACTTTGCTCCGATCATGGGGGCTTCCCAGCAAGTCAGCAATTTTTATATGGACGTCGGATGGGGAACCTATGGCTTCAAAGCTGCTCCGATCTCCGGGAAATGCATGGCCGGCCTGATTGCCACTGGCAAACCACCCAGTTTGATGGAGCCATTTTCTCCGGCGCGGTTTGAGACCGGAAACTTGGTCGGCGAAAAAGCGGCAGCTGCCGTGTCGCACTGAAACGGGAGGTAAGAAGATGACCGACGCGCTAAGGGCGCAATTGACGGGAAAGGGCGTGGAGTACGTGCTCTGTTCGTTCGTGGAGTTGAGCGGCGCGCCGAAGGCCAAGCTGGTTCCCGTATCTCACATTGAGGAATTTGCGCGAGAGGGGGCCGGCTTCGCCGGTTTCGCATGTGGTAACGTCGGCCAGGGACCGCACGATCCCGACATCTGCAGCGTTCCCGATTTCCACTCGCTAACCATTCTTCCCTGGCGACAAAACACCGCTTGGGTTGCTGGGAATCTGCACGTCGACGGCAAGCCGTGGCCGATGTGCCCGCGGACGGTGCTCGCACGTCAGGTTGAACTGGCACGAAAGCAGGGTTACATCGTCAATGTTGGGATCGAACCGGAATTCATGCTTCTCCGGAAGAATGTCATGGGCGAATATGCCC
>Ga0182024_10008685_pt1 | contig 21287 bp, 16 predicted proteins | sample P32metaG_FD_120480 | JGI IMG/M metagenome (GOLD analysis project Ga0182024, IMG submission 120480) | Permafrost microbial communities from Stordalen Mire, Sweden - P3-2 metaG (Illumina Assembly) | ecosystem: Environmental > Terrestrial > Soil > Wetlands > Permafrost | place: Sweden: Stordalen...
ATCCGTTTCGTCCGGCTCGATTTTCGGCATTTCGATGAGCTCGATGGTCGCCTCCTTTGGCTTTGGCTTCGGCGGATGCGGGCGATGAGCCGCAATTTCTCCGTACCACGCGGCGCCTGCGTGAACAGCGAGCGAAAAAACTATGCCAATTACAAGATCGCGACGAATCTTCATTTAGAATCCCGTGTATTAGGTAGACGCCATCATGCAACAAAAGATCCCAATCATAACGCGAGGACTCATATTCTCTCTTATCAGTAGTGAGGATTAATAAGATGTAATTTTAATATATTGAAATAAAATAACTTATGAATTCACATTAGGATTCAACGCCGCCGCGTATCCCGGTTTAACCGACAGTACAGCAAATCTCGTGCGCGCGTCGGCGCCGACAAGGATCCGTAACAATGCTATTACAATCGTTAATGTACGTTTCGGTCTTGGGTGATTTCGCGGCGCAGCCCATCCAGTATCCGTGAATGCAAAATCACCATACGGTCGGCACTGTCTCACCGGTCTGCAACGAAACCAAACCCGACGGATTGCCCTCGTAGGGCACAACCAAGCGCCAGGTGAAGGGGCTGCACGTGATCATGCTCCCGATCACCCGAGTCGGATAGCCGGGGGTGCCGATCCATTCCATCGTGTCAGCCGCGGAATGCAAATGCTCCAGATCGGCCGCCGCCTCGGTGATCGGCCGGCACGTCATGAGGCCGCCAATCTCCAACTGCATCTGTGCGATGACGCTGCCCTCCTTCACGATGACGATACCGCCATGCAGCCCCACGATCGTATTAACCGCGAGGGCCATTGCCTCGTCGCTCGTGCCGAAGACGGCGATGTCGTGCAGGTCGTGGGAGAGCGAAGTCGCGATGGCCGAGTTGACGGTTTTCGGTCCGAGTTCGCCCCAGAAGACCTTTCCGATTTTGGCCTGGCCATGATAACGATCGACTATCGCCGCCTTGATAATGTCGTGATCGGGATCGCGCTGGACGACTCCCTCCACCACAAGGAGGACCGCCGATTTTTGCTTCGGCGCGGTGTAGCCAGGGGTTTGAATGGCGGCGTTGACTGTGCTGCGCCCGGGCGGCGCGAGGATTTCGAAGTCCTTCGCAGTCAGTTTCCGCCCGACATTGATTGTGTCTGTAGCCCATGACGGCCAGTCGATCTTGGGCACGGGCAGGATATACTTTCCGTCTGCGGCCGCGAGCTCGCCATTGGCAAAGACGTACTTGATCCCGACATCGTTTACCGATTTTAGCAGCACGATGTCGGCGTACCGGCCGGGGGCGATCGAGCCGAGAATCGGATCGAGATGGGCGTGCCGCGCCGTATTGAAACTGCCCATCGCGTAGGCCGCCTCGACCGGCGCGCCCAGCTTGATTGCCTGGCGGATGTGGTAATCCATCGTCCCGGTCTTCAAAGTGTCCAGGACATTGCGGTCATCGGTCATGACCGACACGTTCGACCAATCCTTCAGTCCCTGACGGACGAAAAAAGGAATGGCCCGCGCGGCCACGGTATCGTTCAGCTCGAGGAAAATCCCGTGCTGCAGCTTATCCCAGGCTTCCTGTTCCAAACGAGTCGAGTGGTCGCTGGAAAGACCAGCCGCAGAGAAGGCGTTGATCCGGTCGAGATCCCACAGTCCGGATCCATGGCCTTCGATCACTCCCCGCTGGTCCCTCGCTCCCTGAATATCCTCCCACATCCGCTGGTAGCCCGGGTTCTTGGGATCCGAAACCGAGGGCCAATCCATCACCTCGTCCAAACCGTCGACTTCAGGGTTATTTTTCACGAAATCCGCGATTTCCTGGTAGCCGTAATACCCGCCGCCTCGTTCGAACGCCGTGGGAGGCGTCGCTGACCCCGGATTGGGGAAGATTTTGAGCGGACTGCCGAACTTGGCCGGCATCAGCCAAAACTCGATGTTGTGCGCTCCATTGACGTTGGAGAACTCGTGAGTGCCCTCGATGGTCCACGTATTGCCGAGGGGAATGACCAACGCCGCTTCCCATTCCGGTGAGAGGTTCGTACTTTCGATGTGTTTGTGCGCTTCACCGAAACCTGGCACGGCCGACAACCCAGTGGCGTCGAAAACCTTGGCCGCGGTCCCTTTCCACGTGCCGGCCGGCCCGACCCAGGCGATGCGCTCTCCCTTCACCACGATATCCTGGTTCGGCAGCCAGGACAGGGTGAAGACGTTGAGCACGGTGGCTCCCCGGATGATCAGGTCGGCCGGCTCGTTGCCGAGGGCCACCTGCACCAGGGATTGGCGAATGACTGTTTCGGGGCTGAAGGCAAACGGCGGGTCGGCGGCGGCCACGGCCACGCCGAGGACAGCGAAGAGAATGAGCTTTTTCATTTGATCGTGGGCATAGTTTCACCGGTCTTGAGCGACACGATCCCCGACGGATTGCCGTCATAGGGCACCACTTGCCGCCAGGTATTGGGACTGCAAGTGATGAGCGCCCCGATCACCCGGCGTGGGAAGCCCGGGCTGGTGATCCATTCCATATCGTCGGCGGCGGCATAGAGTCGTTCCAGGTTGGCCGCCGCGTCTGGAATCGGTCGGCATGTCATCAGTCCTCCGATTTCCAGGCGCATCGATTCCGCCACTTGGCCTCTCTTCACAAGGACGATCCCACCGTGCATTTGCACCAGGGTGTTGACCGCCAGTGCCATCGCCTCGTCGCTGCTGCCGAAGACGCCGATATCATGGAGATCGTGCGAAAGCGATGTGGCCACCGCCGAGTCCGGCGTCTTGGGGCCGATACCAGTCCAGAAGATCTTGCCGAATTTTGCCGTTCCAGAATAGCGATCGATGTCCGCCGCTTTGATGATGTCGTGGGCAATGTCCCGCTGCACGAGCCCATCCACCACCGGCAAAGTGACGTACTTTTGCTCGTCGGCAGTGTAGCCAGGAGATTGCACCGCAGCCTCGACCGTCGTGCGCCCGGCCGGGGCGGGAATTTCAAAATCCGCCGCGGTAAACACCTTTTTGACGTTGATCGTATCCGTGGCCCACGTCGGCCAGTCGATCTTCGGCACGGGCAGGACGTATTTCCCGTCCTCCGCCGCCAGCTCTCCGTTTGCGAAGACATATTTGAGCGTCACGTCATTCAACGAGCTCACCAGCAAGACATCCGCGTACCGACCTGGCGCGATCGAGCCGACGAGGGATTCAAGATGAGCATGCCGGGCCGGAAAGTAGCTCGCCATGGCGTAGGCCGCCTCCACGGGAACCCCGAAATGGATGGCCATCCTCACGTGATAATTCATCGTGCCCGTCTTCAGCGTGTCATAGACGTTGCGGTCGTCGGTCACGAGGGAGGTGTTGGACCAGTCTTTGAGGCCGTTCTTGACGAACAGCGGGAGCGCCAGATTAGCCACGGTGTCGCGCAATTCCAGAAACACGCCTCGTTGCATCTTGTCCCAGGCCTCCTGCGCCAGGCGGCATTCGTGGTCGGTGGAGATGCCGGATCCGGCGAACGCGTCGATTCGATCGAGATCCCACAACCCGGAGCCGTGTCCCTCGATCACGCCGCGGTTGTCCGTGGTGGCCTGCATATCCTCCCACATCCGCTGATAACCCGGATTCTTGGGATCGGACACGGCGGGCCAGTCCATCACTTCGTCCAACCCGGGGACTTCGGGGTTGTCCTGAATGATCTTGGCGATTTCGTTGTATCCGTAGTAGCCGCCGCCCATTTCGAAGGCGGTCGGCGGTGTCGCCGATCCCGGATTGGGAAAGATCTTGAGTGGGCTGCCGTACTTGGCGGGCATCAGCCAAAACTCGATATTGTGCTCTCCGTTGACATTGGAAAACTCATGCGAGCCCTCAACGGTCCATGTGTTTCCCATTGGAACCACGAGCGCCGCCTCCCATTCCGGAGATAAGTTCGTGCTTTCGATGTGCTTGTGCGCTTCGCCGAACCCGGGCACAGCCGCCAATCCACCGGCATCGAACGTCTTCGCGACCGTGCCCTTCCAATCGCCCATGGGTCCAACCCAGACGATGCGCTTCCCCTTGATGACGATGTCGCTATGGGGCATCCATGACAGGGTGAAGACGTTGAGGATGTTGGCGTCGTGAATCAGAAGGTCCGCCGGTTCCCGGCCGAGCGCCGTCTGGACAATATCCTGCCGGGTTGCGGTTTCCTGGTTGAATGTTTTTTCCACGATTTGATGCCCGGCGGAGGGCGTATCCTGTGCTCGGAGACCCGGAGAAAGGAGCAGGATGGCGAGACTCGAAGTTACGCAGAGATATATGAGTTTCATGGCTGATTTCATGGTTGGAGGAACGATTAATTGCGGATGTAAAAAGCGATGCGCTGCTCGGTCCAAAACAGGCCGATGGCGCCGATTATGAGCGAGAATGGGACTGCGATTCGGGTGCGAAACCAGGGCCGGTGGCGGTACAACCCGACCGCGAAGAAGGCCAGGGCGATGACCAGAAGCTGGCCTCCGTCCACGCCGAAATTGAATCCGAGCAGTGCGACGATAAATTGATGCTTGGGGAATGGAATGGCGCTTAGGCTGGTGGCGAAACCGAGGCCGTGAACCAGCCCAAATCCGAATACGAGCGCCAGACGCCCCGGTCCCAGCTTGGGAGAAAAGACGTTTTCAAGGGCGATAAAGGCGATCGACAACGCGATGGCGGGCTCAATGTATCGGTTGGGGAGCCGGAAGATTCCATAGGTTGAAAGGAAGAGCGTCGTGGCATGGGCAACCGTGAAGACGCTTGTTTGGGAAATCAGCTTCCGCCAAGTGACGCCGAGAAAGAAGAGGCCGAGGACAAAAAGGATATGGTCGACGCCCCTGGGCACAATGTGATGGAACCCGAGGCTCAAATAGAGCGCGAGTTGCCTGGGCCAAGGCAGTGAGTCGACCGCCGCGGCGAGATCCTCCCGCCCGGTCCGCACGGCGACCGCCGGGGTAATGCCGGGACGGGGCGCCCGGTCGGACCAGTCGAACGGATCGCTCTCGTGCTCCCCGTCGTCCAGCCAACGGGTGACCGACACATGGGCCGAGGGGATTTGCACGGTATAGGCCACGGGATAATCGATTGGCGCACCAAGCGGCACGACCAGGCGCAGCGGCTCGCGCTTCGCGGGAAGCACGGCGATAAATTGAAAACTCGTCAGCTTGCTGATCGACGCGTCCAGGTAGTCGGACTTCGAGGCATCCGCCGGCGTGAACCCCTGCAGGATCAGGGCAATGCGCTCATCGCCCGCCATGAGCTGAAAACCATCGGCGATTTGCGGCTCCAGCTTGTCGATCGTCGCCTGCCGCTGGGTCGGTGTGCCGGCTGCAAACTCATAGTAGAGCTCCGGCGACCCGAGCATTAGCGTAAGATCGAGATCGACCTTCACCGCGATTGTACCCGGCTGGCCAAAGGTCACCTCGACCTGGCTGATGGTGAGGGTGTGCGCTAGGGCCTGCCCGCAAAGGCAACATCCCAGCAGAACGATGATGGGGATGCGGCGCATCATTGCTGGAGGACGCCTGGGCCCTCGGCGTCCAGTTGGTAGATTCCGGAGAGAAAGCCATTATCAAAAAAAGCTCCCACGTGAAAGAGCCCCTGAAATCGGATTGGCTGGTCTTGGATTACCTCCGTCCCGCCTGGGACCCGGACAATGACCCAATCGTTCATTTTCGGAACGGTCCCGTAGCAACAGAGCATGAGATTCGCCATCAGGAGGAGCTCCGTGCTCTTGCCGTCCTTGAAGACAAGCGGTAGCATGAATCCGGTGAGGATCGCTTTCTTGCCGCTCCAGCTCTTGACGGTGGCCGGGATCTGCTCTTCGCCGGTGGCCGTCTTCGACTCCGGGAGGACGAAGGGGAAGTTTGCGAGCCAGTAGAAATCGAGCTTGAGATACCCGCCCTCCACCGCGGGGGCGGGGATAGGGCGAGTCGTCTGGCCTCGCAATGCCGGGGAAAGAATTGCGCACCCAGTGGCGAACAGCGCGATGGCCATGGGCGCGAATCGTTTCATCGTCAAATCAAGCCGGCCCGATGGCGCCGAACTGGACATGTTTGCCGTTCAGTTCGCGCTGCATATTGGGCGCGATCACAATTTCCGCATTGTGGAACTCCCGGATCGTGCGAGCCCCGACCAATCCCATGCAGGCCGAAATGGCGCCCATGAGATTTTGCATGCCATCGTCGGTCAGGGCCGGCCCGGAGATGATCTCCCGCAGCGACCCGTTCGGCTCGGCTGGGATCCGCGTTCCCTGCGGCAATTCCGGATGGTAGGTTTGCATGCCCCAATGGGATCCGCGCCCTGGAGCCTCGCGGGCGCGTGCGAACAAGCCGCCCACCATCACGGCGTCGCTCCCGCAAGCCAGCGCCTTGCAGATGTCCTCCGACCGGCGCATCCCGCCATCGGTGATGACGGGAACATAGCGGCCCGTTTGCTTCAGGTAATGATCCCGGGCGGCGGCGCAGTCGACGGTGGCGGTCACCTGCGGCAGGCCCACCCCCAACACCACCTGGCTGCGGGAGGCGGCCCCCGGTCCCATGCCAACCAGGATTGCCGCCGCCCCCACCGCCATGAACGCCTCGGCGGCCTTAAAGGTCACCACGTTGCCGATGATCACCGGAATGGACAACGCCCGGCAGAGGGCGGATAAATCGCTCGAGCGTGAATACCGGCCGTCCCGCCCGAGATTGAGCGCCGGGGACTGGACTACCAGGATTTTGGCGCCCTGCGCTTGGACCAAAGGTCCCAGCCGTCCGGCCGTATCGGCGAGGCAGCTGACCGCCGGGGTCGCGCCGGCCGCAATCAGCTCCTTGATCCTCTGTACGATGAGTTCGTCCTTGATCGGTTCGGCGTAGACTTTCCGCAAAACGCCGGTCAGCTCGCCCGCGCTCGCCCGGTTGATTTCCTCGATGGCCGAGGCCGGGTCTTCATAGCGTGTTTGCAGTCCATGCAGATTGAGGACGCCGAACCCACCCAAAGCCGAAATCTCGGCGCAGGTCGCCACATTGCTGACGCTGTCCATCGCGCTTGCAATCAAGGGGATTTTGAACACGAGCTCCTGTCCGTCGGGACGGCGCAGTGAAAAGCTCGTGTCGACTTCCGTCGCGGCGAGCGAGGGATCGCCCGGCGAAAGCGAGATATCATCGAACCCATAGGCAATGCGAACCTTGCGATTGCGTCCGATCCAGATTCCCATGGCAATAGGCCGCCGGATCAGAACCGATACTTGACGAGAGCGTCCACGTGAAACGGCAGATTGGGCATGATCACATCGTTGCCGAACACGCCCCCGTCCGCGGTCCAGTTCCATTGATTGGTCACATTGTAAAAATTGACGCGGACTTCGTAGCGCTTGACGTCATAGAAGACCGAGGCATTGAGCGAGTACTGTCCGGGGATCTCCACTTGACCGATATAATCAGCCTGGACGTGGTTCTCGGCGGTAATGTTTGCGCTCACCCCAAAGCCATTATCCATCTTGTAGTTCACGTAAGCGCTGCCCTCGTCTTGCGGAATGCCGGGAATTTGCCGGCTGATTCCCGGAAGGGCGAGGTTGTTGGGACTGCCGACGCCGTTGCCGTAAGGCGGAGCGAAGTCATCAAAGGGACTGCGGGTGCTCCCTCCGGAAGTTTCGTGGGGCGTATAGTAATCACCCTTGCTGAAGGTTAATCCCGCATAGAAGTTCTTGTTCGGCTGATAGGTCGCCTCCAATTCGGCGCCGGTGACATTGGTCTGTGTGACCACCCCGAGGACATTGGTGTTGTGCCGAATCTGATGATAGAACGCGGTCGTGAGAAAAAGATGGTTGTCGAGAAAGCTGTACTTCGCTCCGGTTTCCAGCAGGTAGTCGAGCACGTGGAAGCTCTCCGGCGACAAATGGTTCGTGCTCAGGGCCGCCGGAGCGCCGCCAGCGCCGCCCGACTCCGATTGATTGACGCTGGCGGTGGCGTAATAGGTGGAGATGGGCACCGGCTTGAAGCTCAAGCTAACGTCCCCAGCGCCCTGGCCCTCGTCCGTGGCGCTCTCGAGGGAGGCGTACCCGAGCGGGGGCAAAGGATCCATGGCCCGGTCGTGGATGATGTCGCCCCGGACGCCGATGATCCCAAACCATTCGTCGCTGAAATGGTGGATGTCCTGGAAAAACACACCGTCGTCATACGACAGCGAAGCCAGCGTGCCGGAATCGGTGTTGGGGTAGGCCCCCAGGTGGTAATTGGCCCCAGGCGTGGCCACGTCGGCGCCAAATCCCGGGACCGGAACGACGCCCACCAGGTTCTGCGCCATGGTCGCCGCCCACGTCGCCGGATTGGTCGTAAGGTCCATTGCATTGAGGTACTCATTGTAGAGGTCCGCATAGGAGAGCGTGTCCACCACTTGGAACGAGTTGCCGGCGATGATCTCGTTCGACGAGCCGTGGGCGCCGGTGCTGCTATGATGAAATTCGGTGCGATTCTGGAAGTTGAGCGAGTAAGCGACATTGTTGTAATAGCGTTGGGCGTACTGTCTTTGCTGTAAGGTGTAATACTCCAGGTAATCGCGATTCACCCAATACGAGTCCGGACTTGAGTAGATATAGGTGTCGAACTGCATGTTCTCGTCGCGGCCATCGTCATGGTCGCCGATGGCGACAAGCGTCTGCTCCCGGTTGACATACACCGGGCGCACATTCTCAACGACGTCATTGTTGCCCTGTTTAACGACCCCGTTGATTTCAGCGGGGCCGGCATAGTAGAGATGATCCGTGACCAATTCCTGAGTGACACGGTTGAGACCGGGATTTTCCACGTAGCGAGCGAGGTGGAAATCGGTGTTAAAATCGAAGCGTATGTGCGAGTTCGGCTTGAACGAAAGCGCCCCGTAGAAGTCGTTCATATGAAAATAGACGTTGTTGTAGTAGGTGTTTTCGTAATCCTCCTCATCGCTAAACCGGTAGGCGGCCTTGCCGTCGTCGAAGGGCCCGGTGATGTCGATTTGGGCCTTCTGCTCGCCGAACTCGCCGTAGGTGTAGTCCACCACGCCGCTAAAGTCCTCGAAATTCGGCCGCTTGGTGACGAAGTTGACGTAACCGCCCACCAGCGAGCCCGCGCCGTAGTCCACGGAGGCGGGCCCCTTCACGACGTCAAAACCTTCGATGGCATTGAAGCTGAGCGGCATCCCGTCGCTGCGTTCCGTGCGCCGGATTCCGTTTTGGAAGACCTCCGCGGCCTCGCCGCGAATGTCGACCACGTTGGCACCGCCGAACTGGTCTAGTGTTGAAGTGCCTGATACGCCTTCGACAAAATCAAGCGGTCCGTTGATATTGAGGTCATTGACGAGCTGACTCGAGAGCACCGAAACGGACCGCGGCGTGTCTTGGACCGACATTTCGTCCCCGAATACGGAGTTTGTGGGAGCACTCGATGGCAGGATTATCTGGTCAACCGGAACACCGGCCACAGTGAGCCCTTGCATTTGAACCGTCTGATCGCCCTGCGGTGAGGGCGGATTGGCGGCTGGCGGTGCGGGCGAATCGGCGGCTGGCGGTGTGGGCGAATCAGCGGCTTGGACGAGCGCGGGGATCGCAATTAGAAGGCTGAAGGCTAGACCCTTGTAAAAGGACATGATTTGTGCGCGGCTTCGCCAGCAAAGGCTGGCAGAGCCCCTTGCGGTTATGGGACGTTACGGTTTAGGACAACGCACTGCGTGCCCGCATGCCCTTCAACCACCGGCACAGCGCCCTATTAGGGCAATTGCACCTGAATCTGATTTTAGGCGATTTTTGAATATGCAAGTAGCATGCGTTATGCCAACCGCGGCAGGCTGTGCTGCTCATTAGCCGCGAAAAACTTCGGCTGGCATTGGCGCTGTAACACTATCGTCACTCATGCGTCTGCTGCCGCCCTGCCGCGCAAGATCGCTTCAAGAATCGCAAGCGCTGGCATGCGAAAAGCTTCTTGATAATCCAATTTCTATAAAATCATTTTTGAAATATTCTCGCTGGATGGCTCGGATCCAAGCCGCGCAAAACCCCGACCGTATGCAACGTGTAGATCGTCGTTGGATTCGAGTTGGATTCGGGCTCGCAATTGTGCTTGCGGGGGCGACCCATGCGGAGGCGCGTCTGGTTTCGACGGGCATCGGCCCGTTTTACGATGGCATCGGGCATTTCTTGCTATCTCCCGAGGATATAATCCCGGCGATAGCGCTCGCATTGCTCGCAGGGATGCGCGGACCAACCACGGGCGGCTGGGCCCTTTGGACGCTTCCAGCAGCATGGTTTGCGGGAGGGCTCGTCGGGATGCTCAGCCATACGCCGCTATACTCGGAAGAGATCTCTTCCGGTTGCTCGTTCCTGGTTTTTGGCGCGCTGATCGCAGCCGATCTTGCCCTCTCCCTGCCGCTCGTTGTTTTGCTCGCGTTTTCCTTGGGCGGCCTCCACGGCTTCTTCAACGGACTTGCCTTGCGCGAGGCGGGTTCCACGCCGGCCTTGCTGCAACTCACCGGTATTGGATTGATGCTGTTCTTAGTCGTCTTGCATATCAGCGAGCTTGTGCAGTCGCTGAAACGCCCATGGACCCGAATCGTGGTGCGGGTGATGGGAAGCTGGATTGCCGCGTCCGGACTTCTGCTTTTAGCAGGCTATTGAAAAGCTACGACGGCTCATCGTAGTTTTCAACAGCCTGCCAGGCTGGTCGCTACGCACTCGCGGCATCTGAAAGCTCCTACGGAGCGGGCCATCCTCCGAAGCAGGCCGTTGTGTCCTGCCCAAGCGCGCCCGCAGCGCCGGACTCAAACCGCGGGACTATTTGCTACGCTTTCAAGTAAGGCTTGAGGTAACCGTCGAGCGCATTTCGGACTTCTTCGTCGCCGATGGCCGGTCCGCTTCGAGCGCCGCCGCTGCTGGCTGGCGCAGCGCGGAAATGGACGTCCGGCTTGAATACCCCGCGGGCGATCAGCAGCCTGTTTTGGTCGATTGTTCCGAGGCTGTTGAATGCAAGGATGCGGCCAAACACGTCAAAGCCTTCCTGGCGCTGACCGCCATGCCACAAGTCGTAGGCGGCGGCAAAGACGTCGGCCAGGCCGGTGTACGGGCAGGTGCCGACGAACCCCAACTCCATCTCCCGGAGCATTGTAAGCCCGCCGTGGCCCGAAAACACCCTGAGCTGGTCGCCTGTTTTCCGGCGAAGTTCGCCTATCCGCTCGAGCGGAACGCCGGCCTCGTCCTTGAGCTGCCGCATCGTCGGGACCGTCTTGAATATCTCCACGATGAGATCGACGCTCATATTGCCTTGGCTCTGAACGAACAGGGGCAGGGCAGTGAGGCGGCCGACCTGCTGATAATAATCGAGAAGAACTTTCTCGTCGGTCACATTTTGGGGTGGCAGCGCTATGATTGCGTCTGCGCCGAGCTTTTCGGCCTGTTGCGCATAACGGGTGACGGCGCCCATATCCTTTCCCTGTACGCCGATGACGATCGCGGCAGCCCCGCCTTTCGCAGCCGCCAGGATGGCTTCGACGCCGGCCATTCGCTCGTCTTCGGCGAGGGCAGTCCAGTTGCTCGCAGCCTGCGGCCATGCGAAACCGTGCACGCCTCCGCGGTTGCAGAAGGCCACCTCGGCCGCCAGCGATTCCAAGTCGAGCTTGTTGTCCGGGGTGAACGGAGTCTCACCGATTGGAAACACACCGCGCAGCTTCTTTGGCCCTGGCGTCAGGTCGAAGGCCGGGAGAGAACCTGCGCTGGAAGCGGGCTCGGCCCTGCTGCTTCGGACCGACAGGGCGAGGCCGAGAGCGCCTGCGCCTAGAAACTGCAGAAATTCCCGGCGGGGAACGCCGATGGACTTTACGGGTGATTGTGCTATTTGCATGGGATAATTGGATTCGCGGGACAGGGTAGGGGGCGGTTCAGGAGGGGTGTGGAAGCTAATTAATAGCGGCTTGGGCAATCAGGCAAGAAGCTCAATCCTTTCGTCGACAAATTTATTCTGGATCGCATTAAGATCGCGAAATTTGAAAGATCCTGAAGCGCCGGTAAACAATTCCATCCTTTTGAAATACGTTCTTCTCGTCCATCAACCACGGTTCAACCGCTCAAAGAAGCCGGTAGGCCGCGATGATTGTCCGCTTTAATGCTCGGCGACGCTCGGGGCCGATATTTCCAAAAGAGGAAGTGATTGCATCCTTTTCGACGGTGTAGAAATAGCTGCAATCGATCGCGGTGAGGAAATCGAGACCTTCGGCTGAATTGAGGAGGGACTGGTGAGGACGAGCTGGATTGCCAGGCGAGATCTTTGTGCCGTGAAGGATATTAATTCGGGTAAGACGGGAATCGCCGCAATGCTCGTCATTGGAAACGACAACCGCCGGATGCTCATCGCGGTCCGCGGGCCGGAAACGGACCTTTACGACCGCCCATTGGCGCAACTCGACGCCGTTTTTGTTTTTCATCGGCCCAGCGGACCGGAATCGACGGGTGCTGAATTGATCGCAGCCATTTCCTCGTCCGTGTGGCTGAAAGTGCCGAGCGGATAGATAGGAGAGGGATCGGGCACGGCACAGGGAACAAGCTGCATGTAGTCCTCGCCATTTTGCAGTATGATCGTCTCCCCGCGTTTTGCCCGGGCAAAGATGCGGCTAAAATTGCGCTTGGCTTCGGAAACCTTGATCGTCTTCATGAGTCTCGAATGAGACTTGATCGGGACTCCTTGTCAAGTGATGTATGGGCGAATCTGCAACAGAAATTGTGTCGGACTAAATTTGCCTGTATCGGGATGTCCCTAGCGGTTGCTCAATTCTTTGTATCAACCGTATGCCGCTAAGCGCCTTTCCATGAAATTGGCGCACCCGGAGGGAGTCGAACCCCCAACCTTCGGATTCGTAGTCAGATGCTCTATCCAGTTGAGCTACGGGTGCGTAGTGGAACGCGAGAAAAAGCAGGGATTGCCCGGCGAGTGCAAGCGAGAAACGGACTGCCTGCCTCCCCGGTCTTCCTTGGTCGGGAAAGCCCCACCTCGCCAGTATTGGCGGCTGACCCTCAAACCGGCGTGCCGCTTCAAACCATGGCCACCTTCGGCAGGCCCACATTGAATTCGACAGGGTGCTTGTCCTTGCGCCTCACCTTGAAATAGCGCGCTCGCCTGCGGAGCATCCGGTCCAGCTTATCGACGAGCAGGCTTACGGCCTTGTGGCATTCGTCAGCCGCCACGACGACGTTTTTGTCGGGTCCGTGGATCCGGATATGCCCCTTGGCCTTGAAGCGGGCTGCAACCTCCTCCTTGGCCTCGTACTCCAATTCAACCTTCAATCGCACGATTTTCTCCTCATGCCGGAACAGTCGTTCGGTTTTCTCACGCACGAAATACTTGAGGGATGGAGTCAATTCGAGGTGAATGCCGGACACGATCAGTTCCTGGTTGTTTTGTCTGTTCATGATGCAGCGTTTTTTTTGGTTGTTTGAACCGGCTTGGCGCCGGATCGCGAAAATCGACTCCCGCTCCCCCCGGATCGACGCTTTGCAATGCGCTCCAGAATTTTTCAGCCCTCATCGTCGCTGGCGGCTCTTCCGGTGTTGGCAAACCGTTCATTGAGCACACCGAGAGCTAAAGCCCGGACCCATGCATTTGCAACTCATGTCGTCTTTGATTCCAAAACTTGAAGAGCTTAAATTGCGCCATACCTTCCGCGACGGGCCGCATTCCAACCGATTGATGGCGCCGACGCGCAAATAGAAGACGTTCTTAAGCGAAGAATTAACTCCGGCCCGATTCCTCCCTGTCACGATTCATGATGCCTCAACCCGAGCCCGGAGATTTTTCCCCGCGGCGCGCATGCGCCTGGCCGCGGCGGCTTAAACAAGGGCCGGTGAGAATGATCCGCCCGGAGGAGTTGCCCGGCTGGATTCTTCACGAGGACGACAGGCTCCTCGTCCTCAACAAGCCCGGCGACGTAGTTTGCCACCCATCGAAGGCCGGTCCCTGGTCGAGCCTGGTCGGGGCCGCCCGCGAGTATACCGGCAAGGGCGTCATGCACTTGGTTTTCCGGCTCGATCGGGAGACGAGCGGAGTCGTGCTTCTTGCAAAGGACCCAGCGATGGCAAGCCGGCTGCAGCGCGCACTGAGCGAGCGCCGGATCGGAAAGACCTATCTTGCCATCCTCACAGGGGAACTGCCCGCGGAAGTGACTGTGGACCAGCCGATCGGAGACGACACCCAGAGTCCGGTTTTCGTAAAGTCGGCTGTTCAGCCGGAAGGGCGGCCGGCCGTGACTCAATACACACCGAAATCTGTGGGCGGCGGCTTCACGCTTGCCCGGGTCGCAACGAAGACCGGCCGCAAGCACCAGATCCGGGTCCATGCGCAGTGGCTCGGGTTCCCCGTGGTAGGCGACAAGATTTACGGACCGGATTCGCGCCTGTTTCTCGAGTTTATCGACGGCGGCTGGACGGCTGCGCTGGCCGCCCTACTTCTCCTTGCACGGCAGGCGCTCCATTGCGCGGAAATCGACCTGCGGCCTGCGGGTCTGCCAAATGTCTTCGCAGCGCCGCTGCCTGGCGATCTGCGCGAGTTCTGCGAATCGCGCGGCTTATTGGCTGTTGCGGTTAGCTAAAAATCACGGAATTTCCATTCATGTCCCAGGTACGTGTCCGCTTCGCCCCGAGTCCGACGGGTTTCTTTCATATTGGAAGCGCGAGAACCGCGCTTTTCAACTGGCTCTATGCCCGGCACACCGGCGGGGTTTTCGTCCTCCGGATCGAGGATACCGACCAATCCCGGAACAGCGCTGAATTCCTCAATGTGATCTATGACAGTCTGAACTGGCTGGGGCTCGGCTGGGACGAGGGTCCAAAGGCGGGCGGGCCGCACGGCTCGTACCTGCAGAGCGAACGCTCCGCCATTTACCGCGAATATCTAGAGAAGCTCCGGGCCGCCGGCCGCGCGTATGAAAAGGACGGCGCCATCTACTTCAAATTGGAGGGCGAGCGGTTCGAGGTCTTCGACGAGCATCGCAAGAAGACGGTTACCAAGGTGAAAAACGCACCTGCGGTCATCGACGATAAGATCCGCGGACGGGTGGAGCGGACGGAGGACGAGGATTTCGTGATCTTTCGATCGGACGGGAATCCGGTCTTCCACTTCGTGAATGTCGTCGATGACATCACGATGAGGATCACCCACGTGATCCGGGGCGAGGACCACCTTTCGAATACGAGCAAGCATATCGAGCTGTTCAAGGCATTCGGCGTCCCAGTTCCCGTGTACGCCCACATTCCGTTGATTCTGAAGCAAAGCGGGCCCGGAAAGATGTCCAAACGCGACAAGGGGGCTCTCGTCGAGGAGTACCGCGCGCGAGGTTACCTTCCCGAGGCGCTGGTCAATTTTTTGTGCCTGCTTGGATGGAACCCCGGCGACGAACGCGAAAAGATGCCGATCGACGAGATCGTGCGGCTGTTCGATCTGCCCGGGGTCAACCAGAGCAACGCGCGCTTTGACGAAAAGAAGCTCGCGCACATGAACATGTTGTACCTCTTGGCGCTCTCCGCCGACAGGTTTGTGGCGTTGGCGCGGGACTACCTCGAGCGGCGCCTTGCGTCGCTGCGGGCTCCCGCTGCCGCGGATGCGCCTGCTGGGGATGCGCAGCGAAAGGCCGAATCCGAGCGAGAACAGGAGGCCTGCGCTTTGGCAATCGCGGCGGACCCCGGTTATTTCCGGGAAGTGGTGCTGCTCAGCCAGCCGAAAATAAAGGGCTTTGAGGAACTGCCCGGCTACACCCGGTACTTCTTTGACGAAAATTTTCCGGTGGATCCCAACGTCCGTGCGAAAATCATGGGCAAGGGCGGCTCGGAGGCCCGATTGACCGAGCTAGCTGGCGCCCTCAAGGCGGCCGATTTCTCAAGCGACGGCGCGATCGAGGAGGCGATCAAGGCGCTCGCAGTGAAAAACGGCTTGGGCTTCGGCGATTACCAGCCAGCCGCGCGCCTGGCTGTTTCTGGGACGAACGTCGGGCCGAGTCTGACCGGAATCTTCCGGCTTCTCGGCCGCGAGCGCGTGCTCGGCCGGATTGAGCGGTTTCTAAACGCTGCCGCGTAGCGCGGCACGCCGGGCCCTGCGAAAGCCTGGCGTCTTACGAAAGCCTGGCGTCTTACGAAAGCCTGGCGGCTTCCGCTACGGGATGCCTCGTAGCGGAATGCGCCAGCATTTCGCCGTTCTGCAACGCTCCAGCGTTTCGCCTGTAGCGTGGGGTCTTTCGTTGCCTGGCGGGCGGGATCGGCATTGCATGGGCTCATGCAAAAACAGATCTCTGTCCGGGACGCACTGGCTGGCACGGCTCCCCAGGATTCTGCTTTGGTCCAGGGATGGTTGCGGACGCGGCGCGACGCAAAGGCCTTCTCGTTCCTGGAGATCAACGACGGCTCATGCCTGCACAATCTGCAGGTGATCGCGCCGGCAACGCTCGCAAACTACGCCGAGGTGCAGCACCTCATAACCGGAGCGTCCGTGGCGGTGCGCGGACGGCTGGTGGCGTCCCAGGGGCAGCGTCAAAAGTGGGAGCTCGCCGCCGAGGAAGTCACGATTGTGGGTCCATCGGACGCCGGTTACCCGCTGCAGAAAAAGGGGCATACGCCGGAATTTCTGCGCGAGATAGCCCATTTGCGCCCGCGCTCGAACCTGTTTGGGGCCGTCTTCCGCATGCGAAGCCGCCTCGCGTTCGCAGTCCACCGGTTTTTCAACGAGCGCGGCTTTGTGTACGTCCACACTCCGATCATAACCGGCAGCGACTGTGAAGGGGCGGGCGAGATGTTCCGTGTGTCGATGCTGGATCCTCTGGCTCCGCCCAAAAAGCCGGACGGTTCGGTCGACTTTTCCAGCGATTTTTTCGGCCGTCCCACCTTTCTCACCGTGAGCGGCCAATTGGAGGCGGAGGCCTTCGCCTGCGCACTGTCCAAAGTCTACACGTTCGGGCCGACGTTTCGCGCGGAAAACTCGAACACCTCGCGCCATGCGAGCGAGTTTTGGATGGTCGAGCCCGAAATGGCGTTCTGCGACCTGGCGGGCGATATGGATTTGGCCGAGGAGTTCGTGAAAGCGCTCATCCTGGAGGCCCGGACGAATGGAGCGGAGGATCTCGAACTATTCGCAAAGTTCGTGGACAAGGATCTGTTCGCCCGGCTCGACTTCGTGCTGGAACGGCCATTCCAGCGGGTGAGCTACACCGAGGCCGCGAAGCTGCTCGCCGAAAGCGGAAATAGCTTTGAATTTCCGGTCGCGTACGGGACGAACTTCCGATCGGAGCACGAGCGGTACCTCACCGAGACCGTATTCAAGAGACCGGTGACCGTCTACAACTACCCAAAGGAGATCAAACCCTTCTACATGCGGCTGAACGACGACGACAGGACTGTCACGGCGATGGATGTCCTGGTGCCCGGAATCGGGGAAATCGTGGGCGGAAGCCAGCGCGAAGAACGTTTGGATGTCCTCCAGGCCGGACTTAAGCGCCATGGCCTCGATCCAAAGGACTACGGCTGGTACCTGGATCTTCGCCGCTGGGGCACCGTGCCGCATGCGGGATTCGGCCTCGGCTTCGAGCGGATGCTCATGTTTGTCACGGGGGTGTCGAACATCCGCGACGTGATCCCGTTTGCGCGGACTCCGGGCAACGCGGCTTTCTAGCCTCAGCCTTTCGACCAGGTGTCCCGCAGGGCGATCGTCCGGTTGAAGACGGGCCTTTGCGGTTTGGATTCGATCGGGTCGAGGGCGAAATAACCCAGGCGCTCGAACTGGTAATGCTCCCCGGGCTTTGCAAGACCGAGGGAAGGCTCGAGCTTGGCCGAGGCAACCTCAAGGGAGTGCGGATTCACAGTGCTCTTGAAATCGCCCCCGGCATCCGGTTCGGCCTCGGTGAAAAGCCTATCGTATAGCCGGACCTGGGCGTCGATCGCGTGCCCGGCGCTGACCCAGTGGATCGTGCCCTTGACCTTCCGGTCGGCCTTTGGCCCCCCGGGGCGCGTGTCCAAATCGGCCGTGCAGCGCAGCTCCAAAAGCTTGCCGGCGCCGTCCTTGACAACCTCCTGGCAGGTGACGACGAACGCATATTTAAGCCGGACCTCGCCGCCCGGCTTCAGGCGGAAATATTTCGGCGGAGGCGCCTCGGAGAAATCGTCGTTTTCGATAAAAATTTCGCGGGTGAGCAAAACCTTCCGCTTGGTCGCATTCTCATCCTGCGGATTGTCAGGCGCGCTGCACTCGATCGCATCGCCGGGGCCGATGTTTGTCAGGACCATCTTGACGGGCCGCAGAACGGCGAGCCGGCGCACGGCGCATGCATTCAATTCCTCGCGGATTGCGTGCTCGAAAACGGCGATCTCCGTCAGCGAATCGTACTTGGTCACCCCGACTCCGATGACGAAGCGCCGCAGACCGCTCGCCGGCACGCCGCGCCGGCGCAGGCCCGAAATCGTGGGCATGCGGGGATCGTCCCAGCCGGAGACGACGCCATCCTGCACGAGCTGGATCAGCTTACGCTTTGAAACGACCATGTAGGTCGGAATCAGCTTTGCGAATTCGTACTGATGGGGCAGCGGGCGGGGCAGCTCCAGGCTGTCCAGGATCCAGTCGTACAGGGGCCGGTGCACCTCGAATTCGAGGGTGCAAATGCTGTGCGTGATTCCCTCGATGTAATCGCTCAGGCAGTGTGCGAAATCGTACATCGGATAGATGCACCAAGCGTCGCCCGTGTGGTGGTGGGAGGCATGCCGTATCCTGTAAAGGACGGGATCGCGCAGCCAGATGTTGGGCGAGGCCATGTCGATCTTTGCCCGGAGCGTGCGGGCTGCGTCGGGAAACTCGCCGGCCTTCATGCGCCCGAGAAGATCGAGGTTTTCCTCCGCGGTACGAGTTCGGTACGGGCTATCCTTTCCCGGCCGGTCCGGCGGTCCCCGGTATTCATCCATTTCCTCGGGAGTCAGGTCGCAGACATAGGCTTTGCCATTCTTCACCAATGCGACCGCAAACTCGTAAATCTGGGGAAAGTAGTCGCTTGCGTAAAACGGTTCGACTGGGACCTGGAAGGGCTGAAGGGCCGCATCGATGTGGAAATCCGTCTTTCCGTTCACGTCTTTTTTTTCCGCGCTCTTTCCCTTCGGCTTTAGCCCCAGGAATTGATCGGCCCATCCGTCGATCAACCAGTGCACGTCGGCTAGGATCGCATCGACGTATTCGACCTCCTCCTTTGCAGGGTTCGTGTCGTCCATCCGCAGGTTGCACTGGCCGCCGTTCTCCCGCGCGATCCCGAAGTTGAGGCAGATCGATTTCGCATGGCCGATGTGAAGATACCCGTTCGGCTCCGGCGGAAATCGTGTCACGATCTTCAGATAGCGCTTCTCCGCGACGTGACCGGCGACGATGTCGCGGATGAAGTCGTTCGGCGGCTGCGCTGCGGTGCCGTTGTTTGTTTCGGCCATGGGGTTCCAACTTGTAAAAATCGGCCTTCTTACGCAATCGCGCAGTTTTTAAAGGACCGGGCGCCGTGCGGCATTCTTTCGCCTTCCCAGGGAATGGGACAGGGCTAAACTGCGCGGGTTTTGGCGCTCCTGCCCACAATCGTTCACCTCGACGCCGACGCCTTTTTCGTGTCGTGCGAACAGGCGCGCGATCCTTCGCTGCGCGGGAAGAAATGCGCCGTCGGGGGAAGCGAACGGGGGATCATATCCTCGGCAAGCTACGAGGCCCGGGCGTGTGGAGTGTACACTCCGATGCCGACAAAAACGGCGCTCAAGGTATGTCCCGACCTAATTTTGATCGACCATACCCACGGCCTGTATGGGGCCGTGTCGCGCAGGATGTTCGATATCTGCGAATCGGTGACTCCCATCGTGCAGCGCAATTCAATCGATGAGGGCTATCTTGACCTCGCGCCTTGCGGGCTGAAGACGGCGGAGGCAATCGCCTCGGCGATCGGGCGCCTCCAGGAGCGGATTTGGGCCGAGGAGCAAATTCCGGTTTCGATGGGAATCGCATGCAATAAGCTCGTGGCGCAGATCGCCTCGAAGCTGCGCAAGCCGCGGGGGTTTGTCGTCGTTCACCCGGGCGAGGAGTCTTCCTTTCTTTCGCCTCTTTCGATAGGCAAGCTTCCGGGGGTGGGCGTCAAGACGGAGGCGGCCCTCGCCGGGCGCGGGATCCGGCGGATTGCCGATCTATTTTCGAAAAGCGAGGACGAGTTGAAGGCACTTTTCGGACGCGACTGGCGGGATATGCTTGCGCGGGCGCGCGGCGAGGACAGCCAGCAGGTCGAGACGCGGGAGGAGGACGCGAAGAGCTACTCCCAGCAGGAGACGTTTGGCCGCGACGTCGCCGACTTTTCGGAGATCGAGAGGGTCGCAAAACGGATGCTGGATGAATTGATGCCGAAAATCCGCAACGACCGGAAGCGGGTGCGCACGATTACAGTCAAAGTGCGCTATCCCGACTTTTCGCAGGAGTCCCGCGGTCGGAGCCTGGAGAATGCGACGGATTTGGAGGCTCCATTCTATCCGTTGATCGGCCCGCTTTTGTGCGCCGCCTGGAGGAAGCGCAGGCCGCTGCGGCTGGTGAGCGTGCGGCTCTCCGGCGTTCATGACGGGGAGACCCAACTGGAGATGTTTTCCCGCGCCGACGAGAGACGGCGCCGCCTCGCCGGCGTGATGGACCGGCTCAATCGATCCGGCGTGGATCCGGTCGTGACGCGTGGGCACCAACTGGGCCGGCGCCGCTAAGTCAGCAAGCCAGGAACTTGCGATGTACGCAGGCCAAGCCGAGAATCGCCAGACCAAGCAGGCAGAGTGTGTTTCCGCCGTCCGGGGCCGTGCCCACCCACTCATTGGGGCCACCAGGGCCCGTCGCGTTAGCCAAGAAATCTATGGCCGCATCGTGAAGGCCATCGGAGTCTCCGTTGCCAGCGTCCACGCTTGCGTAATCAAAGGACGAGGGAGTCAGGCCGGATGTATCTGAAACATCAAAGGTAAGCGTTTGGCCAGGTTTAACTTCTCCCTCCGCAAAAGTTTCAAGCACAAGGCTATAAGCGCCGGATTGGTCCACTTCTTGGTTAGTGAATACATTACTTGGCGCAGCTGCTGTGGACCCATTAACTTTGTAATTGCTTACACTGAGGCTGCCGGTTCCGCCAAAATTCAATGCGACTCCTTCAATAGACTGATTCGGATATGCAGTTTGGATGCTGCTCACATTGGTGCTGGTCACCGTGACCAAAACTTCGTCGGCACTGACGGTGGAAATGTCAATGGTGCCAGCTTCCTGCGCAAAGGCAGAGTAACTGCCTGAAAATGGATCGCTAA
>Ga0182024_10008686_pt1 | contig 21285 bp, 17 predicted proteins | sample P32metaG_FD_120480 | JGI IMG/M metagenome (GOLD analysis project Ga0182024, IMG submission 120480) | Permafrost microbial communities from Stordalen Mire, Sweden - P3-2 metaG (Illumina Assembly) | ecosystem: Environmental > Terrestrial > Soil > Wetlands > Permafrost | place: Sweden: Stordalen...
GCCTTCGTGCCCGCCACCTTCCCTGGCCGGGGACGACCACCGGCCGTCTTCGAGCGGGACTTCGGCGGGGGAGCTGCGCCTTCGGTCACCCCACGATCGTAGGCTCGCCGCCTCGCCCCGTGAGCACCCATCTCGATGTGCCTGGAGAATCGGTGCCGTGGTAGAACCGCGAGACCGTGGACCAGTACCTGCCGATCTTCTTGATGTTCGTACTCGGCGTCGTCTTCGCCGCGGGTTCCTTCGTGGGCTCGAAGATGCTCGGGCCGCACGCCAAGCCGTCGTCGGCCAAAACAGCCCCCTATGAGTGCGGCATCATCCCCGAGTCAGAGCCCCCGCAGCGGTTCCCGGTCCGTTTCTACCTGGTGGCGATGATCTTCATCATCTTTGACATCGAGATCGTCTTTCTCTATCCCTGGGCCGTCGTCTTCCGACAGCTCCGACTTTTCGGCCTCGTCGAAGTGCTGGTCTTCGCGGCCGTGGTGTTCGTGGCGTTCCTCTACCTGGTGAGCAACGGGGCGCTCAGCTGGGGCCCGGCCAAGCGCCTCGAGGCGGGGATGCCGGCGCGTACGTCCGAATCGACCATCTCGCGGATCACGGCGGAACAGACTTCGCCGGGCCAGGCGGCCTAGGGGGGCTGAGGACATGGGCCTCGAAGACCTCCAGCACAACTTTCTGACCGGCCGGATCGAAGACCTGGTCAAATGGGCGCGCCGCAACAGCGTCTGGCCGGCCACGTTCGGTCTGGCCTGCTGCGCCATCGAGATGATGTCGGTGGGAGCGGCGGACTACGACATCAGCCGCCTTGGGATGGAGGTCTTCCGTGCCTCACCCCGCCAGGCCGACCTCATGATCGTGGCTGGGCGGGTGTCCCAGAAGATGGCCCCGGTGCTCCGTCAGGTCTACGACCAGATGATGGAGCCCAAGTGGGTCATCTCCATGGGGGTGTGCGCGTCTACCGGGGGGATGTTCAACAACTACGCCATCGTCCAAGGGGTCGATCAGATCGTGCCGGTCGATGTCTACGCGCCGGGCTGCCCCCCGTCCCCTGAGACCCTGTTGCACGCCATCTTGACTCTCCACGAGAAGATCCGCACCGGCGAGATCACCCGGCGTCCCCATCTCGAATCCGACGTCGAGCCCGAGACCGCCGGCTGGGTCCCCGAAGCGCCCGACGCCGTGCGGGTGGCCACTCCGCGATGAGTGCCACGGGGGCGGCGGATTCCGCCGCCATCGCCACGGGTGACCCGGCAGCTCCGGGCGCCGTCCTCCCCGACGTCCCGCGTTCGGGGGGCCGGCTGGTCGATGAGATCGCCTTCCCTCCCCGCGAGCGCTACGCCGAGATGGTGCGTGCCTACCGAGACGCCGGTTTCGAGCTATGCGCCGATCTGTGTGCCGTCGACTACCTCTCGCACCCCGGCCGCGCCCTGCCCGACGGGGTGGCCGCCGAGCGCTTCGAGGTGGTGGTGAATCTGGTCTCGCTCTCACAGAAGCGCCGGGCCCGGATTCGCGTACAGGTACCCGAAGCAGACCCCAGCGTTGCCTCGGTGATCGACGTCTACCCCGGGGTCGATGCCATGGAACGGGAGGCCTACGACCTCATCGGTATCGTTTTTGTCGGCCACCCCGACCTGACCAGGATCCTCATGCCCGAAGACTGGGAGGGGCACCCGCTGCGCAAGGATTATGGCGTCGGCCGAGTCCCGGTCCAGTTCAAAGAGGCCCCGGGTCCGAGATGAGCCGACCAGCGTGGAAGGGTGCGTGGCCCCGGTGACCGACGACGTCTTCGTCGAGGGCACACGGCATGCGCCACGGGTGGCAGAGACCTCCGAGGGCGCCCAGGAGATGGCACCGCGCCCCGAGACCGACGACGCAGAGCTCCGCCGAGAGGTGGGCGCCGTGCTGCGAATGGCGGAGGGCCCGGTTGTCAACGCCAATGACATCGACATCGAACGGCGTGATGACGAGACGATGATCATCAACATGGGTCCCCAGCACCCCTCGACCCACGGGGTGTTGCGGCTCATGCTCGAGCTCGACGGCGAGACCGTGCTGCGCACCAAGCCGGTGATCGGCTATCTGCACACCGGGATGGAAAAGACCGCTGAGGAGCTCACCTATGTCCAAGGGGCGACCAACGTCACCCGCATGGACTACCTGTCGCCTCTGACCAATGAGCTGGTGTTCTCCATGGCTACCGAGGCGCTGCTCGACGTCGAGGTTCCGCCCCGGGCGGTGTGGATCCGGATGCTCATGTCAGAGCTCCAGCGGGTCTCTTCGCACTTGATGTGGATGGCCACCAACGGGATGGACCTCGGGTCGACCTCCATGATGATCTACGGCTTTCGAGAACGCGAGATGGTGCTGACGTTTTTCGAGAAGACCACCGGGCTGCGGATGAACCACAATTACATCCGCCCGGGTGGTGTGGCGGCCGATCTGCCCGACGGGTGGGAAGACGACGTCGAGGTCATCTGCGAGACCGTGCTGGCCCGGAGTTTCGAGTACGACGAGCTGCTGACCGGCCAGCCCATCTTCCGGCAGCGCACCGAAGGGATCGGCAACCTCTCGGCCGAAGAGGCGCTGGCCTTGTCGGCGACCGGTCCCATCCTACGCTCGACCGGGGTCCCGTGGGACCTGCGGCGGACCATGCCGTATCTGGCCTACGACGAACTCGACTTCGATATCATCGTCGGCACCTACGGGGACAACTTCGACCGCTACTCGATCCGGCTGAACGAGATCCGAGAGTCGATCAAGATGATCCGCCAGATCGCGGCGCGCATGCCGCCGGGCGACTACCGGATCCAGGACCGCAAGGTCACACCGCCGCCTCGGGCCCGGATCGACGAGTCGATGGAGGCGTTGATCCACCACTTCAAGATCTTCACCGAAGGTTTCAAGGTGCCCGAGGGCGAGGTCTACGTGGCCATCGAGTCCCCCCGGGGCGAGCTCGGCTGCTACCTGGTGTCCGACGGGTCCTCCAAGCCCTACCGGATGCATATCCGGGGTCCGAGTTTCGTGAACCTCCAGACCGTGCCGGTGCTGCTCCGCGGTGGTCTCATCGCTGACGCCGTGGCCATCATCTCCTCGGTGGACCCGGTGATGGGGGAGGTGGACCGGTGAGCCTCACCCAAGAGAACCTGGCCCGGGCCAAAGAGCTGATCGCTTTGTACCCCGAGCCCCGCTCGGCCCTGATCCCGCTCTGCCATCTGGTCCAAGAACAAGACGGGTGGTTGCGTCCCGACGCCATGGAGGAGGTCGCCGCCTTGGTCGGTGTGACCCCAGCCGAGGTGCGCGGGACCGCGACCTTCTACGACATGTTGCACACCGAGTCCGTTGGCACCTACGCCATCTCGGTGTGCACCAACATCGCCTGCCTCCTCGACGGGGCGGCCGAGCTGCTCGAGCACGCAGAGGGAACCCTCGGGATCGGGGTCGGGGGCACGACCGCCGATGGGGCGATCACCCTCGAAGAAGCCGAGTGCTTGGCCGACTGTGACCGGACCCCGTGCGTGCAGGTCAACCACCGCTATGTCGGCGCCCAGAGCCTCGAGTCCTTCGACCAACTGGTGGCCGACCTGCGGGCCGGTCGACGTGCGGACACCATCCCGAACCACGGGACACTCGTGCGGGTCCGGCGCACCGTCGGGCTCAAGGCCGACCCGGCCCAGATCGCCGCCGAGCGGGCGGCGATGGCCGCGGCCCAGGCGGATCGAGTGGCGGCCAAGGCGCCCGTCGGGGGGTCCTCGTCGTAGTGGCCATCACCGAGGTCCCCCATATCGTCACGGCCCGCCGGGGCTACGAGGACTCCCACACCCTCGAGCGTTATCTCGCGACCGGGGGCTACGAGGGCCTGCGAAAGGCCCTCACCATGACCCCCGAGGCCGTCGCGTCCGAGGTCGACACAGCCAGCCTGCTCGGCCGGGGCGGTGCCGGATTCCCCGCCGGGCGCAAGTGGTCGATGCTGCGCAAGGACCCGCTCACCTACCTCGTGATCAACGGGGACGAGAGCGAGCCGGCGACGTTCAAGGATCACTTGTTGATCGAGAGCGATCCCCATCAGCTCATAGAGGGAGTGCTCATCGCGGCGTACGCGTTGCAGGTCACCCGGGCCTTCATTTACGTGCGCGGCGAGTTCGCCCTCGGCCTCGAGCGGGTCCAGCAGGCCTTGAACGACGCCTACGACCACGGGGCCGTGGGGGCCGACATCTTCGCCTCGGGCTTTTCGATCGACGTGGTCGTCCATCCGGGAGCGGGTGCCTACATCTGCGGCGAAGAGACCGCCCTGCTCGAGTCGCTCGAGGGCAAGCGCGGCTTCCCGAGGATCAAGCCCCCCTTCTTTCCGGCCGCCATCGGCCTCTACGGCCAGCCCACCGTAGTGAACAACGTCGAAACGATGTCGAACCTGCCCTGGATCATCTTGAACGGGGGGGCCGCATTCGCCGCACTCGGGGCCGGCCGATCGACGGGCACCCGTTTGTTCGCCCTGTCGGGTCGGGTGCGCAACCCGGGGGCCTACGAACTCGAGATGGTGAAGACAACGTTTCGCGATCTGATCTATGCGCCGGTCCTCGGGGGGGGCATCCGGGGTTCCAACCAGCTCAAGGCCTTCATCCCCGGCGGTGTGTCGGCCCCGTGGTTCGGTCCCGACCAGGTCGACCTCCCCCTCGGCCAAGACGAGGTCGGTGACGCCGGCTCGATGCTCGGGTCGGGATCGATCGTGGTCATGGACAGCGCCGATTGCGTGGTTCGGGCGGCGTGGCGGATCACCAAGTTCTTCGCCCGGGAGTCCTGCGGGCAGTGCACGCCATGCCGGGAGGGCTCGGGCTGGCTGGAGCGGGTCCTTTATCGGATCGAGCACGGGACCGGGCGGGAAGAGGATCTCGACCTGCTCCTCGACGTCAGCGACAACATCTCGCCGGGTTTGCAGTGGCCGCCCCAGCAGACGACCATCTGCGTGCTCGGACCTTCCATCCCGTCCTCCATCCACTCGGCGATCGAGATGTTCCGCGACGAATTCCTTCTCCATATCAAAGAAGGGGCCTGTCCCCATGCCTGATCCGGTCACCGCCGCGGCAGCCGGGCCGAGCGACGCGGCCAAAGGCACAAAGCCCGACGTGACCTTCTCGATTGACGGCCGTGCGGCAACTGGCCGCGCCGGCGAGATGCTGATCAGCGCGGCCGAGCGGGCCGGCACCTATATCCCGCGCTTTTGCTACCACCCGCGCATGAAGCCGGTCGGCATGTGCCGCATGTGCCTGGTCGAAGTCGGCGGCCCGCGCGGGCCGGCTCTCCAACCCTCGTGCTTCATCGCGGTGAGCGAGGGGATGGAGGTGACCACCACCTCGGACAAGGTGAAAAAGGCCCAGGACGGCGTCCTCGAGTTTCTGCTCGCGAATCACCCGCTCGACTGTCCGGTGTGCGACAAGGGTGGGGAGTGCCCGCTCCAGGACCAGACCCTGGCCTACGGGCCCGGTGAGAGTCGTTTCATCGAGGAGAAGCGGCACTTCGAAAAGCCCATCGCCATCTCCGAGCTCGTCTTGTTGGACCGCGAGCGCTGCATCCAGTGCGCCCGTTGCACCCGGTTCGCCGAGGAGGTGGCCGGCGAGGCCCAGATCGATTTCGCCGGCCGGGGCGAGCACGTCGAGGTCGCCACGTTCCCCGATGAGCCGTTCTCCTCCTACTTCAGCGCCAACACCGTGCAGATCTGCCCGGTGGGCGCGCTCACCGCCACCCCGTATCGCTTCACGGCGCGGCCCTGGGACCTGGACCAGGTCGAGTCCACTTGCACCACGTGCGCGCTCGGCTGCCGGGTTGCCGTGCAGTCCTCGGCCAACCGCCTGACCCGGCTGCTCGGTATCGACTCAGAACCGGTCAACCATGGGTGGCTGTGCGACAAGGGACGCTTCGTCTTCGAGTCGGTCAACGGCGACGAGTTGGCCGACACTGGGGAGTCTCGTGCGGTCGCTCAGGGCCAGTTCCAGGGCGAAGTCTCTACGGCCGGTGCAACTGGTCCGCTCCGCCTGAGCGAACCGCTCGTGCGCAAAGACGGCGAGCTGGTCGCGGTCAGCTGGGGCGAGGCGCTGACAGCAGCGGCGGCCGGCCTGGCGGCGGCCAAAGAAGCCGGAGGACCCGAGGCGGTCACCGTGATCGGAGGCGCTCGACTGACCAACGAGGGCGCCTACGCCTGGTCCAAGCTGGCCAAGTGCGTGCTCGGCACGGACTCGGTGGACGCCCAGCTGGGTGACGGGCTGCCCGCGTCGTTGGTGCTCGGCCTGCCCCGGGCCTCCATCGACGATGTCTGCTCGGCCAACCTCGTCGTGCTTGTCACCGGCGATGTCCGCGAGGAGTTGCCGGTCCTCTTCTTGCGCCTGCGCGAAGCGGTCGTCGACGGATCGACCGCGCTCATCGAACTCACCGCGCGCACCACGTCACTCACGAGTTACGCCGCGGTCTCCCTGGCTACCCGGCCCGGGGACGGGCCCGACGTCGCCCGGGCGCTGACCCTGGCGGCACCCGAGACGGGCCCGCGCTCGTCGCACCCACAAGGTGCCGCCTTCGCGCCCGAGAATCTGGCTCGGGCCCGGCAGTTGATTGCAGCCCGGGGTGGCACCAACGGGGAGGGGATCGTCGTCGTCGTCGGCCGAGCCTCCCTGGCCGAGCACGAGCAGGTCCCCGCTGAAGCAGCTCGAGTGCTCGCCGCCGCCTGGCCCGGAGCGACGTTCCTGCCGGCCCTGCGCCGGGGCAACGTGCACGGTGCCCTCGACATGGGCCTCGCCCCGGGCATCTTGCCCGGGCGGGTAGCCCTCGACGCCGGGCGAGAATGGTTCGCCGCCGCCTGGGGTTCGGTGCCCAGCGCCACCGGTCGCGACGCCACCGCCTCGCTCGCCTCGTTGGCCGGTGAAGACGGCGACGGCCCGGCGGGGGCCGAAGGCGGAGGGGGACCGACGACCAGGGCCCGGGCGCTCGTCGCCCTCGGGGCCGACCTGCTCGACGACTTCCCCGACCAGGGCCTCGCCGCCCGGGCGCTGGCGGCGGCGGACTTCGTCGTGGCCGTCACCGGCCACGACTCGCGAACCGTCGCACGGGCCGACGTCGTGCTGCCCGCCGCCGTCGCCCACGAGCGTTCGGGTACCACCACCAACGTCGAGGGCAGGATCACCCGACTCGGGCAGAAGCTGGTGGCGCCCGGCTCGGCGTGGTCCGACTGGATGATCGCCGTCGAACTGGCCGACGCGCTCGGGGCGGATCTCGGACTTGGCGCCCTGGACGAGGTGTGGGAGGAGATCGAACACCTGGCTCCGGCCTACCGGGGCATCAGCGTCAGCGTCTTGGACTCGTCCGGCGCCCACGACGGCGTGCTCGCCCCGATGCCCCCCGGTGGCCCGCCGGCCGCGGAGGTGTCGCCGATCGACCCCATGTCCCTGCCGGGTATTGAGTCGGTGGAGCGACAAGGGGCGATCCGCCTGGTCGGGGTGGCTGAGCCTCCGATCGGCGACGAACGGCTCGAGCACCACCATGTCGTTGCACCCGACGGCGTGGCACCGAAGATGCTGACTGTGGCGGCTGGCTCCGAACCGGTCCACGTGCCCACCGTCGACAGCTACTCACTTCGCCTGGTGTCTACCCGTCAGCTCTACGACGACGGGAGCGCGCTGGCCGGTTCGCCCTCGCTGACCCCCCTCGTACCCGCAGCCGTCGTCCGGGCCAACCCCTATGACCTCGATCGCCTCGGCGTGGGGACCGGTGACCAGGTACGGGTGCGCTCTGCTCGGTCCGCCTTGGTGCTGCGAGCAGCATCCGATCCGGGAGTGCCCCGGGGTACCGTTGCCGTCGATTTCAACCTGTCGGTCCCTGCCGTCGACACCGAAGGTGTCGCTACTGCAGCGGTAACCAACGCGGCGGCCACCCTGATCGATGCCACCGCCTTGGTCAACGACGTGCGCCTGGAGAACCTCTGATGCCCGGCCTCGCCATGTTGGGTTCTTTGGTGCACCCGCTGTTCGCCCAGGGCGACCCCCTCTTCGACAACGGGGTCGGCTGGTTCGTCTGGGTGGTCGTAGTCATCAAGGTGCTGGTGGCCTTCGCAGTGCTGCTGGTTTCGGTGCTCCTCATGATCTGGTTCGAGCGCAAGGTGATCTCGGACATGCAGAGCCGGATCGGGCCCAACCGTGCCGGACCGTGGGGACTCCTGCAGACCATGGCCGACGGGATCAAGTTGTTCTTCAAAGAAGACCTCTTGCCCGATCGGGCCGACAGCGTGGTCTTCAAGCTCGCCCCCTACCTCTCCTTGGTGCCGGCGCTTTTGATCTTCACCGTGGTACCCGTCGGCGGGGTCATCACCATCTCGGGCCACACCTTCGAACTGCAGGTCGCCGACCCGCCCATCGGCATCCTCTTGGTGCTCGCCATGTCGGCGATTGCGGTCTACGGCGTGATGCTGGCCGGTTGGTCGTCCGGATCCAAGTACCCGCTGCTCGGATCGGTCCGGGCGTCGGCCCAGATGATCTCCTACGAGGCGGCGCTCGGCATCACAGTCGTGACCGTGGTACTCGTCACCGGTTCGCTTTCGACGAGGGCCATCGTCGACTCGCAAGCGACGAATTTCTGGGACTGGAACCTGATCCGGCTCGGCTTCGTGCCGTTCGTCTTGTTCTTGGTCGCGGTCACCGCCGAGCTCACCCGGCCCCCCTTCGACCTGACCGAGGCCGAGTCCGAGCTGGTCGGTGGGTTCCACACCGAGTATTCGTCCATCCGTTTCGCCCTGTTCTTTCTGGCCGAGTTCATGAACACCATCACCATGTCGGCGATCGTGGTCACACTTTTTTTCGGAGGTCCCGACGGGCCGATCCCACACATCCCCTCGGCCACAATCTGGATGCCGATCATCTGGTTCTTGGCCAAGGTGATGGTCTTCTTGTTCATCTACGTCTGGTTCCGCGCCGCTTTGCCGCGGCTTCGCTACGACCAGCTGATGACCATCGGCTGGAAGTACCTGATCCCGCTCTCGCTCGCCTGGCTCCTGATCGTGGCCGGCTTCCTCGTCGACGGCTGGTGGGGCGGGGGCATCGCGGTGGCCGCGGTGGCCCTCTCGACGCTTCTCGTCAGGGCGTTCAGCATCGGCAAGGAGCGTGACAGCGAGTCCTCGAACGTGCCCGTGCTCGGGTCACGGGTAGCTCCGCCGGGACTGCACGCTCTTGGGACGTCGTCTGCGGTTCCGCCAGAAGACGAGCGGTCGGGCCATGACGAGGGGAAGAGCTGATGGGTTTCCTCGACGGCGTGAAGGACGAGCTGAGCTTCCTCGGTGGCTTCAAGTTGACGTTCGAGCACCTCACCCGCCCCCGTGTCACCCGGCAGTACCCCGAGGAGAAGAAGCCGAAGCAGCCCCGCCAGCACGGCCGTCACGTCCTCAACCGCTACGAGGACGGGATGGAGAAGTGCATCGGCTGTGAGCTGTGTGCGGGGGTGTGTCCGGCCGATTGCATCTATGTGCGGGGGCTCGACAACCCACCCGATCACCCGGTGTCACCCGGCGAGCGTTACGGCTATGTCTACGAGATCAATTATCTGCGGTGCATCCACTGCGACCTGTGCGTGGAGGCATGCCCCACCGAGGCGATCACCGAGTCCAAACTCTTCGAGTTCTCTTTTACCAACCGGGCCGACGCCATCTACACCAAGGCCGAGCTCTTGGTCGATGACGCGGGCAAGCCCCAGAAGCTGCCCTGGGAGGACTGGCGCGACGCCGACGAACTGCACACCTCGGGGTGGATGCGGGCAACGTCGCCATCAGGCAGTGCCGCCTACGAAGGTGAGGTCCAGTGGTCGGCCGAACTCGGCTACGGCGTGCGCCCCCCAGAGGGCGGGCAGTCGGGCCGCAGGGATGACGCGGCCACCGGCACCAAGGCACTGCGCGACGTGCTCGAGACCCACCTGCTCGACGAGGACATCCCGCTCGACCATCGCGGCATGCGGGGACGGATCTGGCGGGGAAAGCTCTCGGCCGAACGCCACAAGAAGCAACTCGAGGCGGCCCGCCAACGGCATAAGGAAGCCAAGGCCACACGGGCCGCCGACAAGACGACCACGCGGGGCGCCGACAAGACGTCCGAGGACGCGGTTGACGAGGCGTCCACCGCGCCCGCCGGGCCCGAGGTCGATTCGTGACCGCCGCCATTGTGTTGGCGGCTGTCCAGACTTCGAGGGCCACCATTCCCGACGTCATCACCTTCGCCGTCGCGGCGGCGGTCATTCTCGTCGGTGCCCTCGGCGTCGTCACCTCCGCCAACCCCGTGCACTCGGCGCTCTCCCTCGTCCTCACCCTTTTCGGGGTCGCCGTGCTGTTCATCGAGCAGGACGCCCAATTCCTCGCGGTCGTCCAGGTGATCGTCTACGCCGGGGCCATCGTGGTGCTGTTCTTGTTCGTCATCATGTACTTGGGGGTAGACCGCCGAGAGAACATCGAGGCTGAACCGCTCCGGGGCCAGCGACCGCTGGCCTTCGTTCTGGTCGCCATCGCGCTGGTGGGAATACTGGCCATGCTGGCGGCCGCCCATTGGGTGACCGGTGCCCACGCAGTGGCGGGTTCAACCACGGCCGGCGGCAAGTCCAACGTCTACCTGCTGGGTAAGGCGGTCTTCACCACCTATCTGTTCGCATTCGAGGCCACCGCCGCCCTCTTGGTCGTCGCCATCGTCGGCGCGGTCATGTTGGCCCGCCGACCCACCAACGAGCTGGAGGATGAGGAGCTCGAGTCAGCGGCCGGTGACGACGAGTCGGGGTCCGGCGCCGATGCCGGCGGCCTCCCCCGACACGGCGACAGCGACGGTGTCGACGACGTCCCATCGGACGCGGCCGCGAACGCGCCGGCCCACGGAGAGGCGCGGTCGTGAGCATCAACGGGGACTGGTATTTGATACTCGCGGCCGCCCTCTTCGCCATCGGCGCCGTTGGCCTGCTGGTGCGGCGCAACGTGCTGGTCATGTTCATGTGCATCGAGTTGATGCTCAACGCGGCCAACCTGACCTTCGTCACCTTCTCTCGCATGCTCGGTGACATCGGGGGACAGGCCGTGGTGTTCTTCGTGCTGGTGGTCGCCGCGGCCGAGGTCGTGATCGGCCTCGGCATCGTGGTGACCATCTTCCGCAGGCGGGTGAGCACCACCGCCGATGATCTGCACGTGCTGAAGGGCTGAGGCGACCATGGTCCACGCTGCATTCCTCATGCCCTTGTTCCCGCTCGTCGGGTTCGCGGTCCTGCTCACCCTGGGGCGGCGCATCGGCGACCCCTGGGCCGGATGGATCGGCACCGCCGCCATCGGCGGCGCCTTTGTGGCCGCATGCGTAACCTTCGCCGGTCTGGTGGGCGAACCCGCATCCACACGGGAGTTCACCCAAACCTTCTTCACCTGGATCCCGGTCGGCGGCCTGCAGGTCAAGGCCGCCCTCTACATCGACCCGCTTTCGATGACCATGTGCCTGTTCATCACCGGGGTGAGCATGCTCATCCACCTCTATTCGATCGGGTACATGAAGGGGGACCGGGACTACTCCAAGTTCTTCGTCTACCTGAACCTCTTCGTGTTCTCGATGCTGGTGCTGGTGCTGGCCAACAACCTGCTGGTGACCTTCGTCGGTTGGGAGGGGGTGGGGGTCTGTTCCTACTGGCTCATCTCCTACTGGTTTCAGAGTGAATCGAACGCATCGGCGGGCAAGAAAGCTTTCATCTACAACCGGATCGGTGACGTCGGCTTCTTGCTGGCCATGTTCTTGATCTTCAGCAAGGCCGGCTCGCTCGACTACTCCGTGATCTTCGCCCACAAGGACCTGATCGGCGGGGGCGTCGCCACGGCCGCGGTGCTGCTCTTGTTCCTCGGGGCCTGCGGGAAGTCGGCCCAGATCCCGCTGTTCAATTGGCTGCCCGACGCCATGGCCGGCCCGACGCCGGTCTCGGCCCTCATCCACGCTGCCACCATGGTCACGGCCGGGGTCTACCTGCTGTGTCGGGTGAGTCCGATACTCCAGCTCTCCCCCGACGCTGACTGGGTCATAGCAATTGTCGGCGTGTCGACCGCGTTTGTGGCCATGACCATCGCCACCTCCCAGCAAGACATCAAAAAGGTGCTCGCCTTCTCGACGGTCTCCCAGATCGGGTACATGATCCTCGCCGTCGGCTGTGGGGCCTATACCGCCGCCATCTTCTTGATGGTCTGCCATGCCTTCTACAAGGGCCTCTTGTTCTTGGGGGCGGGGTCGGTCATCCATGGGACCGAGGATGAGCAGGACCTGAAACGTCTCGGGGCGTTGCGCAAGGTGCTGCCATGGACCTTTGGGACCTTCATCTTCGGTTGGCTGGCCATCTCTGGCATCCCTCCGTTCTCGGGTTTCTGGTCCAAAGGTGACGTGCTCGACAACGTGTTTGCCAAGAGCCCGGTGCTGTGGGCAATCGGTCTGGTGACCGCGCTCGGCACCGCGTACTACATGACCCGGCTCTTCTACCTCACCTTCTACGGAAAGGCCCGCTGGCGGGAGCCCGCACCAGACCGTCCGGCCCACCACACCCCCCACGAGTCCCCGTGGGTGATGCGCATTCCGCTCATCGTGCTCGCGGTGTTGGCCTCGGTCGCCGGTTTCATCGACCTACCCGTCGGCGGACTCGACTTCTTCAACACGTGGCTCGACCCGGTGTTCGCCGGCAGCCTCTACAACGACCATGAGCACTCGTTGACCGTGTGGGCCCTGTCCGTCACCGACGCGGCGGTCGCGGTGCTCGGACTCTTCATCGCCTGGCGGATCTGGAGGGTCAGGGCCGATCGGCCCGAGTTCGAGCCGCGCTTTCTCCAACGGGTCTGGTACTGGGATGACGCCTACGACGCCATCTTCGGCCGTCCCGGAGAGGCGTTGGCCCGCTTCAGTGCCACGGTCATCGAGGGGCGCATCATCGATGGTGCGGTCAACGGCGTGGGGTCGCTCGTGCGGGTCACCAGCACCAAGGCCCGGCGGTTCCAGACCGGCTACGTGCGGAACTACGCGCTGGCGATCGCTCTCGGCCTGGCTCTCATCATCGCCTTCATGGTGAGCCGAGTGTGGTGGTCATGAGCCACTCCCCGGGGTTCCCCTATCTAACAGTGCTGGTGCTGCTGCCCGCCGCCGGCGCCCTCGTGGTGGCGCTGATGGCCAAGGCGCCCCGCAAAGCCCTCGAGGTGCTCGGGGTGGCTATCTCTCTCGCCACGCTCGGTTTCGCGATCGGTGTGGCTGTGCTGTTCCACACCCACACCGGGGGCTTCCAGTTCGTCTCCAACCACGACTGGGCCCAGGCACTCGGCATCCACTGGTTCGTCGGTGTCGACGGGATCTCGCTCTTCTTGGTGCTGCTGTCGACCGTGCTCTTTCCGATCGTCCTCGCCGGTGCTCGCACCAAGAACGATCCCCGGAGTTTCATCGCCTGGATGCTGCTGCTCGAGGCCGCCTGCATCGGCAGCTTCATCTCGCTCGACCTGATCTTGTTCTTCTTCTTCTTCGAGCTGACGCTGGTGCCGTCGTACTTCATCATCAGCGGCTGGGGCTACGCCGGACGTGCCTACGCGGCGATCAAGTTCTTCGTCTACACGTTCTTGGGCTCGGCCTTCTTGTTGGTCGGGATCCTGGCGGTGGCCTTCATCCACCAGCACCAGACCGGTGTGTTGACCTTCTCGCTGCCCGCCCTGGAGCACACGCACTTCTCGGGGACCACCGAGGTGCTGCTCTTTTGTGCCTTCACCGCCGCCTTCGCCGTCAAGGCCCCCCTCTTCCCGTTCCACACGTGGTCACCCGACGCCTATTCACAGGCCCCGACCGGGGGGTCGATGATCCTGGCCGGTGTGCTGGCCAAGATCGGTACCTACGGCATCATCCGCTTCGATCTGAACCTGTTCCCCCAGGCCTCGAAGGACCTGGCCCCGGTCTTGCTCACCTTGGCGGTGATCGGGATCCTCTACGGGGCCATCGTGGCCTGTGCCCAGCGGGACATGAAGCGCCTGATCGCCTATTCGTCGTTGGCCCAGATCGGTTTCATCGCCCTCGGCACCTTCGCCTTCACCACCCAGGGCCTGACCGGCGGGGTGTTGTTGATGGTCAACCACGGGCTCATCACCGCCGCTATTTTCCTGCTGATCGGCTGGATCTACGAGCGCCGGCGCACCTGGCAGCTTTCTGAGCTGAGGGGTCTGCAGACCCCCGCCCCGGTGATGGCCGCCGTCTTCACCGTGGTCATGATGGCCTCCATCGGTCTGCCCGGGCTGAACGGCTTCGTGAGCGAGTTCCTCATCCTCTCAGGCACGTTCTTGGTCCACCGCTGGTGGGCCGTGGCTGCCACCTTCGGGGTGGTTTTGGCCGCTCTTTATCTGCTGTGGGCCTATCAGCAGGGCTTCCACGGCACGGTCGATCCGGTCAACGCCAAGACCCGAGATCTCGACTGGACCGAGCGGTTGGTCATCGCCCCGTTGATCATCCTCATCGTTTTCCTCGGCGTCTATCCCAAGCCGGTCCTCGACCGGATCACCCCGTCGGTCAATCAGCTGGTGGCCCGAGTCGAGGTCTCGACCCACACCCATCAGCCCTTGGTGGCGAGGTACGGCACCGCCGGGGCCGAGATAGCGGCGAAAGGGCAACGGTGAGCGCGCTCTATCTGTCGACGCTGGCCGCCCACGGCGCGCCCGCCCCCGCCGACGTGACGTTCTCGGTCCACATCCGCTACCTGGCCATCTTGCCGGTGATCACCATGTTGGGCGGGGCCGTCCTCCTCTTGGGCGCGGCGTCGCTCGTACGCCGCCCCCTCCGGGTCTCCGTGGCGACGGTGGGCACCGTCGTGATCTCGCTCACCGCGCTCGGGTTCGCACTGTGGCAGTGGTTCGATGTCCAAGACCACGGGCCCTATACGGCGGTCGATCATGCCGTATCGGTCGACGGCTTCAGTGTGTTGGCCCAGATCCTGGTCCCTTGCGCCATGGTGCTGACCGCCCTGGTGGCCGACGGTTATCTGCGGCGCGAGGGGATCGACGGTCCGGAGTTCAGCGTGCTGGCGATGATCTCGGCGTCGGGGGCGATGCTCATGGCCGAGGCCAACGATCTGATCATCGTGTTCTTGGGCCTCGAGATCCTCTCCCTCGCTCTGTATGTGCTGGCCGCCTTCAACCACCGGCGCTCGGCCTCGGGCGAGGCGGCCCTCAAGTACTTCATCTTGGGCGGCTTCTCTTCGGCCATCTTCGTCTACGGGATCGCGCTCACCTACGGGGCCACCGGGTCGACCAACCTGACCCAGATCGCCGATTTCCTCTCCCACAACGTCTTGGTGCACGACGGTCTGTTGCTAGCCGGCCTCTCCCTCTTGCTGGTCGGCTTCGCCTTCAAGATCGCCGCGGTGCCCTTCCACATGTGGACCCCCGACGTCTATCAGGGCGCCCCGTCGCCGGTAACCGGCTTCATGGCGGCAGTCGCCAAGATCGGAGGGTTCACCGCGCTGCTCCGGGTCTTCATCTCGACTTTCGGGATCTTGGCGACCGATTGGCAGCCCGTCATCTACGCCCTCGCCGTGGTGACCCTGCTGGTCGGCGCCGGCCTGGCTGTGGTCCAACGCGACATCAAGCGGATGCTCGCCTATTCCTCGATCAACACCGTCGGTTTCATCCTGCTCGGCTTGCAATCCGGCACGGCCCGGGGGGTGAGCGCGTCGCTCTACTACCTGTTCACCTACACGTTCATGGTGATCGGCAGCTTCGCCGTGGTGGCGATCCTCGGTCGGCGGGGTGACAAGGTGCACGACATCACCACCTATCGGGGCCTGGCCTCCCGTCAGCCGCTGCTCGCCCTCTCCTTCGCGATCTTGTTGCTGGCCCAGGCCGGCATGCCATTTACGACCGGGCTCTGGGCCAAGCTGCAGGTCGTCCTGGCTGCCGTCGACGCCAACTCGGCGCCCCTGGCGGTCATCGCCATGGTCTCGGCCGCCGTCGCTGCCTTCTTCTACCTGCGGGTCGCCGTGTTGATGTACACGCCGTTGCGGCGGCCCGGAGCCGAACCCGGAGTCGAGCCCGACGCCGAGGACCCGGTCGGCCCGGGGGTGGGGCCGAGCGAGCCGGTTGCCGTCCTCCCGCCGGCGGCCGCCGACGTGCCCACGCCCGCAGATCCGGCCCGGGCCCCGGTCTGGGCGGGCACCGAACGAGGCGTGAGCGTGATGACCAGGATCAACGCCGAGCTCTTGCTTGACGAGGCGGTAGCCGCGCCGGCGGTGACCAATGGGGCGGCCGGCCCCGAAGAGACCCCCGAAGAGAGCCCCGAAGAGACCCTCGACGAGAAAGCTGACGCCGGAGGGCTCGAAGACGTGGTCGGCGTCCCGGTGACCGCGGCCGTCGCCATCGCCCTGTGCGTCGGCGTCACGGTCGTGTTCGGGATCATCCCCGCCCCGATCATCGATCTGGCGCACAAGGCGACCCTCCTCTTCGCCTGAGCAACGGTCCAGCATGCGCCGCCGTCATCGGGTGGGCGCGGGGGGGACCCGGGATCGGGACTCGGGAGTTCGGGCTCCGAAGTCTACGGATCGAACTGCGAAGCCACCTGGCATCGGTGGGCCCCCCACGTTCGTCACCTGATCACGTCCATCACACGAGCCGCAATCGCGACGGGCCTGACGGTCGCCACAAGCCAGCGCTTATTCGGGCCTCGACCGGTGCAGCCACCCCAGCTCATCGAAGGTTGCCACGGCGAACGGGCCGAGGCCGATCTTGGCCAGGTCCTCTGGCCAGAACCAGTCGACCTCAACGGTCTCGTCCCCGTCAGGGCGTTTCGTGCCGCCGGTGACCCGAGCCTCGTACACGACCGACACGTAGGCGGTCTCGTCGCCGTTGGGATAGTTCACCCGAAACCTCGGGCCTCCGAGCACTGCGACCAAGGCGGTTAGCTCGACGCGCAGCCCCGTCTCTTCGTGGGTTTCACGAACAGCTGCCTGTTCGGGTCGTTCGTCGACCTCGATGGCCCCGCCGATGAGGCCCCACAATCCCGAGTCTGCGTGTCGGACCAAAAGGACGCGGCCTTTGTCGTCACGCACCAGCACACTCACCGACGGCAGCAGCAATAGTTCACTACCGATCAGTTCGCGGAGTCGGCGTACATGATCTGACGCGGCCACGGGATGACGTTAGGGGAGCGAGGTGTGAGCGTGCCAACGCAGCTCGTGCCTTCGTAACCGACCGACCCGGGGTCGACTAACGGTCGAGGAGGTCGAGCGCGACGAGTGCGTTCCGGGTTTCTTCAACCCCGCGGACCTGTAGGGCGATGAAACCGGCGTCCGCGGCACCTTCGATATTGAGGGTGTTGTCGTCAAGGAACAACACCCGACCCTTCGAGACGCTAAGGTGCGCGGCGACCCGGTCGAAGAGCTCCCGGTCGGGTTTGACCATGCCAAGTTCAAAGGACAAGAACCGGAAGTCGAAGGCGTCCACGATCGCCCATTGGGAGAAGTGAAGCTCCCAGTGCACGGCGTTGGTATTGCTCAAACAGCCGGTGGTTACCGACCGCCGTAGCGCGCTCACGAGCTCGGCGGCTCCGGGTAGGGGGCCGCGGGGCCAACTCCCGAAAGCATCCAAGAACGCCTCGGGTGTGACAGCCAGGTCCCACTCAGCGACCACTCCGGCTGCGAAGTCCTCGGCGGAGCAGTGCCCGCGTTCGAAGCGGCGCACCCACGGACAGGTGAGCCAACGCCGCCAGAGCTCTTCGTCGCTGTCGACGTTTGAGAGCTTGCGCATCGGGCCCACCCCACCGACGTCGACGAGCACGCCCCCGAGATCGAACAACACGACATCGATCCCGCCTGCCTCCACCCATGAGAGCGTAGGGCATGGCCCCTTGGAGACCTCGAGGACCGTGTCGGCACCTGGGGCGGACCGCTCAGAGGTCGACGGACGATACGGCGGCTTCTCGGGCATTCACCGCCAAGCCGGCCGGTCGGGTCGGCGGGGAGTGACTAGCGTGAGCCTGTCAGGATACGCCGTCTCGGAGGTGCGCCATGGGAGCAGCAGAGGAAGCCGAACGTGTCGTGCGCGACCTGTGCGCCGCATTCGAGAAACACGACGCCGAGGCCATGCGTCAGTTCTTCACCGACGATGTTGTGTACCACAACATCCCCATGGACCCCGCCATAGGGATCGACGACACCATCGCTTTCATCGACGGCTTCTTCGCGATGTGCGAGAGCATGGTGATCGAAACGCTCCACTTGGCTGTGCATGGCAATGTGGTGCTCACCGAGAGGGTCGACACGTTCACCCTCGGCCAGACCGTGGCGGCATTGCCCGTCATGGGCACGTTCGAGGTTCGTGATGGCAAGATCAGCGCCTGGCGTGACTACTTCGACATGGCCCAGATCACGAAGATGCTTTCCGCGGAGGCCTAGTGCCCCCGGGAGGTCGGGGTCGGTCACCGGTCACGACTGCCCGCAAGAATCAGGCGACGCGTCCGCGCCATGAACTATTTCCCGAAAGCCCGTCGCCCATGACCCGGCACGGTCTGGGGCGATGTTCCGCCTGTCGCGGTGGCAACGGACCACGTGACGTCGATGTGGACGAGCGCCATGGAGCGGCGAGGTCGGGTGGCGCCTCTACCAATTTGACCTCTGGGTCGCCCGCAATGGCTCCTCGTCGAGCGATCAGGGATCGGGAACCGGGTTCTTTTCCGCCGGGGCCGTCGGGGAGCCTCTGCCGGCGCGATCACCGGCGGTGGCCAGCATGGAGGCGGGAACGACCGGGCCCGAGCGACGGTTGGCCGACGGAGTCAGGAAGCGACCGACGACGGGAACCTCGCTCAGAGCCTCGGCCCGCAGGATGCTCACGACAGTCGGCGCAAAATGTTCGGGAGAGTCGTACACGATGTAGCGGGGGAGCCAGCTCGGTTCGTATTTGGCGTTGAACCGCCAGAGCGTCTCGATCTGGAACACGCCAGACATCCGTCGGATGGCCCAACGCTCCATCCGCTGGGTCAGGCCGTCCCCCGACTCCCCCTCGAGAGTAGAACGCAGTGCGGCGAAGTTGAGGCTGAGACCTTGCTCACCTTTGTCGACCAGGTAGTCGATGGTCTTGCACAGCGCGAAGTCGAGGAGGCCGTTGGGGTGTTCACCGGGGTCTCGGCGCATAAGATCGAGCGAGTAGCCCCGGATGGCTTGGGAGGGCACGAACTGGCACATGGCAGCCGGCGTCCCGTCGGGGCCGTAGACCACGGTGAGCAGCAGGCCGGTATCTCGGGGGTCGAACATGCGGCCGAGCATCATCGAAAAGCCCCGCTCTTGTTCGCCGCGCCGGTTCCGTCCCATCAGGTCCACCAATGGGGCGCCCTCGTCGGGTGACACCTGGGTCGGGTCGAGGAATGCGACGGTGTATCCGTAGCGTTCGACCCGGTTGACCGCCTGGCGCAGGCCTTTCATCTTCCCCCCGCCGAGCGAGAAGCGCTGGAGGTCGACGACGGCCTCATCGCCAATGTAGAGGTGGCGCATCCCCGCACTGCGGTAGATGGGGAGCCACTCCTCGGCCGCGGCCATCACCCCCACACCCCATCCGTTGCGGTCACAGAACCGTCGGAAGGCGTCCCAGACGTGTCCCCGTTCACTGATCGGTCCGATGGGGTCCGGGGACACCAGGCAGACCCCGCCGTAGACGGCGTAGGCAACCAGGCTGTCGCGGTGCAAGAACCACTGCTTGTCGTCGCGCAGAGCGAAATAATCGAGGGTGCCGGTGCCGTAACGCTTCACGATGTCTCGGGCCCGGACCTCCGCCGCGAAGCGGGCCGGCACGGCGCGGCCCTGGGAGAGGCGACGGTCGACCACCGGACGGGTCAACAAGTAGAGGGCGACGACGACCAGCGCGATACCCACCGCCAGCAGGCTGGGCGAGACCCAGGCATTCAGCCGGTGATCGAGGGTGACCGTCTGGAGCCCGACCAAGCGTTCGGCCGACGCGCCGATCACGACGGGCCAGCTTGGGAGCGGATGGTGGCGCACGCGTCCTTGGACCTCGATGGCAACGGAGGCGGCAACAACGGCGATCAGCCCGCCGGCCAGCAACGTGATCACCGCCGAGCGCAGTGAGGCCTGGTCGGTACTGGCTGCGAAGCGGTAGCGCTCGACGAGGAGAAGGATCAGCACCACGGCGGTGAACAGGAGGCCGGTGAAGCTGACGCCGTGGATGAGGTGCAAGATCAGGGTCACCGTCAACAGCCCGACGGCGACGAGCCAGGACCGTCGCTGGCCCCGCAAGATGCCCCGGGCCAGCATCATGAGGCCTATGCCGGCCAGGGCCACCAGCGCGCCGGCGGCCTGTGCCACGCCGAGGGGCAGGATCTCTTGGACCACGTGCAGGTGGCCCTGGAGCGGCGGGCGCACGGCGATCAACAGGTCGACCAATCCGGCCGCGAAGATGGCCGCGGCCGCGGTGCGCCGTACCCGGCGCACCCGCACCCGGTCCGCGGCGACGTCGGGGGCCGGTGGCCAGGTGACGCCCCGGGGCCACGAAGCGACCATCGTCGGATGCAGGTCGGCCGACGGCTTGTAGCCCTTGACCACCCGGTAGCCGGTGGCCAACCGCTCGAAGGTGGTGGAGGTGGGCAGGTCGACGTCGGCCAGCAGCAGCCGGACGTGGAGCTCGGCCCCGGTCTCGAGTTCGATCCAGCTGGTCTGGCGGTGCGAAAGGAAGACCGGGGGGAGTCCGAAGCGGCCCCGGTGCTCACGGACCACCTCGGTCGTGCCGCCCGGGCTGGCGAAGAATCCCGGGTCGAGGTGGGAGAGCTCGGCTCCGAGCCCACCCCCCGTGACGAGCCCGGTGACGCCCGAAGCGACCAGGGCACGGGCCTCGTCGAGGGCGCTGTGCCCGCCGACCAGCAGGCCGTCCGATTGGGCCGCATTGGTGGGCGGTCCCGACCACGGTGCGGGCAGGTCGCCCCCGCCTTGGGATTTCCAGAAGCGCCGCGAGGCGAGTGTCACGGCGATGGCCACGAGTATTTCGAGGACGACGATGATGGCCACGGTGAAAAAGAGGCGATGGGTCCACGACGCCGAATACACCCGAATCAGGGCGTGGCGGGGCCCCGTCGCCCGTCGCACCAGGTGGTAGACGCCGTGGAAGACGAAGGCGAGACGGATCAACAGGGCGATGACAACCGCGATCAGCGGGGGGATCCACACGAACCGGCCGAGCCGGCGGTACAAGGTGCGCGAGGTGACGAACTTGGCGGCCTCCGTTGGGACCTCGAGCCGTTCGATGCCGGCCAGCCA
>Ga0182024_10008687_pt1 | contig 21283 bp, 22 predicted proteins | sample P32metaG_FD_120480 | JGI IMG/M metagenome (GOLD analysis project Ga0182024, IMG submission 120480) | Permafrost microbial communities from Stordalen Mire, Sweden - P3-2 metaG (Illumina Assembly) | ecosystem: Environmental > Terrestrial > Soil > Wetlands > Permafrost | place: Sweden: Stordalen...
GTTCGTGGTCGTGAAGTTGAGGATGAAGTGAAGGCCGTACAGCGCGAGCACCGCGTTCAGGAAGGCCGCAGCGCCGTAGTCGACCCCGGCGATGATCGCCACCAGGCCGAGTAGGTTGAACCAACCGGTGAACCACGCCCATCGGACGCCGCCGAGTCTGTATGCCCAGTAGTAGATACCGCCGGCCGTCGGGAACTTGGAGGCGAGCTCGGACATCGACAGCCCGACGAGGAGGACGAGCACGCTGATCACCGGCCAGCCGATCGAGATCGCGACCGGACCACCGTCGTTCCACGCCTGCCCGTAGGTCGTGAAGCAGCCGCTCAGGATGCAGATGATCGTGAGCGAGATCGCGAAGTTGGAGAAGCCGCTCCAGCCGCGGTTCAGCTCCTGCTTGTACCCGAGCTCGGCGAGCTTCTGCTCGTCCTGACCTAACGCAGCGGTGCTCATTTGCCCTCCTCCGGTCCCTAAAAGGTTTGTAACTCGTTCCTTACTGGCGAAGTCTTACCGTGGTGTCGATCGAAGTCAAGGTCCAGCTCGGGCCTGGAAGCAACCCGCCAAGGATGTGCTCTGTCGCCTTCACGTGCTCGATCATCTCCTTGGCGGCGGCGATCTCATCGTGCTTGCGCACCGCCTCCAGCACCCGGCGGTGCTGGGCGTTGGAGGAAGCCAGGACCTCCGGTGGGTGGGCGATCAGGTCGATCAGGCCGGTCATCGAGCCCTGGACCTCGGTCATCGAGGTGACCAGGCGCGGTGACCGTGTGGCCTCGGCCAGGCCCACATGCAGGCGGATATCGGCCTGCCGGTAGGCGGCGAAGTCATCGAGCATCGAGTCGAGCTGGTCCACCAGATCCTCCAGCGCATCCACCGCGCCAGGGTTGGCCCGCTCGGCGGCCAGCACGACCACGCCCACCTCAACCGCCAGGCGCTGGTCGCACGTCTCGCGCCAGGCATGTAGGAGATCCGGAGACGGCGGTGCCGCCGGGGGCAGTTCCTCGACCACGAACGTCCCGCCGCCGCGGCCGCGAGTGGCTCGCAGATGGCCGCTCTGGCCGAGCGCGGTCAGGGCCTGGCGAAGCGTGGAGCGGGCGATGCCGAGCTTGGCGCAGAGCTCACGCTCGGCCGGCAGCCGAGTGCCCGGAGGCAGGAGCCCCAGGCGGATCGCCGTGCCCAGCCGCTCGACCGTCTCCTCAAAGGCGCTCAGCGAATGCACCGGTGCGAACACGGTCTGGAGCGAAGCGGCCGAGTCCAGTGCCGTGGCCTGAGCCACGGAGTCCCGCTCGGCCGGCGAGCCGCGGCGCTCCGCCTGGCTCCCGGCGGCGCTCACAGCCGCTCGAATCCCCGGATGCGCTCCCAGTCGGTGACCGCGGCTTCGAAGGCGGCCAGCTCCACATCGGCCGCGTTGACGTAGTGGGCGACCACCTCCGGACCGAAGGCGCTGCCGGCGATCTGGCTGCCGGCGAACAGATCCCGTGCCTCGCGCAGCGTCCCGGGGATGTGCGGGCGGTCGGTGGCCAGGTAGGCGTTGCCGTGGAACTCGGGTTCGAGCTCCAGACCGTGTTCGACGCCGTGCAGGCCTCCCGCGATGATCGCGCTCAGGGCCAGGTACGGGTTGAGGTCAGAGCCCCCGGCCCGGTTCTCGAACCGCAGCGACGCTCCCTCGCCGACCACGCGCAGCGAGCAGGTTCGGTTGTCGTAGGCCCAGGCGACCGCCGTGGGCGCGAAGCTCCCGGCTGCGTAGCGCTTGTAGGAGTTGACGTTGGGGGCCAGGAACAGGGTCAGCTCCCGAAGCGCCGCCAGCTGTCCGGCGAGGAAGGACTCGAACGTGGCCCGGTCCCGGTGAAACAGCGGGCCCTCGTCGTCAAACAGCGAGAAGTGGATGTGGCACGAGCTGCCCTCGCGCTCGTTGAACTTGGCTATGAAGCTGATCGACATCCCCTCCTGGGCGGCGATCTCCTTGGCTCCGTTCTTGTAGATCGAGTGCTCGTCGGCGCAGCGCAGGGCGTCGGCGTAGCGGAAGTTGATCTCGTGCTGGCCGAGGTTGCACTCCCCCTTGGAGTTCTCCACCTGCAGTCCGGCGCCGAGCATCGAATTGCGGATGCGCCGGATCAGCGGCTCGATCCGCGCCGTGCCCAGCAGCGAGTAGTCGACGTTGTAGAGATTGGCCGGGTTCAGGTCCCGGTAGCCCTTCTTCCAGGCTTCCTCGTAGGTGTCGCGGAACACCAGGAACTCCAGCTCGGTGCTGGCGTTGGTGGACCAGCCGCGCTCCTGCAGGCGGGCCAGCTGCCGGCGCAGCACCTGGCGCGGCGAGGCGGAGACATCCGATCCGTCGGCCCAGGCCAGGTCGGCCAGGCACATCACGGTGGCGGGCTGCCAGGGGACGGGGCACAGGGTGGAGAAGTCAGGGCGCATCGAGAAGTCCCCGTAACCCCGCTCCCAGGAGGACATCTCGTAGCCGTCGACCGTGTTCATCTCCACGTCGACGGCGAGCAGGTAGTTGCAGCCCTCGGCCCCATGGGAGACGACCTCATCCATGAAGTGCCGGGCGGCCAGCCGCTTGCCCTGCAGGCGGCCCTGCATGTCGGTCAGGGCCAGCAGGACGGTGTCAACCGCCCCAGACCGGACCAGTTCCCTCAGCTCCTCAAGGTTCAACAGACCAGACCCCCAACGACATACTCCGACGCGCCGGACGTGGAGGGATCCTAGATGGTTGGTTGCACGCGCGCAGGGAATGATGTGCGTGGATGTGCGTGGCGATCCGCCGGTCGCTCGCTACTCTCCGCCGGGCTGATGACTATCACCGTGGTCGGCTCCATCGCCTTCGATGCGGTTCGCACCCCGTTTGGGGAGCGCGAGCGGATGCTCGGCGGGTCGGCCACGCACTTCGCGCTGGCCGCGTCGTTCTTCGATGAGGTCCGGATGGTCGGCCCGGTGGGCGAGGACTTCGGCGAGGCCGATCTCGCCGTCCTGCGCGACCGGGGTGTGATTACCGACGACATCGAGCACGTGCCCGGTGGCAAGACATTCTTCTGGCGGGGGGTCTACGGCTGGGACCTGAACGACCGCGAGACGCTGGACACGCAGCTCAACGTGTTCGCGCAGTTCGAGCCCAAGCTGTCCGAGGCCTCCCAGGACTGCGACGTGCTCTTCCTGGCCAACATCCAGCCCGATCTGCAGCGGCAGGTCCGGTCCCAGTGTCGCCGCGCTCGGTTCGTGGCCCTGGACTCCATGAACCTGTGGATCGACGTGGCCCGCGACTCGCTGGTGGCCGCGATCGGCGAGGTCGACTGCCTGATCCTCAACGACGCGGAGCTGCGCCAGCTCACCGAGGAGCCCAATCTGGTCCGCGCCGCGCGGCGGATCCGCGAGTGGGGCCCGCAGGTGGTGGTGGCCAAACAGGGTGAGTACGGCGCCGCGATGATCACCTCCGAGGGCTTCTTCGCCCTGCCGGCCTTCCCGCTGGAGACCGTGATCGATCCAACCGGCGCGGGCGACAGCTTCGCGGGCGGGTTCGTGGGTTATGTCGCCGCGCATCCCGACGAGCCGCTTGACCACGGGCTGCTCTCCCGGGCGATGGCCTACGGGACGGCTCTGGCCTCGTACAACGTGGAGGAGTTCGGGACCGAGCGGGTGGCGCGTCTGGCGCCGGACGAGATCACCGAGCGGGTGGCCGAGCTGGAGCAGATCACCCGGTTCGCCGACAAGCCGGTCACGCTGCGAACGGCGTCATAAAACTCTGTTCAGGGCGCCCGCCTTAAGGTTACACTTAGGCAGTGGGACTCGCCTGGGTCGATCTCATTCTGAAGATCCCAGTGCTCCTGGTCGTGCTCGCCGTGTGGTGGGCGATCCGCCACGCGCCCCAGGAGCCTCCGCCGACCTCCGATGACGACGGCGGTATCCGCCGGGCCAGCGATCGGCGGCATCCCATACCGCCGTGCCCGCGCCCGCCGCGCCGTGGCCCGCACGGGGATCCTCTGCCGCAGGCTCCGAGCCGGGTGCGGACGGTCAAGGCGCGGGCTCGGACGCTCGGGCACTGAGACGGACGAGCCGGTCTGGCCAGGGCGTGCCGTTGACTCGGTAGGCCCGCCCCGCTTCCCACTCCACCGGTCCGGCTTCGCTGGCAGACTGCCCAGGATGAGCACGCCTGACTCCGGGCCGACCGCCCACTCCGTTCTTTCCGACGGCACGATCCTCGCGCTGGTCCAGCAGGGGCGGATCAAGATCGACCCCTGGGACGCCGGACTGGTCCAGCCCGCCAGCGTCGACCTGCGCCTGGGCGACTCCTTCCGCGTGTTCCACAACCACCGCGCGTCGGCCATCGACCTGCGCCATCCCCCGGACAACCTCACCGAGGAGGTGGTCGTCCCCGACGACGACGCCTTCGTCATCCACCCGGGTGAGTTCTGCCTCGGGCGGACGCTTGAGTGGGTCGAGCTGCCTGACGACATCGTGGCGAGAATCGAAGGAAAAAGTTCTTTAGGCCGCCTCGGCTTGATCGTCCACGCCACGGCCGGCTTCTGCGACCCCGGCTGGAAGGGGACGCTGACCCTGGAGCTCAACAACCTGACCCGGGTCCCGATCAAGCTGTATCCCGGTCTGCCGATCGCTCAGCTGTCGTTCATGAGCCTTGACCGGCCGGCCCAGCGGCCGTACGGCAGCGCCGGGCTGGGCAGCCACTACCAGGGGCAGCGGGCCGCTACCGAGAGCCGCTACGAGGGCGGCCCCGGCTCCTCCTGATCGCTGCGGATCGCGGACCGGCTCCGTTCGGTTACGCCCGCAGCGCGCGGGTACTACATTCAGTGCCAACCGCGCGAGAGGAATGCCATGACCACTGAGACTTCCCAGAAGGCAGATGGCGCCAGCGCCACCGGCTCGGAGACGCTGACGATCACCGACAACCGAACGGGTCGCACGTACGAGATCCCGATCGAGGACGAGACGATCCGCGCCACCGAGCTGCGCAAGATCAAGGCAGGCGAGGACGACTTCGGCCTGATGACCTACGACCCGGCCTACATGGCCACGGCGTCATGCCGCTCGGCGATCACGTTCATCGACGGCGACAAGGGGATTCTGGAGTACCGGGGCTATCCGATCGAGCAGCTGGCCGAGAAGTCGACATACCTGGAGGTCGCCTACCTGCTGGTTCACGGCAACCTCCCCACCCAGTCTGAGCTCGACGAGTGGACCCACCTGGTCACGACCCACACGTTCGTACACGAGAACGTCAAGGAGTTCATGCAGGGCTTCCGGTACGACGCCCACCCGATGGGCATGCTGCTCGCCTCGGTTGGTGCCCTCTCCACCTTCTATCCGGAGGCCAGCCGGATCAAGGACGAGGAGACCCGCTACATGCAGGTGATCCGGCTGATCGCCAAGATGCCGACGCTGGCCGCCTTCTCCTACCGGCACAACCGGGGCATGCCGTACGTCTATCCGGACAACGATCTCAGCTACGCCGGCAACTTCCTCTCGATGATCTACAAGATCGCCGAGCTCAAGTACGAGCCCGATCCTCGCCTGGAGCACGCCCTTGACGTCCTGTTCATCCTGCACGCCGACCACGAGCAGAACTGCTCCACGAGCGCGGTACGCAGCGTCGGCTCCTCCCAGGTCGATCCCTACTCGGCCGTGGCCGCCGGGGTGGCCGCCCTCTACGGGCCGCTGCACGGCGGCGCCAACGAGCAGGTGCTGCGGATGCTTCGCCGCATCGAGACCAAGGAGAACATCCCGGACTTCATCAAGGGCGTGAAGGACGGCAACGAGCGGCTGATGGGCTTCGGCCACCGCGTCTACAAGAACTACGACCCGCGGGCCAAGATCATCCAGAAGATCACGCACGAGGTGTTTGAGGTCACCGGCACCAATCCGCTGCTCGACATCGCGATCGAGCTCGAGAAGATCGCCCTGGAGGACGACTACTTCATCGATCGCAAGCTCTACCCGAACGTCGACTTCTACTCGGGGATCATCTACGAGGCCCTGGGCATGCAGGTGGAGATGTTCCCGGTGCTGTTCGCCATCGGGCGGACCAGCGGCTGGATCGCCCAGTGGCTGGAGATGATCGACGACTCCGAGCAGAAGATCGCCCGCCCCCGCCAGATCTATACGGGCCGGCGGAAAGCCGACTACGTGCCCATGGACAAGCGCTGAGCCGCGCCGGTTCGCCGGGCCCTCAGCTACAGAACCAGCGTTGCTCCGTGCCGGCGCAGCCAGGCCGAGTGCTCTCGGTAATCCGGGCAGAAGCCGCTCACCAGCTTCCAGAACCGGGGCGAGTGGTCCATCACCTTCAGGTGACACACCTCGTGCCAGACCACGTAGTCGAGCACCGACTCAGGGGCCAGCAGCAGCCGCCAGTTGAAGCTCATCGCGCCGGTGCGTGAGCAGCTGCCCCAGCGCGTCCGCTGGCCGCGAATCGTCAGTCCGTCGTATCCCAGGCCGGCCACCTCGCAGGCCCGGTCAAGCCGCGCTCCGATCTCCGACCGGGCCGCCCGGCGGTACCAGCGCTCGAGCGCCGGCCTGGCCTCCTCGCCCGCGGGGATGAGCAGCGAGTCGCCCCGGCGGTGGACGCGCAGCCGCCCGGGCTCGGAGATCAGCGCCAGCATCGCGCCCAGATAGGGCACCGCATCCCCCCGGGCCGCCACCGTCGCCCGTGTCCGACTCACCTCCTGCCAGCGCCGCTCGATCCATGGCCCCAGCTCACGGATCGCCGCCTGGGCCTCCCGCTCGGTGGCCCGGCGTGGCAGCACCAACTCCACGCCTCGGACCGCGTCCACGTTGACCCGGATGCGTCGCGCCCGATCCGAGCGGCGGATGCTGTACAGGATGTCCTCCATGGCTCAAAGCAGGGTACGGTGGCGCAAGGATGCCGTCCTTCCCGGACCTCCCCGAGCCCCTCAGCGACGGCGTCGTGGAGCTGCGCCTGGCCAAGGAGTGGGACATCCCGGACATCCTCATCGCCCACCAGGACGACCCTGATCTGTACAAGCGCCTGGGCCTGTTTCAGCCGCCCAGCGGCGCTGAGTTAGGCCGGCGCTCCGAGTACGATCCCGCACACCGCGCGGCCGGGACCGAGGTACGGCTGACCGTCGTCGAGCCCGGGCACGACACGTGTGCAGGACAGCTCGACGTCTACCGCGTGAACTGGGACGAGCGCTCGGCGGAGCTCGGCGTCTGGTTGGCGCCTCGGGTCAGAGGTCGGGGCTGGGCGCCGCGTGGCCTGCGCTTGGCCGCCGCCTGGCTGTTCGGCGCCTGCGGCCTTCAGCGGCTGACCGTGCTCACCGATTCGGACAACCAGCCGATGCTCGCCGCGGCCCACACCGCCGGCTTCACCGAGCAGGGGCAGCCGCCGGGCCGGGTCAGCTTGACGCTGGTGCGCCCACTTCGCGCGCCACCCACGGCTTGAGCAGCTTCAGCGCTGACAGGATCGCCCGCGTGGCCGGCGAGCGGTTCAGCGTGTAGAAGTGGATCCCCGGCGCGCCGCGGGCCAAGAGCTCCGCGCACTGCAGCGTCGCGTAGGCCACCCCCAGCTCGGCCACCGACTCGGCGTCATCGGCGCGTCCCTCGAGCTGGGCGAGCAGCTCCGACGGGATCGTTGCGCCGCATAGACCGGTGATCGTCTTGATCTGGGTGACGTTGGTGATCGGCATGATCCCCGGGAGGATTGGCACGTCGATCCCGGCGAAGCGGGCGGCGTCGACGAAGCGGAAGTACGCCTCGTTGTCGAAGAAGAGGTTTGTGATCAGAAATGAGGCGCCGCGGTCGACCTTGGTCTTGAGGAACTGCAGGTCGGACAGCAGGTCGGGTGCCAGAGGATGGACCTCCGGGAAGCAGGCCGCGCCGACGCAGAACGGGTACTCGCGAATGATCAGCTCGATGAGCTCGCTGGAGTAGCTGAGCCCCTCGGGATGTGGGGTCCAGTCGACTTGGCCGCGGGGCGGGTCGCCGCGCAGTGCCAGCACGTTGTCGATGCCGGCGGCGGCGATCTGGCCGAGCATGGCGCGCACGTCCTCGACGCTCGCGCCGACGCAGGTCAGGTGGGCCATCGCCTCGATGCCGAGCTCCTGTTTGAGCCAGCGCGTGACCCCGAGCGTGCGGTCGCGCGTCGAGCCACCGGCGCCGTAGGTCACCGAGGCGAAGTCCGGTGCGAGTTCACTCAGCAAAGACAGCGCGGCACGGAGGTTCACCTCCCCCTCGTCGGTCTTCGGGGGGAAGAACTCAAACGAGAAGACGGGCTGCTCGCTCCGGGCGATGATCTCGTCGATCCTCACTGTCCGGATCAGGCTAACAACCTTGACATGATCGTGTCAAGGTTCTGCCCGCCACAGCTCGGCACCCCCTTGGCCGGGCTCCCGGCCGATCCGCCCCCCTCTCTCCAGGTGGTTCAGGTAACACAGCGTCTCGGTCAACCGCCAGCTGGCCGTCTCCTCAGTGATCGGCTCGCCGAAGATCGCCGGCACGAGCTCCAAGGCGGTGCGGGAGCGATCCTCCAGACCCTGCAAAGCCCCCTCCAGGCGCGAAGTCACCAGCTCCCGGTTGCCCGCTATGTGAGCCCGTACGTCGGTGAACGTCCGTCCGTGTCCCGACATGCACAGGCGCGGATCGAGCCGCTCCACCACGTCCAGAGAGCTCAGGAACTCGGCGATCGGGTCGGGCGTCCATCCGTAGTCGAAGTACAGGGAGATCCGGCCCAGGACGTGATCTCCGGAGATCAGCAGGCGACGCTCGGGCTGGAACAGGCATACGTGCGAGGGCGCGTGTCCGGGCGTCTCGTACACCTGCCAGACACCGAGGTCCGTGTCCACTGAAACCCCGTCGACCAGCGCTCCGTCGGGCTCGACGACCCGCGCGATCCCCGACGGCATCTCCCGCAAGTGCTCCATGTAGCGCTGCAGCGCCGCCTCGGGCACCCCGCTCTGGCGAGCCACCTCCACGCGGCGGCCCAGCGCCTGCTCAGGATCGGCCTCCCCGGCGGTCGCGTGCTGGTGGTTGGGGTGCATCCACATCGGGCACCCCGAGCGGTCGATCACGGTTCCCGCCTGGCCCCAGTGGTCGGAGTGGGCGTGCGTGATCACCAGCTTCTGCACCTGCTCCAGCGCAAGCCCGACCTGGGCCATCGCTTGCTCCAGCTGCGCCACCGAGCCGGGCTGGTGCATCCCGCTGTCGACCAGCACCACCCCGTCTCCCGCCGCGATCGCCCAAGCATTGCAGTGCGGGACCCCGGGCCAGGGCAGCGGCAGGCGCAGCCGCCACAACCCCGGCAGCACCCGTTCGCCACGGCCGATCTCGCGTCGGGAGGGAGTGGGGCTCATCGCCGCGGGCACGATACGCCGTACCCCCCGAGCATCCCCCGCTGCCGCGTAGACTGGCCCCTCCATGGCCACCCCGACCGAGATCGCCAAGCGTTTCTTCGCCGCGATCAACACCCACGATCTCGATGCGATCATCGCCCACTGGGAACCCGGTGGCGTCGATCACTTCGTGGGCCAGGAGGACCTCATCGCCCCCGACGGCGTGCGGCAGTTCTTCAGCGACCTGTTCGCCGCCTTCCCGGACTTCGACTTCGAGATCGTGGAGACGATCGCCACCCGGGGACGCTGTGCGGTGCGCTGGCGGGCCACGGCCACATTCGCCGGCCCGGGCCAATTTCAGGGGCTTGCCCCCAACAACGCCAGCCTCGACATCGAGGGCTGTGACGTCCTGACGGTCTCCGACGAGCTCGTCTCTCACAACGTCGTGTACATGGACAGCGGTGGCGTGGCTCGCCAGCTCGGCGTGCTCCCCCCGGCCGGCTCGGCCGCTGAGGTCCGTCTGGCCAAGCTGGCCAACGCTCGGACCCGAGTTCAGCAGGCGCTGCACGGCGCCGAGCCCGAGGCGATCGCGCCCGGCGTGTGGATGCTCCGCGGCGGCCGTCCGCGCCACATGAACGTGTACCTGATCACCGAGCCCGACGGGGTGACCGTGTTCGACGCCGGGATCGCCGAGATGGCCCCGGCAGTGGCCGCGGCCGGCGCCCGCCTGGGTGGCATCAAGTGCCTGGTGCTCGGCCACGCTGACGCCGACCACCGCGGCGCCGCCCCCGCGCTGAACGTTCCCGTCTACTGCCACCCGCTCGAGCGGGAGGCCGCCGAGTCGGACTCCAGCTTCCGTCACTACTGGGACCTGGAGCAGCTCTCGTCCTGGGCCCGCCCGATCTACCCGAAGCTCGTCAGGCGCTGGGACGGCGGTCCGGTCAGGATCGCCGGCACCGTGGAGGAGGGCGACCTGGTGGCCGGCTTCCGCGTCATCCACCTCCCGGGCCACGCCCCCGGCCTGATCGGTCTGCTGCGCGATGAGGACCGCCTGGCGCTGGTATCCGACTGCTTCTACACGCTGGATCCCCAGACCGGTCGAGGCACCCCGGCGCACGTGCCCCACCCGGCGTTCAACCAGGACACCGAGCAGGCCCGGGCCTCGATCCGCAAGCTGGCGGCGCTGGGTCCGTCGATCGCCTGGTCAGGACACGCCAAGCCGGTGGCCGGTGACGTGCATGGCCAGCTGGAGCAGGCCGCTACCGCCCCCGCTCCTTAGTGTCCCGAGCCGGAACCCCAGGTGGGTAAGCGCGACCGCCAGCGCCGCCGGCAGTCCGGATCCAGCACCACGGACAAGCTTGCGGCGCCGACCACCACCTACACCGACGAACAGTCCGGAGAGCTGGAGCTCCGGGGAGCCCTGTCGGCCACCGCCCGCAACGAGTACGCCGCGACGCTCTCAGGCGGCCTGAACCAGGAGGACGCCTGGCAGCGGGCCACCGAACTGCTGTTCGAGAAGCTGGCGGTGTCCTGGACGATCGCCGGGCTGCGGATCGAGCGCCAGAAGGAGCTGATCGGGCGCTACCGGATGGCCAGCGCTCGGGAGCGGCAGTTTGTGCGGGACTCGCTGCGCGCCCACCTGTCGGACAACTTCCCGGAGATGCAGACGCCATGATCGACCCCGACGCCTACGCCGCGCTGATCGCCGACTGGTGCCTGGAGGTCCAGCCCGGCCAGCAGGTCCTGATCATGACCACCACGCTTGCTCAGGAGCCGGCGCTCTCCCTGCACAGAGTCCTCCTGGATCGGGGCGCCTGGCCGCTGCTGCGCCTCAACCCGCCCGAGCTGATGGTCGACTTCTACCGTCACGCCCAGGCCTCCCAGCTCGACTCGTTCGCCCCTCTCGAGCTCATCGAGATGGAGTCGGTCGACGCTTCCGTCCGCATCGAGGCGCCGGCCAACACCCGCGCCCTGGCCGACATCGACCCGGCCCTGCCCGCCCGCGCGGCCCGCGCCCGCCGCCCCATCCAGCAGGCTCGCTCGCGCCGCCGGTGGTGCGTGAGCATCTGGCCGACCCCCGCTTTGGCTCAGCAGGCCGGCATGGCTCAGCGCGACTACGAGGACTTCCTGCACCGGGCCCTGTTCCTCGACCGCTCCGACCCGGTGGCCGCCTGGGCCCAGCTGCGCGACCGCCACGAGGCGCTGGTCGACCGGCTCAGCACAGGTAGCCAGATCCGTATCGAAGCCCCGGGCACCGACCTGCGCCTGGACGTGAGCGGGCGCACCTGGATCAACTCCGACGGCCGGCGCAACATGCCCAGCGGCGAGGTGTTCACCGGTCCCCACGAGCGTTCGGCCAGCGGCACGATCCGCTTCGACGTGCCGTCTGGCACGCGTGGCGCCGAGGTAACCGGCGCGGAGCTCACCTTCGATCAGGGCCGGGTCGTCGACGCCCGCGCGGATCGAGGCGAAGCGCAGCTGATGGCCGCACTGGCGATCGACGAGGGGGCCCGCTACCTGGGAGAGATCGGGATCGGAACAAACGTGGGCATCGATCGCCCCACCGGCTCGACCCTGCTGGACGAGAAGATCGCCGGGACCGTGCACCTGGCTCTCGGCCGCTCCTATCCGGAGACGGGCGGGACCAACGCCTCCGCCCTGCACTGGGATCTGGTCTGCGACCTGCGCTTCGGGGGCCGGCTCAGCCTCGACGGTCAGCCCGTGATCAGCGACGGCGCGCTGGTCGAGTAACTTCCAGCCGATGCTCGCCCGCCTGGCCCGCCCCTGAATGCGCCGCACGAAGATCGTCGCCACGATCGGCCCGGCCTCGCGGGATCGAGAGACGCTCACGCGGTTGATCGAGGCCGGCCTCGACGTGGCCCGGCTGAACTTCTCCCATGGCAACCGTGATCTGCACGCGGAGAACGCCCAACGGGTTCGCGAGGCGGCCGGAGCGGTGGGCCGCCAGGTGGCCATCCTGCAGGACCTGCCCGGCCCCAAGATCCGGATCGGAGCGCTGGACGGCGAGATCGCCGAGCTCAAGCCCGGTGAGGCGCTGGTGCTGTGCTGCGGTTCGACGGAGCTGGGCAACGACCAGCGCATGTCGGTGAGCTGGCCCGGCCTGGCCGCCGCGGTCGATCCCGAGGACGTCATCTATCTGGCCGACGGTGCCATCCGCTTGCGCGTCGAGACGGTGCGGGAAGGCGACGGTGAGATCGAGACCACCGTCGAAGTCGGCGGCTCGGTGGCCTCCCGCCAGGGGCTCAACATCCCGGGCTCCATCCGCGGCCTGCCGGCGGTGCCCGAGGAGGATCTCGACATGCTGCGCTTCGGCGAGTCGATCGGCGTCGACCTCGTCGCTCTGTCGTTCGTGCGCAGCGCCGAGGATGTGACCAGCGTGCGCCGGCACACCCGGCTGCCGCTGATCGCCAAGATGGAGAAACCACAGGCCGTCGAGGCGGCCGAGGACATCATCCGCGCCGCCGACTGCGTGATGGTGGCCCGTGGCGACCTGGGCATCGAGCTGCCGATCGAGCACGTGCCGCTGGTCCAGAAGCGGCTGCTCCGCGTGGCCGGACAGCTGGCCCGCCCCTCGATCACGGCCACCCAGATGCTCGACTCGATGGTCAACTCCACGCGCCCCACCCGGGCTGAGGCCACCGACGTGGCCAACGCGATCCTCGACGGCACCGACGCGGTGATGCTCTCCCAGGAGACGGCGGTTGGCCAGTACCCGGTGGAGGCGGTGGCGATGATGGCCTCGATCGCCGAGCACACCGAGCACAGCCTTCCGTATCGCACCTGGAACGAGCAGCGCGTACGCCGGGACGCCCGCGACCCCGCCTACACGGTGGCCTACGGCGCCTGCGCGGCTGCCCACGACCTGCACCTCGACGCACTCGTCGTGCCCACCCTGTCGGGTCGCTCGGCCCGGTTGATCTCCGCCCACCGGCCCAACGTGCCGATCTACGCGCTGTCGCCCGGGCGCGAGACCGTTCGCCGCTGCGGGCTCATGTGGGGAGTACAGGCCGCTTCGATGCGCCGCCACGAGGTGACCGAGGCGCTGATCGCCGATGCCGCCCGCCGGGTGGTCGAGCTCGGGTGGGTCAAGCCCGGAGCCCGCGTGGGGATCACCGCCGGGCTGCCCAGCGGCCGTCCCGGGACTACCAGCCTGCTCCAGATCCAGCGCGTCTGAGCTGTCTGCGGGGATGCCGACTTTAGGTTCGGCATCCCCGGCCTAGCCGGCGGGTGCGGCGCTCCCGTAGAACTCGGCCTCCAGCTCGCCCAGCTCGGTGGACGGCGGATCGCCGTAGAACCACTCGCGGGCGATCCGGTGGAAGTTGCCCCGCGCGTGCAGCTGGGCCAGCACGGCCAGGGTGAGGACCTCCATGCGCCGGCCGAAGATGTGATCGGGGGGCGCCGATTCGTGACGCAGCTGCCCGAAGTACTCCGAGCGCGGGTCGCTCATGTCGATCAGCACCTGGGTGGCCAGCTCGGGGCTCAGCTCCACTTCCTGATCGACCGTGTACCAGGCGGTGGCCACCCGGAAGTGCTCGAGCACGCGCTGGGGGTCGAAACGCTCAGGGTGGGGAAAGAAGCCCACCTCGGTGCCCAGGCGCATGATCGCCTCGGCGTCGCCCTCGATCGTGGCCCGCACAACCTCCTTCTCCAGCTCGACGGCCCCCGCCGGCATCCGCTTGAACAGCCCGAAGTCGACGAACGCCATCCGCCCGTCGTCCATCAGCATCGAATTGCCGGGGTGGGGGTCGCCGGAGAACTGGTGGTGGCGGTACAGGCACTCGAAGTAGAAGCGGAAGATGATCTCGGCCGCCCGGTCGCGGTCCGCCTGCGGATAGCCCTTGAGTTCCTCGAAGCCGATGCCGCGTACGAACTCGCTGACCAGCACCCGCTCGCGGGACAGTGAGGTGACCACGTCGGGCACCTTGATGAATGGATGCCCGCGGTAGATCCGGGCCAGCGCACGTTGGTTCTGAGCCTCCAGCTCGTAGTCGAGCTCCTCCTCGATCCGGAGGCGGATCTCCTTGCCGACCGTCTTGGGGTCGAGTCCCGGAGCGATCCGCTTGGCCAGGCGCAGGATCATCCCCAGGTTCTGGAGGTCGGCCCGGACCGCGGCGGCCACGCCCGGGTACTGCACCTTGACCGCCACCTCGCGCCGGACCAAATCGCGGCCATCCGGGCCGCGAGTCGGTGCCCGGAGCCGAGCCCGATAGACCTGCCCGATCGAGGCGGCGGCGATCGGCTCCTCCTCAAACTCCTCGAAGAACTCGTCCAGGGGCCCGTCCAGTCCGTCCTCTATGACCCGCCGCATCTGCTTGAAGGTCACCCTCGGCGCGGAGTCTCGCAGGGCGGCCAGCTTGCGCTGGAACTCGTCCCGGTACTCCTCGGGCACGATCCCGGGGTCCAGGAACGACATCACCTGCCCCACCTTCATGGCAGCGCCCTTCATCGTGCCCAGCGTGGCCACGATCTGCTCGGCCGCCTCGATGTGGCGGCGCTCCAGCGCCGCGTTGGCGCCTTCTGGGGTGCGGGTCACGTTGGCGGCACGGGTCCCGGCCTGGCGCAGCGCCTGTCCGGCGGCCAGGCGGCCCACCCGGGCGGTGCGAGACACGCGGCCGGTGGGGATTTTCTCCTCGGCCACGATCAGCCGGCTCTAAATGGCTGACGAGGCGTGGTCGACCTGCGAGCCGGGCACGATGTCGTCCGAGCCGTCAGGCCAGCGGACCCAGGCCTTGTGGCCCCCGTCGTAGTCGTCGCCGAGCAGGATCAGCGTGGCCGGCTCACCCATGGCCGTGCACGGCTGCTCGCCCTCCGGGTCGATGCCGCGCCAGATCCGCACGAACCGGTTGTGCTCCAGCTCGTCGGCCACGGTCGTCGGGTCGGTGTGGCCCGGGTGAATCCGGGTGGCCGCCGGCAGCGACAGCAGCGTGTCCATGATCGAGCTCTTGAGGTCCGCGTAGGTGGTGTGCCCTGGCGCTCGCACGCCGCCCACCGAGCCCTTGAACAGGGTGTCGCCCGTGAACACGTCGGTGTCGTTTACGAGCAGCGAGATCATCCCGGCGGTGTGACCGGGCGTGTGTAGCCCCACGATCTGCAGCGCGCCCGAGTCGATCGCCTCTCCCGGCACCAGGTTTCCCGTGGCCGCCGGCACCGATGAGCGCTCCAGCTCATGGATCAGCACCGGCGTGCCGGGATGGCGCTCCAGCACCTTCTCCAGCTCCACCACGTGATCGTGGTGGTGGTGGGTCAGGAGGATGTGCGTGAGGCGGTAGCGCATCCGCTCGATCAGCGCCAGCAGCGGCTCCACCGGCCCCCCGGCGTCGATCATCACCGCGTCTGAACCCTGCTCGTCCGCCACCAGATAGGTGTTGGAAAGCCAGGGATCGCTCATCGAACGTTCGATGATCACAGACCTAGCGTATCGGCCTCGCGGCCGTTCTCAGGGTCGCTCGATGATCTCGATCCGGTACTGGTCCGGGTCCCGCACGAAGCAGATGCGCGACCCCGGGCCTTTGACGTGGTACGGCGGCCGCTCGGGCTCGATGCCCTGTTTGGCCAGCTCGGCCAGGGTGGCGTCGAGGTCCGGGCTGGTGATGGCAATGTGTCCGTAGCCCGTGCCGATCTCGTAGGGCTCGGTGCGCCCGATGTTGAATGTCAGCTCCAGGCGGGGCTGTTCGCCATCCTCCGGAAGCCCGAGGAACACGTTGATCGCGTCGTCGCCGATCGGCGAGCGGCGTTTTTCCTCGAACCCAAGGGCTCGGTAGAACGCCACCGACCGATCGATGTCGGTGATGCGGTAGCAGGTGTGAATGAGGCTCATGCCTACAGCCTAGGTCCTCGCCGGCTGGCCAGTGGCGACTGGACGCTGACGTGGGCGAGCGTGCACGAATATTCCCTGAGGTCGGTCAGGCCAGGCTTCCGCTTCTAGCCGGTGGCGCTCGCGGAGCTGCGGGCGCCAAGAGAGCCTTCCTGAGCACGGCTTGACTTTGCTCTACAAACCGTGCTAACTTTGCGATACAAAGCAGGCAACCTGGGAGGAGCACCACCATGCAGGCCACGCACGACAACGGACCGATCGACGTCGACGATGATGGCGAGGGGTTGGACCCCCGCCAAGCGGCGGTACTGCTGGCTCAGAGCACGCGAGACGCGCAGCGCCAGTTCGACCCGCGCCCCCCTGTTCTGATGGCTTTGATGGGCGCCGTGGTCCTCGTCGCCTACGGCGTGCTGTGGCTCTCGACGCGCGGACAGCATCCCTACAGCGGTCCGAGCGGTGGCGCGATCGTGTTCACATACACGGTGGTCGTGGTGACTTCCATCGCGATGGTGAAGCTCCACCGGCGCGCGAGCATGGGCGTCAGCGGCGCCTCGATCAGACAGCAGCGGGTCGAGGGGGCCGCGCTCGGGCTGTCGATCCTCTGTAGCCCCATGATTCAGGGCGCGATGTACCACTATCACGCAAGCCACACGATCGTCTACGGCGTGATCCCGGCCGCCGGGCCGCTGATCATCGTCGGCACGACAATGCTGGGGATCGCGGGCATCAAGGCCGACTGGCCGACGTTCTGGGCAGCGCTCATCGCGGTGATCGCCGGGATGATCGCCCTGTTCGTCGGACCGTCCGGCGCGTGGCTGGCGGCCGGGATCGGGCTGTTCATCGCCATCCTCAGCTTTGCCATCGTGCGCGCGAAGCTGCAGGCACGGAAGGAGATCACATGGGCACCGACACCCTCGACCCCGTGATCCATGCTTCGGCGCGGCTGCGAATCACGGCGACGCTGGCGGCACTGCCGGCCGGGGACACGCTCTCCTTCACCCGCCTACAGGACATGCTCGATCTCACGCCCGGCAACCTGATCACCCACCTACGGAAGCTCGAGGACGCCGGCTACCTGACCAGCGAGAAGACCGGCAACGGCACCGCATCCCGAACGTCTCTCGCGCTGACATCCGAGGGCCGCGCGGCACTCGAAAGCTACACCGAAGCGCTGCGCGACCTGCTAGGCGGACTCTAGGACCCGTCAAATGAACGCGACTCGTCCGGCGCCCCACCAGGAGGCATCCTGATGCAGATAGCCATGAACAACGCCGCTTCGAAAGGTCTTCGCGGGCGGTGGACATCACCGCCGCGATCGGGCCTGCGACTGATCATCTCGCCAGTCGAATACCGCCACCTCCGAGCCTTGGGGCGCGTGCGCATCGCCAGCGCGATCGTCCTGACCGGCCTTGGCGTGGTGACGCTCTCCTTCGGCGGGAAGGACCGAAAGACGTACGCGTGGGCGATCTGGTTTCTCGGCGGGGCGGCGGCCAACGCGGCGTACGGCTACTGGGAACTGAGTATCGCCCCAGAGACCGACCAGCACTCCGGCGACAGGCCCTGAAGCTGGCTCGCTCCCCCCAGAGGTTCGCCGCCTCCGAGTATTGACGCCATCCCGCAGGCGAGAAGAGGCGCCCGCTTTGATCGACTAGGAGCAGCGGCCGGTCTTAGCCCGATCCATCACTGTCGCGGATCGCGCCGGGGCTGCCGCTATTCGCGCGGTGGGACATAGGTCGACCTGTCAGGGGAGGCAGCGACGCGGACCTTGGCGCGCCGCCTCCCCTGCACCGCCATCCCCGACGGCCCCGCGAGTCGCGCCAAGAACCCGCCAGGCTACGCGGCCTGCATGGCCTTGCCGATCCCTGCGCGCATTTCGTCGGCATTCATCACCGGCGCGAACGTGATTTTCGCGTCAAGGCCCATATAGAACGGCTCCGCCGCCGACGGTATCTCGCTGGAGTCCGCCATCTCGAAGAAGAAGAGGCCGGTGCGCATCCCGTCCGTCTCCGTGAAGTACGCCGCCTCCGCCTTCAACGCCTCGAGCGCCTTTCCGACGATCTGCGGCAGGCTGCCGTCCTTAATCGCGGCGTTTCCGGCCTCGGTCGGAATCTGCACCGTCATAAGCATGCGCATCGGATCTCCCTTCGATTGAGGGGCTCGCGCGGCGAGCGCACAACCCCGAAAATATGAACGTCGATCTGGCACCGCTGCGACGGGGCTACATCCACCCTACTCCGGGCGCCGCTGCGAGCCAGCGTTTCTTTCTGAGGCTGCCCAGCTATCGCCAACACCGTCGCTCCCGCGTGGAAGCGGCACTCCGCCATCGACGGTCGTGGCTTCCCCCTTGATCGAGATCCGGCAGGTGGGGTTTGGTCGGTGTCCGCTCTTGCGACGCTGAGGTCGCAGACCGGTTAGCTTGGGGTCCATGGCGATAGGTGAAAAGCCGCATGTCGTGGTGACGTCCGATCAGGCGCCGTCGTACCAGCTTGAGATCGAGGACATCGTCGTCGGAGACGGTGATGAGGCCGTCTCGGGGCGCGTCGTCGAGGTGCATTACGTCGGCGTCGCGTGGAAGACCGGCCAGCAGTTCGACGCGTCTTGGGACCGTGGCAGCAGCTTCAAGTTCGGTCTGGGAAAGGGCCAGGTCATCGCTGGCTGGGATCAAGGTGTAGCCGGAATGAGGGTCGGCGGGCGTCGGCGGATCACGATCCCGCCGATGCTCGCCTACGGCAAGCGCGGCGCTGGCCGGGCGATCGGACCGGACGAGACCCTCGTCTTTGTCGTGGATCTAATCAGCGTTCGCTGACGCGGCCCTTCCCGGGCGAAGATCCGCCGGGTGCCGGCGCGCTGTCTGAAGCCCGCCGAAGATCGAGACCCAACACTCAAGGTTGCTGCTCGGTCGCCGCTGCTGACAGCGCCATGCGAGTGTCGCTCGTCGATCGATCCAACGCTCTCGGGTGCCTCTAGCCAGAGTGTTGCTTTCGTGGCGAAGCGCTCGTCAGCCTCAGCAGCGTAGGTGGCCGCGGGTTGGAGCGCGGCACAAGTTTCGCGACTGCCGCCGGAGTCCGGCTGCCGATCTCACAGCTGCGGTGAGAGTCTCTCGTTCGGCGGAATCCAGGTGAGCACCCCGATGGAACGCCGCCAGCAAGGCCAACCCGCCGCAGCGATCGCGATCGCCCAGAAAGCCCAACACGGGTCAGCTGCGGCGCGCGTGGAACCAAGCCAGGTCGGCAACGTAGAGCTCATGAAGTCGGGCATCCGCGCGTGCGTCCGAGCGACAATCAGCGCATGCGCAGGTCGCTGGGGCCGCCCACCCGTTCGCAGCGTCGGGGCGCTGGCGCGATTCGCCGCGGATCGCATCCAGGAACGCGTGAATCTCATCAGCATTCGGACCCGGGTGGCGGATCGCGACGGAATCACTGCCCGCGGCCGTCATCAGCGCAGCGAGATCGTGGTGAAGCAATTCCGCGTGCTCGATCCCGAGCGCCGCGAGCATCGCGTAGCTCAAGGAGTCATCCGTCATCTCATCGGCCGAGATCAGATCGATCTGCTCACACGCGCCGTCCCAGACGGTGACCAGCGACGGAAGACTGAAGTACTGCAGCCGATCTCCTCGGTTGGTCGATGCACCGCGCCAATCGGTGCGCGTCGAGCGCTCTGCGACCGCGGCGGCGAAGTTCCGCTGAAACACGGTGTACGGATCGCCACAGCGACCACGGCGCAGGGCGGCGCCCCAGGCCGACCGACACAGGTGCGCATAGTGCCGCGTGCCGATCAGAACCCTGCCAATGCCGCCGAACGACTCTGCAAAGCCGGCGGCTTCGTCTCCGCTGAACCACGACAGAACCTCCGAGCTGAGCACGGCGGGCTCAGGGCGGCCGTCCAGCCAACCGAGAAGGTCCGCCAGCGCTCCAGGGTGGAACACGGTCGCGATGTCCGGGTGCTGAAGCGGCTCGAGCTGTAGATACTCCAGTGCGGCTGCGTGGATCGCCGCGCCGGAGGGCGGAACGGAAAGCCCCGATTTCGCGAGCGCTGGGGCGGCGGCCCGCAACAGATGCTGGATGAACTTCGTACCGGTCTTCATCGGGCCTACGTGTAATGCGGCAACCTGAGGGCGACGCCCGGTGGGGGTGGCCGGCGCTTCCGATGCACCCGGTCTCACACGCGCGTTGGCCGGCGTGACATGTGGCTGGCCACGCAGCCGCCGGCCGCGGGCGAAGTAGGTTCGCTCTCTGCTCGGGATCACGAAGGGCCGTCCTCTGACTCGGACGTATTCGGCGTGAAACTCATCCCAACGGCCCGTCAGCGAATTCGTTACAACGCCCCCGTGGACTTGGTGAAACGTGCCTTCGCCCAGCAGCATCAAGAGTTCGCTCTGAGGAATTGCACAGGCGCGCACATAGGTGTCGAGGTTCACGAGACCGCCGCCCTCGCACTCGAAGAGCTCCTCGTAGCCTCCGAGCTGACCCCACAACTGTCGGCTCATGAACAGCGCGTTCGATTCGGCGATCGGCGCGAACCAGCCCCCGGCCGACGACCCAGCAAGGGCCGAGACCTTGAACAGACCGTACGGGTTGGCCTCCCAGTCGATCGACTCGAGCAGCCGGTCCTCTTCGCTCTGGTCATATCCGTCGTGGATGCTCTGCATCTGTGGCTTGCGGCCGAGGTGAAACCCGAGCGTCGTCAGGATCACCCGCGGGCCGAGCCTCGCGGCTGAAAGTGCACCGGCGGCGATTCCCGGTGACGCCAGTCGCGCTCCATCGATCATTACTCCGATGTATCCGCCTCGGCACAGTCTGAGCGCATGGTTGATCGCCCGGCTTGGAGATGGTGATGCGTCGGTCAGGCGCACGAGCGTGACGCTGACTCCGTAGGCGTCCAGCGGCCCGAGGTCGAGCGGCACCGGCGAGCCGTTGTCGACGACGATGATCTCGTAGTCCTCAGAGCGCACGTCGTGCTGCAACGCGGGAGACAGCGACCGTAGCGTGCGTGGCAGCTCCCGCTGCATGTCGTAGGCGACGAGGACCACGGACAGCGTCGGTGTGGTGGACTCTTGGGCGTTGCGGTTCACGAGCGGCTCGCCCATCGAGCTGCGGACTGGTCGCCGCGCCTTCGAATCAGCTTGGTGAATGAACGGCTGCGGGGGTCGACCGGAGCA
>Ga0182024_10008688_pt1 | contig 21282 bp, 18 predicted proteins | sample P32metaG_FD_120480 | JGI IMG/M metagenome (GOLD analysis project Ga0182024, IMG submission 120480) | Permafrost microbial communities from Stordalen Mire, Sweden - P3-2 metaG (Illumina Assembly) | ecosystem: Environmental > Terrestrial > Soil > Wetlands > Permafrost | place: Sweden: Stordalen...
CTGCGGTGCATGTTCGACGCACTGATCGAAACGCATAGCGTCATCCGGCACGACTCGAACCGTCTCGCGCGTCTGCTGCTCGAGGAGTTTATCGAAAAACGTCCCGGTGCCTTAGCCCCAAACGCCGCGACGCGCGACGCTGTCTTGCGTGACCGCAAGTAGGTTCGTATACTCGCCTTGTCCGCGCGACTGCGGCGAGCGTTTTGTTTCTTCTGGCTTTGCGCGCGCCATCAAATTCTTCGCCGGCGCCGCGGATATCGCCCACGGAGGGCTTGTGGCCAGCTTCTCACCCCACAACGAACTCAACGTTTACGCCTCTGCGGAAGCGCGCTTTGAAGTCGCCGCGAAAAAGCTGGGGCTGGACGACGGCGTTTACCGCTTCATGCGCTATCCCAACAAAGAGATCACCGTGTACATTCCGGTGACGCTCGATAGTGGGCAGCTCGAAGTCTTCATCGGTTATCGCGTGCATCACTCGCTGGTTCGCGGGCCATGTAAGGGCGGCATTCGCTTCGCGCCCGACGTAACACTCGACGAAGTGCGGGCCCTCGCCAGCGAAATGACTTGGAAATGCGCCGTCGTGAATATCCCGTTTGGAGGAGCCAAAGGCGGCGTCATCTGCGACCCCTCCAAACTCTCGCGCGGCGAACTCGAGCGCATCACGCGGCGATACACCGCCGAATTGAGCGAGTGGTTCGGTCCCGAGCGAGACGTTCCGGCGCCGGACCTCGGCACCAACGAGCAAATCATGGCTTGGGTCATGGATACCTACTCCATGCACGTGCGGCGCACCACCACCGCCGTGGTCACCGGCAAGCCCATCCAAATGGGCGGCTCGCAAGGCCGCCGCGAGGCCACCGGCCGCGGACTCCTGATCGCTTGCGAGAAGGCGCTCGCAAAATTCGGGATGAAGCGCGATCAGACGCGCGTCATCGTTCAAGGTTTCGGCAACGTCGGATCGGTCGCTGCCACGCTGATGCATCAGGCAGGCTACCAGATTGTCGGTGTGGCCGACATCCACGGCGGACTCTACAACGAAAAGGGATTCGACATTCCCAAGCTCGTGAACTGGGTCTATCAACAACACCAGCCCCTTCCGGATTTTCCGGGCGGCGGCGTCCGCATGACTGCCCAGGAAGTCCTCTTCCAGCCTGCCGATATCGTCATACCGGCGGCCATCGAAAATCAGATCACCAAGGACAACGTGCAGCGTTTGCAGACGCGTATTTTATGCGAAGGCGCGAACGGTCCCTCGACGGCTTATGCCGATGAGGAACTCGACCGTAAGGGCATTTTCGTCATTCCCGATATTCTTGCGAATGCCGGCGGCGTGACCGTTAGCTATTTCGAGTGGGTTCAGGACCGCCAGGGCTTTTTCTGGCGTGAGAATGTAGTCAACGAGCGCCTCAAGGACATCTTAGAACGTAGCTTCGACGATGTGGTGGGTTATGCCGAAACGCATGGCGTCAACAATCGCACCGCCGCCTACATGCTGGCGATTGATCGCGTAGCCTTCGTGCTCAAGCTGCGAGGAATCTACGCGTAAACAATCATCTCGCCACGCCCCGTGCGCCCGAGCCCGCAGCGCGCCGACTGGCGCTAGATAAGCAAAGGGAGACATGGTCGGCGACCTCATTCATCCAGGAAATCTGAAAACAGAAGACGAGCACCGCCGCGATATCTGCACCGCTGGCCGCTGGGTTTATGCGCGCAACTTCGTAGCCTCGACCGATGGAAACATTTCCGTGCGCCTGGACTCTTCGCGAATCCTGACGTCTCCAACCGCCATCTGCAAAGGCATGATGTTTCCCGACGACCTGGTCGTCACCGATCTCAAGGGCAAGCGGATTTCAGGAACTCGCATGCCGTCGTCCGAATTGGCCATGCATTTGTTGATTTATCGCCGCCGTCCGGACGTCAACGCCGTTTGCCACGCGCACCCGCCCACAGCGACCGGCTACGCCGCGGCGCGCATCCCCCTGAATCGAGCGATCATTAGCGAAGTGGTGCTCTCGCTGGGCTGCATTCCCGTGGCTCCCTACGCCACGCCCGGCTCGCCGGAGCTCATCGAGGCTCTGGCTCCGCTGGTGCAAAATAATGATGCGCTGCTCATGGCCAATCATGGCGTAGTCACCTATGGCCAGGACTTGCTCACCGCATTTTTTCGCATGGAGACCGTCGAGCACTTCGCGCAAGTCTCGCTGGTAACCGAGATGCTCGGGAAACAATCCTTGCTTTCTGGCAGCGATGTGGAAAAATTGCTCGCGGCGCGGGCCCGCTACGGCACGAACACGGCGTCGCAGGTCAATCCAGAGTGCCCAGTCACATCAGACGCCCCGGCCCCGCAGCGCGTAAGCATCACACGCGAGGAACTCGAGGCGCTGATCGAGGAAGCTGTGCGCCAAGAACGCGCGCGCCGTTAAACACAGGCCACCGGCAACGAATTTGCACGAACGGAAGTTGTACCGGCACGGAATCGCACACGGCGCCGGCTTTGGCTGGCCCGGGAGGATGACGAATGGGTGAAGCACTCGGCATGATCGAGACGCGCGGGCTGGTAGCCATGATCGAGGCTTCCGACGCGATGGTGAAGGCGGCCAAAGTCACGCTGGTTGGCTGGGAGAAAATCGGGTCGGGCTACGTTACGGCGCTGGTGCGCGGCGACGTCGCCGCCGTAAAAGCCGCCACCGACGCCGGCGCCGCTGCCGCACGTCGTGTCGGCGAACTGGTTGCCGTGCACGTCATTCCGCGCCCTCATCCGTCGCTCGAAGATGCTCTGCCGATTGGCAAATCGGACGTTGCTGAACTGTCGCGCTAGACGATGCACGGGTCGTGATGAAGAAGATTGCGCACGAACGGCCGCCCCGAACAGGTTTTGTCACCTCTGAAAGTTTTCTCTAAGGACGCCCGGATGATTTTGGCACGCATTGTCGGTACGGTAGTCTCCACGCGGAAAGATCCGCGCCTCGAAGGCTGCAAGCTCCTGGTGGTCAAACCGATTTCACCCGAGGGCGCTGACGAGGCCGGCTACCTGATCGCAGTGGATACCGTCGACGCCGGTTTCCGCGAAAACGTGCTCATCGTTTCGGGAAGTGCGGCGCGCCTGGCGGCCGATTGCAAGGACCGCCCGGTGGATGCCGCGATCATTGGCATTGTGGATACCGTGAATCTCGATGCGCAACACGAGAGCGAACTCGCCGCCTCGCGGAGGAAATAGAACCCGCGCCTGAGCGTGGAGCGAAACCCTTATGCTTCTTGGACGCGTGATCGGAAATGTCGTCTGCACCATCAAGAATCCCTCACTCGAAGGGCAAAGGCTCCTCATCGTGCAGCCCCTCGACCGTCGTGGCCGCGATAAAGGACGCCCCTTGGTCGCTCTCGATTCGGTGGGTGCGGGAGCTGGTGAGACAATTTATTGGTGCCGCGGCCAGGAAGCCTCGCTAGCCTTCGCCTCAGCCAGGATGCCGACGGAAGCCACCATCGTCGGTATCGTGGATCGTGTGAATATCCCCGGCACGCGATTCGGCACTCTTCCAAGCTGAGAGGAATCCCGCACCCAAGACATGCTCATCGGACGAGTGATCGGCGACGTCGTAGCAACGCAGAAGGCGCCCTCCCACCAGGGCGGCAAGCTTCTTGTCGTTCAGCCGCTCAATCTCGATGGCAGTGATCGCGGTGAGCCGATCCTCGCGCTCGATTCCGTGGACGCCGGCCTGGGCGACCGCGTTTTGTTCACTCTCGAAGGCTCTGCCGCCATGATGGCTGTAGGTCGTCCGAACTCGCCCATAGACGCGGCAGTGGTTGGCGTGATCGACGTTGTCGAGCTCGAGGCGGACCGCCCGTAAACTGCCGGCGCTGGTGCACGGGCCGCTCAGCCGGCTCAGTTGGCTACAACCTCTCTTAGGCACTTGCTATTGCACTTCGTGAGAGTGGCCCCAGCCACCAAAATTCCATCGCAGGCCGACGGTCGTATTGTTCCCGTATGTCCCGACGGTCCCGAGATCGGCCGGGCCGAGATTCCCGGCATAGCGTCCGAGCCAATCCACCCGATGCGACGTCAGCCGCAGCTCAAAATTCTTGGGAAGCTCCACTCCAACGCCCAAGCTCCTCTCATCCATGATCGGAGCAAATGACGCCGTGTAGAGATATTGCGGCACGTTGCGTCCGAAGTAAAAATCTTGTGTGTAAAACAGGAATACGTGACGCAGAACAGTGCGCCCGAACGGTTGCATCTCGATGTAACCGCTCGCAATCCAGCGCGCGAAGGCCGTACACGGCGAACTCGCGCCGCCAAACTGTGCCGCCGGTAGTTCCGAGCACCGCCCCAGGTCCGGTTCATTGTGTGAGGGCGCCACATCAAAATCCGTGTGTCCGCGTACCCAGCCCCGAGGGAACAAGAACGGCTCCCCCGGCGCTTGAGCGATCGCCGCTGGGGGTTCCGGCGACACCGCCAGCGGCGACACCCGCTCTTGCTGCTGCGCGAATGCCGGGGTGACCATCGAGATGACAACGGCAACCACACTTAGCCAAGGTCGTTTCAAGAGAACCTTCCTTTTTTCCAAGGATCGCGCTCTGACGGCCTGAGACCCAGGAAAACTTCACTTCACAAATTCAGGTGATTCGCCCTTTGCCCAAGGGTCGTACGTGCGCGCGAAAAGAATGCGCTCACTGATCGGGGGATGATCGTAAAACCAAATCTTCACGAGCCGGGAGGGAGACGGTTCCTCGAGGTCTACATCACCAAGGATTTGAAACGACTGCGCAGCTACTTCGGGGACATCGGGAACGATGCCGTGCACCACCTCGAGGCCATATTGATCCGCTTGGTGCTCGATATGCCGGCTGAAGGCATTATCGATCGGCGTCAGCACGAAACTGAAAAGCGAAAGAAGCAGAAAAAGAATCGGGAGGGACGCCCAATCATCCGGGCTGCGGACGCCCCAAGTCTCGCCCCAACGGTCAACCATCCAGCGGAAAAGGTGAAAGCCGGCGAATAAGCAGACGAACAATAATCCGGCGGCGAAGATGATTCCGTCGCGGATATGCCCGAGAACGTAATGGCCCATCTCGTGGCCAAAAACGAAAAGAATCTCTGGCTTCGTCATGCGAGCAAGCGTGGTATCCCAGACCACCACCCTGCGCGAAGCGCCCAGCCCGGTCACGTAAGCGTTCAGCGTATTCAGCTTGCTGCTCGCGTCCATGACGTACATGCGGCTCTCGGGGATGTTCTGTCCCGCATGCGTCACCACGCGCTCGAGCTGGGCCGCCAGCTCGGGCCGCGAAGCAGTCAGGGGCGTAAAATGGAAGAACATAGGCTCGACCACCAAAGGCACCAGGAAGACTGCGATCACAATGATCGGAAGCGAAGCGATCCACGTCCAAAGCCACCAGCGGCGCGGGCTCATGCGCATCGCCGTATAAAACAGCCAGATCAGCAAGGTTCCGACCACAAGAGCGAGCGCCTGGCTTTTGCTCCAATCCCACAACCACGAGCCCCACGACTGGATGGATTGCCCGTAACCGCGCGCCAGCCAGTGACCCGCCACGCTCCCCGGCACAGTCAGGACGGCAAACGCGAGTTGGAACGCGGGCGCGAAAACCATGGCTTGCACAAAGCGATTGCGCCCCGCGCGCTCGGCCCAATCGCGAAGCGCCGGCCCGAGCCGCCAACGAATAAGTAACAAGAGCAGGACAACTTCATAAAAAAACTCCGCGAAGTACAAGCCGCGGCGGGCGCGGGCATAGGCAATGGCCTTCTCCGCGCGGTCGGGCGGCAGCGTATAACCTTGCCCAGTTTGTTTATTCTCTCCGATCTGCTGCGGTCTAGCCCGCAAGAACGCGGCGGAAGAGTTCCGACTAGGAAACAGACCCGGCGCAGCCATCAAAAGGAGCAGCGCAAAAAACGCGCAACGGCTCAACAAAACTCGCGGGAAGTAAGATCGGCTCAATGCGGCGGAGTATGGCGCACCCTGCCGGAACGCGCAACGTGAATGTGAAAATCGTCCGCGGTTGTTTTGACACGAAAGAACCTGTGGAAAACGTACCCCTATATCTAGTACGTTTTTGCTTGACACCACAAGTGTCTGGAAGCAGAATCCGCCTGCGAGTTTGCCGCACGCTCGGCCGCTAAAGCGGCGGTCTTCACACAGGGGGAAGCCGTGCAATACATGCCTGGATGGACGGTTCAATGCATCAATCCTGAATGTCAGGCCCGAGGCGTTTGGCTGCGCGCGGATGCCGTCCCGGACGATTGCTGCAGCAACTGTCACGAGCCAATGCGCAATGTTCCGCCGCCTCTGAGCCCGCGTCTTCGCTTGCGGCCGCGCTCGCTGGGAAGCTATCGGCCGGCCAGCCATCCTCGCTAGCGCCGCTCAAAAGTTTGCCGACCCGGCAGCCGGCACGGAATAGGCTGCCGGGCCGTCCCCGCACAATTTTCCTGTTTGTTCCTAATCGTTTTTGATGCAATGCGAAGGAGAGGCCGAGCGGCCGTTGGGGGGAACGGCCGCCCGGGGGCTTGGGCTATTGCAGAGGAGAAACGGTGTCGCGCCATGCCGCGCGCCGTGTGACTCAGCAGCTGTGCCGCTGAACCACCAGGGAAAGTCTCCGGTGGGGGGCAACCATCGAAGTTCCCGAAACGCGCTTCACGTCGAACACACTGCGATTCTGCCTTGCCCCTCGAAAACCGTCCATGAACCACTGGTTCCATTTGTACAGTACTTCCGTACTTCGCCCTGATTTTGCCCTTGGTCACAAATCACGCGCGAAATCGCCGCTGCTGCGGTTTTTCAAATAGCCGTTTGATGTCCCTCGATTGAAGGACCTGTATCGGCATGATAGCCTGACAAACAGGGCGGTCGTTTTTCACGCCGCCGCGCCCGCTCATCCGCACCCGTGGCTACCCAAGCTCGACATCCCGGCCAACCGGATCGCTCCAGCATCGAAGCTCAGGTTTTCGCCGTCGCTCGCGATCTGCTCGAGGAGTTAGGAAGCCAACACGCGCGCGACGCGGTCCGCGGATCGGCGCAACTCGACCGTGACCTTGGGCTCGGCAGCCTCGAACGCGTCGAATTGCTCGTGCGGCTCGGCCGCCGTTTCGGCACGTCCCTGCCTGATCGTGTAGTTGCGGAAGCCAATACGCTCGACGAAGTTGTTGCGGCGCTCACCGACGTGCGCGTCGCGGAAGCTTCTTCGTCGCCCAATACGGAAGTTGCGCCCCTGATCGCGCACCCACCCGCGCTCCGCCAAAGCCCAACTACCACATCCGATGCACCATCGCGCGATGCGTCTTCATCCGCCGCGCCTTACTGGGCGGAAACCTGGCAGGACGTCCTCCGCTTCCGAGCGGACGCCAGCGCCACCCGCCCACATCTGTTTCTCTCGGAGGACGACTCCGAAGCGCAGCCCATTACCTTCGCCGAGCTGTATCAGGGAGCCCAAGCCGTCGCTTCCAGGCTAGCCGCGCGTGGTATCGGGCGCGGAGATACCGTGGCCCTGATGTTGCCAACCTCCCGCGAATTCTTCTTGACCTTTGCCGGCGTCCTGCTGGCCGGCGGCGTTCCAGTCCCGATTTATCCGCCGGTGCGCGCCGATCGCATCGCCGAATACGCCGAGCGCCAGTCAGCGATCCTCCACAACGCAGAAGCGCGCTTGTTGGGCACCTTTCGCGAAGCCGAGCTTGTGGCCAAGCTGCTCCGTCCGAAGGTGCCGTCACTCCAGCACATTGTTACGGCGGCGGACCTGCTCTCCGAAAATACCGCGCGCGGTGCCGCCAGTCCCCGCCTGCCTCTCGACGCGCATTCCCCCGACCTCGCCCTGTTGCAATACACCTCCGGCTCGACGGGCAACCCGAAAGGTGTGCAACTCACTCACGCCAACCTGCTCGCCAACGTTCGCGCCATCGGCGAAGCCCTGGCGATCCGCCCCGACGACGTCGGCGTCAGTTGGCTGCCCCTCTACCATGACATGGGGCTGATCGGCGCCTGGCTCATGCCGCTGTACTTTGGCATCCCGGTTGTCGTGCTTTCCCCGGTGTCCTTTCTAACACGGCCAGCACGATGGCTTCAGGCGCTACATCGCCATCGCGGAACCATCACTGCCGCTCCCAATTTCGCCTACGAGCTTGCCGTGCGCAAAATTGAGGATAGCGATATCGAGGGGCTCGACCTAAGCTCGCTGCGCGCCGCTCTGAACGGCGCTGAGCCGGTAAACGCCGCCACGCTCGACCGCTTCGTCCGCAGGTTCGCGCCCCACGGCTTCCGCCGCCAAGCGTTCCTGCCCGTCTACGGCCTAGCGGAGTCCTCCCTCGCCGTTACCATTCCGGCGCTCGGACGCGAGCCGCGCATCGATCATGTAGCGCGCGACCTGTTTGCACGCGAAGGCCGCGCCATGCCGCTTTCCTCGGATTCCGCTGACGGCGAAGCCGATAACGATCCGAGCGTCCTCTCTTTCGTTTCCGCCGGCCGCGCGCTGCCAAACCACGAGGTGCGCATCGTGAACGCCGCCGGCCGCGAGGCCGCCGAACGCGAAGAAGGCGCGCTGTGGTTCCGCGGCCCGTCGACGACCAGCGGCTATTTCCGTAACGAGGAAGCCTCCAGCGCACTCTTTCCCGCGGGCCGAGCGGCGGGCTGGCTTGACTCCGGCGATCGCGCCTACCGCGCCGACGGCGAGTTCTTCATCACCGGCCGCGAAAAGGACATCATCTTAAAGGCCGGCCGCAATCTGTATCCCCACGAAATCGAAGAGATCGCAGCGGGCGTCAAAGGCGTGCGCAAGGGCTGCGTCGTAGCCTTCGGCGCCGCGGACGCAGCCGCCGGCACAGAGCGCCTCATCGTCGTCGCCGAAACGCTCGAAAAAGAAGCAGCTGCCCAGCAACGCATCTCCCGAGAGATCGTCGAGCAAGTCTCACTGGCCGTCGGGCTGCCTCCCGATTCCGTCAAGATGCTGCCGCCGCGCAGCATTCCGAAAACATCCAGCGGCAAGCTGCGGCGCGACCAGACCCGGCAACTCTATCTGGCAGGCAATCTCGGCGCCGCCCAGTCCCCTGCGTGGCTTCAAGCGGCTCGCCTGATGACAGCCGGCGCCGTTCGAGCCCTGCAGTCTTCGCCGCGACGCATCCTGCAAAAGCTTTACGGCGTCTACGCGCTGATCCTTTTTGCCGTGTGGATCGTCCCGGTATGGATAGCGGTGTATCTGGCGCCCAGTCGTCGCGCAGCCGCAGCCATTACCTCATCGGCCCTTCGCGTGTATCTCGCATTGATCGGCTGCCGCGTGGAGGTGCGAGGACGCGAAAATCTAGCCAGCGCAAGCGGCGGTGCCGCGCGTGTGCTGGTCTGCAACCACACCAGCTATGCCGATGTGCTCGTGCTCATGGCCGCCATCGGCGTGAACTACCATTTCGTCGCCAAGAGCGAAGTTCGCGACATGCCGTTCATCGGCACATTCCTTCGCAAGCTTGGCCATTTCGCCTTTGATCGCAGCAACCAGCGCGCCCGCCTGCAGCAGGAGGAGCAGATCGAGAATGCGCTACAGCACGGCGAATCGGTCTTGGTCTTTCCGGAGGGAACATTCACGCCCCAGGAGGGTGTGCGCCCATTTCATCTCGGCGCGTTCAAAGCCGCCGTGCACACACACCGCCCCATCGTGCCGCTGGCGCTTCAAGGGACGCGTCAATTGCTGCGCGACGGCTCCTATCTCCCGCGCCGCTCCGCCGTCACGCTAACCATCTGCCCGCCGCTGGAACCAGCGAATGTCGCGGAACCCCAGGAGTGGAAGGAAATCGTTCGCCTGCGCGATGCCGCGCGAGAAATCATTAGCCGTTACGCAAAAGAGCCGCTGCTCTGAGCTGGCGTGTGACCTAGCGACTCAGTGAACCTGCGCACTAGCAGCGACCTGCCGGAAGTAAGCCAGCGTCAGCCGCAACCCTTCTTCGAGGTTTACCCTTGGCTCCCAGCCGCCAAGCACCCGCTTCGCCTTGCTGATGTCCGGACATCTCTGCTTCGGATCGTCCTGCGGCAGCGGCTCGAAAATGATCTTCACCTTCGAGTCCATCAACGCGCGAATGCGCTCGGCGAATTCCAGAATGGTGATTTCATGGGGATTGCCGATGTTCGTCGGCTCATGTTCGTCCGAAATCATCAGACGGTAGATTCCCTCGATCAAATCAGACACATAACAGAAGCTCCGCGTCTGCTTGCCGTCTCCGTACACCGTGATGGGCCGGTCCGTCAGTGCCTGATAGACGAAGTTCGGCAGCGCCCGCCCATCGTTCAGTCGCATGCGCGGCCCATATGTATTGAAAATCCGCACAATGTGCGTGTCCACGTGATGGTAGCGGTGATAGGCCATGACCATTGCTTCCGCGAACCGCTTGGCCTCGTCGTAACAGCCGCGCGGCCCGATCGGGTTCACGTTCCCCCAATAAGTCTCTGGCTGCGGACTCACATTGGGGTCGCCATAACACTCCGACGTCGATGCCAGAAAGTACTTGGCCTTCTTGGCCAGCGCCAGCCCCAGCGTGTTGTGCGTGCCGAGCGAGCCAACCTTGAGCGTCTGTATCGGCATTTTCAAATAGTCCACCGGGCTCGCTGGCGAAGCAAAATGCAGCACGTAGTCCACTGGACCCGGCACTTCGATGTAGCGCGACACGTCGTGCCGCATCATGCGAAACCGGAGATTGCCTGCCAGATGCGCCACATTCGCCTCGGCCCCGGTCACCAGGTTATCGATGCACAACACGTCCCAGTCTCGCGCGATCAGGTAGTCGCACAAGTGAGAACCAAGAAAACCCGCTCCTCCGGTAACCACTGCGCGCACGCTGCCTCCTCCGCTGCCCATCAATCGATTCGATATCGACCGGCGCATTTCGGCCGGTCGGCTCGCGTCCTTGATTCTAGTTTGCGCGATGCGGAATGCAAAGGCGGATATGTAATCCGCGTGCTCCCCCGAGCTGTAATGTTGAGCATACAAGGAGCGGGAAGCGACTCCATGCAGGCAGCGACTCGATTTGACCGGGTGACGCCGCCGGAGTAGCATTTCGCCGCGCGATGATACAGGACCCAAACGGCGCCAGCCGGCCGCGACGCTGGATTCTCTACCTTTGCCTAGGCGTCCTGGCGTTGCTCGTGGCGGGTTGCGTTGGCGGGCTCTTATACGTCGGACGCTGGCTGGTCGTTGAAGATCCCCTGGAGCAGGCGCACGCCATCGTCGTGTTGAGTGGACATTTGCCGGATCGCGCCATGGAAGCGGCCCGAATCTATCAAGGTAATTACGCAGCGCAAGTCTGGGTCTCGCAGCCGGTCAGTCCGGCGCCGCAGCTCGAAGCCATGCACATCGCCTTTATCGGCGAGGACTTCTACAACCAAAAGGTGCTCATGGCCCGCGGCGTTCCTGCTGACGCGATTCGCATTCTGATGGACCCCTCCGCGAATACCGAGCAGGAGGTCGACGAAATTGCCCGTGACTGTCGTCGCGACGGCGCCCACGTGGTCATCATCGTCACCTCGAAGCCTCACACCCGTCGCGTGCGCATGATCTGGAACCGCCGCGTGGGCGACGATCCCCGGGCGATTGTTCGCTACGTCAGCGACGACTCTTTCGATCCCGCACACTGGTGGCGCAGCACTTCAGACGCGTTGGACGTAGTGCGCGAGGTGCTGGGGATCGCCAACGCGCTGGCCGGGTTTCCCCTGCATCCGGCGGAGCAGCACTAGCCGATGCCCCCTCGCTCCGATTCGGCTTCCAAGCAGCCCCCGCCGGCCACAGCCGGTGCGATCCCCAGGGTCGTCATCGATCTCGCTCCGCTGGTCGCGCTCGGCGTGCTTTTCATCTCTTCGGACGCGCGCTTCACGTTTATCGCCGATGAAGCGACCCTGCTCAATAGCGCGGCTCAGCCGCTGCGGGCCATCCTGGCCGCGTCTCGCTCCAGCGCCGCTGCGCCTGGGCATCCACCACTCTACGATCTGCTCCTACACATCTGGCTGGCCGTGACCAGCGGAGCCCCAACCCTTTTGCGCGTGCCCTCGATCGCATTTTTCCTTCTGGGAGTTTGGCTGCTCTCCCGCGCGGCATCGCGCATTGGCGGCGAACCCAGCGGAACGTCGATGATCTGGCTCGCAGCCCTCTGGCCCTATGGCTTCCATTACGCTCGCCTCGAAACCGGTTACTCCTTCTCTTTCCTCTTGATCGCAGCGCTCAGCTGGGCCTATCTGCGCTATGCCGCCGCGCCCAACGCGCCAGCCGGCGCCGTGGTGTGCCTGCTGGCGGTTGCGCTCCTCTGGACGAATTCTTTTGGGTGGATTCCGATCCTCTTGCTCGGAGTCGAGGAGGGAATTCGCAGTCGTGGCAGAGAGCAAGCAGCCGCACAGCGCCTCGCAATTGCCGTGGCGTTCTTAGTGGGCGCTTCCGTTCCTCTCCGGCGCACATTACTGGACGCCGCAAGGGGAGCCATCCCCTCGCACCCATCCTGGCGAGCGCTGGTCTTGAACGCTGGATACAAGGTCTACGTGCTCATGGCCAGCGAATCCGTTGCCCCATGGTATTGGAAGTTTGGCGTGCCGGGGATGCTCGCCGTGGCGGCCAGTTTGGTGCTCATCTTCGTCGCCGTTCGCGGCCAGGCGCGCCGTTTCTTCATCTACGGTGCGTCTCTGTTGGCCTTGCTGGCCATCGTCGGCGCACTCTCAGCCGAGAGCCTGCTCCTGATCGCCCCGTGGTTTCTTCTGCCCGCTGCTGTAGCCATTGGCACGACGCACGCAACTCTGTGGCGGCGCGCAATGGCTGTCTCACTCGCAGTCGTGGCGGGGATCGGCTGGTACGGCGCTTTCGCCCGCATCTATTATGCGACGCCGAGGTTCACCGAGCCCTGGGGTGATCTCGCCGTCGAGGCAGGCAGCGGGGCTCGCCAGGGCGGAATGGTCATTGGCAACGATTCGTCCTTCTTCCTTTATCTGACCTATGCGCTTCGCGTTCCGCCAGCAACGCCCTGGCGTTTTGCTGGCAGCCTTCCAACCGTCGTACAGGATCAGCAGGTTTGGGACCCGGACGCCTGGCAAGCTGCGGGCCATCCGTTTGGGGCTGCTGTACTTTGGGTCGCGGGAACGCCGCGCTCGGCTTCCATGGACCAGTCTGGCGACTGGCTCGATCACAACTGCGGCGATCGCACCACTCGCTACATGGCGCGCGATGCCAGCTACGTTTGGAAGCAGCGCTTCCTCGGCCCATCCGCCGCCGCATCTCCCTGGCTGATCGAAGTCCGCCAATATGCCTGCGGCCCAAACAGCACCACTGCCCCAGCTCCGCCTCCGGCCGAGTCCCCCCGCTAATTGGCTCGAATCGTTTTTAGTGGCGAGCCTTCAGGCTGTGCGCTTTTGCCGCAAAATCTTTAGCCCACGGAATCCCTAATAAGCCCAGCGCATCAGCACGCCGCCGGTCGTATAGCCCGCGCCCACCGCAACCAGTAGCACCAGATCGCCTTTGCAAAGCCGCTTCTGCTCCACGGCGTCCCAAAGACCGAGCGGAATTGTTCCCCCCGTGGTATTCGCGTAGCGGTCGATATTGACGAGGATTTTGGAATCGTCCACGCCCAACCGCTCTTGCATGGCGCGAATGATTCGCAGGTTCGCTTGATGCGGCACCACGAGCTTTACGTCTCGAGTCGAATAGCCATTGCTCTCGAGCAACTGGCAGGCCAAGTCCGCCATCCGCCGCACCGCATACTTGAATACTTGCGGGCCCACTTGATGCACGCAGTGCATCTTCTGGTCCACCGTTTCATGCGTTGGCGGGTTCAGCGACCCGCCGCCCGGCATGAATAGAAACTCCCCGCCCGATCCGTCGATATCGTGATGAAAATCCAGAATGCCCTCGGCGTCGGAAGCCGCAGGTTCGATGAGCACCGCGCCTGCTCCGTCGCCAAACAGCACGCACGTGCTGCGATCTCCGTAATCGAGGATCGAGGTCATCTTGTCGCTGCCGATGACCAGCGCCTTCCGATGCGTGCCAGCGCCAATAAATTGCGCGCCCACCGTCAAGGCGTATAGAAAACCGGAGCAAGCCCCCGACAAATCAAAACCCCAGGCATTGGAAGCTCCGATGCGGTTTTGTACCAGACATGCCGTTGCAGGGAAGAGCATGTCCGGAGTCACGGTGGCGACGATGATCAGGTCAATCTCGTCCGCAGCCGTATGGGTCTGCTCCAGGAGTTGCTGCGCCGCCGCCGTCGCCAAGTGCGAGGTCGCTACGCCCTTCTCGGCGACGTGCCGCTCCGTGATCCCGGTTCGCTCGCGGATCCATTGGTCGGTCGTCGCAACCAGTTTCTCCATATCCGCGTTATTGAGCACCCGCGGCGGCAAATAGCCAGCCACCCCGGTGATCTTTGCGGCGATGCGTTTCCCCATTCGGCGTTTCCCTCTACGTTCCGTGCCGCGACTCCCCGGCACAAATCAGTGTCGCCACGGCCAAAGAATCCGAGATTGTACGCAATCACTCATGCAGTGACAAGCAAAGGGCCGCTTTGCGAGTGCGTATTTGAATCTCTCAGTTTTTCTTAGAACCGGAGAGACCGCTTCTAGTGCCTGATCCTAGTGCCGGAAATGGCGCACGCCTGTGAAGACCATCGCCATGTTCAAACGATCGGCAGCCGCGATGACGTCGGCATCGCGTACCGAGCCACCCGGCTGAATCACCGCCGTAGCCCCGGCGCGCGCTGCTTCCTCAACCCCATCCGGAAATGGAAAAAATGCGTCGGAGCCGACGACGCTGCCTGTCAGCGATTGCTGTGCCTTCATCACCGCGATTTTCACGGAATCGACGCGGCTCATCTGGCCCGCTCCCACGCCCAGCGTCCGACCGGCAACGGCGAAGACGATGGCATTCGACTTTACGTGTTTGGACACCTTCCACGCGAAGAGCAACGAATCGAGTTCCTCGCGCGTGGGCGGGCGTTTGGTGACAACCTTCAGCTCGGACTCGCTGAGAGAGCGCACATCGGATTCCTGCACCAGCACGCCGCCCGAAATCCGTTTCAGCTCCCACCCGCTGTCCGCTGCGGGCTCATCTGCGCCGATCTCCATGAGCCGCAAATTTTTCTTTCCGGCGAGCGCCGCGCGTGCCGCGCTGTCGTATCCCGGCGCGACCACGCACTCCGCAAACAGCTTGCCCACTTCGCCGGCCGTCTCGCCGTCGAGCGTGCGATTGAACGCCAGCACTCCGCCAAACGCGGAAACCGGATCGCACGCCAGCGCCTGCCGATACGCTTCCGCAAGTGTGGCCTGCTCCGCCGTGCCGCAAGGATTGTTGTGCTTGACGATCACGGACGCCGGCCGCGCAAATTCCTGCACCAATCTCCAGGCCGCGTCCAGGTCCACCAGGTTGTTGTAGGAAAGTTCCTTGCCTTGCAACTGCTTCGCGCCAGCGAGCCCGGAAGCTTTCTGGCCCGCGGGAATGTACAGCGCCGCCTTCTGGTGCGGATTCTCGCCGTAGCGCAGAGCCGCATGACTCTGAAGCGCGATATGCAGTCGCGCGGGAAGTGAGGGTCGCTCGCCGAGCGTCACTTTGCCGTCCGTGATCGTCAGCCGCTCGAGTTCAGTCGCGATGCGCCCGTCGTACCGCGCCGTGGCCGCGAACGCCTTGCGCGCCAGATCCAGGCGCGTCGCCAAACTCCAGTCGCCGCGCTCGGAAAGCTCCGCGGCCAGCGCTGGATAATCCGTGGGGTCGGTCACCACGGCAACGCTCTCAAAATTCTTCGACGCCGAGCGCACCATCGCCGGCCCGCCGATGTCGATATTTTCGATCAGCTCCTCGACGGTGAGATCGGGCCGCGCCGCGGTGGCCTCGAACGGATACAGGTTCACCACCACCAAATCCACCGGAGCAATGCCGTGCTGGCGAGTCTGTTCGCGGTCCTCGACCCGCCCGCGTCGAAACAAAATGCCGCCATGCACTTTGGGGTGCAGCGTCTTCACGCGGCCGCCCAGCATCTCCGGCCATCCGGTCAGGTCCGCCACGTCGCGCACCGTGATGCCCGCCTCACGCAACAGCTTCGCCGTGCCTCCTGTCGAAACGATCTCCACACCGGCGCGCGAGAGAGACTGCGCAAATTCCACCAGACCGGTTTTGTCGTACACACTGACCAACGCCCGTTCGATTGCCACGAATGCCTCCGCTGAAAAAGATGGACAGAGAAAAAGCTTTTTATTGTACCGCGGTGGGGAAGAACGGTGGAGTCGAAAAGCGGCGGCCAGAACAATTTTTGCCAGCGACTGCGGAGCCGCGGCGCCAGGCCGCAGCGAAAAGCGGCAGCGCGAGGCGGCGTCAGGTCTTGATGCGGGCGCGCAGGCGGGCCTTGCCGCCCTCGAGGTCGGCGACGAACTCGACTTCGCCGCTGCTATTCTCTTTGCGAAGCTCTTCGACCTTGCGCTTTATGAACTGCTCAAATTTCTCGCGGGACATCCCTTCGGTGGACTCTCCCGCCTTGGCGCGGCACTCGAGAAATGCTGTGTAAATCTCATCGACTTTCTTGGGCTCCCGCGACGGATCGAAGCTTGCGACGGCGACCGGCACGGCGGATTTCCTCTCCCTGGCGGCGCGCTCGTCCGCGATGGCGCGGGCCGCGGCGCCGAAATGGCGCGGGACTTTGCCCTCTTCGCGGCTGCGCATGCGCTTATGGAAAATGTCCCGGTACCTCGAATACGTCTGCAAAAGATTGCTGTAGCGGAAGCGCTGCTGGTAGTTCATAGATGCGCCGCGATCACCGTGGCGCTTGACCATCAAATCGATGCGCCACTCGATATCCGCCGGTGGGCGCTTTTTGCCTCCGCCAAAGAATTGCTCGTACTCGATTTTGAGCTGGCGGATGTCGCGATCGAACTGGTTCAGTTCCTCGTCGATCGGATCGAGTGTAGGTCTTATGTCCATGGCTGCCTGGGGGCGCTCGGAATCCTCATTTGATGCTAAAAGGTGTTCGTCTCCAGCGTCAACCTCGACCTCCTTTTCGGGCGCCAATCAGGCACCGGGTGGCCTTCGCCGCATCAGGCGTTAGTGCTGGGCCGTTACTGGCTGGCTTGCTGTTTTGGCTGCGGCCATGATCTGCTCGATTTCATCGACAGTGCGCGGAAGACGGGCGGTCAGGAGGCGATAGCCGGTGGGCGTGACCAACACGTCGTCCTCGATGCGCACGCCTATGTTTTCTTCGGGGAGATACAGACCGGGTTCCATGGTGACGACCATGCCGGGTTCGAGCGGGCGGTTGGAGTCGCCGGCGTCGTGCACTTCCAGGCCAATGTGATGGCCGAGTCCGTGAATGAAATACTGGCCAAGATGGTGACCCTCGCGATCAGTGCCGTGCGTGTTCAGGTAGTCGTAGGCAATCTTGTACAGGCTGTTTGATCCGTAGCCGCCGAGCGTCATACCGGGCTTGAGCGCGGCGAGTGCGGCGTTCTGCGCTCCTAGAACGATCTCGTAGATCTCGCGCTGGCGCGGAGTGAAGCGGCCATTGGCCGGAATGGTGCGCGTGATATCGGCGGTGTAGCCGGAATATTGCCCGCCGACATCCATCAGGACCACGTCGCCGTCCTTGATCTGGGCGTCCAGTTCGTTGAAGTGCAGGACCGTGGAGTGGAAGCCGGTACCCACGATCGGAGAGTACGCTTCGCCTTCACAGCCGCCCTCGGCGTGGATTTCGACCATCTTGGCGGCCACCTGATATTCGTAGAGGCCGGGATGAACCATGCGCATGGCGGCAAACTGGGCGTCGATGGAGAGCTCGATGGCCTTGGTGAGCAGCGCGAGCTCTCCGGGCGATTTGATCTGGCGCATGGCGCCAATCGCGGGCGCGGCGTCTTGCAGGGAAAGTTTCGGCGCGGTCTTGGACAGCCATTCCGACGACTCGCGCGCGTGCGGATAGCCGGTGTCATCGTGGTGCGGCACGAGCGTATAGACGTCGTGGTAGCTTTTCTCGAGATCGGCCAGGCGATTCTTGAGTTGCGAGTAGTCCTCGACGGCGGCGAAGCCGGTCTTCTCGACGATGCCGGGATCGGCTGGGCCCATGCGCACGCCATCCCAGCGTTCTTGGGCCAGATCGCGCGGCGGGAGGAAAAGAATTTCGCTGGGGCCCTTCCAACCTTTTTCGGCGGCGTTTGGGGGAACGATCAGGATCGCCGCGCCTCCTTCGTTGTGCCCGGTGAGGTAGTAGAAGTTTTCTTCCTGGTTGAAAACGTAGGAGGGCGAGGAATCCTCCTTGCCGGTGTAGCCGAGCAGAACGACGGGGGCGCCTAGCTTGGCGACCAGTCGCGCACGGCGTTCGGCAAAAACGAAATTGGGTTCGCGTTCACGGGCCGCTACGGCGAGAGGAATCGCCAGAGAGGCTGCGCACAGCAGAGCCAGCGCCCGCGCGAGGCGGCGCCGGCGGCTGCCACGTTGGAGTTCAGTGCTCGATGTGCGTGCGCTATTCATCGCTGCTCACTATTTCTGCACGGGCTGCTGCTCGGAGGCGAGGCGTTCCAAGGCTTCGCCGCCCAAGCGGAATGTGGTCCATTCGTCCATGGGCTCGGCGCCGAGGTCCTGATAAAACTCCATGGCGCGCTCGTTCCAGTTCAGCACGGCCCATTCGAGTCTGCCGCAGGAGCGCTCCTGCGCGAGTTTCGCGAGGTGCACTAGCAGGGCTTTGCCAACTCCCCTGCTGCGGTAGGCGTTCTCGACGTAGAGATCCTCGACAAACATTCCCGGCCGGCCCAGAAAACTGGAAAACGTGTAGGAGTAGATGGCGAATCCCGCAGGCTCGTTGCCAATGACGGCGAGGACCGCCGCGGCGACGGGATGCTGTCCGAAGAGGGCCGCGCGAATGTCGTCTTCGGTGGCGGCGACTTCATCGGAGATGTCTCCATATTCGGCCAGCTTGCGGATGAAGGAGAGGATCAGCGGGACGTCGGCTTCGGCGGCGGCCCTGATGTCGAGAATTATGTTGTCGTTGGTCATTTTGTCATCCGCGGAGTTGCGGGTTGCGGTCTTTTCGGTCGACATGGTGCGATTGTCGCAGATGAAAGCAAGGGTTGCCATAGGAAGGGCTTTCCCGCCGAGGCATCCACGTGGGCCAAGATTTTTTGAGTTGAGACCCCCCACCCCCTCCCGGGTGGTTTTTCCAAAGAGTGCGCAATCAATTGAACGCAAAGGAGTTGACACTTGAACACATGCAGAAGAGCGAAGAAAGAGCGCGGAATCTACTGGAAACATTGCGGTTAAGTTTTCCGCGAGCGCCAAAGAGTGCGGGAACAAAAGAAAACAAGTAGCTTGGCGTTTTGGGGCCGACGAAAGAGTGTGCAGTCTGCTGAAAACAAAGGGGCACTTTTCTGGATATTGGCGAAGGTTGTCGCTGGCCGGGGCTGGAACGGAACAGTCGCCGGGCCGGCAAGAGAACGCTGCATCGTCCGGCAAGCGACCTTGGGTGGCGAACATGAACTATTATAGCATCCGCGTCAATGTAACTTTCTGGTTAGGTGCGTGAATGAGATTTCACCGCTAGTGCGAAGCGCGCAGGAGCGACGGCGCGAGATGGATTGCGGATGAACAAAGTGGATCTCAACAAGGTGGGTGATCCCTTTCTTGTTTACTGCTGGGAGAACCTCGCGCCTCGAGATCGCGCCAAAATCCTGGCCGGTTCGCCGAAAACTATTTGGCTGTTTGGAGCAGGAGCATCACACCATTATGATCTGAATCTGAGGGGCGTTCCTGTACCGCTCGCGAATGGTTTCTTTGACGCCTTTAATTTGCTTCCGACTTCAGCGGGACTCCACGCATACATCGGCCTCTTTATTTCTTATTTGCAGCACTACCGGGGCGTTCCTCCTCAACAGGTTCCACAGTCGATTAGCTCATTAAGGCGACTGGTGGCCCTGTAGCGCTGCAGGCGGGGTTCACAATTTAGCGCCGAGATAGCACAATTGGGGCGTAGTCAGCGCCCTAGTTCACGGTCTTCGGGTTTTTATCGGCGGTGACGGGCGGCACTCCACTGGAGCGAAACGGGGGTCACTACCGCATCGTGGAGTGACGGCGTTCCGATTCAGCATTTCTTCTTGTTTTCATATTCGATCTTGCGCTTCTTCCGCCTCTGAATTTCTTCAAGCCGCTTCGTAGCCCATATGATGTTTAGCTTGGTTATCGAACTCGGAATCGTCTTTAGGGCCTCGCCATGACACGAAAACCTGTTTATCCTCCCGTCGTCTATCAAGGCCAATGGTTTGGGTTTGGTTTTTATCCGCAATTCTAGTAGCTCTTGCCCCGCGAGAAAGTCAGCGGCCTGAAGCGTCACATTCTGTTTATCGTTTCCAGCAACAATTGTTCCAGCGATTTTCTTAGCCTCGGCAGGGAGCACAGCTTTCAGGCGTGGATAATTCCCGATAATATCCGCAAGATAGCGCACCCCCTCGTCGAAAATAAAATCGACTTGGTCGGCCAGGTTTTTGGCTTTGAGGACTTGATATCCGAGGGTCACAGCGACGACGCACTGGCAAGCATGGTGGTATGGCTCGGTAAATGTAATTACGGAACGAAGTTGTCTTCGTGGCGCAACGCTGTTACTAAACAGAGCCTCTAGTTCCAGAATATTGATCTTGCCCACCAATCCGATTAGACTGTGACGGGCAATTACCCCAGCAAGCGCCAGCATTTTTGAATCGCGGTCTTCATTAGACCATTCCGCAAATTCGCATTTATTTCCCATAGCGTCGTTATGATTGAAGTACTCAATAGAGGGACTGGATTTAAGTTCTTTGTCCCACGCGTGAGAAAATGACTCCCATTCATCAGAACGCGCGAGCCATCCGGCCATTAAAAAATCTTGAGTGTTGTCGCTGCTTTCATCAAAGAAAGCCTTCAGCATTAGCCGCTACCTCGCAATCCTTGCGCATTGTTAGTGCCAAAAGCCAGCGGAAGTACGGGCCGCCACATCGTGAGATGCGCGGATCATGCGTCTTAACGTCTTGATTCAAGACGTACATTATCACCCCGCTGGAAGGACAAGGAGATGCCTCGGGGCCCGCGACGAACGGCGTCGAGTAGGCCCGAGCTACAGCAGCGCGCCGGAAATCGAGTGGGTGCGCGGAAGAAGTTCGGTGCCATGAGATGATGCCGGGGCCGGAGTCGGCGGCAGGATCGGTCGGTTTGCCGGAGCGGCGTGTCAACGCAAAGTAGAAATGTCCGGTTTTTGGCCATTTAGAAATGTCCGCTTCCAGGGTTTTCTCCAAGGGTGCTCAGCAGGCACATGGTATTTGGGTTTGATTTTGTTTTGTGGTTTCC
>Ga0182024_10008689_pt1 | contig 21282 bp, 20 predicted proteins | sample P32metaG_FD_120480 | JGI IMG/M metagenome (GOLD analysis project Ga0182024, IMG submission 120480) | Permafrost microbial communities from Stordalen Mire, Sweden - P3-2 metaG (Illumina Assembly) | ecosystem: Environmental > Terrestrial > Soil > Wetlands > Permafrost | place: Sweden: Stordalen...
ACAGCACTGCCACCTGGACCTCCGTGGAGCCGGTGTCCGTTTCGTGGCGCCGATGCTCCGCGATTATCTCGGATTTGGATCTGACGATTGGCACGATTGTTCGCCGCCAGTCTAACAGGAGATCATCGATCGGCGGCCTTCACCGGCGCTGGGGCACAGAGGCTGATGGCCCGCGGCAGGCACGTCATCATTGCCGGTGTCATCCCGACCTGCTCCCCTTCGACATCGAACAGCAGCGGGCTACCGGCGCAGGACACATGCACGACTCGGGCGCGATGGACCTCCACCTCAGGGCGCTTGACGTGACGGCCGCCGTAGAGCGACGGGATGCCCGACAGCGCGCGAATCCTCCCCGTCTCACCGATGATCACCACGTCGAACAGGCCGTCGTCGAGCTCCGCTCCTGGAGCGACGCGCATGCCCCCGCCGAAATACTGGCCGTTGGCAACGACCACGCTGCGGACGTCTCGCTCCGTCCGCGTGCCGTCGATATCGATGGACGCGACGCGCGAGGTATACCTCCAGAGGCTCGACAGCGACGCAGTCAGGAAGATGGCGCTGCCGCGGACTCCCCCGCCCTTTCGGGCGCTCCGGTTGACGCGAGCCACAACCTCACCGCCCATGCCGCAATCGGCGATGTTGATGAAGAACCGCCGCTGCCCGCCGGCGAAGTCGATCCGACCCACGTCGATCCGCCGGGTGGACCGCGACGCGATGAGGTGCACCGCGCTCCTGAGCTTGCCGGGGATGGCGGCAGCCCTCCGGAAGTCGCCACCGGTCCCGCTCGGGACGAGCGCGAGCATCGCGTCATTCCCGATCGGGGTCCCGGAAGGATCAAAGAACCCGTTGACCACCTCGTTGAGCGTCCCGTCGCCGCCGACCACGACGATGCTGCGATACCCTCCGCCGAGCGCTGACCGAACCGCGCGGGTCGCGTCACCCGGCGCGGTGGTGCGATGCAGGTCGAAGGTGACGCCCGCCGCGCGCAGGGCGCTCGCGATCTTCGGCCACTTCCGATGCGTCCTGCCGCCGGCGCTTGCGGGGTTCATCACCAGCAAGGCGCGGGCGGTCACGTGGGCGGCGAGGAGCGCCGAGCGATCTCCCGGACACGGTCAATGTCGCGGGCCATTGCCGTCTTGAGCGCGGCAATCGAGGCGAAGGCCCGCTCGGAGCGGATCCGGCGGGTCAGCGCGAGACGGGCCGGGCGCCCATACAGGTCGCCGTCGAAGTCGAGGACATGGGCCTCGACGGTCACCGAGCCGCCTCCGAAGGTTGGACGGGTCCCGATGCCGGTCGCGGCGGGGCGCCATCCGTCACCGAAGTCCAGCCACCCGGCGTAGACGCCCGCCGCGGGAATGCATCGCGCGGGGTCGAAGCCGAGATTCGCGGTGGGGACACCCAGTCCGGCGCCCCGACCCTCGCCACGCTCGACCGGTCCTTCGAGCACATACGGACGGCCAAGCATCGAGGTCGCCTCTGCGAACCTGCCGGTGGCGATCGCATCACGAATTCTCCCCGACGATACGGGGCGGCCGGCGCGCATCGATGGCGATACCGTGCTCACCCGAAAGCCGCGTCGAGCCCCAAGTCGCCCGAGGAACTCCAAGTTGCCCTCACGTCCGCGACCGAGGGCGAAGCCGGGCCCGACGATGAGCCGGCGCATGCCCAGGCTGTCCCTGAGCGTTGCCGCAAAGCGATCGGCACTCCAGGTGCTCAGCTCGCGTGTGAATGGGATGACGACCACCCGCTCGGCGCCGCATCGTCCGAGCATCTCGATGCGGTCGTCAAGACTGGAGAGCAACGGCGGACAGCCTGCCGGGTCGACGATGCAGCGTGGATGCGGGTCGAACGTCACCGCGACAGGAGTGAGGCCGCCTCGAGCAGCCGCGGCGCGAACACGCCGAAGCAGACGCTGGTGGCCGATGTGGACGCCGTCGAAACTGCCGATCGTCACCGCCGACCCAGGGCCGCCCGCCTCCCCTGCGGGGAACGCATGGAGCAGTTCCATCGTGATGTCAGCCGGCCAGCACCTTGGTCGGCCTGAGCAGGCCGCCGTTCAGCTCGCCGATGCCGATCAGCTCGCCGGCCGGATCGTGCATCCGGCACTCGCCGGCGACGTCGGGCAGGATCGACCTGGGGAGCCACACCGACTGGCCGCGCCGGACCTGCAGGACCTGGGTGGGGCCGAGGCTGACGACCGGCAGGTGGGCCACCGCGACGTCGGGTGGCAGGAGCGCGGACCAGGGATCCTCCATTGCCTCGAGCTGGTCGAGGGTGATCGAGGAGCTGAGCGTCAGGGTGCCGTAGCTGGTCCGCGAAAGCCAGCCGAGGAGGCCGCCGGTTTCCAGGGCCTCCCCGAGGTCGGCCGCGAGCACTCGCATGTATGCGCCCTTGCCGCTCACGACGACGATCTCAGCCTCCGCGACCGCCCCGGGACGGAAGTCAACGAGCTCCGCCGAGTGGATCGTCACGTGGCGCGGCTCACGGACGACCTCCTCCCCCGCACGCGCGAGCTCGTAGAGGTGCCGTCCCTCGTGCCGGACCGCCGAATGCATCGGCGGGATCTGGTCGATCTCACCCGTGAAGCGGACGAGCTCGGCGCGGATCTGGTCGGCCGCGACGCGGCTCGCGTCGGAGCCGGTGACGACGACGCCCTCGGTGTCGCACGTGTCGCTGCGCTCGCCGAGGCGGACCACGCAGTGGTACGTCTTGGGCTGGGCGTGGAAGTAGTCCACGAAGCGAGTGGTGCGTCCGACGCAGATCGGGAGCAGACCGGTCGCAGTCGGATCGAGCGTTCCCGCGTGGCCGACACGTCGCTCGCCGAGGATGCGTCGCACCTGACGGACGGCGTCGAACGACGTGATGCCCGCGGGCTTGTCGAGCGGGAGCACGCCTCCCCTGCGCGCAACCGCCGATCCCGGACGCGGGCCGGCGCCCGGCGCGGCGACGCCGGTCACCCGGCTGCGTCGATCAACCGGCGAGCCACCTCGAGCACCCTGCGCTCCACGACGGGCAGCCCGTCATGGAATTCGGCGCCGGCGGCACGTCGGTGGCCTCCACCTCCGAACGGCGTGCAGACGTCGGTCGCGTCGATGGGCTCGCGCGTGCGCACGCTGATCTTGCTGCGGTCGGCTGCGCTTTCCTTGAAGATGATCGCGACCTCCATCGTCGCGATGCTCTGGAGGGCGTCGATGATGCCCTCCGAGTCCTGCATGTCGGCCCCGGTCTGCTCGAGCATGCGCATGGTCACCTCCGACCAGAGGAGTCGACCATCCATCTCGGAATGCATCTGAGCGATGGCGAGGCCTTCGAGGCGCACCTGCGCAAGAGTCCGCGACTTGTAGCTCTTGAGCGCAACCCATCCGGGGTCGGCTCCCGCGGCGACCAGCGCTGCCGCGAGGCGAAGCGCTGCTTCCGTTGTGTTCTCGTGCCTGAAGCCACCGGTGTCCGTGAACAGCGCTGCGTAGAGGTTGGTGGCGACCGCCGGCGTGAGCGGCGCTCGCAGCTCGCGGAGCAGGCGGTGGATCACCTGACCGGTCGCACTCGCCGACGCGTCGACGAGATTGATCGTGCCGAACGCGGTGTTGCTGAGATGGTGATCGATGTTGACGACCGTCGTGGCCCGCTCGACCTCGGCACGGCGTTCACCGAAGCGACCGAGGGTGGCGCAGTCGAAGGTGAAGATGGTGTCTCCGAGAGGCGCTCCACCGGTTTCCACCGTCTCGAAACCCGGCAGGTATTCGAGCAGGCGCGGGAGCGGCTCGGGTACGACGACACGAACACGACGCCCCATGGCGCGCAGCGCGATGGCGAACCCGAGGGCCGAGCCGAGGCTGTCGGCGTCGGCGTCCTTATGCGCCAGGCACGTGAGCTGGCCGCTCTCGCCGACGATCTTCCGGATCGGGTCGATGACGTCCTCGAGCCGCGGCCAGGCGGCCGGTGCGGCGACGGTCACTCGGGAACCTCCACGACTGCCTCGGCGGGATGTTCACCGGCGAGGTCTCTCAGGAGCGCGCTCACCCGCACGCTGTATGCGATCGACTCGTCGAGCTCGAAGTGGAGCCGGGGGATGCTCCGCAAGTTCTCGAGCCGCCTGCCCAGTTGACCACGCACGTACCCTTCGGCGTGGCCGAGGGCCTCGACGACCTTCTGGCGCTCGGCGTCGTCGCCGAGGGCGCTGACGGAGAGCCAGGCCTCACGCAGATCCGGGCTCATCCGGACGCGCGAGATCGAGGCCAGCCGGACCCGCGGATCCCTGATCTCGGTGAGCATCATTGCCGAGATCTCCTCACGAAGCTGCTCGCCCACCCGCTCGCGTCGGGGGCTGCGAGCTCCGGAGCGAAGCGTCATGCGTTCTGCTGCTCCATCGTGAACGCCTCGAGAATATCGCCCTCGCGGAAATCGCTGAAGTCGGCGAGGGTGATGCCGCAGTCGTACCCGTGGGTCACCTCGCGGACGTCGTCCTTGAACCGCTTGAGGGCCTCGATGCGGCTCTGGGCGATCTCCTTGGAATCGCGGAGCACGCGGCACGTCGCGTTCCTGGTGATCCTGCCGTCGAGGACGTGAGAGCCCGCGATCGCCGGCTTGCCGTCGACCTGGTAGACGCGGCGAACCTCCGCACGGCCCTGGGTGACCTCGATCATGGTCGGCTGGTAGAGACCCTTCACGGCCTTCTCGATGTCGTCGGTGACCTGGTACACGACGTCGTAGAAGCGGACGTCGACGCCCTGCTCCTCGGCGGCCGCCCGAGCGTGGTCGTCCGGGCGGACGTTGAAGCCGATGACGATGGCGTCGGTGACCGCCGCCAGGTTGACGTCGGATTCGCTCACCGCGCCGACACCCTCGCCGACGACCTTGATCTTGACCGTGGGGTCCTCGATCTTGGTCACCTGGCTCCGGAGCGCTTCGAGTGAGCCATTGGCCTCCGCCTTGAGGACGAGGTTGAGCGACTTCATCTCGCCCTCGGAGATGTTCTGCGCGAGATCCGCGAGCGTGATCCTGCGCACCGGCTGCGCCAGGCGCTGCTTCTCCGCGAAGCCACGCTGCTCTGCCTTGGCCCGGGCACCCCGCTCGGTCTCGACGACCTCGAAGATCTCCCCGGCCATCAGGACCTCGGATAGGCCGGTGACGACGACCGGGGTGCTTGGGCCGGCTTCCTTGATGCGCTTCCCCGTGTCGTCGACGAGAGCGCGGACCTTGCCGAATGCCGACCCGGCGACCAGGTTGTCCCCGACCCGGAGCGTGCCGTTCTGCACGACCAGGGTGGCGATAGGGCCACGTCCACGCTCGAGGTGGGAGTCGATCACAGTACCGACGGCGCGCCCATTGGGGTCCGCCTTGGGCTCGACGTAAACGTCACTGACGTCGAGCACGCTCTGGAGCAGGTCGTCGATGCCCTCGCCGGTCTTGGCGCTGGTTCGCACCACGGGGACGTCGCCGCCGAATGCCTCGACCACCACCTCGCGATCAGCGAGTTGCTGGAGGACGCGGTCGGGGTTGATCCCGTCCTTGTCGATCTTGTTCATGGCCACGACGATCGGCACGCCCGCCGCGCGGATGTGCTGGATCGCCTCTTCTGTCTGGGGCATCACGCCGTCGTCTGCTGCGACCACGAGGATCGCGACGTCGGTGACGTCCGCCCCGCGGGCGCGCATCGCGGTGAACGCCTCATGGCCCGGGGTGTCGATGAACGTGATCAGGCGGCCGTTGCGCTCGACCTGGTGAGCGCGGATGACCTGGGTGATGCCGCCCGCCTCGCCGGACGCGACCTTGGTCTTGCGGATGGCGTCGAGGAGGGAGGTCTTGCCATGGTCGACATGGCCGAGCACGGCCACGACCGGCGGCCGCGGGACCAGCGTCCCGGGCGCAGCGTCCGACAGGTCGAGGAGCGGGTGGCGGCGCCGTCCCGTGGCCGGGGCGCCGCTCGCCGTCTCGGCGACGGCGTCCTCCGACTCGGCTTCGAAGCCGAAATGATCGGCGGCGAGAGCTGCAGTGTCGAAGTCCACCGTCTGGTTGAGCGCGGCCATGACGCCATTGCTCATCAGGTACTTGATCAGCTGGGGACCCGACACCTCGAGGCGATCGGCGAGCTCAGCGACCGTGAGACCTGCCGGCAGGGTGACTTTCTTGACCGTGGCTATGTCGATTCCTCCGTGAGGAGCTCTTGGGTGACGAGCTCTTGCAGCGATGCGGCGAGGGTCGGCTCGTCGATTACATCATCCCCGACCCGAAGCGAGCGCGCCAGAGATCGGTGCCGCCGTGACTGGCGCAGACATGTGATACCCGTTTCCCGGCAGAGATACGCGCCCCGGCCGGGACAGCGGCCTGACGGGTCAAGAGTAACCCTCCCGGAGCCGGCGATGACCGCCAGGCGAACAAGCTCCTGCTTCGGGCGTACCTTCCGGCACCCGGCGCAGGTCCGGAGCGGCATGGCAGCGCTCACGCTTGATTCAGCCCTGGCCGGGCTCGTCTTCCTGGGGGGCGTCTCCGCGGATGTCGATTCGCCACCCGGTCAGCCGTGCCGCCAGGCGCGCGTTCTCACCACCGCGACCGATCGCCAGTGAGAGCTGGTCGGGGGCCACGGAGATGTGTGCGGTGCGGGAATCGGGGTCCAGCTCGACGTCCAGGGCCACCGCTGGAATCAGGGAGTTCATGACGAATGTGGCCGTGTCGGCGGACCAGGACACGATCTGGACCTGTTCCTCCCCGAGCTCAGAGGTCACGGCGCGCTGGCGCACGCCGTTTCGGCCGATGCACGCGCCCTGGGCATCCACGTCGCTCTCGGGGGCATCGACGGCAACCTTGGTGCGGCGCCCCGGGTCCCGGGCGATGGCGCGGATGACGACCTGGCCGGTCTGCAACTCCGGAACCTCCTGCTCCATGAGTCGCTGGACGAGCTGCGGATGGGATCGCGACACCACGACGACTGCGTCGGGACCCTTGCGACGGCCCTCGACGACGATCACCTTGATGTGATCCCTGATGGCGAGGCGCTCGCCAGGGATCTGTTCCTCGGGAGGGAGCATGCCGGGCACGCCCGCCGCGTCGACGTACCAGATCGTCCCCATGCGTCGCTCGACGATCGCGTCGCGGAGCACGCCGCGCTGGCTCGAGCCCTCGCTCAGGATCCGGCGTTGCTCCACTCCGGCCAGGCGCTCGGCGACGGCGGTTCGCGCTGCAGCGGCGGCCTGCCTCGGGAAGTCCGGGACGTCCGCCACGAGTGCCTGCTCGGTGCCGTCTTCCTCGATGCGATAGACGACGAAGGTGCCCGATTCCAGGTTCACCCGAGCTCGGATGTGGGGATCGTCGGCGACGAGCCGTCGGTAGGCGGTGGCAACCCCCTGCTCCACCGCGCTCGTGATGTCGGCTTCACTCAGCGGAGTCGCGGCCGCGAGGTCGCGCAGCGCGCTCAGGGTCACTGCGGGGGCGGCCATCAGATGTCGACGACGATCCGCGCCGCCACGACCGCATCGATCGCGAAAGTGACGGCCCGAGTCGTCCTGCGATCACGAACCTCGATCTCTCCGGTGTTACCGCTCGTCGAGACGAGCTTGCCCTCCAGCACCAGCTCCGCATCGCCCTGGCGCAGGCGCACGTTGATCCGGCGTCCAACGGCGGCGGTCCACTCGTCGGCGCGACGGATCGGTCGCTCGGCTCCGGGGGAGCTCACCTCGAGCCGGTACGGGTGGTCAATCGGGTCGTTCACGTCGAGCACGGCAGACGCCGTGTTGGACGCTCGCTCGCAGTCGTCGAGGGTCACGCCGCCTGGCGCGCGGTCGATGACCAGGCGCAGCACCGCGCCACGCCCGTGTCCCGACCACTGCACGTCGACGAGCTCGATGCCGAGGTGGTCGAAGGACGGGCGCAGCAGCGATGCGATCCCGGAAACGTCGTCTGTGTTCATGTGTGTTGGCCCCCGGGGCAGCTGACCTATGCCGTCCTGGGAGCGACCCGTCTCCTGCCGGCTGGTGGCGTGACCGTTTGCGAGCCGCGAGCCTTCTCCCACGCCACAAGCAGTGTGCTTGCGTTGAAGATCGAGCTGTAGGTCCCGGTGACGATGCCGATCAGCAGCGCGAGGACGAACCCGCGAATCGAGTCACCACCGAAGATGACCAGGGACAGAAGCACGAACACAACGGTGAGTGACGTGTTCAGTGAGCGGGTCATGGTCTGCACCGTCGAGAGGTTGATGACCTGGTCGAACGTCAACCGCGGGCCGACGCGAAGGTTTTCGCGCACGCGGTCGAAGACGACGATGGTGTCGTGAATCGAGAACGCCACCGAGGTGAGGATCGCGGTCACGAAGAGCGAGTCGACCTGACCTAAGTTCGAGAAGTGTCCGAGGATCGCCCAGATCCCGGCGAGCACGAACACGTCGTGGAGCAGCTTGAAGAAGGCGCACGCGCTGAAGCGCCACGGCGAGATGGCGCGCTGGCGGCGGAACGCGAACGCGAGATACACGGCGATCGCTCCTGCCGCGACGAAGATCATGATGATCGCCCCGGTCACGAGGCTCGCCGCAATCGTGGGTCCGACTTCCTGGATGCTGATGTCCGGTTGCCGCGTGGTGGAGCTCACGGCGATCCCGAAGTCGTTGTTGAGGCTGTTCTGGATCTGCAGCAGGCGCTCGCTGTCGGAGGGCAGCGTTTCGATGGCGAAGTGGCTCTTCTCGTTGCCGGTTGTCCCCTCAGTCTGCACCTGGGGTCGCAGGTCGCCGAATCCGCCACCGTTGAGTGCATTCACCACCTGCGTCTGGGTCACCGCTTTCGAGAAGCCGACATCGATGACGTTGCCGCCCTTGAAGTCGATCCCGAGATTGAATCCCCAGAAGAGGATCGCCAGGATGCCCGGAATGATGACGGCGAGCGATCCCAGGAAGTACCAGTTGCGGTTCTTGACGATGTCGAAGCGGCCGCGCGGCGGATGCTCGGCGAACTCCTCGTGGATCTCCGTGTAGAGGCGCGCGTTGCGGCCGATCCTCCAGGTGAGCACCCATGCGAAGAGCGACCGCGTGATCGTGATCGCTGTGAAGAAGGAGACGATGACGCCGATTGCGAGGGTGATCGCAAAGCCTCGGATGACGTCGGTGCCGAAGAACGCAAGGATCGCGCACGTGATCAACGTCGAGATGTTGCTGTCACGAATGGCAGGAAATGCGCGGCGGAAGCCTGTCTCCACGGCGAGAGGCACACTTCGTCCATGGCGTAACTCGTCACGGGTTCGCTCGAATATCAGCACGTTGGCGTCGACCGCCATGCCGACGCTCAGGACGAAGCCCGCCAGTCCCGCGAGGGACAGGGTCACCGGGATGAGTTTGAACAGGGCCAGGACGATCGCGGCATAGACCACCAGGGCGACGGTGGCGAGCAGGCCCGGAAAGCGGTAGTACCCGATCATGAAGATGACGACGATCAGCAGTCCGATCCCGCCGGCGATCAGGGAGAGCGTCACCGACTGCTGGCCGAGCGACGCGCTGACCGTTGTGCTCGTGACCGTCGTGATCTCGGCCGGCAGGGCGCCCGCACTGATGAGGTTGGCGAGGGTGGTCGCCGAGTCCGACGTGAAATTTCCCGTGATCTCGGTCTGATTACTCTGCCCGCCACCGGTGACTTGGGGCGCGGTGAGCACGTCGTTATCGAGGAATATCGCGATCTGCGCGAGCGGGCTCGACGGGTTCGACTGGTAGACGTTGTAGGCGGCGGTGGTGATCTTCGACCATTCGGCGGCGCCGGCACCGTTGAAGTTGATGTCGACCGCAATCTGCCCTGTCGTCGAATCGGTTCCCACCGTGGCGCTGTTGACGTCAGTGGCGTCGATGGCGTCGTCGATCTTCCAGTGGTATCCGGTCGGGTAGTAGATGGTGTCCGCGAACTGCGCGACGTCGTAGTGACCCTCCTGGTCCTTGATCAGCGTCGCGCTCGGTGGATTCGTCGCTGCTCCCGCGACCGGGGTCGCGAAATAGAGGCGGGAGGTCGTCCCGATGGTGTCGATCGCCTGCTTGAGGCTCACACCAGGGAGCTGCACGAGGATCTGGTCGTCTCCCTGCGGTTGCACAGTCGCCTCGGAGACGCCGAGCGAGTTCACGCGGAGATCGAGGATCGGGATCGTCGCCTGCTGCGCCTGGGCCAGCGTGGCGCCGTGAGGTGGGCCGCTGCGGCAGTCGGCGTTGGGGTTGTCGGGCCCGTGGCAGATCTCGATGGTCAGCTCTGTGCCGCCCTGGAGATCGAGGCCCTTGTGGATGTAGAGCTGCCGGCCGAGGAAGCTCGGCACCGACGTCAGCGTCGTCCCGAGGGGCTGGTGAACGACCAGGTAGCGGTAGATGAGGCTGTAGCCGTCGATGAAGAAGGCGCCGACCACCACGAGGAGGACGACGGCCAGGCGGAAGCGAGTGATCCTGAACACCTGTGCCCCAGTCTACCGGGGCATCGAGCGGCGCCGGCCATCTCGATCCGCCCGGAAGGCGGCGAACCGCCCGTCCCTGATCGCGTCGCGGGCGGTGTCCATCAGCCTGGCGAGGTGGGTGATGTTGTGCAGGCTGACCAGGCGATGGGCGAGGATCTCGCCCGACTGAAAGAGATGGCGGAGGTAGGCGCGCGAGAAGCCGGTGCACGCCGCGCAGGGGCACTCCGGGTCGATCGGGCCGAATTCGTCGCGTGCGCTTGCATTGCGCAGCGAAAGGCGTCCCTCGGGCGTCAGCGCGCTGCCGTTGCGTGCCAGCCGGGTGGGCACCACGCAGTCGAACATGTCCACTCCGAGGGCGATCGCGGCAAGGAGCTCGGCGTCGGTGCCAAGCCCCATGAAATAGCGGGCGCGGTCTCCTGGAAGTTCGGCGACGCTCGCCTCGGTCATGGCGAGCATGGTCTCCACCGGTTCCCCGACCGACAGGCCACCGATCGCCACGCCGTCGAAATCGAGTCCCGAGATGACCCGCGCGGAGTCGCGCCGTGCCGCTGCATCGAACCCGCCCTGGGCGATGCCGAAGAGCAGCTTGCCCCCGCCCGGGTGTGCCGCCCGGCAACGCTCGGCCCAGCGGTGGGTGCGTTCGGTCGCCTCCCGGGCGGCCCTGGGCTCGGTGCCGTGCGCGACCGGGTGATCGAGGCACATGAGGACGTCGGCGCCGAGCCGCGCCTGGTTGCGCACCGCATCCTCCGGCGTGACGCGCAGCCTTGAGCCGTCGTATGGCGAGACGAAGGTGGCCGCGTCGTCGTCGACCGCCGCAACCTCCGCCAGGCTGACCAGTTGATAGCCACCGCTGTCGGTGAGGATCGGATGATCCCAGCCCATGAACTTGTGGAGTCCGCCTGCCTCCTCGATGAGGTCGATCCCGGGGCGGAGCGCCAGGTGGTACGCGTTGCAGAGCAGGATGTCGGTGCCAGTCGCGCGCACTTCGTCGGGATGCAGCGCTTTGACAGTTGCATGCGTCCCGACCGGCATGAACGCGGGTGTGCGCACCGGGCCGTGAGCTGTCGTCAGGATCCCGGCGCGCGCGTCGCCGTCGACGGCATCGCTCGTGAAGGCAGCCGTCACGCCGCGCACCAGCAGAGCATGCAATCACCAAACGAGAGGAAGCGATATCCCGCGCTCAACGCGTACGCGTACGCGCTCCGCCAGCGCTCGTCGCCGATGAACGCGGCGAGCAACACCAGGAGCGAAGAGCGCGGCTGATGAAAGTTCGTCAGCAGCCCGTCGACGGCGCGAAAACGGTGTCCTGGGTGGATGAACAGGCTGGTGCTCCCGCTCCCCGCGCGCAGCGTTCCGTCCGCGGCACAGCTCTCGAGCACACGGACGACTGTGGTTCCGACTGCGATGACGCGCCCGCCGCTCTGTTGCGTCCTTTCGATCGCTGCCACGGTGTCGGCCGGCAACGCGTACCGTTCTTCGTGCATCGGGTGATCCTCGACACGTTCCGCTCGAATGGGCGCGAACGTGGCGAGCCCGACATCGAGGCGCAGCGTCGCCCAGCCGATGCCGCGTGCACGCACACGCTCGATCACACGCGGGGTGAAGTGCAGCCCCGCCGTCGGCGCGGCAGCCGATTCCGGGTCGCCGGTTGCGTACGTGGTCTGGTAGCGGTCGGCGTCGCGGAGGTCGGTGTGAATGTATGGGGGCAGAGGCGCGGCGCCGGCGCGCTCGATCGCGGCGTCGGGGTCGTCGGCGTCGAAGACGACGGTACGTCCACCAAGGTGCATCGTCGAGACGGCGATCACTGTGGCTCGGAGGTCGCCGGCGATGCTCACGACGGCTCCCGGCGTCGCCAGGCGGGCAGGGCGGGCCAGGCACTGATATTCGCCGTCATCCTCGCGTGCGAGGACCAGGAGCTCGATGTCCCGTCCTTCGCCGTCGACGCCATGCAGCCGCGCTCGCCGCACCCGTGTCTCATTGACGACCAGGAGGTCGCCGGGACGGAGCAGCATCGGCAGGTCGCGGAACACCTGGTCCTCGAGGCCCCCGCCGGGCAGCACATGCAGCAGTCGTGACGCGTCGCGCTCGGCAAGGGGCTCCTGCGCGATCCGCTCCGCCGGGAGCGGGTAGTCGAAGTCGGTCGACCTCAACGCTCGAAGAGCGCCGTTTGCGCCTCTGCCGCCCCCGGAGCACCGGCCGGGACCGAGAGGCCGAGATGCTGATACGCCGCGGCGGTGGCCAGGCGGCCTCGCAGCGTGCGGGCAAGGAGGCCGCGACGGATGAGGAAGGGCTCCACGACGTCCTCGATCGTGTCCGGGTCCTCCTGGACGCTGACTGCGATCGTCTGGACACCGACCGCATGTCCGCCGAGCGTGCCGCAGAGGACGCCGAGCACGCGCCGGTCGAGCTCGTCGAGCCCGATCGAATCGATTCCGAGGACGTCGAGCGCCGCCGCCGCGACCTCGACGTCGATGCGGCCTGCGGCGCGGACCTGCGCATAGTCGCGGGCTCGCCGGAGCAGCCGGTTGACGATACGTGGGGTTCCGCGCGAGCGCCTGGCAATCATTGCGGCGCCCTCCGGTTCGAGATCGATCCCGAGCAGGCGCGCCGAGCGGTTGGCGATGGCGACCAGGTCATCCGTGTCATAGAAGTCGAGCCGAAAGGTGACACCGAAACGATCGCGAAGCGGTGCACCGAGTGCGCCCGCCCTGGTCGTCGCCCCGATGACCGTGAAGCGATTGAGCGTGAGCCGCAGCGTCTGCGCGCCGGCTCCCTTGCCCGCGACGAAGTCGAACGCGAGGTCCTCCATCGCAGGGTAGAGCGCTTCCTCCACCGCGCGGTTGAGGCGGTGCACCTCGTCGATGAAGAAGACGTCACGCTCCTCGAGGCTCGTGAGGATCGATGCGAGCATCCCCTGGTGTTCGAGCGCGGGGCCGCTTGTCAGTCGAATGTTGACCCCCATCTCGACGGCGATGATCTGCGCCAGCGTGGTCTTGCCGAGCCCGGGCGGGCCGTAGAGGAGCACATGGTCGAGTGCGTCGCCGCGCTGGCGCGCGGCCTCAACGAGAATGCGGACCTGATTCTTGATCGCGGCCTGTCCGACGAAGTCGTCGAGGGTGCGCGGTCGCAGCGCGGTGTCGGCGACGCGCTCCGCCTCGAGCTCGTCCGGGCTGACCACACGCTCGTCGTTCACCGGGCGGCGCCCGCAGTATCGAGCCGGCGCAGCGCGGCACCCACCAGGTCGGCGACGTCGTGTCCGTCCCCGTCGACGGCGATCGCCGCCACTGCGCTGCGTGCCTCGGACTCGCGGAACCCGAGACCGACGAGCCCGGCGATTGCAGCCGCCACGGCGTCGTTCTCTCCCGTCGCGGCGGGGTGGTGTGTCCCGGGTGGCTCGAGAGAGCCGACCTTGTCGCGCAACTCGAGGATCACCCGCTCGGCCGTCTTGCGTCCGATGCCCGGGACGGTCGCGACCAGCGCGATGTCGCCCTCGGCGATTGCGCGCACCAGGGTTGGCAGCTCTGCCCGTCCGAGGATGCCGAGCGCCGCCTTGGGTCCAATCCGTTCGACCCCGATGAGCAGACGGAACAGTCGGAGCTCGTCATGGGTGACGAAACCGTAGAGGCGGATGGCGTCGGCGCTGACGCTCGTGTGCACGTGGAGGGTCACCTCGGAGTCGCGCGATGTGTGCAGCGTGGCGATGGTGCGCAGATGGCAGAACACCTCGTAGCCGACACCGCCGGTGTCGATGACGACGTGATCGTCGGCGATGTCCACGAGCCCGCCGCGGATGAGCGCAATCATGGAACGCTGCGCAGCAGCGCGGCACGCGCGCGATTGACGGCGACGTCGAGGGCAGTCTCGCGGTGCTCGCGCGCTCGTGGAGTCAGCGCACCGAGGCGGCCACGATGGTGGTGGCACACGGCGACTGCGCACGCGTCGGCGACGTCGTCGTGTCCGGGGATATCGGCCATGCCGAGCAGATTGGCCACCATGCGAGCGACCTGCGGCTTGCGCGCTGCCCCATAGCCGCACACGGCCTCCTTGACCTGCGTCGGTGTGTACTCGGCGACCGTGACACCCTCGCGAGCCAGCGCACAGAGGATCACGCCGCGTGCCTCGCTGACGCGCATCGCCGTGCGCCGGTTGGTCGAGAAGAACAACTCCTCCACCGCCGCCACCTCGGGTCGCAGTGCAGTGCACGCATCGACCACGAGGTCGAAGAGGACGGCAAGTCGCGCGGCTTCATTTGTCTGGGGGATCGTCTCGAGACACGCTGCATGCACCAACACGAGGTGGCCCGGCGTACCGTCGACGATCGCCACGCCCGTGCGCGCGAGCCCCGGATCGACCCCGAGGACTCTCATCCTGCTCGGACGGCGCAGCGGTCAGCCGACAGCGTCAAGGACGTCGTCCGGTATCTCGGCATTGGCGTACACCTGCTGGACGTCGTCGTGCTCCTCGAGACCGTCGAGAAGACGCAGGACCTGGCGAGCCTGGGAGGCGTCGAGTGGCACCGACGTGGTGGGGTTCATGGTCACCTCCGCCGAGTCCACCGGATAGCTGCGCTCCTCGAGGGTGCGCCGGACCTCTTCGAAGCGCGACGGTGCCACCGTCACGACCACCTCGTCGCCGTCCACGCTGACATCGCCGTCCTCTCCGACATCGACCGCATCGAGCAGCTCGAGCGCGAGTTCCTCTGGATCGCGCTTTCCTACCTCGATGCTGATGACCCCCTGCTGGTTGAACATCCAGGCGACGCTGTTCGCCTCGCCCAGCGCACCGCCGGAGCGCGTGAATGCATTGCGAATCCCGGCAACCGTCCGGTTGCGGTTGTCGGTCAGCGTGTCGACCATCACTGCGACACCGTGCGGCCCGTAGCCTTCGTAGCGGACCTCCTCGAGCTGCACGCCGTCCTTCCCGCCCGCGCCGCGCTGGATGGCGCGCTCGATGTTGTCAGCGGGCATGTTCACCTCGCGGGCCTTCTGCATTGCCAGGCGCAGCCGGAAATTGCCCTCGACGTCCGGGCCACCCTCACGTGCGGCGACCGTCAGCTCACGCGTGACCTTGGTGAAGACCTGGCCGCGACGGGCATCGACGATCGCTTTCTTGTGCTTGATTCCAGCCCACTTGCTGTGACCGGACATTGATCCTCCGAGCCGAACAGGCGTTCCGATTCTAGCGCAGCCGAGATCCCAGTCTAGGCCTCGCGCTCCTTGTGGTCGGCGGCGGACAGGTCTATGGTTAGGGGAAGCATTGGCAATCAGACGGAGGTAGGCATACCGATGTTGCGAGCCGTCTGGCACCGTTTTCGGCACGGTCGAGCGGAGGGTTGAGGCCCGGCTGACGGGCCCTTGATCGCACACCATGCGCCCCCGTCGAGGTCACCGGGCAATCGGTGTCCCCCGGGTTGGCCCGGCAACGGGCGAGAGCGCGCTGTGCGGGTCGAGAGCTTCGTATCCGGGCGTTCCTTCGAACCGGGCACCGGTTTCGGTGCCACATGAAGGCCCGGGAATTTCTACCGGGCTGCCGTATCAAACGGTGTAATCACCAGGGGGCCGGCTCAGTCCGGCCCCTTTCTTTTGCCCGCCGACTGCGCGCCTTCGCCGGGCACGGGTCGCGAAACGGCGGGATCGCCGAGCCAGGAGAACCGGAGCAGCCGGTCAGCGGCCTGGCGCAGCCCGACGCGCGTGCCGATCGCGATCGGCGGCGTCCTCGTTCGTGGACCGAGATGGATCCGGGACTCCGGGAGCATGAGGTCGATCCCGTCGTCGGCGCGCGTGATCCCAAGACCACGGCAGAGATTTCCCGGCCCGCGCAGGAGCGCTGGGCTGGAAGGGCCGCCGCGCCGGGCTGCCACCACGGGTCCGCCCTCCTCAACTGAGGCTGCACGGAGGAGCACGGCGCCGGCCACGCCATCGACCTCGGTGACGATATTTGCGCAGGAGTGCATGCCGTAGCTGAGGTACACATAAAGATGTCCGGCCGGCCCGAACATCACCCGCGACCGGGGCGTCGGACCGCGGAACGCGTGGGAGGCCGGGTCGGCCGTGCCCAGGTAGGCCTCGGTCTCCACGATCCGTGCAACGACCGCGGTGTCCGTTCCGGCGTCGACCACGATCGCGCAGCCGACCAGGTCGCGGGCGACCTCCTCGGTCGGACGCGCGAACCACTCGCGGGGCGGGTCGGCTACCGGCGAATCTCCGCGTCGCATCGCTGGGCCAGCGCTCTCGCGATGGCGTCCTGGGCGCGTTGCGCCTCCTCGCCGGTGAGGGTGCGATCGGGCGACCTGAAGGTCAGCCGGAACGTCCACCCCTTCCTGCCCGCCGCCAGGCTGCCCCCGCGATACTCGTCGTACAGCTCCGCGCTTTCAAGCAAAGGCTCGTGCGCTTCGCTGATCGCGTCCATGGCCTCGCCGGCGCGCCGACCGGCCGCGACGGTGACCGCGAGGTCCTGCACGATCGCGGGGAACCGCGGCGGCTGTGTGTAGCGGATCGGCCGTGGCGGCGATGGCGCGATCGCATCGATGCGCAACTCGCCGACGGCGGCCCGCCCTCGAATCTCGAACTCGGCCGCGGTCTCGTACGAGAGCTCGCCGAGAACGCCCACCGTGGCGCCGGCGAAATGAAGGGCCGCGCTCCTCCCCGGATGGAGTCCCGATTCTTCAGAGGGCTCGGATCGTAGGGGCGCGCCTGCAACGTCGCGTGTGATGCGCTCGAAGACGGCCTGGATGTGCCGGAGCGCGCGTGCGGCGTCGTCGGCCGAGCCGGTCGGCACGTGCACGGCGACACTGAGGAGCAGCGGCTCCAGGGGCAGCGGGGGGAGTTCGAGGTCGGCGCCATCGGACGTCGATCCCGCCGGCAACCCAACCCGTTCGCCCTCCCAGAACACACGGCCGAGCTCAAAAAGCATTACATTCTCGGTGCCACGATTGGCGTTGGATGCGAGCGCCGCGCAGAGCCGTGGGAGCTGGGAGGTTCGCAGGACACTCCACTCATCGCTCAGTGGATTGCGCAGCGGGATGGGTGTCCGCGCGCGACCCAGTCCCGGGAGCAGCTTGGCGTCGAGCGGACCGACGAAGGAAAACGTGATCGCCTCATCGAGGCCCGCCCCGATGCAGACGTCGCGGATGGCGTCCTCGACCGGCGGCGGAGAGGCCGTGGTGGTGACCTCGACGCGGTGCCCCGGGAATGTGCTGGGCACCCGCGAGTACCCGATCATCCGACCAACCTCCTCGACGAGGTCCTCCGGGAGTGACACGTCGCGGCGGAAATATGGGGGCATGACCCGCAGGGTGCCTCCATCCTGCTCGACGGCGAAACCGAGTCGCGCGAGAGTCGTGGCGATCTCGGTCGCGTCCATCGGGATGCCGAGCAGGTCACCACAGAACCGCGCCGTCAGCTCGATCGGACCCAGCTCGGGGAGCGGCCGCGGCCACTCGTCGATCATCCCGCTCAGCACATGGCCACCCGACAGCTCGGCGATGAGGGCCGCCGCGCGATCGAGCGCGACTGGAGGCAGGCGGTCGCTCAGCCCCTTCTCGAAGAGCGTCGAGGCGTCGGTACGGAGCCCGAGCCGCTTCGAGGTCGCCCGGATCGTCGGGCCGTCCCAGTTCGCGGCCTCGAGCAGCACGGTCCTCGTGGCATCGGTCACCGCAGTCGAGCTCCCCCCGATCACCCCTGCAATGCTCGCGGGCGTCGCACCAGCGCAGACCACCTGGTCCTCGGGGGAAAGCTCGCGGTCGGTGCCGAGGAGATCGACGACGTGCTCACCGGCTGCTGCCCGGCGCACCACCACATCGGCGACCTTGGCACCGCCTGCCTCGACGAAGCGATCGAGGTCGAACGCATGGAGTGGCTGGCCCAGTTCGTGGAGCACGAAGTTGGTGATGTCGACCACGTTGTTGATCGGCCGGAGCCCGACGGCGCGCAGTCGCTGGCGCAGCCAGCCGGGTGATGGCCCCACCGCGACGCCCTCGATCACCCGGGCGGCGAACCGCGGACAGCCGTCGGCATCCTCGATCCTGACCTGCGCGCGCAACTCGGCCGATGTTGCCGACACGAGCTCGTCGGGAACCGATGACGGAGGCTCGTCGAGGCCCTCGCCCAGTGCCGCAGCGAGCTCGCGCGCAATCCCCAGGTGGCACAGACAGTCCGGGCGGTTGGTGGTGATGTCGAGGTCGAGCACGGTGTCGAGGGTCAGGACTGTGCTGAGCGCCTCTCCAGGGGTTCCCTCGTCGAGGATGAGGATCCCGTCGGCGTCCTCCCCCACCCCGAGCTCGATCGCCGAGCACAGCATCCCTGGCGACTTGTGGCCACGAATGGACTTGACGCCGAGACGCTCGTCCATCGCAGGCGGACGCGATCCGGGGGGCGCGTAGGGAACCAGATCGCCGGCCTTCACGTTCGGTGCGCCCGTCAGAACCCGGACCGTCCCGGGCACGACGCTGAATGCCTCGAGCGCTACCGGAACCTTCCCGCCTAGATCGAGATCCGCGAATTGCAGATGGGAGGATCCCGAAACCGGCCCGACGGACGTGATCCGCGCGACGACGAGGCCCTCACCACCGATTTCGACGGCCCCCACCTCGGTGCCCGTGTCGACAAGGGTTTTGACGATCGTCGCCACAGGGGCGTCGAGGGTCGCGTAGTCACGGAGCCAGCGAAGCGAGTACTTCACGGCGTGGAGGGCTCCGCCGGCCCGTCGGTCACCACCTGAGGAACGAGGAACCGCACGTCGTTGTCATAGAGCAGACGCATGTCGGGGATGCCCCACGCGAGCATCGCCGCGCGCTCGATACCCATGCCGAAGGCAAAGCCCGAGTAGCGAGCGGGGTCGACTCCGCCGTTGCGCAGCACCTGGGGATGGACCATGCCGCTCCCGAGGAGCTCGAGCCACCCGCTGTACTTGCAGACGCTGCAGCCAGAACCGCCGCACACAACGCAGGCCAGCTCGAGCTCCAGCGATGGCTCGGTGAACGGGAAGTGGTGTGGGCGCCACTGCAGGGCCGACCCCGCGCCGAAGAACGACCGCGCGAAGTACTCGAGGGTTCCTTTGAGATCGCTCACCGCGATGCCTTCGTCGACGCAGAGTGCCTCGACCTGGTGAAACATCGGGCTGTGCGTGGCGTCGTGATCGCGGCGATACGTCTTGCCGGGAACGATCACTCGCTGCGGAGCACCTCGGATGAGCATGCTGCGGATCTGCACGGGTGACGTGTGGGTGCGCAACAGCCGCGAATCATCGACGTAGAAGGTGTCCTGCAGATCGCGCGCCGGGTGTCCCGGCGGCTGGTTGACGAGCGTGAAGTTGTAGCGGTCGTACTCGACCTCGGGGCCGTCGACGGTCTCGAAGCCCAGCTGGCCGAAGATTCGCCGGATCTCCCGTGCCGCGAGAGTCACCGGATTCAGGTGGCCCCGGCGCAGAGGTGGCGCGGGGCGTGTCAGATCGAGCGCCTCGGCTTCCACGCTCTGTGCCCTCGCCGCGCGCTCGATGCTGCGCTGACGCTCGTCGAGGGCATCGCCGACCCGCTGGACGAGCTCGTTGACCATCTGGCCCAGCTGGCGCCGTCCGTCGGGGTCGGGGATCTTGCCGAGGCCGCGACGGAAAGAGGTCAGCTCACCGTCGCCCCGTCCGAGGTACCTGGTCCGCACCGAGTCGAGTGCTGCCAGGTCCGGCGCGGCGGCGACAGCCTCGAGGGCTTCCGCCGCCACGCTGTGGAGGTCGGCGGTCACGCCTTGGTGAGGGCGCCCCGGGCGACTTCGACGAGCTGTTGAAAGGAGCCCGAGTCCTTGACCGCGATGTCGGCGAGCATCTTGCGATTCACCTCGACGCCTGCCTCCTTGAGGCCGTGCATGAACTGGTTGTATGCAAGTCCGTTCTGTCGCGCCGCAGCGTTGATGCGCGCGATCCACAGACCGCGCATGTCGCCCTTGCGCTGCTTGCGATCACGGTAGGCATACGCGAGCGAATGCATCACCGCTTCGTTGGCGTTCTTGTAGAGCCGGTGACGAGCTCCCTGCATCCCCTCGGCCATCTCGAGGATCTTCCGGTGGCGAGCCTTGGCCGTCACCCCACGCTTCACTCTGGCCATGTCGCTCTCCTAAAGATACGGTGCAAGCCGGATCACCTTGCGGCGATCCGACGCAGACACCTCGTGTTGCATCCGGTATTGGCGCTTGCGCTTGGCGCTCTTGTGCTCGAGCATGTGCGAGCGAAACGCCTTGCGCCGCATCACCTTTCCGGTCGAGGTGACGCGCAGCCGCTTGGCGGTTCCCTTATGGGTTCGTATCTTCGGCATGGTCGCTGTTGCTCCCTGATTCAGTGCCGGGCTCTTCCACCGGAGCGGAGACGGTCAACTCCACCTCCTGTGTCGGACGCCGATCGTTGCTGTGCTGGTCGCCTTTCGCGTGCTTCTTGTTGAGCGGGCTCATGATCATGATCATGTTGCGGCCCTCGACAAGAGGGGTCCGCTCGATGATCGCCACCTCTTTCAGTTCGTCGGCCATCCGGTCGAGCAGCTTGCGCCCGTACTCCTGGTGCACCATCTCGCGTCCGCGAAACATGATGGTGAGCTTGACCTTGTCACCGTCGTGGAGGAAGTGACGAACCGACCCGAACTTGGTCTGGAAGTCGTGCTCCGAGATCTTCGGACGCAGCTTCATCTCCTTGACGTTGATGGTGTTGTGCTCTTTGCGGCTCTCCTTCTCCTTCTTCAGGGCTTCGAACTTGAAGCGCCCGTAGTCCATGAGACGGCACACCGGGGGTTGGGCCTGGGGGGCTACCTCCACCAGGTCCAGTTCGCGTTGGGCGGCGAGCTCTCGCGCTCGCTCGATGGTCACGATTCCCAGCTGCTCGCCGGTGGTGTCGTCAAACAGGCGG
>Ga0182024_10008690_pt1 | contig 21282 bp, 25 predicted proteins | sample P32metaG_FD_120480 | JGI IMG/M metagenome (GOLD analysis project Ga0182024, IMG submission 120480) | Permafrost microbial communities from Stordalen Mire, Sweden - P3-2 metaG (Illumina Assembly) | ecosystem: Environmental > Terrestrial > Soil > Wetlands > Permafrost | place: Sweden: Stordalen...
AATCAAAAAGGGTGCGACTGAGTTTTCGGCGTTGGGGCGCTCAGTGGTAAGGCAGCGGCCTTTTAAGCCATTTTTCCGCCAGCGTCACGACTTGCCTCAGCACGCCCAGACTCGTCAAGCCATGCCATTTCAATTACATCCTAGCTCGACAGGATGCCCACGTGCGTCAGAGCATGCCTCATTTGGTCAATCGAACTGACACCAGAACTGACACCGGATTTTGTGCCAACAGTCTCACAGAGCCCCGTTTGTGAATTGTTCGTCGGTTGCCCAGTCTTCGGATTTACTGCCAATTAAAACAAATGATACGAGGCCGATTGCGCCAGTGGTGGATTTGGATCGCACTGGTGTCTGATAGCAATGTAGTATATCGACGCGAGGATCTCTTCATTGACCGCATGGATCAAAACCAAGAAATCTTTGCTCGCTATATGAACGACAGACAATTTCAAGAGGTTGTCGCTGCAACGCTACTCCGGCACGTTTACAAGCAGATTAGGGAGCGCACTCAAAATCCGCAAGCGGAGCAAGTGCGCGGATAGCCTATTTTTCCGCGAGACGGCGGACAGCCCTCCCGCCAGCAGGCGCGGACCTCTCGGATCGGACTGCTTTAGTTGAGGCACACTAGACTGATTTGCACAGACTTCCGCAAAGATATACAATAGTGATGTATATCAAGGAGGGCCAGTGCAAGTATCGAAATGGGGGAACAGCCTTGCCGTGCGGTTGCCCACGGCCGTGGTTGACGCGCTCGATCTCAAGGAAGGCGACCAGATCGAGATTCGGATCGCCCGTGAGCGGGTGTTCGAAGTGAGCCGGGATCAAAGCAAACGTCACGCGCTCGCTCGCTTGCGCAAACTCCGCCGTCCTTTGCCCCCCGGATTCGTTTTTGACCGGGAAGAGTTCAATGCCCGTTAAGGCTTTCTTTGACACTAATGTCCTGATTTATGCTGTGGCGGAAGGCGATCCACGCGGTGCGCGAGCTGAAGAACTTCTCGCGTCGGGAGGCGTACTCAGCGTTCAAGTTCTGAATGAATTTGTCTCCGTCGCTCGGCGCAAAATCTTGATGTCATGGAGTGACGTGACTCAGGCGTTGGATGCTTTTCGCGTTCTCTGTCCTTCCCCCCTTCCCATCACAGTCGAAACACACGAAGCTGCCCTCAGAATTGCCGCGAGGCATGGCTACAACATTTTTGACGCGCTGGTCATTGCGGCTGCGTTAGAAGCCGGATGCGCAACTTTGTATTCAGAAGACCTTCACGATGGCCAGACGATCGATGGGCAACTCACGATTCGAAATCCCTTCGCTAAATTATCCGGCTAGCGGGCTCTAGAACCTCAGATCGAGAAACGCATATCCCCTAAACGTTTGAACCGCAGGAAAACAGCCTATTTCCGTACGAGGAACGCTTCGCTAAGCGAACCTTCGGATTTCGGATCTTCCAAAGTAGTACAATCGCGATACTCTTAGCTGTTCCTAGAGAGTAACGCGCACCGTCTGCGGTCAGTTTGTTCTTGACAAATACTAAACCCTATAGGATTCTTCGATGAAGACGTACTCAACCGTTGAGGTTGCGAAACTGCTGGGCGTCGGGAACGACACGTTGCATCGGTGGATTCATAGCAACGTCATTCCAGCCCCTCCCGTTCAACGGCTCGGCAAAGTCAGCGTGCGTCTTTGGACGGAGAAAGACGTGGAGAAGGTCAAGAAATACAAGACGAGCCACTATTGGGGCAAAGGCGGTCGTAAGAAAAGAATCAGACGGACCAAGTGACTTAGCGGGACGCGCCGGTGTTATCAGCACCGAACGCGCCCCTGACCACCATCACCTCTAGGGAGGCAACGATGGCTGCAAGAGAAGTTATCCATTTCCGATTTTGGGCGCAACTCTCACTGTGCCTGGCGTTTCCTGCCCCGAGCCCACCTGAGCCGGTTGCTGAATCTCCTCCTCGCTGAAAATTTCTGAATGAATTGCTCCCTTTCGGTTGGCCTTCCAACCGTCGCATTACCCGTGTGCCTCGACGAATGGAATGCCACAGCCCACGCTCCTGAGCGAGCGAAACGCTTCGAACCCGCGAGCGGTTTCCCCATCTCGCAAAGGAAAGGAATACAGTCCGATGGATGTTCTTGTTTACGAAGTCTTGCTTCAATTCAATCAGGGACTCGACCAAGCTCTCGGGTCCCTCGACATCCTCGAAAAGTTGGCTTTGGAATCTCCTAGCTGCATAAGCAAAATCCGCGTCAATCTGAGTGAGCTTCGCTGCTACGCCAATAATCATTTTGCTTCCAAAATCGCGCAGAAGGAGGAAGAGGACGAAAACAACTTCTACCGCGTTCGCCGGACCCGCGAGAAGGCCGAGGAAGGTCCCAATGAGATTTACCTCGAATTGAAATCCCGCGAGGAGCTTCGGCGCGAACAGGGTTTGCCGCCGCGGGCCGTGATTCTACCTTGGACCCAGTCCGATGACGATCGCATCCTGGCTATGCAAAAGGCCGCATCCTCCTCGCTCCTGACACAAGCCGAACAGCCTCGGACCATAGGTCACAGCGAACAGAAAAACCCTGGAGGAGGTACGCCGACGTGAAACAAACTGCTTACGAACTGCTTGCCCTACTCGACCGCAATCTTCGCGAATCCGTCAATCTTTTCAAACAGCTTGCCGAGTGTCCGGGACAGAGGTCCGACGTGCTGACGCCCCTGTCGAACGAGATTCAATACGTAAGGGCACAGGCCGGCTTCGAAGTGACCACGGAAGCCAGCGATTTCGAGCAAGGCCAGGCGACCCACTGGTCCCGCATCCATCACAAGCACGAAATGTGGCTCAAAGACCCGGACGACGTATTCTTGAATGCCGAGGAGCGCGACGAACAGCGTAAGAAGCAGGGCCTCCCGCCGCGAATCGTTGTATTGCCCTGGTCCGCTGAGGAGGAAGAGAAGCTCCTTGCCGCGAAGAGAGCGCAGGCTGCGAAGAAACGCAAGCGGGCTTCCTCACTCAAGGAGATTGTGAAGAGGAGGAAAAAATGAAAACCCGTCTCTTCCAGGAACTGCTTGCGTTAAACGAAGAGTTCGGTCACGTCATTCATGGCCTTGAGCGCATGGAACAGGCGCCCACTTATAAGAAGGAGATAATTTGCTGGGCGAAGGCCCTCGTACAGAGCGCGCAAGCGGAAGCGAAGCGAATATGCGAGTCATCGCCTGCTTGGGATGGGGTTCTCTAGTTTGGGATCCCCGCGCGCTTCCAATTCAACGTCAGTGGTTTACCGATGGGCCTTTTGTCCAGGTTGAGTTTCTTCGGCAGTCTGCGGACCGAATGATTACTCTGGTTCTGGCCTCCTCTGCGTCGCGAGGCGTCGATTCAGTTGTATGGACTGCGCTACCCTGCAAATTTAATGGTGAGAATGGGCGAAGGCCGACAGTCGAAGAAGGGTTGGCTCATCTCGGCCGTCTAACGGGCCGGCTTCGGGATGAGGCAGAGCGTTACATCCGTTTGGCCCCTAAACAAATTGACACTCTGTACCGACGTAGGATAGAAGCCGTACTCCATTGGTCTGTTTCACCGCTTGACGCGAATGATCCACATCAATGATCCGGTAGTGGCTCGGTTCCTTCGCTCAGAATATGCAAATAACGAGGATAGGCAAACAGGCGATCTCTGCGTTTGCCAGTCACCTCTTTTGCTATCTTGAGTTTTGCCAGACTTTCTAGGGCACCTGTAATCGTGGGAACGGACAATTTGAGGGCCAGCGCTGTCGGGCCAATCTTGATTAGCGGGTGTCCTTGCATATACGCGTGGACGAGCAGGGCAGACGCGGTCTTTCGACCCAATGTTTGGATCCTCTTCCGATCGGCTTCGAAGAGGCGAAGAATCTGAACGGCTGCACTGGCTGCCTGGTGCGCCGTGGTCTCCGTGCCCTCAAGAAAAAATGCGAGCCATTCTTCCCAAACACCCTCCATACGAACGCGTTGAAGCAGTTCATAGTAGCGTTCACGGTGAGTCTTGAAGTAAAGGCTCAAATAGAGGAGTGGCTCACGCAAAGTGCCTTTGGCGCAGAGAAGCAGTGTAATTAGTAGACGGCCCAGCCGCCCATTGCCATCGAGAAAAGGGTGAATCGTCTCGAACTGGACATGGACGAGTCCGGCCTCGACGAGAACGGGCAGCTTGTATTTTTCATCTTGAAGAAAATGCTCGAAGCGGTCCAAACACTCCATCATGCGTTCCGGTGGAGGAGGAACGAACGCAGCGTTTCCAGGTCGGGTGCCGCCAATCCAGTTCTGGGAGTGACGAAATTCGCCGGGTGTTTTGTTCGCGCCGCGTCCCCCACCCAGCAGAATTCCGTGAATCTCCCGGATGAGCCGCAGCGAAAGCGGAAAACCGTCCTTGATACGACGAAGACCATGTTGCATCGCCGCGACGTAATTCGAGACCTCCTCAACATCATCGATAGGAACCCCAGGCGCTGCTTCGTTTTCAAACAGGAGCAAATCGGAAAAGGAAGATTTAGTGCCTTCGATTTGTGAAGAAAGAAGGGCTTCCTTGCGAGCGTAGAGATAGAGGAAGAGCTGAGTGTTTGGCAAAAGCGTCGTCAAGCCATCTAAGCGTCCAACGGCCTGATTTGCGCGGTCGAGTTGCTGGTATAGTCCGCTAAGATCGACGGGCAGATTCGGAGGTAGCGGCGCAGGCACGAAAGCCCGCACCGTCTCGCCCGCCGTGGTTGTCGAGATATACGTGCCGAGCCTTGAGTTTTTTTCGTCCGCCATTGGTAGCTATGCAAGCTTGCTTTAATAAGCCCTGCTGGTATTAAAGCATAAGCTTGTTGGCTTTAATAGCAAAATTGCGGTAATTGCTCCTGGCATGGGGAGGCGCGAGTTCGATGACTACTTACATATTTGGGAGCAGGTGCTTCATGCTGGCTAAGGTCTAGGTTGCCCTCCGGCGCACTCCGATGACGAGCAAGCAGTATTGGTTCTGGTCCGGCGCGGGTGAGCTTGAAACCGCCATTACCAACTGGCGCGCGCGGCTGCAGAGGCTCTTTGAACTTGCGAAGATCCCCGACGGGCACGCCCACCGCTTTCGCGATACGTTTGCCGTCGAGCTGCTCTTGGCTGGCGTGCCCATTGAAAGAGTGTCCGTGCTGCTCGGCCATCAATCAGTCAGGATCACGGAAAAGCACTACCGTCCGTGGGCCAAGTCGCGGCAGGAGCAGCTCGAAGCGGACCTGCGGAAGGCGTGGGAAAACGATCCGCTAGTCCAAGCAACCGGGGACGCCGGGTACACAGCGGGTACACAGAAATTCGACGATGCCGCAAACCCTTATTTTATCGGGGGATTTGATGGAGGCGCGGGTGGGAATCGAACCCACGTATAAAGGTTTTGCAGACCTCTCCCTTACCACTTGGGTACCGCGCCTCGGTCCTACAGTATAGCGAAACCGTGCCGCACTTTCAGCCCGGAAGCTGCGGGCGAGAGTGTAAAACCTGGCGCCCGTGATATTCAACCGCGATCGAAACGCGCAGCTAGCGGATGTGCAACTCGTAGGGCATGCGGGCTTGCACCGGCTCCATCCTGCTGACGATGTGTTGGAGCTCGGATTCGAGCGATTGCGATTCGCTCATATTGTTGTCTTTTTGGCGCTCGAAGAATTGCTCGAAAAATGATTTCTCTTCGGGATAGCGGACGATGTGCACGCTCTCACTGGCTGGAATATTGGAAAGCTGCTTGGCGACTTCGATGGCACGGTCGAGCCCGCCGAGTTCGTCCACCAGGCCCAGTTCTTTGGCCTGCGCGCCGGACCAGACGCGGCCCTTGCCGATTTTGTCCACGGCTTCGATGGTCATCTTGCGGCCCAGAGCGACGCCCTTGGTGAAATCGGAGTAGGTATCGTTCAGCGATTTCTGAATGTAGGCGCGTTGCGCGGGAGAAAAATTCTGCTGCGCTGAGAACAACGTGGCGTTGTCGCTGGTGGCGACGTAATCCGTGCTGATGCCGAGCAGCGTGTACAGTCCGGAGACGTTGAATTTGCCGATCAGCACGCCGATGGATCCGGTGATGGTGTCGCGATCAGCCACGATTTTGCGAGCGGGCGCGGCGATCCAGTAACCGCCGGAGGCCGCTACGTCCGACATGGAAACCACGACGGGCTTCACCTGATTGGCGAGTTCCACTTCGCGGCGAATCACTTCGCTGCCCACCACTGAACCACCGCCGGAATCCACGCGCAGCACGATGGCCTTGATGCTGTAATCGTTGCGCGCGGCGCGCAGGTCGGCGGCCACGGAATCGCCGCCCATCACCGAACCGCCGCCGGGAGTGTTGCCGGAATCGCCGGAGACGATGAGGCCGGTGGCGTGGACGACAGCAATTCTGGTGGTGCCATCATTCGAAATGGAAGTGCGATAGCGGTTTAGCGAGATGGGATTCCATCCGTGGGCGCGATTCTTGAAGTAATCCTGCAGCTGATCCCAATAGCCGAGGCGGTCCACGATTTTGTTGGCCACCGCATCGCTGGAAGAAAAGGGGCCGCGGTTCAGCAGCGCTTCGAATTGCGCGCGATCCATGCCGCGGCCTTTGGAGGCGTCGTTCAAATATTGGTCGTAGATGCTGTGCAGCAGGCCTTCGACTTCTTCCTTGTGCGCGGGAGTAAACTGTTTTTCGGTGAAAGTGTTGCCGGCGGTTTTGAATTCGGCGATGTGGTAGAACTCCGGGACGACTTTCAATTTGTCTAGGGTGCCGCGAAAGAAAACCGCTTCGGCCATCATGCCGCGAATGCTCACGGGCGCGGTGGGCACCAGCCAGATTTGCTGGCAGGCGCTCGCCAGATAGTATTCGGGGTTGCCGATGCCGTCGTAGCCGAGATAACAGATGCTGGGCTTGCCGCTTTTGCGAAAGGCGAGCAGGTGGCTGCGAATTTCCTCGAGCTTGCCCCAGCCGGTTTCCAGCGGCGCGATGCGCAGGACGAGTCCGGTGATGTGCGAGTCTTTGGCGGCAGCGTCAATCGCGTCCACGTAATCGTGCAGCACGGGGGTCGTGTAGCCGTTGAAGGCGCTGAAAATATCGGGAGCGCGCTGCTCTTCAATCTGACCTGCCGCGTCAATTACCAGGACTGCGTTCGAAGGCAAACGCAGGGTGCGGCCGGGTTTCATCGCCACAATGCAGAGAATGACCAGAAACACCGCTAGCACGATGATGGTGATGGCGCGACGCTGGCCCCAGGTCATGTTCATTCACCTCGTAGAGGATTATTGCGCGGGGAACCGAGAACGAACAAGGTAGCACCGTGGGGCGGAAAACTCCACATTGTGGGTTGGCGTGGCATCCTAGCCGGCGACCTTTCCTGGACCGGCAGTCGGAAATACGCGCTGAAAAACGCGGCTGGAGGTTATGCTAGCGACCGGGGGTGCGGCGACCTTGAGAAGCTGCGTATGAAGAAAATCAGATTTTGGGTGGCGGGGATCGCGTTTGTTGCGGCGAGCGTTTATGTCGCGACGGGATGGCGTTTCGCGTCGTATGCGCCGCAGCGGTCGGACACTTATCTCTGGGGCGTTTATCACGTGCATTCGACGATGTCGGACGGGCTGCAATCGCCGGAGGAAATCGCGGAGCAGGCGCGGGCGACAGGGGTGAGCCTGGTGCTGCTAACGGATCACGGCAGTCCGAACGTGGCATCATCCAGTTTTCGGAAAACGATTGATGGGGTGCAGATCGTCGGCGGGTCGGAGGCGAGTTTGCCGGACGGCCACCTGACTTTTTTCGGAGCGCAGGAGGCGCCGGGATTCCGTTTATCGTCTTTTCCGCCGGAAGCGATGGACGATGCGCGAGGCTGGGGCGCTTTTCCGGTGCTGGCTTATCCCGAAGATCCGGATTTTGGCTGGCGTTATTGGGATCGCGATTTGCGGCCGGGCGGAATTGAAGTGCTGAATCTGTTTACTTGTTTGCGTGGCGCGTCCTGGCTCGAGCGGCTGCAGCTGGCGATGTACTATCCGTTTTCGCACTATTATTTTTTGAAGAGCGTCGCAGTGCCCGCGGAATCGCTGGCGCACTGGGATGGTTTTCTGCAACGCGGAAAGATTTGGGGGTTCGAGGCATCGGACGCGCACGGCGGTTTTCGGGTAGGTTCATGGCTTTCGATAAAAGTGCCGTCTTATGCGGACACGTTTTCATTTGTGGGGATGGGGATTTCGCGGCGGTACGCGTCCGATCCCGAAGCGGCGGTGCGCGGCGGAGATTTCTTCAATTGCGTGCGAGGAGCGGGGGAGCCGGAACGATTTGAGTTTTCTGCGCGTGATGGTTTGCAGGAGTTTCGCAGCGGCAGCGATGCACCGGTTCTTTCGAGTTTGCACGTGGAGGTGCGGGCGGCAAATCAGGCGCTGCGCATAGTATTGAAAAAGGATAGCGCGATGGTGCGCGAAGTTGTGGGCGATCATTTGGATTTGGAAAACGCCGGTGCTGGCGTGTATCGCGTGGAGCTTTTTCTGACGGCGCATCCCTTGTTGCGGGCGGACGTGCCGTGGATTCTTTCGAATCCGATATTCGTGGGCGTGGCGCGCGAGCCGCTGCCGGCGCGGCATTTCACGACGATTCGCGCGCAGCTGGCGGCGCCGGCGGCGCCAACGACCTCCAGGCCCTACTGACCGTTTGAATACGAAGCACGGGTTTGGTCTGCTATAATCTCGCCATCCAAATTATGGATTTCGATCACCTGACAACTTTTCTGGAGATTTCGAAGCTGGGGAGCTTTTCGCGCGCCGGGCAGAAACTGTTTCGCTCGCAGCCCGCGGTAAGCGCGCAGATCCGCCAGCTGGAGCAGGAGTACGGGCAAAAACTTTTCGATCGCGTCGGCAAGACGGTGAAATTGACGGCGGCCGGGGAAGCGCTGATCGTTTATGCGAACCGGCTGCTGAATCTGAAGGAAGAATCGCTGCGCGCGGTGTCTGATCTTTCCACTTCGCCGCGCGGCACACTGAATATTGGCGCGAATGAGGCGACGTGCCTGTACGTGCTGCCGGACTTGTTTGCTGCTTATCACCGGCAATTTCCGGCTGTGCAGATCAGCATTTACCGAAATTTCAGCCGCAAGGTAATTGAGAAAATCGAAGACGGCACGGTGGACGTGGGGATCGTGACCCTGCCTGTGAAATCGCCCAGCTTGAAAGTCCATTCCATCTTTCGCGACCGGCTGATGCTGATGGTGAGCGCGAGCAATCCGCTGTCGCGCGCGAAGGGCGTTACACTCAGCGAAATTGCGGACCAGCCGCAAATTCTGCCTAAGACCGGCTACACGCGGCAATTATTCGACAAGCTTTTCCGGCCGTATCGCGCGAAGTTGAGGGTCACCATGGAACTGGCGAGCGTGGGAATGATCAAGCGATTCGTAGCGGCGGGGCTAGGCGTTTCGATCATCAGCGAGAGTTTTGCCAAAGACGAAGTGCGTTCTGGCGAAGCGAAACTGATTCCTATTTCCGACGTGCAGCTCACCCGAGAGCTCGGCCTGGTTTACCGGCGCGACCGGACTTTGCCTCGCGCCGCCGCTGCATTCGTTACGCTGCTGCGCCAACAGAATTTCCCCGTGGATGGCGGACACGCTTCCAGCAAGCACTGACGATTCAACGAAGCCCTTCCAATAATTACCCGCATCCAAAATCCCTTGGCGCGCGTACCATAACATATAGAGAAGTGTGAAAGCGGAGAGCACCATGCTCGTTAAGAAGGCGCCCGATCTTACCTATAAGGATGTGACACCCAAGAGTTTGTACATGGGTCGGCGCAATTTTCTGCTTGGGCTGGCTGCGGCGTATGGCGCGGTGGTCGGCTACAAGAAATTGACGCGCTTGCTTGAAGGTCCGGCGACCGGTTCGAAGCCGGCGAAGCTGACTGGTGTGACGAAATGGCCGGGTAGCACCACGGAGAAGGAAACTTCACTGGAAGATGTGACGCACTACAATAATTTCTACGAATTTGGCACGAGCAAGACCGATCCTGCCGCAAACTCCGGAAATTTCGTTACCACGTCGTGGAGCGTTTCCGTCGAGGGTGAAGTAAAGAACAAGCGCACGTTTACGATGGACGAAATCATGAAACTGGCGCCGCTGGAGGAGCGGATTTACCGGCATCGCTGCGTGGAAGGATGGTCCATCGTGGTGCCGTGGATTGGGTATTCGTTCAACACGATTGTGAAATTGGCGGAGCCGACGGCGAAGGCAAAATTTGTGGCGTTCGAGAGCTACTACAGTCCGAAACAAATGCCCGAAGGCGGCTCGGCTGGGATCGAACTGCCGTATGTCGAGGGATTGCGGCTGGATGAAGCGATGAATCCGCTGACGCTGCTTACCGTAGGAATGTACGACGAGACGCTGCCGAATCAGGACGGCGCGCCGGTGCGCCTGGTGATCCCCTGGAAATACGGATTCAAGAGCATCAAATCGCTGGTGCGCATCCGCTTCGTGAAAGATCAGCCGCCGACTACGTGGAACATCGCGAACGCGCACGAGTATGGTTTTTACTCGAACGTGAATCCCGCCGTCGATCATCCGCGCTGGTCGCAGGCGACTGAACGCCGGTTGGGAGAATTCCGGCGGCGCCCCACGCTGCCGTTTAATGGATATGGCGATCAGGTCGCGAGCTTGTACGCTGGCATGGACCTGAAGAAATATTATTGAGCGTGAACGTCGCGTGAATTCCATCCTCACAAGCAAAGGGACCAAGGTGGTGGTGTTCCTGGCGTGCCTGATTCCGTTCGGGCAATTGCTGTGGCGCGCGTTTCACAACGGCCTGGCGGGATTTCCGGACAACATGGATTTTGGCGCGAACCCCATCGAGTTCATCACGCATGCGACGGGGGACTGGACGATTCGTTTTCTGGTCATCACGCTGGCAATTACGCCGCTGCGGAAAATTCTGCGGCGGCCGCAGTTGATTCGCTTTCGCCGGATGCTGGGGCTGTTTGCGTTTTTTTATGGCTGCTTGCATTTCGGCACGTGGATTGGACTGGACAAATTCTTTGCGTGGTCGGAAATGTGGAAGGACGTACAGAAGCGGCGGTTCATTACCGTGGGGTTTGCGGCGTTCGTGCTGATGATTCCGCTGGCGGTGACTTCGACGGCCGGGATGATCCGGCGGCTGGGCGGAAGGCGGTGGCAGATGTTGCATCGCGCGATTTACCTGAGTGCGATTCTGGGCGTGATTCATTATTACTGGCTGGTGAAATCGGACGTGCGCAAACCGCTGCTGTACGCGGCGTTAGTCGCGGTTCTGCTGGCTTACCGGCTGGGAATGTGGATTTATGGGCGCGCACATCGGTCTGGCGCAAGTGGCGTGGCGCGCCCCGAGCCTTCGACTGCGGAAACCGCGTAGCAGCGAGTTGTGAAGTCAAATCAACGGCGCGCATCTCAAGCTGGCCGCTACAAATTCCAGAGCAGATTCGAAGGCAACGTCAACGGCGCCCGCCTAAAAAGCAGGAAGCCGCTACAAAGTCAAAAGCAATTCGGTACTGCGTCATTTTAGCTTCGCATCTTCCGGTGAATGAATGCGATCCAAAGGTATGATTGCTTATTGCGTTGCGAGCGTGAACAATAGTGGTGTGGGATGAACATGGTGCGCGAGAACCCAATCCGCAGGGACGCCGTAGAGTTGGTGAACAGCATCACGCATGGCGTCGGCCTCGTGCTGAGCATTGCCGGTTTCGTGGTGTTGCTGACGCTGGCGGTGATGCACGGCAGCGCGCTGCGCATCGTGAGTTGCGCGATTTATGGCAGCACGCTGATCTGTGTGTATGCCGCGTCCACGATGTATCACGGAATCGCGTCGCCGCGGTTCAAACGCGCGTTGAAAATTTTCGATCACTGCGCTATCTATTTGCTAATTGCCGGAACGTACACGCCCTTTCTGGTGGTGAATTTAGGCGGCGGCTGGGGCTGGTCGCTGCTGGGCGTGATTTGGGGCCTGGCGATGACGGGCATCCTGCTGAAATTCTGGTTCGTGGATCATTTCAAGATTTTTTCAACCGCGGTGTATCTGGCGATGGGATGGCTGGCGATCATTGCGGTGAAGCCGCTATTGGCGCACGTCTCGGCGCCCGGAATTGCGTGGCTGGTTGCCGGCGGGTTGATGTACACGATCGGTGTGGCGTTTTTCGCGGCGCCACGGCTGCGCTATGGTCACGCGATCTGGCATGTGTTCGTGATGGCTGGCAGCCTCTGTCATTACATCGCGGTACTCTTGGCCGTGGTGCTGGTGACCAAACACTAGCGCAGACACGGCACGCGGAATGCAACTCTTCAGTTGTCTTCCTACGTAAGTCGTTTGGCGTTGGTGGACTTGAGCGCGCGGTAGATCCATTTTGGTTTCGCGAATCGCCGACTAATATTCAGGGCAAGGGGCTCATACAGCGAACCACGGATTGCCGCGGTGCCTGTTTCAATGCATACTCCTGCTCGCTTAACTTCATGAAAACAGGATGGTTGATAGCGGAGCAGGCGTACGCTGCAGAAAGCCGGCGATACAAAACGCGCTAAATCAACCCGCGATTGGTCAGCCGGTAATGGCTACTGCGCTTTGGGCACTGTTCCGAAACTGCACTGTAGGTCAGGTGTTTGGGGGGAGTTTGGCGCGTAACATCGGATAAAGCGGATTTCTGACGAAGGGTGAGGCTACAGGCCGCTCTCGTGCATAGAAGTCGTTGGAAATCAGCGAGGTCTACTACTTGAGAAATCCCAGAAATTTACTGCTGTGCGCCCTGCTGACGGGGATGTGCGTTTCCTTGTTTGCCTGCGGATACGCCGGCACTCCTCCCGGTGGCACCAAGACCAATCCAGCGACCGCAGGTCCCACAATCATGCAGCAGCCTGCGAGCATCTCCGTAACTGCGGGGCAGCCCGCGACATTTTTGGTGATGGCGAGCGGCGACCCGCCAATGAGTTATCAGTGGTTCTTGAATGGGGCGGCTGCGGGAACCAATTCGAGCACGTTTTCGATTGCGCAGACTACTCCCGGACAGACGGGTGCACAGATCTACGTGATCGTTTCAAACGCGGGCGGTTCGGTGACGAGCGCGACGGCGACGTTGACCGTGACTGCGACGGCGACGGCGCCGACGATCACGCAACAGCCCTCGAGCGTGACCGTGACGGCGGGGCAGAGCGCGGCATTTTCGGTGATGGCGACGGGGACGGCACCGTTGACTTATCAGTGGTTCATGAATGGCACGGCGGCCGGAACGAACTCCAGTATCTTTCCGATTGCGCAGACTACGACCGGTCAGACTGGCGCGCAGATTCACGTGAAAGTAAGCAACGCGACGGGAAGCGCGACCAGCAACACTGTGACTCTCACTGTGAATCCGGTTGCGCCGACCGCGCCGGCGATAACGCAACAGCCTGCGAACGCTACCGTGACCGCCGGGCAATCGGCGACGTTCACGATGACGGCGACGGGCACCGCGCCGCTAACCTATCAATGGTTCATGAACGGCAGTGCGGTCGGCACGAATTCGAACACGTATACGATTTCGCAAACAACGCTGGGACAAACCGGCGCGCAGATTTTTGTCACAGTGACGAATGCAGTGAGCACCACGACCAGCCAGACAGTGATGCTGACCGTAAATGCGGTGCAGACCAACACGATAAATGTGCTTACGTATCACAACGATGTGGCGCGCACGGGCCAGAATCTGAACGAAACCATACTGACGACGGCGAACGTGAAATCCACGAGCTTCGGGATGGTGGGGAATTTGTCGGTGGATGCGGGCGTGGATGCGGAGCCGCTCTACGTGTCGAATCTGACGCTGGGCGGCGGTGTGCACAACGTCGTATACGTAGTTACCGAGAATGATTCCGTTTACGCGTTCGATGCGGAGACGTTCGTGCAGCTGTGGCACATGTCGGTGCTGGGTGCGAACGAAACGGCGAGCGACAATCGCGGATGCGGGCAGGTTTCGCCGATCATCGGAATTACTTCGACACCCGTGATTGATCTCAGCGCCGGCACGCACGGCGAGATTTTTCTGGTGGCAATGTCGCTGGACAACGGCGGAAATTATCATCAGCGATTGCACGCGTTGGACCTGACCACTGGCGCAGAAACCAGCGGCAGCCCTGTGACGGTGCAAGCGACATTCCCAACGACGAATGGCACGACGACATTCGATCCCAAGCAATACAAAGAGCGCGCCGCGTTGCTGCTGCTTAATGGCGTGATTTATACGACCTGGGCTTCGCATTGCGACGATGGACCGTATCAGGGATGGATCATGGGCTACAACGAAACGACGCTCGCACGAGCGAGCGTGTTGAATGTGACGCCCAACGGCAGTGACGGCGCGATCTGGATGGCGGGCGATGGGCCCGCGGCGGATTCTTCGGGCAACATTTATTTTCTGGATGCGAATGGCACGTTTGACGACACGCTGAACAGCAACGGATTCCCCGAACACGGCGATTACGGGAACGCGTTCATCAAGATTTCTACGGCGGGAAACAACCTGAGCGTCGTCGACTATTTCACGATGTTCAACACGGACTCGGAATCGGACGCGGACGAGGACCTGGGCTCGGGCGGTGAGATGCTGCTGCCCGATTTGCAGGATACGCAGGGCAACACATGGCAACTGGCCGTGGGTGCGGGCAAGGACGGCCACATCTACGTGGCGAATCGCAGTTTGATGGGCAAATTCAACACAAATAACGACAGCGCGATCTATCAGGAAATTGATTCGAACGGATTGGGCGGCGGCGTATGGTCCGTGCCCGCATATTTCAATAACAAGGTATATTACGGCGCGGTCAGCGATCACCTGAGGGCATTCTCGATTGCGAACGCGAAGCTGAGCACTCCTGCTGGCTCAATGAGCGCGGAAAGTTTCGGGTATCCGGGGACGACGCCGGGCATTTCTGCGAACGGGAATGCAAACGGAATTGTGTGGGCGGTGGAGAATAATGGTGGCGGAGTGTTGCACGCTTACGACGCGACGAATCTGGCGACGGAGTTGTACAACAGCAATCAGGCCACGAATAACCGGGATCATTTTGCGGACAATAAATTTATTACGCCGATGATTGCGAATGGGAAAGTTTACGTGGGTACGCCGAATGGCGTTGCAGTGTTTGGATTGCTGCCGTAGCACCATATCCGAAAAGCGTGGCTTCGGCCGCTGAAGCCACGCCCTTCCATCAGGCCTTCGTGAAACTTCTCCCTACTGCTTCAGCGCTTGCTGAATTGCTGCGATCACTTCGGGCGAATCGGGGGTGACGTCTGGCTCGAAGCGCTTGACGACATTTCCGTTGCGGTCCACCAGAAACTTCGTGAAATTCCACTTGATGTCGCCGGCGAGCGCGGGATTGGCCTTCGTGGTGAGATAGGCGTAGAGCGGAGTCTGGTCATCGCCCTTGACGGAGACCTTGGCGTACATCGGAAATGTGACGCTGTACTTCGACTGGCAGAAGGTTTTGATTTCCTGATTCGTGCCGGGCTCCTGGCTGCCGAAATTATTGGCAGGGAAGCCGAGGATCACGAAGCCCTGGTCTTTGTATTTTTCATACGTGGATTGCAGCGCGCTGTATTGCGGAGTGAAGCCGCAGCGGCTGGCGACGTTGACGACCAGCACGACTTTGCCTTTGAAATTCGCGAGGGGCAGGGGCTTGCCGTCAATCGAAGGAAGCGTGAATTCGTAAATGCTCGCAGCTGCAAAAAGAGAAGCGCTCATCAGCAGGGCCACCAATCCTATAAAGTAGGCGCGGGAAATTCCAGTTCGCGAAATCCGCATGTTGTCTCCTCAGGGTTATTCCGTTTTTAGCGTCGCTGTGCGTGTAGCAGGATACCGCAGCCGAGCGCGGCTCGCAATTCCGGCTGGTTCATTCGTAACGCAATGCGACGAGCGGATCAACCTGAGTGGCGCGACGTGCCGGAAAAAAGCAGGCGGCCAAGCCGACCGCGAGAATGATCACTGCGACAGTGACGAAGGTCCACGGATCCGTGGCCTTGACGCCCGAGAGCTGGCTGGCAATGAAGCGCGTGAGCGCCAGGCTGGCGACAACTCCTAAGATGATGCCGGTCACAATCAGAGTGAGATGAGGCTGCGGACGGCGTAGCGCAGATCCTGCCAAACCCAACCCAGGAGTCTTTCCAGAGGTCACCTCCCAGATCCCGATTGCGCGCATATTATACGCTTAGAGAGACGCTCGTTTGCAACGAGCGTTAGCCGGAATCCACTGTGCTGGTGATCTCTCGAGGCGGGATACAAAACTTCGAGGAGTGCAACGTTGGCCAAAAACACCGACGCCCCGTCGGCGCCGCGCGCGCCAAACGGGGCGTCAGGGCTGGACCAACTACGAGATCGGCAGCCGTTCCGTCAGGGCCTGGGTTGCACTCGTGCTCAGGTAAAACATTGCGTTGAGCCCTTCGACGGACACCGCTGCCAGCGTGCGGTCGTGGCCCGAGTTTCGCACCAGCAAAGCGCTCTGGCTGGCCCGGCGATGCGTCGGCACTTCGCGCACGTGAATGTTCATGTCCGCGCCGTTGCCGTGGATGCTGACCACGCGTCCGGTCGCTTCCAACTTCACGGAAAGCAAATACTGCCCGGCTTTCAGATTTTTGCCGGCGCACTTCGCGTTGTAAGGCAGCGTAACTTTGCCCTGAAAATCGTCCTGCGTTTGGTTCACGTCGTCCACTGCTGCCACCAGCGCGGGGTGTGCGGCCGTCGCTTCGTCGGCGGAAAATGGGAAAGAGTCAGGCATCACGTCAGACTGCGCGCGCGCCGTCACCGGCAGCAAACACGCAAGTCCCAGGGCTGCTGTGTACAGCGAAATCTTCACTACCGTCGTCATTTTCATTTTCGTCTCCTCCTGGCTTTCAATCTTTGAGTTCAAATTTTTCATTTGTTTCCTCAGTGCACGCGCAGTTTCGTCCTAAACGCTAAATCGTTCAATGCAACGGAGGTCGTTTGTTGGTAAAAGGGAGGTAAAGCCGTATTGGAATGAAAATACAGTGCTTGCGTGATTTGGCGGCGCGCTGGCTTGAGTTCTGTTCGCGCCCGCAGTACACTGCGTCGCCCCAGCTTCCGTGATGCGCAACGAACTCCCTTCCGAAGGTAGGCTCAGCTTCGACGCCTACCATGTTGACCTCCATACGGGCGAACTGCGCAAACACGGCCGGAAAATTCGTCTGGCCGGCCGGCCTTTTCAGATCCTCGCGTTACTGCTGGAACAGCCCGGCGAATTGCTCACGCGGAAGGAATTGCAGAACCGCCTGTGGCCTGCGGACACGTTCGTGGATTTCGAGCATGGCGTGAACGCTGCGATCCAGACGCTACGGCGCGCGCTGTGCGATTCGCACAAGAATCCGCGTTACATTGAGACGCTGCCGCGGCGAGGTTATCGTTTCATTGGCGCTGTGGAAAGGGTCCATGCGGACGCGGCGGTGGCGAAGACTGCTTCTTCTGTTTCTGTTAGTAATGCGCGCGGCGCCGCTGAGGCTGCGCCTCGCTCGGAATGGGTCGGGCAAGTGGCCACGATCCGCGATGAAGCGGGCGGCAACTATGTGTTGCTGCCGGTCACCGAGGAAATTCTTCGCGAGATGCGTGATTGCGAAGCGGCCAAGGACGATCTGGGCATTTCGCTACTGGTTGCCGGCGAAAAACTATTGCTGGTGGAATGCGGAACCAGGGTGAAAATTCTGGATGCGAGTAATGTGGCGCTTGGCTGCAAGGTGCGCATCCTGGGTGGCCAGTTCGTCGGCGAACAGGCCTTTGCGCTGCGCGCTCATCTTGCGGGGCTCCCGTAGCACTCAGCCGGCGTGTTCACGATGCGGTTTACGAGACGGATATTTTCTGCACGCGCAGCTATTGTTCTTCGTCCGGATGGATTCCCAGGTCATCGTTCATTTCGCCGGCTGCGAGCGGCCGGATGCATAATTGCTTTTGGTCCGCACTGCATTGATATACCTGATAGGCCGGCAAATCTTCGGGCTGAAGTTCGTATGAGCCGTCCTCCATGTTCACAGCGGAATCGAAGCTGAACATCGCGTAGAGGTTGTACGGTGTGGCGCGCACGCGAAATTGGGCCGATGCCGGCTCGTAATTTCCGTAGCTGAAGCAGTGGCCGATGCAGGCGCGATCGGCGATGTGTTGCACCAGGACGCGCGATTCGGGGAAGGGCGGCTTGAGCGTGGCGAGAATGCGCGAATTCCGCGGCACGGTGCGCACCAGCTGCTCCACCTGCGCTTCCATGTGATTGATGACGCTCGTATCCTGATACAGAAACGTGAAAAAGATTGCTGCGATCGCGCCGCCCGCGAGCAAGTGCCATTTGCGCGGCTGCAAGATGCTGAGCAAGCAGCACAGCAGCACAGCGGAAACGGAAGTGAGGCGTTCGGTGAGGAGCGCGAGCGCGGACGGCTGATAAGGAAATCGAATTCCATCGGGCAGCAGGATTACGCCGAGGCCGACGATGACGTAGAGCTCGAGCGGCAGGGCGAAATCTTGCCAGCGAAACTTGCCCCACGGGCGGCCGAAAAAATCCCTGGCCAGCGCGCAGAAAATAAATGCCAGCAGCGCGAATTCCGGAATCGCGTAGCGCGGGCCGAAGAGCAGCAATTGATCGGAGCCGTTGAAAAAGTAGAAGGGATCGTCGCGCGCCAGCACGATATCGTGATGCCAGAAATAATAGCGCGCGGCGAAGAGTACCAGGCCTGCCGCAGCCACCAGCGAAATCTGATAGCGCCGGGGAATCACTTCGGCCAGCGCGACGTATGCCGATGCTGTAACCAACCACGCGAAGCCCAGCGGATGAGCCAGCATCGCCAGCGGCGCGAGCGCGATGGAGATCACACGCTCCCGCCCTCTGCCGCGCCAGAAAATTGCGATGCCGAAAAATGCCAGGCCCAGTGAAATGTAGAAATTCAGGAACCCCATCTGGAAAGAATAGCCGTAGCTGAACATGGCGATGACGGGGCAGAGCAGCCAGGGCGCGCGTTTGGTAGCGGCGCAAACGAACGCGAACGCACCCCAAAAGAAAATCAGCACGGCGAGCGACACGGCAATTTTTTCCGCGGCGTGTAGGGATACAAAATGGCCGAGGCCGACGAGCAGAAAATCGAACAGCACGTTGTTCCAGCGCGGTGCGAGCCACAGGCCGGGCGCGTATCCGTGGCGGATGAGTTGCGCGAGCCAGGCGTTGTAGAGGTGGCTGCCCAGGTCGCCGGCGGCGATGTTGCGATGCCAGAAAACGGGCGCGAGGACGGCGGCGGAAATCAACACAATGCGCAGCGCGTGTTGCCGCACGAAGGCGACGGATCGCGCGAGCACCGGGGCGTGCGGCTCCCTTTGCTGATTGCTTTGCACGATTTCGTTTTCAGCTTGGACGGCCGGGTTGGCGTGACCGTGCTGCGTCAAGAACGGCGCCTCGGCGGATGCGAAAGCGGGAGCGTCATTGCGGCAAACATATCACGAGATGAGTTAACTGCGGCGGTGCATCGCAGCGAATCATGCTGCTGCGCGGGTCTGGCCGCGTCACGGCGTAGCGCCCGCGTTCTTCGTCAACAGCAGCAATGTCCCCGAACACCGGCGAGTAGTGATATAAGGATTCCGCGGTGGCGCCAGAAGACGCAACGACGCGCAACGACGCGCGGGAGGGCAGCAATGAGTGGTCCCAATATCGCGGACATTGCGAAGAAAGCGGTGGGCTGGTCGATTTTTGTGAGTGTGGTGATGATTGTGGCCGGCATTCTGGCGATCGCCATGCCGCTGGAGGCTGGCCTGGCTGTGAATATTTTCGTGGCCTGGATGCTGATTTTCGCGGCGGTGGCGCATTTTGTGTTTGCGTGGTTCACGCGACGCACCGGAAGCGTGCTGCTGAAAGTGCTCCTGGGGATCCTATATTTGTGCGTGGCGATCTATTTGCTGGATCATCCGGCGCGCGGACTGGCCACCCTGACGCTGGCGCTGGCGTTTTATTTGCTGATCGAGGGAGTGTTCGAGATCGTGTTGTATTTTCAGCACCGGCCGGCTGCGGGGTCGGGCTGGTTCCTGCTGGATGGGATTGTGACGCTGGTCCTTGGCGGAATGATTTGGGCGACGTGGCCATCGAGCACGGAGTGGGTGGTGGGGACGTTGGTCGGGATCAGCATTTTCTTCAGCGGCGTGACGCGTTTGATGATTTCGCTGGCGGCGCGGCGGGTGGTGACGAAGGTCGCATAGTTGTGACGCATTCGTAAAGGCGGTCTGAAGACCGCCTTTGATCGGCGTCGCACGAGCGATCCGTGACACACCAGCGAGCGCGCTGCAACACCCGTGGTGCACTGAAGTGCGCTGCCACACAGGCTTTTCCCGCGCCGCAAAACCACTTTTGGATTTTTGGTACTGAATTTCCGCGAAAATTACGCTTCTTGATCGTCTTTCTTTGGCGCGTAGGGATACTTCGGGGGTTTCTGCATGTGGGAGGTACGATAGGCTTCGAGCTCGTCGTCTGTCAGATTGAAATGCGTCTTGACGGGATGATTTTCCGTCGCGGCGAGTTCCAGGTGTAGGCGGTGGGAGCAGATGTCCGGCGCATCCTGAAAACGGACGCGGCGCGTATTGAACGCTTCGTTCGGAATGGTCAGAGTGAATTCGCGCGGTTCGGTCGCGGTTTCGCGAACGGTGAAAGTATATTCACGACCCTGGGGCTTGGCTTCGAAACCGACGAACTGCACGATGACGTTGTTGTTGTTGCTCATTTTCCGGCGGCCGCTACAGCCACCGCCGCGACTTTCTTCACGCGCTTGGCGCGTTTGCGCTTCGGCGGTGTGCCTTCGGCAATTTCGACCACCATGATGCTGGTGACAAACTTCTTCATGCCGTGCAGGTCGAAATCAATCGAAGTGCGGTCGTTATCGGATTCGGTGATGACGCCCAGACCATATTGGAAGTGCTTGATGTACTGCCCTTCGGGAAGTGCTTTCAACGAGGCTCCTAAGACCGATGCTGCACGTGAGAAAAAAAAGGGCGAACCGGCGGAAGCCGGCTCGCCCCTCTTCGACTAGAGGCTAGTGACGTTCGCTGCCTGCAGACCCTTCGGTCCACGGGTAACTTCGAACTCAACCGCTTGCCCTTCGTTCAGCGACTTATAACCTTCCGCCTGAATGGCCGAAAAGTGGACGAAAACGTCCTCGCCGGACTGGCGCTGGATGAATCCGAAGCCCTTGCTGGCATTGAACCACTTTACTGTTCCTTGTTCTCTCACTGATTTACTTCCTTCTTTTTAAGCTATTTGTTTGCTTCTCGACCGCCTCCAGCCGTAAAGCGAAAGAGGC
>Ga0182024_10008691_pt1 | contig 21281 bp, 16 predicted proteins | sample P32metaG_FD_120480 | JGI IMG/M metagenome (GOLD analysis project Ga0182024, IMG submission 120480) | Permafrost microbial communities from Stordalen Mire, Sweden - P3-2 metaG (Illumina Assembly) | ecosystem: Environmental > Terrestrial > Soil > Wetlands > Permafrost | place: Sweden: Stordalen...
AGATAGGGATTCGCGTCGGCGCCGCCCACGCGATTCTCCACGCGCCGGGCGTCGGGCCCGGACATCGGCACCCGCAAGCCCGCAGTTCGGTTGTCGTAACCCCAATGCACATTGATGGGCGCCGACGAATAGCGGCTGATGCGCCGGTAACTGTTCACGTTGGGACAAAACAGCGACATCGCACCCGGCAAGTATTTCTGCAGGCCGGCGATGTGCCCGAAAAATAGTTCCGAAGGCGAACCATCGGGGAGGCTGAAAATATTCTTGCGGGTCTTCGAGTCGATGATGCTTTGATGCAAGTGCATCGCGCTGCCCGGCTCTTTGGCCATCGGCTTCGCCATGAAGGTGGCGTACATTTTATGGCGCATGGCCGCTTCGCGCGCCGTGCGCTTGAACAAGAAGGCCTGGTCGGCAAGGCCCATGGGATAGCCGTGCAGCAGGTTGATCTCCATTTGCGCCGCACCGGATTCGTGAATCAGCGTGTCGATCTCGATGTCCTGCGCCTCGCAGAACGAGTACATGTCGTCGAACAGCGGGTCGAACTCATTGACCGCGGCGATGCTATAGGCTTGCCGGCCGATCTCCGGACGGCCCGAGCGGCCCACCGGCGGCTTTAAGGGATAGTCGGAATCGATGTTCGGTTCCACCAAGAAAAATTCCAGCTCGGGCGCGACGACCGGCTCCCAGCCTTGCGCCTCGTACAGATCGAGCACCCGCCGCAGCACATAGCGCGGCGCCATGGTGACCGGGCTGCCATCGCCGTAGAAGCAATCGTGGATCACCTGCGCCGTGGGTTCCGCGGCCCAGGGCACGACCCGTACGGTCTTCGGATCCGCCTTCAACACGATGTCGATGTCCGACGGATTCATCGCGCTTTGGTCCTCCGGATAATCCCCGGTGACCGTTTGCAGGAAGATCGCTTCCGGCAGACGCATGCCCTCCTCTTCGGCAAATTTCTCCGCCGGCATCAATTTGCCGCGCGCGACGCCGGCCATGTCCGGAATGATCGCTTCGACTTCGGAAATACCGTGTTCTCTCAAGAATTGTTGAATCGTGCTCGCCATACATCACCTTGAAGCATTCGCGCGACGAAAGCTGGCCTTGCCAAATGCCGTAAACAACGCGCTGGAAAACGGATCCTGAGCAAACTGCCATTCCGGATGCCATTGCAGCGCCAACGCGAAGGTTGGTGAATCCGCAACGCGAAAGGCTTCGATCACCCCATCCGGTGCACGCGCCTCGACCGCCAAATCGCCCCCGAGTTTTTCAACTCCTTGCCAATGCAGCGAATTCACCTTCAAGCGATCCCGGCCTGCGATTTTCTGGAGTTGCCCTCCGGGCTCGAGCAATACCTCGTGGGCCGGAGCGTATTGCACGTCCAGCGGTGAGGATTCATCGTCGCGGTGATCGAGGTTCCCCGGCACCTCGTGCAAGCGGGGGTTCAATGTGCCGCCGTAGGCGACATTCATCTCCTGAAATCCGCGGCAGATCGCCAACACCGGCAAGCCGGCGGCGACAGCCCGCGGAATCAGCGGAAGCGTCGTAGCATCCCGATTTGGGTCATGTAGCGTTCCCGGCTCACTAGCCGGTCCTCCGTAGTGTTGAGGTTCAACATTGGATGGACTGCCCGTGAGCAGCAATCCATCGCAGGCATCCAACAAGGACGGCAAATCAATTTCGGACCCCAGAGCGGGTACGAGCACCGGCACCGCCTTCGCGCCTTGGGCGACAGCTTCGATGTACTTCTCGCCGACCATGTGGAAATAGTGCTTTCCATACAGCCGGCGATCAGCCGGAATTCCAATGAGCGGCAGGCGCGACATGTTTAATATATTAAACGTCCGGATGGACGACTAACCTTTGAGAACGACAGTATTACACCACACCGCCCAGGCCCCGTCTTAGGTACCCGTGCAAAAAGAGCTAAGATTTAGGCATTTCCAACACTTAGACGCGTTTTGTGCGATGCAACAATATTGCATTTTCATGGAAAACCTCTGTAGGCTCACAGGCACCCAATCCTGTCAATAGCCATAAGATTTTAAACACTTTCGTCAAAACCTCGATGCGCCTCTCGTTTCCCCCCGCCCCCTCTTACTACGCCGTTACCGACCCGCAGGCTGTGCGCGATGCCTTGCGCGGCGAGATCAGGGCCGATGTGTGCGTGCTCGGCGGCGGCATCGCCGGATGCTCCGCGGCATTGCATCTGGCCAAGCGGGGCTACAAGGTCGCACTGCTCGAGGCGCGTGTCGTGGGCTATGGGGCCTCGGGCCGCAGCGGCGGCCAAACCATATTTGGGTTGGCCGTGGGTCAACAGAAGCTCATCGCCCAAGTGGGCCGAGATGACGCTCAGCGATTGTTCGCCCTCTCGATCGAAGCGTTGGACCTGACTCAAGCGCTGATACACGACCACGCCATCGATTGCGAATACCACCCCAATCATGTCCATGTCGCCGTGAAGCCGCGCCACGTGCTGGAGCTTGAGCAATGGTGCCGCGAGCTGCGCGAGGAGTACGCCTATGAGTCGGTGCGCATGCTGAGCCGCGACGAGGTTCAGTCCCAGGTGCGAAGCGACCGATATCTTGCCGGACTCATCGACTCACGCAGCGGGCACCTGCACCCCCTCAAGTACACTCATGGCCTGGCCCGCGCCGCGGAAGCAGCCAGTGCCGTGATCTATGAAAATTCCGAGGTGTTGCGCTACGAGGACGGTCCGGAGGTCCGCGTACAGACCGCGCAAGGCGCGATCCGCTGCGCCCATCTCGTGCTATGCGGTAACGCTTATATCGGTGCCGTGGCGCCCGCACTGGCGCGGCGCATTTTGGGCGTGGGCACGTACATCATCGCCACGGAACCGCTCGGCGAAGAACGGGCTCGAAGCCTGCTGCCGGCCAATGCGGCCGTTGCCGACATCAATTGGATTTTGGATTACTTCAGGCGTTCGCAAGACCATCGACTGCTATTCGGCGGGCGAGTCAGCTACAGCTCGGTACAGCCGCCGCGTCTCGCCGAGTCCATCGCCAAGCGGATGCTGCGTGTGTTCCCGGCGCTCGAACAGGTCAAGGTTGACTATGCCTGGGGCGGCTACTTGGACATCACCATGAGCCGCGCGCCGGACTTCGGACGCCTGGCGCGCAACGTATTTTATCTGCAAGGCTTTTCCGGTCATGGAGTCGCGCTGGCCGGGTTGGCCGGCAAATTGACGGCCGAAGCGATCGCGGGCACCGCCGAGCGCTTCGATGTGTTCGGGCGCTTTCCGCATCGCGACTTTCCCGGCGGCCCCTTGTTCCGGCGGCCATCGCTGATGCTGGCGATGCTGTACTACCGGCTGCGGGACGTGCTCTAGTACGACGAATACTCGCACCGATCAACATCACGAAGCCGAAGCTACCGGCGGTCAAACTCACCGTGCCGAGGCACTAGCCGCGCGCGGCGTCGCTCAGCTCGGCTTTTCGGAGGCGGCGAAACTGGCGGATAGTTTCTGACCGGTGTCCAGCAGCGTGACGGAATTCAAGCCCCCGCCATGCGAGCCGTCGCGCAGCGGGCTGAATTCGACGCTGACGCGATCGCCGGGCTTGATCGAATTGCGAGTCCAACCGCCGCGCGTCAAGACCCCCGGGCTGGTGGTTTCGAAGCTCCACTCCTGCGGCTCACCTCCGCCTTCCGGTTGCACCAGCACCCACACGACGCTATGGGGATTGGTCCATTGAAAGCTTTTGACGGTGCCCTTGAGCGTCAGCGTCTTGGTGCGGTCATATACCGCGAAGGAGTGATGTGCAAAGGCCGGCCAGGAAGCGGCAGCCGCGGCGGCCAGGATTATTGCGCCAAGGCTTTGCCTGATTCGCCACCGGCTCACTCTTGTTTGATTCGTTCGTGCCTGATTCATTCTTACCTGCGTCATTTCGAGTCTGAGCCTACGGGAACGCCATTGTGGAATTTGATGGGCGCAAAAATCGCATTGCCGTCTTTATCGACAGCATCGTTATAGCTGCCCTGCTCACAGACTCCCTCGACGATGTCGAATTTCTGCGCCCGCTGCCGAACATATTTGCGGGTCGTCTTCCAGGGTTTGGCCAGCAGCTTGTTCGCGGTGATTTCCAAATCGTCGGCCAGCGTATGATCGTCCAGCAAATGGAATCGCTCGGTGATGTGCATGTCGCCGTTATTCGGCACGCCCACCGCTTCATTGACCGCAAGATAAGCCTGCGGCAGCAAGGCGATGGTATCCACCACCAGCGCTTGTCCCTCCCAGTGTCCTATCGAGTGGCCATGGAAGCTGGGATCGGGATCCGCCGGATGCTGCCGCCCGTCGGTATAGATGCGGCGCATGCGGTTGCCGTCGCCCTCGCCCAATAGAGTTACCCGTCCCGGCGTCAAGAGAATTTCAAAGGCGTTGTGCGTGATGAGCATATAGCTCGGCATACCGGTCGGGAAACAGTGGTCGATGACGGGGAACGGCCGGCCGGCCTTTTCCTCTGCGTACATGTGCGCGACCTGCTTGGCAATCTCGGGCTTCCAGGGCGGCGGATTGGTGCGCTCTTGTGCGACCTGATCGCTGATCAGCGGCGTCCAGACGCCTCCCAAGTCCGGCAGCTTCGCCATCGCTTGCCAATCGTGCAAAGTGGGCGCCGGATTGATCGGCTCTTTCTCATCGGCGGCAAATGCCGCCGATGCCGTCACGCTCAGCAATAGCAGAGCGTAAAAAAAATGGGTCTTCATGCGCTCGAAGATTACCCGAAGCCGGCCTTAAGTGGCCAAATTATTTGCACGGATGACGAAGCAACGGTGGATGCGCGCGTGGCGCTCAAAATCCTTCGGGATGGTCGCGGCGCTGATGTCCTCGATGGCAAGATCCGCGAGCGCTCCTAAGTCCAACTTGAAGCGCGTGTAATTGGTCGAAAACACCAAGCGGCCCGTCGGGCGCAGAAGCTTCAAGGACCTGCGAATCATGCCGACATGGTCGCGCTGCACGTCGAGCACCCCGTCCATGCGTTTGGAATTGGAGAAGGTCGGGGGATCGACGAAGATCAGATCGAATCGCGGCCCGCTCGACTCTTGTTCCTCGAGCCACGCCAGGCAATCGGCGCGATACAGTTCATGATTGTTGCCGCCAAAGCCGTTGAGCAGCAGGTTTTCATGAGCCCAATCAAGATACGTATTCGATAGATCAACCCCCGTGGTGCTGCGCGCGCCACCCGCGGCGGCATATACGCTCGCGCTGCCGGTGTAGCAAAACAAATTCAAGAAATCCGTATCTTTCGCCCAGGAGCGCAGCATGGCGCGCATGATGCGATGGTCGAGAAAAAGCCCGGTGTCCAAATAATCGCGGAAATTCACCCAGAATTTCAGGCCACCCTCGGCAACGGCGTGCCGCTCGGCAACGCTCTCGCGCTTCTCATATTGCTCGGTGCCCTTCTGCGGCTTGCGCACGCGCGAATGCACCTGTGCGATCGGTACGCTTAAGACTTCGGGCAATACCGCCAGCACTTCGCGGCGGCGCTCCCGGGCACTCTCCTGGTTCACGGTTTTTGGCGGAGCATATTCCTGCACATACGCGTGCCGTGCTCCGCGCCCATAAAGATCGATGGCGAAGGCATATTCCGGCATGTCCGCGTCGTACACGCGGAAACAATCGATGTCTTCGCGCTCCGCCCACGGATCCAAGCGCTGCAAGTTCTTGCGCAATCGGTTGGCGAACATTTGCGCACCGGGGCGGCTCGACCAGTCTGCGCGCACCTCCTCGGCCGGACGCTGAGCGCTGGCTTCATTCAGATCGAAGCGCAGCAGCCGGCACTCAATGGTGCCGTTGAACACGCGGTGCGTGCGTTTGGCGTAGACACCTAAATTGCGCGCCAGCGGCGGGTTGCCGGTGAGAATCGCCGCCTGCCAGCCCTGGAAGCGTTCGCGCAGAACGGCGCCGAGTTCGGAGTACAGTGCCGGCAAGCCCGACTCCGCCCCGATCCGCTCGCCGTAGGGCGGATTGGCGACGAGGAGTCCCGTTTCACGCTTCGGACGCGCGACCTCGCTGAGTGAGCGCTTCTCGATATGCAGCCAGTCGGCCACACCGGCGTGGGCGCCGTTGGCGATGGCCATGCGAACGGCTTCGGAATCATTATCCGACCCCAATATGCAGCGCCGCGCCGGGCGTGCCGCCCGACGAGCGCGCGCTTCAGCCCGCAAGCGCTCCCACAGTTCCGCATCGTGACCGCGCCACCCTAGAAATCCAAAGTAATCCCGGTCGATGGCCGGCGCCGCGTCCGCCGCGATCATGGCGCCCTCGGTCAGAAACGTCCCTGAGCCGCACATCGGATCGAGCAGGATGCCGCCCTGCTCCGCAATGTTCGGCCATCCGGCTCGCAGCAGCACCGCGGCCGCCACATTTTCCTTCAAGGGGGCACGTCCTCCTTCGCTGCGGTAACCGCGCCGGTGCAGGCTTTCGCCCGAGAAATCCACGGACACCAAGGCCGTGGGTCCCTCGACATGCAAGTGCAGCAGCACGTCGGGACGCTCCGGTTTGATGTTCGGCCGCTCGCCGGTGGCATCGCGCAGATTGTCGCAAACCGCATCTTTCAGGAGCTGAGAGCCGTAGATCGTGTGCCGGATGGACTCGTTGCCCCCGCTGCAATCGCACGCCAAGGTCGCACCCGGGACCAGATGCTCGCGCCAATCGATCCGTTTCGCCGCCTCGTATACAGCCTTCGAGCTGCTCGCGTCGATGGATCCTAAGCTCAAGAGCACGCGTGTGGCGGTGCGCGACCACAGGCAGGTCCGGTATCCGACCTCGAGCGTGCCTTGAAATTTCACATCATGGCTGCGCTCGCGAATATCCTCGGCGCCGAACTGCTTAAGCTCTTCAGCCAACACTGAGGCAGCGCCCACCGGCGCCGTGGCAATCCAGTAGCGGACGTTGTCGTTTACGCTCAAGACACGTCGGCTATTTTTACGTCGCGCAGATCATGCCAATCGAGGTTTGGGTGATTCGAGAAATAGCGCAGCAATATCTTGTAGACATCGACATCGAACACGGCGTAGGCGTGGCGCGTGCGAAAAGTAGCGAGTTCGTCTTCGGATCGGGCGGAGCCCAAGTACATCCAATGATCGAGAACGTGAAACTCACCGCCACGGGTGCCGTCGGACGCGAAACCGCCGACTGCCCGTTCGCGCAGCGCGATGCGGCCGGGAAAGGGCCAGCTCTTGATCTTCAATGCGGACAAGGCCAGTTGAACCCGCATGTTGTGAAGAATGAGCGGTTCCTTGCCCGTGCAAGCGCCCCGGCACTTTCCGACCTGCAGGGCGAAGCAGGATCCCGCACTCTCCTCCAGCCCCAGCACCTTGAGACAGAGTTGCTGCGCACGGGCGATGTCGGTCAGCGCCTTGCGCGCATCCTTTTCGGAATGAAATACGCCGAAACTCTGCGCGAGATCTTCGGGTTCCAACGTGTCGATGCGCTGGACGTGCACGCGGCCTAAAGAGTCGGCCGCCGGTCGCAAGGTCACCGCGTCCGCGTGGCTCTTCAGGCGCCGGTTGTGCAGCGGCTTTTGCGACCGGATCCAATCGGACTCGAGCAGCATGGCACCGAGTTCCCCGGCGGTCTGGCGCCAATCGACGCGTTTCACCTGAGCGGCCAATAGCTGTTCCCGCGAGCCCACACGCTCGTCGGCGAGCTGAGTCAAAATCCTGCTGCGCAGCGAGTTGCTCTTGCCGATATACAACAGCGCACCGTCATCGCCGAAGAAGCGATACGCTCCGGGCGCTTCCGGTAATTCATCGGCCAGTCCCGGCGGCAGGTGCGCCGGCAGCTTCGGTACCGACAACGCGGCATGGGCGGCAGCGGCCGCGAGCACATCCGCCGGTACTTCTCTTTTAAGCTTCAGCCACAAGTCCTTAAGCACCTGTGCATCGCCCAGCGCGCGGTGCCTGGCGCTGCAGGCCAGACCATGGCGCTCGATGACGGCGTCTAAATTGTGCCGCACATGTTCAGGAAAGAGGCGCCGCGACAATTTGACCGTGCACAGAACCTCGGACGAGAAGTCCACGCCCACTTTGCGAAACTCGCTGCGCAGGAAGGAATAGTCGAAGCGGGCGTTGTGAGCGATGAACACCGCGCCGCGCAGCTTCTCGAGCACTGTCGCGGCAATATCCGCGAACAGCGGCGCATCGGCGACCATCTCGCTGCTGATCCCGGTGAAGGCCTCGATGTACGGGGAAATGGGGCATTCGGGATTGACCAGCGAACTCCACTCCTCGAGCAGTACGCCGTTTTGCACACGGACAATGCCAACTTCGGTGATTCGATGGTAGGCGGGGTTGCCGCCCGTCGTTTCCAAATCAACGAATACGAGGTTGTCAGCCGCGTCCATCGAGCGAGAGCAAGGGGTAGTAAAGATCTGGCCGCCGATCGCGGAAGACACCCCAGGCCTGCCGGTAGCGACGCACCTCATTCAGATCGAAGCTGGCGGTGATAACGGATTCGCTTTCGCGATCGGCCTCGGCGAGCTTTTCACCTGTCGGTGACGCGATGAACGATGAACCGTAAAACGTCATGGTGTACTTCTCGCCCTTCTCCGTGCCGATGCGGTTCGAAGCGACCACCGGCATGACATTGGCGGCGGCGTGGCCCTGCATGGTGCGTTGCCAATGGCCGCTGGAATCGATGCTGGCATCCTGGGGTTCAGAACCGATCGCCGTGGGGTAGAGCAGAATCTCGGCACCCATCAATGCCATGGACCGCGCCGCCTCCGGGAACCACTGATCCCAGCAAATGGCGACTCCCAACCTCGCGTAAGTTGTGTCGAATACTCGGAAACCGGTGTCGCCCGGCGAGAAATAGTACTTCTCGTGATACCCCGGACCTTCCGGTATGTGCGACTTGCGATAGCTGCCGACCACCGACCCGTCCGCGTCGACGATGACCACGGAGTTATAAAATGCATTGTTGGCGCGTTCGAACACGCTGATGGGCAGCACGACCTTGAGTTCTCGCGCAACTGCGCGGAAATGCTCGACCGCCGGATGCCCGTCGAGCGGCAGCGCGAGCTGCAAATGCTTAGGGATGTGGTCCTTGCAGAAGTACGGCGTCTCGAACAGTTCTTGCAGCAGAATCACTTGAGCGCCGCTCTTCGCCGCCTCGCGAATGAGTTTCTCGGCCCGCGCGATATTGGCGTCCCGATCCCAACTGCAGGCCATTTGGGTGGCCGCTACCGTTACCGTGCTCATAGAGCTGTATATGCTACCTCATCTCTGAATTTCCATACCGGACGGCGTCGCTTCGACGCCGTAGATCCGGCACGCGAGTGCCTAGAAACTAGGCGGTGTAGTCGCGCTGACGATCTCGCATTCTTCCCGGCCGACGTTGCGAAAGCGATGCGGCATGGAACTTTTGAAGTAATAGGCATCGCCCGCACCTAGGACGCGCGATTCGCCGCCGACGGTGAGTTCTATTTTTCCCTTGACGATCACGCCGCCCTGCTCGCCGGCATGCGTCAGCATTTCCTCGCCGGTGTCTGCATTCGGCGCGTAACGCTCGTGCAGGATCGACATGCCGCGTTTCACCAAGCGGCCTCCGACGAGGCGCAGCTCGACGTTGGCGGTGCCCATGTTCGCCATCTCTTCGCGCGGAAAAAATACCTGCGGCTTGCCGCCTAGGTCCAGCGTGAAAAAATCAGCGAGCGCCATCGGGATGCCGTCCAGCACTTTCTTGAGCGAGCTGACCGACGGGCTGACCCGATTCTGCTCAATGAGGGAAATTAAACCGTTAGTGACGCCGGCGCGCTTTGCCAGCTCCCGCTGCGACAGGCCGTACATCTGCCTCACGGCCTTTAAATGGGCACCCACGTCCAAGCTCATGCTGTCTATTATAATAGACAGCTGGGGCTGATAGGCAGCAAAAATTGAGCTAACGGTCGATTTTCCTTATCATCGGCTGTTCCACGCCTTCGATCGCAAGGACTTAAAAGCCATGAATGCCCAACTCACCCCCGCCACGATAAACCCCGAACTCGACGCATTTTGGATGCCGTTTACGGCGAATCGCCAATTCAAAGCCAATCCGCGCCTGCTGGCGCGAGCGCAGGGGATGTACTACTCGACCCAAGACGGACGCGAAATCCTCGATGGCGTCGCGGGCCTGTGGTGCGTGAACGCCGGCCACGGCCGCCGCGAGATCACCGAGGCGGTTACCAAGCAGCTTACGACCATGGAATTTGCTCCGACCTTCCAAATGGGTCACCCGCTCGCGTTTGAACTCGCGAATCGCTTGGCCAAGGTTGCGCCTCCCGGACTCGATCGAATCTTTTTTACCAATTCCGGTTCAGAGTCCGTCGATACGGCGTTGAAGATCGCGATCGCCTACCACCGGGCGCGTGGCGCCGGTCAGCGCACCCGTTTGATCGGACGCGAGAAGGGTTATCACGGTGTGGGATTCGGCGGCATGTCCGTCGGCGGCATGGTGAACAATCGCAAGTTTTTCGGCTCATCCATGCTCCCCGGCGTGGACCATCTGCCGCACACGCTGGATATCGAACACAACGCGTTCTCGCGCGGTCTGCCGCAGTGGGGCTCGCATCTTGCCAACGAATTGGAACGCCTGATCGCATTGCATGATGCCTCGACGATCGCTGCGGTCATCGTTGAACCCATTTCAGGCTCCGCCGGAGTGGTATTGCCGCCCGCCGGCTACTTGAAGCGGCTGCGCGAAATCTGCGACAAGCACGACATCCTGTTGATATTCGACGAGGTGATCACGGGCTTCGGCAGAGTTGGAAAACCGTTTGCCGCGCAAGCATTCGACGTGACGCCCGACTTGATGACCACGGCCAAGGGTTTGACGAACGGCGCCATACCCATGGGTGCCGTGTTTTCACAGCGCAAGATCTACGACGCGTTCATGCAGGGCCCGGACAATGCGATCGAGCTGTTTCACGGCTACACCTACTCCGCGCACCCGGTCGCCTGCGCGGCCGCCTTGGCGACGCTGGATATCTACGTTAAGGAAGGCCTGCTCACAAGGGCGGCGTCTTTGAGCGCGCAATGGGAAAATGCAGTTCATTCTTTGCGGGGGCTGCCGCATGTCATTGACGTGCGAAACTACGGCTTGATCGGCGGCGTGGAGATGGAGCCGCGGCAGGGCAAACCCGGCGCGCGCGGCTTCGAGGTGTTCTTGAAGTGCTTCGAGCGAGGCGTCATGGTGCGCCAGACCGGCGATACGATCGCGATGGCGCCGCCGCTGGTCATCGAACTTAAGCAAATCGAACGCATCGTGGAGACATTGGGCGCCGTCATTCGCGAGACGGCTTGAGGCCGTGGGCGTGGAGCCCTAGGTTTTCGGTTCGAAGATCGAATACCATTTTTTGCAGGGCTCGCCGACCTCCCAGACGCCCTCAAAGCCTGCGGGCACGACGAAGGCATCCCCTGCCTTGAATTCGTGCTTCTCTCCCGTGACCGATTCGATACGCACGCGGCCTTCGATGATCACGCAGAATTCATACTCCGTGTAGCGAACGCGCCATTTGCCGGCCGTGCTGGTCCAAATGCCGCAGAAAAATTCCCCTCTCTCATCCGTGTACTGATTCGATACGCGCGTGCGCGGAATTCCCGCGAGAATATTTTCATGAGAAGGATTCGCAGACTCTCCGGTCTGATATCGATCCAAGACCACAATCTTTGGAGGCGCGCTCATGCTCTATCGTAGGCTGAGGGCGCGCGCGGAAACAAGTGCGGCCCGGAGCTTTTGGCGAGCTCCGGGCCGCTTCGGCCTCAATTTAGTTTTCGCCCACATCACTCATTCTTGCCCACCTGGGCGACGGCTGCGCCGGATTCCATCTTCAGCGTCAAGCGGACGCGACGCTCCAGCGCGTACCCGTCGCTGTCCTCGGCAGTGCTCTGGCTTTTTCCGTAAGCATTGACTTCGAGCGTTTCTTCGCCGACTCCGGAGGCAAGCAGCAGATCGCGCACCGCATTGGCCCTGTCCTGGGAGAGCTTCAGATTGGTATCGATGGTACCGCGCGGATCTGCGTAGCCATCGACTCGAATTTTCAGCTCCGGGGATTTGGTCACCGCCTGCGCCAGCACCTGAATCTGATGCGCAATGTCGGGCGTGATTTCCGCACTGCCGGTACGGAACAGCACATCGCCCTGCAACCCATCGAGAACCTCAGAAGCATCGTCTTTGGCGCTCTGGGCGGTCTTGATCTTCTGCGACATATCATCGAGCTTGGCACTCAAGGATTGATTGGTCTCGGCCAGCTGCGTCTTTTCCGTCAGGAGCGCCGACTTTTCCGTCTGCAATGCGGATTTGTCGCTTTCCAGCACGGCAACCTGTGCTTCGGCCTTCTTGGCCTCGCTCGCGCGGTGGACTCGATTGCCCAGCCACGTGCCGAGCCCGGCGCCCACTACGGCGCCGATCGGGCCTGCCGCAAACGCCCCGATCACCGCGCCCGATACGAATCCGAGCGGCTCCTGCGGCGGCCGAGGCTTGGGTTCGCCGGCCAAGGCCGCGGCGCTGACGCCCATCAAGCCAATCGTCCAAACCAACTTCGAATATCTAGTGCTCATGACAAACTCCTCGCTCCTCGCCATTCGAGGCGACGACCGTCGCCCCATGGGAGCCATTACGGCCCCCGATTCGGGCGGGCTGCGGGTGCAGTCGTGGCAAATCATGGCGAAGCCGCGACCAATTGCCGGGGCGATCAACCGCAGGTGGGGCGTCAAGCGGCTTCAGGCCTTGAGGGAGAAAGGAGTGAAATTGGTGTTGATGTCGTAGTAATCCTCGTTTTCAGCTTTCTTGAGGAATGCGACCACGCGATACGTCACGGGCGTGGCAATAATTTCCCAGCCGCTTTTTAGCGCGTATTGCGTGAACATGATCGCGACCAGATGGCTCGCCGGCATGCGCCCGTAGAAGGCGACAAAATAAAAGATAATTGAATCAACCAGCTCGCCGCACAATGTCGAACCGACGATGCGCGTCCATAGCCAACGGCCCTGGGTCCAGATCTTCATCTTTGCCAACACGTAGCTGTTGATGAACGTGCCGCAAAGAAACGCTGTGATCGAGGCAACCACGATGCGTGGCGTGTTGCCGAATATCGATTCCACCGCCGCTTGGTTGGCGCGCGATGCGTCCGAGGGCGGCAAATGCACCACCACGGCGGCCATGATGGATGCAAAAGCCAGAGCTGCGAATCCCGCCCAAACGACGCGCCGATCGCGGCCGTAGCCATACACTTCGGTCAAAATATCGCCGAAAATGTAGGAAATCGGAAAGAACAGAACACCGGCGAGAAAGGTCACGCTCCCGCCGAAAGGCAGCAAAATGGTGGTCTCTTTTGCCGGCCCGATCAAATTGGAGCACAGCAAAACGCACACATAGGCCGCCATCACGAAATCGTAGTATTTGAATTGACGGTTGTGCGACGGAGTGGTCATAGCTTGAGTGTAGCCCGCAGGCGCGCAAATTTACCGACGATATGTAATACCGGTTTCACTGCGAGCCCCCACTGTCGCGTTTTGGCGAAGACATCACATCAGGGAGGCCGCCGGTACGGTAGATATACAGGCATACACTTCGAGCAGCGGATTTATGGAGCAGGGCAAACCCTTGATGCAATCGGATAGTCCGCTTGTCGATTTTGATGCTGTCTGTCAGAAAGTGCGCGCAGCAATCGAACCCAATCGTACCCACGCCGTATCCTTGCATGACGAGGCCGGCGATATGCTATGGCTAAGCGAAAGCTCCATGGGACCCGATGAGCACAATGCGGTCATCGAGGCCGCCGAAGCCTTTACCAATCCGACCGCCGCCCCGATATTGACATTTGATTTGGGCGATTCGCGCTCGGCCGTGATGGTTCGAGCCGTGAATGCCCGGCGAGCGGTCGTCGGGTTGGTCATGATCATCATGGACACGCGAATCATTGCGCAAGGCACGCCGAAGCTGATGACACCGAAGTTGCAGCAGGCGGTGGTCCAATTTGCAACGATGCGTCCGGATCGCGGCGCCGCGCCCGCGAGCCCGGCGTCCGGACCGCGCCCATGGCCGAGCGCTGCTGCCGCCCATCGACCCGCTCCGCCCCCGCCAGCCGCGCCGCGGGCCGCCGCAGCACCTGAAGCGGCTGCGCCGCTCTCCGTGGGGCCCAGAACCATCGCCGCTCAGCTCGAACAGATCGTCTCGCGCGGGCCGGTGCGGCCCACGGGCCTCTCGCATCCTACGATCTCCTCGCGCCCTGCAAGCTATGTCAGCCACGTCGGCGCGGCGCGATCTACAGCAGCTGCCCGGCCCGCGGCGCCCGCTGTGGCGCCCGCTGTGGCGCCAACCCCTGAATTCGCGGAAAAGCCGCAGCCGCAAAAGGGCATTTCGCCCGAGATCGATCGGCTGAACGACGCAATGCGCAAGAGTCCCATTGCGCTGCATGTGCAGCGCCTGGTTCCCTTGAGCAAGGGCAGCGAAATGAAGCGCTACGAAGTATTGCTGCGCGCCGGATCCGAAGACTCACCGCATACCGCACCGCATGCGATGTTGAAGGCGGCCGTCGAGAACGGCTTGGGTTCCATGATTGATCGGCGCGTCATCACGGAACTCGTCAGCTGGCTGGTTCGTCACCCCAGCACGTGGCAGACCAACGAAGTCATGTTCTCCGTGAATCTCACCAGCACCGCACTGCACGACGAGCATTTCATCAAGTTCATCGAACTGTGCCTGGTCAAGTCCTCCTTGCCCAAGGGGACGATCGCATTCGAAGTCGATTCGCCGACGGCACTCAAGCTTGCCGATAAAATCGGTGGTGTCGCCGCCGCGCTGCATCACCTCGGCTGCCCGCTGGTGCTCGATGACTTTGCACTGCGTACTGAATGCTTCGAGCTGCTGCGCTTGCCCGGCGTCCGCTATGTGAAGCTGGCACCCGAGATCACGGCAAAAATGCGCACTGACAAGATATCGCAGGCGTCCATCACCGGCGTGGTACAGATGGCGCGCGTCCTCGGCATGCACACGGTGGCCAAACACACCGACACGGCAGCCGAGCAGGAATGGTTGACTGCGCTCGGCGTGGACTTCGTGCAGTCGAATGCCCTATCGCCTCCTGCCGCCATCGACACCTTGCACAAGGCGCCCGGCGTCAAAGGCTAGGAGCCTGCAGACAGGCTCCTAATTGCTGGAAACCGGCCGCGCAGGCTGGCTCCATCCTCCGCCCAGCGCCTTGACCAAAAACACCGCGTTGGCGAATTGCTGCCCCTGGATCTGCACCGCCTGGCGCTGATTCGTGAGAAGCGTTTGCTGGGCCGTGATGACATCGAGATACGTGTCGACGCCACCTTTGTAGCGTTCGCTGGCAATATCAAAGGCCCGCTGGGCACTGCGCACGCTTAAGTTCGCCTGAATTTCCGCGCGCTCGAGCGTACTTAGGCCGGTGATGCCGTTTTCGACTTCTTCCATCGCGTTAAGCACGGTTTGCCGGTACGCAGCCACAGCTGCCGTATAGTCCGCATCGGCGAACCGCACATTGGCCCGCGTCATTCCTGCGTCAAACAGCGTCTGCGAGGCGGAAAGACCGATCGACCAGAGCCGGGCGGGCGCTGTGAACAAGCTCGCCAGCGCGCTGCTCTCCCAGCCCGCGCTCGGCACGCCCAAACCCGGCGCAAGGTCGATGCTGGGAAAGTACGCGGCGCGCGCCACGCCGATGCGGGCGTTCGCCGCCGCCATGGCACGCTCGGCCGAAGCCACATCAGGGCGGCGCTGCAACAAATCAGAGGGCAGTCCCACCGGCAACACCGGCAAGGGCGGCGCAGCTGCGGAAGGTGCAAGAGTAAAGCTCGGCGCAGGCGTGCCTACCAGCGTCGCGATCGCGTGCTCGAACTGCGCGCGCTGATTTTGCAGAAGCTCCAGCTGGGTCCCACTGGCATCGAGAAGTGCCTGCTGCTGCGCGAGGTCCAATCCCGTCGCGAATCCCAAATCATGCCTCGATGAAACAAAGTTAAGCGCGTCGCGCTGCAGATCCAAACTGCGGCGCACGACATCGATCTCGGCATCGATCTCTCGAAGAGAAAAATAATCCGTCACCAAGGCGGCCATCAGCATCAGCCGCGTGTTTTCGAAATCCGCCTCGGCCTGCTCCGCGGTGGCCCTTGCGCCCTCCACCTCCCGCCGCACTCGCCCAAACAGGTCGAGTTCATAGTTCACCGAGGGTCCGATACGAAAATCGTTCTGCACGGTAGACTGGTTCGGGACTGAATAAGCCGACAGCGGACGGTCCGCGGAGACCTTGCTGCGCAATGCCGAAGAAGAGAGATCGACGGAAGGGAACAAGGCCGATCGGGCAACGTCAAGCTGATCGTGTGCCTGCTGCAGGCGCGCGGCCGCCACGCGCAGGCTTTGATTGCTGCTGAGGGCCTGCTCCACCAGCGGGTTCAAATCCGGATCCAGAAACAATTCCCACCAATTGCCTTTGAGCGCCGTGTCGCTCGGCATGGCTTCATGCCAAGGCGCCGTCGCCTGCCATGCCGGCGGTATATCGGCGGCAGGCCGGTGGTAATCGGGTCCCACGGCACAGCCGTTGAGCAGGGCCGTCATGCCGATTACCCGCGCCGTATATGCAAGGCCGCTGCGCATCGCTATCGCAAGGTCACGACGTCGCCGTCCGCAAGCGAGTCGGCAGGATTCAGAATGACGCGGTCTTCGGCCTGAAGGCCGCTCATGACGGCCACGGTGCTGCCAAAATCAGTGCCGAGCTTGACGGGACTCAACCGCACCCGCCCTTGAGCATCGACCGTCGCGACTCGCGGACCGTCGGGCCGAAACAACAGCACGTTGGTGGGAACGAGCAGTGCCGTCCCGTCTTGCTTGATCGGCAAATTCACCTGCACGTAGGCGCCCGCGATAAGCGCCTCCTTCGGGTTCGGCACCCTGATCTCGACTTGCATGGTGCGCGTGCCGGTGTCGATTGCCCGCGCGGTGCGGGCAATCGTGCCTTGATATTCTTCGCCTTGATGCTCCGCCAAGTTCACCGTTACGACATCGCCAACCTTGACTTGCCCGGCGTACACCTGCGGCACAAACACATAGAGACGCAGTGGATCAAGCTGTGCGATCGTAAACAGGGCCTTGCCCACACCGCCATTTCCGGCATCAACCAGGTCGCCCACGTCGATATTGCGGCTGGTCACGACGCCATCGAATGGCGCAACCACTTTATTGAAGCCCTGCAAATTGCGCAGCCGCGCGCTGTTCGCCTGCGCCGAGGCGAGATTGGCCTGCGCCTGAAGGTAGGCGCTCTGCCGTTCATCCAAGTCTTGCTGCGTGACCGCGTCCTTTTCGCGCAGGTTCTTCCACCGCTCCGCCGTGCTTTTTGCGAGGGCTTCGCTCGAGGCAGACTGCCGCTGTGCGGCCACTGCCTGCGACAATTCCTGATCGATTTCCGGCGCGGTGATTTCCGCCAACAGTTCGCCCTTCTTCACCGAACTGCCGATGTCCTTGGTCCAGCGCAGGATGTATCCGTTACTGCGCGCATACACCGTGGCTTCGTTGATGCCCTGCAGCGTGCCGGGCAGGGTCAATGGCAGTCCTTCACCGCCCGGCTTGGGGTTGATGGTGTTGACGTACTGCTCGGCGTGAAGTTCCGTGGATGCCGCGAGCGCGGATGCCTGGAAGCTTCGCACCACAAAAATGATGGCGCCTCCCACCAGCATGGCGCCCACAACCGCGCCGACGATGAACTTCGCTCGCCTCACCGCCGGCACCGGCTGTGGCATTGACATACTAAATTATCCCATGCGCGTGTTTGCGCTGTTCGAGACGCCGATGCAGACCGGCGAAAATAACCGGCACGAAAAATAATGTGGAGACCGTGGCAAACAGCAGGCCCCCGATGACCGCGCGGCCCAAGGGGGCATTTTGCTCTGCGCCTTCGCCCCAGCCTAGAGCCATCGGGATCATGCCGATGATCATGGCCAAGGCCGTCATCAACACCGGCCTGATGCGGGTCGCGCCCGCATCGCGTGCAGCGCTGACGGGATCCAAGCCTTCATTCATGCGTTTGCGGGCAAACGAGATGATCAGAATGCTGTTCGCCGTGGCGACGCCCATGGTCATGATGGCACCGGTGAACGCCGGCACACTCAATGTAGTCGCAGTCAGGAACAGCATCCAACAAATTCCCGCCAGCGCCGCCGGCAAGGCCGTGATAATGATGAATGCATCGATCCAGGACTGAAAGTTCACCACGATCAATAAATACACCATGACGATCGCCATCACGAGACCCACGCCCAGCTCAACAAAGGAGGAGCGCATGGTCCGCGCCTGTCCTCTCACCGCTACCGCCGACCCTCGCGGCAATTGCGGTCGCATGTCATCGACCAGCGCGTTGATCTTGACGGCGACGCTGCCCAGATCTTTTCCCTGCACGCTCACGAAGACATCGACGGCAGGAGTGAGGTTATATCTCGATACCACGGCGAGCTGGGCGGCGGGCGCGACGCTGACCAAATTACTCAGCAATTGCGGGGAACTACCTGACGCCGTCCGCACCGGGGTACGCAGCAGCGCATCCACACTGTCGATTTGATACTGCGGCGACTGCGCCGCCAAATTGTAAACCACCCCATTCGCGGGATCCAACCAGAAGCCGGGCGATGTCTGAGTCGTACCGGCGGTTGTCGCGAGCAGATTCTGCGCCACATCGTTGGCGGTCAATCCCAATGTTTGCAGCTGTGTACGGTCCATTTTCAACGCCAAGGTCGGTAAATCCAGTCTTTGGTGGATGTGGGTGTCCACGGCGCCCGGGATTTGCTTGATCTGTTTCACGATTTTCGCGGCGAACCCGTAGTTGGTCCGCACATCAGCGCCTGTAAACATCACGTCGATGGCAGCGGGGAGCCCGAAATTCAAAATCTGCGTAACCATATCGGCAGGCTGGAAAAAGAATTCCACGCCCGGGAAGCGGGCGGGCAGCTGGCGCCGCATTTCTTCGATATAACGCTGGCTCGGCGCATGGCCTTCATTCAGCGATATCTGAATCTCGCCATCCAAGGTGCCGAAGGCGCCCGCGTTGCTGTACGTATTGTTGATGCTGCTAACGGGGACACCGAGATTGTCGAGCACCGTTCCGAGTTGGCTCGCCGGTATCACGGTGCGGATGACGGCTTCGATCTGGTCCGCCGCCCGTGCAGTCTCCTCGATACGCGTGCCGGAGGGCATGCGCATGTGAAGTCGAATTTGACCGGCGTCCACACTAGGAAAGAAATCCCGCCCCAATAAAAACACCAACCCGCAGGAGAGCACGCAGAACGCCAGGAAGCCGCCGGCAAAGGCGCGCCGCCGCTCCAGCACCGCCGCGAGGATGCTGCTGTATCCGGCGCGAAGCCTTTCGAAGCGCGAGTCAAACGCCCGGTAAACCCGCTGCAGCAAGCTGACAGGTGCATCGGCGTGCGGCGGAGTGTGATCCATCAACAGCATGACCAAGGTCGGCACCAGCGTGCGCGACAGCACATAAGAGGCCAGCATCGCGAACACCACCGCCTCCGCCAGCGGCGCGAACAAATACCGTGCAACGCCCGTCAAGAAAAACATCGGCACGAACACGATACAAATGCACAGCGTGGATACCAGCGCCGGGACAGCGATTTCACCGGCACCATCCAAAATGGCCTTGTGCAAATCCGAACCCAAGTGAATATGGCGCTCGATGTTCTCGATGGTCACGGTCGCATCGTCGACCAGAATTCCGACAGCCAACGCGAGGCCGCCCAACGTCATGATGTTTAACGTCTCTCCGACGATGTTCAGAGCGATGATGGAGCACAAAATCGACAGCGGAATGGACACCGCAATGATGCAGGTGCTGCGCCAGTTGCCGAGGAACACCAGAATCAGCATGGCGGTCAGGAAGGCGGCGATCGCTGCCTCGCGCACTACGCCGCTGATGGCCGCTTTCACGAATCCGGATTGATCGAAAAGAGGCGTGATGACAATGTCCTTCGGCAGTATCTGAGCGGCAACCGGCAAGACTGCCCGCAAGTTACTGATGATGTCCAGGGTCGAGGAACCGCCATTCTTGATAACGGGCATCAGCACTCCCCGCTCCCCGTTCTGGCGCACGATATTCGTCTGTGGCGAGAATCCGTCCCTGACGTGCGCGACCTCCGACAAGTAAGTGGTGGCGCCGTTCTTGGTCACGACCGGGATGTGGTTGAGTCCCGCGATCGTATCGGGCGATCCGTTCAATGCGATGGCAAATTCGGTCGACCCGATTTTGGCGGTACCCGAGGGCAGGATGAGATTTTGCGCGTTGACCGCGTTCACGATGTCATTCGGCGTCAGGCCTTTGGCGAGCAGCGCTGAGGTATCGAGATCCACCGAGATCAGCCGCGATTTGCCGCCGTAGGGGTAAGGCACGGCAACGCCGGGAATGGTCACCAGTCGCGGGCGCAGGAAATTGAATGCGGCGTCGAAAAGCGCCGGTTCAGTCATCGTCGGACTGGAGATTCCTAGTTGAATGACCGGAATGGCGGAGGCGGAGTATTTAATGATCAGCGGCGGCAAGGCTCCAGGCGGAAGCTGCTTCAGTTGCTGCTGCTCCGTGGCCACGATTTGGGCCATGGCCGTCGGGATATTCGCGTTGGGCTGAAAGAAGACCTTGGTGACCGACAAACCGTAAAAAGATTGGGATTCGACGTGTTCGATATCCGTGACGGTCGTGGTGAGCGTGCGCTCGGTCACTGCCGTGATGCGCTGACCCATTTCCTGTGCCGATAGCCCGGAATAAGTCCATACGATGCTGACGACGGGGATGTCTATTTCCGGGAAGATGTCGGTCGACATCCTGAGAAGCACGAGCGGCGTTGCGAGAAGAATCAGCAGCGCCATCACCAAGAATGTGTATGGGCGCCGCAGCGCAACTTGAACGATCCACATTAACTGAATGACCCCTTTTCTGCATACTTGCCGATACCGATCTCGAAATCAATACACAAGTTGGTGCGTGTAGGACCGGCACCACTTGCAAATCATTGGAAACAAAGCAAACTACACCCGTCTGCAACGAGACACCGGGACCGGGCTAAGTGTTTGTTAGTCCCATGAGGTTCGGTTCCGGATCCCGTTAGGATCCATCGCCATGACATTCACCGCACTAATCGTTGTCTGCGGGCTCCTCGGTCTGCTGTTTTTCATCGCCGCGATCCGCCGCTTGCGGCGGCGGCGAGTCATGGGCGGCATGGCGCATGGGGCGGCTGCGCTCATCTTCTTCCTGGCTGCCGCCTGCGCGGTGCTCATCGGCAGCAATCTGCGC
>Ga0182024_10008692_pt1 | contig 21281 bp, 16 predicted proteins | sample P32metaG_FD_120480 | JGI IMG/M metagenome (GOLD analysis project Ga0182024, IMG submission 120480) | Permafrost microbial communities from Stordalen Mire, Sweden - P3-2 metaG (Illumina Assembly) | ecosystem: Environmental > Terrestrial > Soil > Wetlands > Permafrost | place: Sweden: Stordalen...
CGTTCATTCCTGGCCTGGAGATCGCCGGCGAGGTCGAGGCTCTGGGCGAGGATGCGCGGGGTTGGACGATCGGCGACCCCGTGGTCGGGGGCGCGCGGCGCGGCGGGTTTTCGCAGTTCGCCATCGCCGCCGCCGACAGCCTCGAGCCGAAGCCGGCGCGGCTCTCCTTCGCACAGGCGTCGGCCTGCGGCGCCGTCTATCTGACCGCCTGGGTGTCCCTGGTCCGTCGCGCCCAGGTGAAGGCCGGCGAATGGGTGTTGGTCCACGGGGCGGCCGGTGGCGTCGGCCTGGCGTGCGTCGATCTCGCCATGGTCCTGGGCTGCCGGGTCATCGCCGCCTCGGCGTCCGATGAGAAGCTGGCGCTGGTCGAGGCTGAGTATGCGCCCCACGCTCTCGTCAACGTCACCGGTGGCTTTCGCGAGACCGTCAAGGCGATCACCGGCGGTCGCGGCGCCGACGTGATCTGCGATCCGGTGGGCGGCGATGTGTTCGACGAGAGCGTGCGCTGCGTCGCCTTCAACGGCCGGCTTTTGGTGATCGGCTTCACCTCCGGCCGCATTCCATCGCTGGCTGTCAACATGCCCCTGATCAAGGGCTTTTCGGTGATGGGCGTGCGGGCCGGCGAATACGGCCGCCAGTTTCCCAAACACGGCCGTGAGAACGTCGAGGCGGTCTGGGGCTTGGCCAGCAAAGGCAAGATCCGCCCGCGCGTCCACGCCGAGTTCCCGTTGAGCGGGTGGCGCGACGCCTTCGACCTGCTGGCGAGGCGCGCCGTGGTCGGCAAGGTGGTTATTCGGCCAGACGTGTGAAGTTTCGCGGCGCCTGGCGTGATTGACACCAAAGGCCCGGCGCCCTATCCCCGCGCGCTCATTCGTCCCCGCCCCGAGCCGGGCGCCCGAGCCTCTTTACTCTTTTGGAGCCCGTCGTGAAGCGGACCTTTCAACCGTCCCGTCTGGTGCGCAAGCGCCGCCACGGCTTTCGCTCGCGCATGGCCACCAAGAACGGCCAGAAGATCGTCGCCCGCCGTCGCTCCCGCGGCCGCAAGCGCCTGACGGCGTAGATCGTCGCCCAGGACGGCGACGGGGGCTCCCTTAAAGATCCACGCCATCGCGCCCATCGAACGCCTGCGAACGCGGCCCGATTTCCTGGCGGCCGCCAAGGCTCTCAACTGCGCGCGCGGCGCGGTGGCGGCGCAGGGGCGCAACCGGGCGGATGGGGCGCCGACGGTGCGGATCGGCTTCACGGCCACGCGGAAGATCGGCGGGGCGGTGGTTCGTAACCGCGTCAAGCGGCGCCTGCGCGAGGCGGCGCGGATCCTCGCCCCCCTTCATGCCAAGCCCGGCTGCGACTATGTGTTCATCGCCCGCGGCGGAACCGCGACGCGGCCGTGGGCGCGTCTGCTTGACGATATGAAAACCGCGCTGATAAGGCTCGCCGCCGATCTCTAGCGCCAGCCTGGGCGAGCCCCCGCCTCAACGCCTCTCACCCGGCCAGACCCTTACCCAATGCCCGACGACAACAAGAACCTGATCACCTTCGTCGTCATGGCGCTGCTGTTGCTCGTGACCTTCGAGACCTACACCTACTTCGTGGTCGATCCCGCCGCCCGGCGGGAGGCCGCCCACGCCAAGGCCGCGGCGGCAGTCGCCGGCCCGGCCGCGCCGGCGCCCGCCACGCCGCGCCTCTCGCGCGTGGCGGCTCTAGCGCAAAGCCCGCGGGTGATCATCGACACCCCCGCGCTCAGCGGGTCTCTCGCGCTCAAGGGCGCGCGGGTCGACGACCTGTTCCTGAAAAACTATCACGTGGATGTGGCGAAGACCTCGCCGCTCGTCGAACTGCTGCGTCCCGAGGGCATGGCCGACGCCTATTTCGCCGAACTCGGCTGGGTGGGGGCGAATCTTCCCGGATTGCCCAACGGCCAGACCCTGTGGACTCTCGCCTCGGGAAGCGAGCTCACGCCAGGGCGCCCTGTCGTCCTGACCTACGCCGCGCCAAACGGCCTCACCTTCACCCGCACGATCGCCGTCGACGCGCGCTCGATGTTCACGATCAACGACACGGTGGCCAACCAGGGATCGGCGCCGGTCACCCTTGCCCCCTACGCCTCGGTGGAGCGCCAGGGCCTTCCCCCCGATCCGAACAAGAGCGGCCTTGTCCACGAAGGCGCCATCGGCGTGCTGGGCCTCGACCACCTGGCCTTGCAACTCAGCAGCTACAAATCGTGGAAGAAGAAGGGCGAGGTCGATTGGCCTTCGAGAGGCGGCTGGCTCGGCATCACCGACAAATACTGGATGACCGCTTTCATTCCTCCTCAGGGCGAGCACATCGACGCTAAGATCCGCGCGGCCACCGACCCCATCACCGGGGTCGATCTCTACGAGACGGCCTACCTCGGCGGCGCGCGCGCCATAGCGCCGGCGGCCCAGATCAGCGAGGTGAGCCACCTGTTCGCCGGGGCCAAGACCGTCCCGGTGTTGGATACCTACAAGAAGACGCTCGGCATCCCGCGCTTCGAGGACGCCGTGGATTGGGGGATCCTGTGGCCGTTGACGAAATTGACCTTCATCGTGGTGGAATTTTTCCACCAACTGGTCGGCAACTTCGGGGTCGCCATCCTGATGCTGACGGTGGTCGTTCGCCTGGTCACCTTCCCCTTGGCCAACAAGGGCTTCGAGATGGGCGTCAAGATGAAAAAGGTGCAGCCCGAACTCAAGGCGCTCCAGGCCAAGTTCAAGGACGACCCGGCCGCCCAGCAGAAGGAGATGATGGCCCTCTACGCCCGCGAGAAGGTCAATCCGGTCACCGGCTGCCTGCCGATCCTGTTCCAGATTCCGGTGTTCTATTCGCTCACCAAGCTGTTCACCGTGACCATCGAGATGCGGCACGCGCCGTTCTTCGGCTGGATTCACGACCTGTCGGCGCGCGATCCCACGACCATCATGAACCTGTTCGGCCTCATTCCCTGGGATCCGTCGACGGCGCCCCTGATAGGCGGGATCCTGGGCGGTCTGCTGCATGTCGGCGTCTGGCCCGTGGCCTACGGTCTGGTCACCTGGCTTTCCCAATCGATGACGCCGCAGACCGGCATCGACCCGACCCAGCAGATGCTGTTCAAGCTGATGCCGATCATGTTCACCTTCATTCTCGCCCAATACGCGGTGGGCCTGCTCATCTATTGGACGTGGAGCGGCCTAATCACCATCGTGCAGCAATATGTGATGATGCGGCGCTTCAAGGTGGACAACCCCATCGACGATTTCCTAGCTCGGTTCGCCGCCAAGCCCGAGCCGTCCGGGTGACGCAGGCGTGGGCCGCCCTCTTGGATCCCGGCGCCTTCGACGCCGCTGAGATCGAGGCGGCGCGGGTGCTGTTCGCCAGGCCCGTGGCGTTCGTGATGGGCGCGGTGGCCATGGAGGGTCTTCCGCCGCCCGACCTGCCGGAGATCGCCTTCGCCGGCCGCTCGAACGTCGGCAAATCGTCCCTCATCAACGGATTGGTCGAGCGTCACCGTCTGGCTCGCGCCTCGACGGCGCCGGGACGAACCCGCGAAATCAACTTCTTCCTGCTGGACGGGCGCTTGCGACTGGTCGACCTGCCGGGTTACGGCTTCGCCAAGGTGTCCAGGACCGCGGCGCGCCGGTTCCAGGATCTGGGACGCGCCTATCTTCGCGGCCGACCCAATCTGAAGCGGGTCTATCTGCTGATCGACGCCCGCCATGGGCTCAAGGAGGCCGACGCCCAGGCCCTGGACGCTTTGGATCAGGCGGCGGTCTCCTATCAGATCGTCCTCACCAAGCTCGACAAGTTGAAACAAGGCGAAGCCGACGCCATGGCGGCGCGCACTCTCGTCGCGGTCTCCAGACGTCCGGCGGCCTTCCCGCGCGTGGTCGCCACTTCGGCGGAGAGGGGCGTTGGCATCGCTCAGCTGCGGGCCGAGATCGCCCAGGCCGCTCTTTCATGATCGAGACTCCGGAAGAGCCGGGCTGGGCCACCGCCAGGACCCTCGCCGAAGCCCTGCCCTACATACAGATCTACGACCGCCAGACGGTCGTCATCAAGTACGGCGGCCACGCCATGGGTGAGGAAGCCCTCGCCAGACTGTTCGCCGCCGACGCGGTCCTTCTCAAGCTCTTGGGCGTCCACCCGGTGATCGTGCATGGCGGCGGCCCGCAGATCTCGGCTATGCTGGAAAAGGCGGGGGTCAAGTCCACGTTCGTCGACGGCCTGCGGGTCACGGACGCGGCGACCATGGAGGTGGCCGAGATGGTCCTCTCGGGCGCCATCAACAAGGAAATCGCCAGCTGGATCACCCAGGCTGGCGCCACGGCCGACGTGCGCGGGGTGGGTCTGTCGGGCAAGGACGCGCGCCTGATCACGGCGGAAAGGGTCAGGCGCGCGCGCAAGGATGCGGGTTCCAGCGAAGAGGAGATCGTCGATCTGGGTTTCGTCGGCGAGCCGAGCCGGATCGATCCCAAGCTTATCCAGGACCTGATCAATTCGGCCGACGACTATGTCCCTGTGATCGCGCCCATCGGCGTCGGCGCCGACGGCCAGACCTACAACATCAACGCCGACACCGTGGCCGGCGCTCTGGCCGGAGCGCTGAAGGCCAAGCGGATGCTGCTGCTCACCGATGTGGCCGGCGTGCTCGACCCCGAGGGCGAGATAATCCGCGAACTGAACCTCGATGAGGCGCGCGGCGCCATTGCCTCGGGCGTCGCCGGCGGCGGCATGATCCCCAAGCTCCGGACCGCCATCGCGGCGGTGGAAGCCGGGGTCGAAGCGGTGGTGATCCTGGATGGCCGTCGGCCTCATGCCCTCTTGGTGGAACTGTTCACCAAGCATGGCGCGGGCACTTTGGTGCGGGCGTGAACGGTGATCCGCGCGTGAGCGGGGCCGATCTTCGCCACATCGAGACGTGGCTGTTCGATCTGGACAACACGCTCTATCCGCGGGAATCGGGGCTGGGGGCGCTGATGGAGCCGGTGATCACGCAATTTGTCATGGAGGCGACCGGTTTGCCGCGCGACCGGGCCTACGCGCTGCAAAAGCGCTATCTGGCCGAAGACGGCCTGACCCTGCGCGGCCTGATGACCCATCACGGGGCCGATCCCGACGCCTACCACGCGCGCTTCCATGACCTTTCCCTCGAATGCCTAGCCCGCGATGAGGAGCTCAAGGCGGCGCTCGGCCGCCTTCCCGGACGGCGGCTGATCTTCACCAACGCCGACGCCGTCCACGCCGAGCGGGTGGTGGAGCGGCTGGGCCTGGGGGGTCTGTTCGACGATGTCTTTCACATCGGCTCGGCGGCGTTCGCGCCCAAGCCGTCGCGTCGCGCTTTCGAGGCGATCATCGCGGCCCACGCCATCGCGCCGAGGGCCACCGCCTTCTTCGAGGACGCCGAGCGAAACCTGGCGCCGGCCGCCGCCTTGGGCATGACCACGGTCCTGGTCGGCGCGCACGCGGCCGCCTCCACCGCGCCGTTCGTCGATTATCGCACGCAGCGCCTGGCGCCCTTCCTGGCCGAAGCGGCCCTCAAGGCGCCGTGCTGAGATGGCCGAGCTTGCTCTCTGCGATCTTCAGGCCGAGATCGAAGCCAGCTGGGAGGCGCGCGAGTCGCTGAACGCCGAGACGCGCGGGCCGGTGCGCACGGCGGTCGAGGAATCGCTGCGCCGGTTGGACGCCGGGGAGGCGCGGGTGGCCGAAAGGATCGACGGCGCCTGGGTGGTCCGCCAATGGCTGAAACAGGCCATCCTGATGTCGTTCCGCCTGAGCCCCAACCTGGTCATGCGCGCCGGCGCCCTCGGCGGCGGGATCGGGCCGTGGTGGGACAAGATTCCCAGCAAGTTCGCCGGCTGGGACGAAGCGCAATTCGAAGCGGCCGGCTTTCGCGCCGCCCCGGGCGCGCTGGTGCGGCGGGGGGCCTTCATTGGCCGGGACGTGGTGCTGATGCCCTCGTTCGTGAACATCGGCGCCTATGTGGACGAGCGGGCGATGATCGACACCTGGGCCACCGTCGGCTCCTGCGCCCAGATCGGCAAGGGCGTGCACATCTCCGGCGGCGCCGGGATCGGGGGCGTGCTCGAGCCCCTGCAGGCGGCGCCCACCATCGTCGAGGACGATTGCTTCATCGGCGCCCGCTCGGAGGTGGCCGAAGGCGTGGTCGTGGGCCAGGGCGCGGTCCTCTCCATGGGCGTCTTCATCAACGCCTCCACGAAGATCATCGATCGCAAGAGCGGCGAGGTGCACCGCGGTTATGTGCCGCCCTGGTCCGTCGTCGTGCCGGGCTCTACCGCCGACCCACACGGCGCGGGACCGAGCCTCGCCTGCGCGGTTATCGTCAAGACGGTGGACGCCCAGACCCGCTCGAAGACCAGCATCAACGAGCTGCTGAGGGACTGATCCTACCGCTCCACCTTCGGATAGGGCGTCCCATCGCGGCGCCGGTAGTGCTCTTCGCCGGGCCTCGCGATCATGTCGATGTCCGGATAGTCGCAGGCGTCGCGGGCAAAGTCGCTGTCGCCCACTTCCAGAACCACGGCGTCCGAGCCGGAACGGTTGATCAGGTGATGGCCGTCGGGGTCGCCGGCCTTGAACGCGGCGCAGTCGCCGGCCTTGAGAACCTCTTCGCCGGAGTCAGTGACGAGGATCACCTCGCCTTCGACCACCCACACGAACTCGTCCTCGTGGGTGTGCCAGTGGCGCTGGCTCGACCAGGCTCCGGCCGGAAGGGTGAGCAGGTTCACGCCAAATTCGGTCAGTCCGCCCGCCTTGCCAAGACGCCTGCGGACCCGCCCCAGGCACGGTTCGCGGTGTGGCGGCGGGTAGTTCGTGCCGGCGCTGACCGGCGCGGCGGCAAGATCAATTTTCTTCACGGCTTGGACTTTCTGAAAATTTGCGGTGATCGGGACGCCAGCCTAAAGCACCGGCGATGGAAGACGCCACCCCTCTCGATCCCGTCGCCCTGACCCAGGCGCTGATCCGCCGCGCCTCGGTGACGCCGGCCGACGAGGGGGCCATGGACGTGGTGCAAGGCGCGCTGGCGCCGCTGGGATTCGCCTGCCGCAGGATGCGTTTTGGCGAGATCGAAAACCTCTACGCGCGGCGCGGAACGGCGGGGCCCAATCTCTGTTTCGCCGGCCACACCGACGTCGTGCCGGCGGGCGATGAGAGCGCCTGGACGCACGGACCCTTTGAAGCGGCGCGGGTGGGCGACTGGCTCTACGGACGTGGCGCGGCGGATATGAAAAGCGCCATCGCGGCGTTCATCGCCGCGGTCGAGGCGACGCTGCGCGACGGCGAGCCGCTGGGCTCGCTTTCCCTCCTGATCACCGGCGACGAGGAGGGCGTGGCCGAGCAGGGAACCAAGGCCGTGGTGGCGGCTCTGGCCGCCGAGGGCGAGGTCATCGACCACTGCGTGGTGGGAGAGCCCACATCCAGCCAGGTTCTGGGCGACATGATCAAGATCGGCCGGCGCGGCAGCATCGGGGCGCTGATCGTCGTCGAGGGCGTTCAGGGCCACGTCGCCTATCCGCAGCGCGCCGCCAATCCCGTGCCGGTGCTCATCGCCCTGTTGGCGAGGCTCCAATCGCGCGTGCTGGACGAAGGCTTCGAAGGCTTCCAGCCGTCCAACCTGGAAGTCACCACCGTCGATGTGGGCAACCCGGCGGGGAACGTCATCCCGGCCAGGGCGACCGCGCGGCTGAACATCCGCTTCAACCCGGCTCACAGCGGAGCGGCGCTGGCCGCCTGGCTGGTCGAGGAGGCCAGATCGGCGGGCGAGGGGTTCTCCGGCCGGGTGTCGCTGACCCCCCGGATAAGCGGTGAGGCCTTCCTCACCGAGCCCGGAGCCTTCACCGCCGTGGTCGCGGGGGCGGTGGAGGCCATAACGCGGGTTCGGCCGGAGCTTTCCACCGCCGGGGGGACCTCCGACGCCCGGTTCATCCGCACGCTCTGCCCGGTGGTGGAGTTCGGCCTGGTCGGGGCGACCATGCACGGCGTAGACGAGCGGGCGCCGGCAGCCGACATCGCGGCCCTGACGGCGATCTACAAGCGGCTCATCGCCGACTACTTCGCGGCGTTCGCGCCCCGATCAGGTGGGTAGTCCACGGCCATCAGGCACAAGCCCTGCGCCGGCGCCACCGGGCCGCAGCGGGCCCGATCGCGCGCCATCAGAGCCGCGGCGAGGTTCTCCGCCGACCAGCGCCCCAGCCCCACCTGCGCCAGGGAGCCGACCATGGAGCGCACCTGGCGATGCAGAAAGGAGCGGGCGGCGAAGACCAGTTGAACCTCCTCGCCTTGGCGCCGAACGGAGACCTCATCGAGGGTCTTGACCGGCGAGGCGGCCTGGCAGGCGGCGTCGCGGAAAGTGGTGAAGTCGTGCAGGCCGATGAGCGCCTTGGCCGCCTCGTCCATGGCGGGCGCGTCGAGCCGTCCCTTGACATGCCACACCCGCCCCCGCTCGAGGGCCGCCGGCGCGGGCCGATTGAGGATGCGATAGAGATAGCGCCGCCCCACGGCCGAGAACCGGGCGTGAAACTCGGCGGCGGCAAGGCTTGCCTGGGTGACGGCGATGGGCTGGGAGGCGAGGTGGGCGTTGAGAGCGCTCATAACCACCTCGGGACGCCAGTCCTTTTCCAGGTCGAGGTGGATGACCTGGCCGGCGGCGTGGACGCCGGTGTCGGTGCGCCCCGCGCCGTGCAGCCGCACCTGCTCGCCGCTGAACGCCGCCACGGCGCGCTCGATCTCCGCCTGAACGGTGGGCAACGCCGCCTGCGCCTGGAAGCCGCGAAAAGGTCCGCCGTCGTATTCCACGGTCAGGCGATAGCGCGCCATCGGCTAGAGCCGTGACCCGGCCGGTAACGCGAAGCCGCGCACGAACTCAGCGGCTTCCTGCGCGCCTTTGCCTTCGCGCTGGGCGCGCAGGAGGCGAACCGCGCCCGCCCCGCAGGCGATCAGCAGTTGGTCATCGAGCACCGCGCCCGGCTCGCCGTCCCCATCCTCGAGGCGGGAGAGCAAAGCCTTCACCCGCACCGGCCCGCGCCCCGAGGGGGCCATGAACCAGGCGCCGGGAAAGGGCGAGAGACCCCGGATCTGGCGATCCACCTGCGCGGCCGGGCGGTCCCAGGCGATCGCCGTCTCGCCGGCTTTCAGCTTCCTGGCGTAGGTCGCCCCGTCGGCGCTCTGCGGCCTCTCGCGCGTTTCGCCGCGCGCCAGGGCGGTCATGACCTCGACCATGAGCGTCGCCCCGGCGGCGGCGAGGCGGTCGTGGAGGGTTCCGGCGGTGTCTGCTGCGTCGATCGGCGCGCTCACGCAGCCCAGCACCGGCCCTTCATCGAGACCGGCGGTCATGCGCATGACCTCCACGCCGGTAACCGCGTCGCCGGCCATGATCGCCCGCTGGATCGGCGCCGCGCCTCGCCAGCGCGGCAAAAGGGAGGCATGCAGGTTGAAACTGCCCAGACGCGGCGCGTCCAACACCTCGAGGGGAAGGATCTGGCCAAAGGCCACCACCACCGCGGCGTCCAGCGCCAAGGCCTGGAAGGCGGCCGCTTCCTCCGGAGCGCGCATCGATGTGGGCGTGCGAACCGCCAGGCCTCGGGCGTCGGCGAAGGCTTGAACGGGTGATGGCCGAACCGCCTGGCCGCGGCCGCGCGGCGCCGGCGGCTGGGCGTAGACGCAGGCGATCTGGTGGCCCGCCTCCATCAGGGCGGCGAGGGTGGGGACGGCGAAATCGGCGGTTCCGAGGAAGGCGAGGCGCAAGACCTCAGGCGTCCGCGCGGGCCGCTTTGCGAACCCTGCTCACCGCCCGATCGCGCTTGAGACGCGACAGGTGGTCGATGAACAGCACGCCTTCGAGGTGGTCGATCTCGTGCTGGATGCACACGGCGAAGAGGCCCTCGGCATCCTCCTCCACCGCCTGGCCGTGGTAGTCGAGATAGCGCAGCCGCACCCGCGCCGGGCGCTCCACCTCGTCGAAGATTTCCGGCACCGACAGGCAACCTTCCTCATAGGGCTGGGTCTCTTCGGACGCCCACAGGATCTCCGGATCGACGAAATGCCTGGGGGCCGGCGGCTCGTCGCCCTTGGCCAGATCCATCACGATGACCCGTTTGGGAACGCCCACCTGGATGGCGGCGAGTCCGATGCCGGGCGCCGCGTACATGGTCTCGAGCATATCGTCCATCAGGGCGCGCAGACTGTCATCCACCGCTCCCACGGCGGCCGACTTTTTCTTTAAGGCGGCAAGATCGCCATCGACGGTGAGAATACGACGCACGCTCATGGCGCGGAGTTAGGCGCCGCCTCCGCGAGCGTCAAGGCCGGCATCCTCGGCGCCCACGGCCGCCAGCTTGACGAGGGGCCGCACGGCGGTCTCGATGGGGGCCAGTTCGACCACCGACCTCGCCTCGTGATCGACCTGCAGATCCTCGAACCGCCGCGCCTGGGTGAGCACCTGGGTCTCCAGAGAGCCGACGAACTGGTTGTAGCGGCCAACGGCCGTCTCCAGGGCTTTGCCCACGCCCTGGACGTGGCCGCCCATCGCCGCCAGTCGCTTGTAAAGTTCCCGGCCCAGAGTGGCGATCTGGGCCGCGTTCTCACCCTGCTTCTCGATGCGCCAACCGTAGGCCACCGCCTTGCAAAGCGCAAACAAGGTCGTCGGCGTGACCACGATCACCCGCCGCTCCATGCCGTCGGTCATCAGCGCGGGCAGCGTCTCCAAGGCCATGGCCAGGAAGCCGTCGCCGGGCACGAACATTGCCACGAAATCGGGGGACATGTCGAGCTTGTCCCAGTAGGCGCGCGCGGCGAGGCCTTGGACGTGGGCGCGGAGGCTCTGGGCGTGGCGGGCGAACGCCGCCGCCCGCCCAGCCTCGTCGATGGCGTCCTGAGCTTCCAGAAAGGCGGTCAGGGAGCACTTGGCGTCGATCACGAACACCGCCCCGCCGGGCAGGCGCACTATCACGTCGGGCCGGTGCGCGGCGCCGTCGACGTCCACATGCACCTGTTCGTCGAAATCTATGCCCGCCTGCAGTCCGGCCATCTCCAGCACGTTGCGCAGCATCTGCTCGCCCCAGCGACCCTGGACGCCGGCCCCGCGGCGAAGGGCCGCCGACAGCTTGCGCGCTTCTTCCTGGGTCGCCGTCGAGGCGAGCAACAGCTGTTCGATCTGCGCCTTCAGGCCTCCGCTCTGCTCCGCCCGCGCCTTCTCCGCCGCCGTGATCTGGGCCTCGAACCTGGCCAAGGTGTCGGCCACGGGCTTCAGCTGCGCTTCCAGCTTGGCCTGGGCGAGGACGTCCTGGGCCTTGAAGGTCTCTTGGGCCCGCTTGACCAGTCCCTCGGCCACGGCGTTGGCCATCACCGCCGCCTGGCCCTCGAGGTTCTGCGCGCTCGCCGCCGCCTGGCGTTCCAGCAGGTCGGCGCGATCTTGGGCGCGCGCCGCGCGCGCCCGCTCGGCCACCGCCCAGAACGCCATGGCGACCGTCCCGACGGCGCCGACCAACGCGGCGATGAGCAGAGGCGCGACCAGGTTCATGGTCCGTTCCTTTAGCGGGAGTCGGGTCTCTCGGCTAGCGGGGCGCCTTCGGCAAGTCCCGCCAGCAACGGGTGTCGGTTCCGGGCCACGCCGTCGCCTCGTAGACCCCGCGCGCCACCGCCCGGGCGAGGCAATCGGCGGCCGCGGCGCCCAGGCGCGCCAGCGCCCGATCGATCGGCGTCGCCAACGCCCGCCGCCCGGTCGACAATACAAAGACCACGTCGCCATCGAAGGGCGTGTGGATCGGGCGGATGGCTCTGGCGAGACCGGCCTGGGCCATGATTGCCACCCGCCGAGCCTGACCAGGCGTGAGCGCCGCGTCGGTGGCGACGCAAGCCAGGGTGGTGTTGGCGCGGGGCTCCGCGTCGGCATTGGCCGGGCCCCAGTCATCGGGCGCGACGCGCGGGTCGCCGAGCGGGAGGCCACCGAACTCGCCCTCGACCTCGAATGGGGCCGACCAGAAGGCGCGACCGCCCGGCACCGTCACCGAGCCGAAGCTGTTCACCGCCGCCAGGGCGCCCACGCTGTAGCCGTCGACGCCGACCACCGACGCCGACCCCAGGCCGCCCTTGAGCGCCCCGGCCATGGCGCCCGCGCCCGCGCCCACGGTTCCCAGGGCGAAGACGCGCCCGGCGCTCTCCACGGCGGCCATGCCGAGCGCGCGGTAGGGCGGCTCGAGACCCCACGCCTTATCTCCGCCATTGGCCAGATCGTAGAGGATCGCCGCCGGCACGATGGGAGACTTCGGTACGCCCGGCCGCTCGACGAGGCCGAACCCACGGCCGCGCGCGCCGAGCCATGCCGCCACGCCGTCGGCGGCGGCCAGGCCGTAAACCGAGCCGCCGGACAGCACGACCGCGTCCACCGCCTCGACCAGGGTTTCCGCCGCCAGGATGTCGGTCTCGCGCGTGCCGGGACCTCCGCCGCGCACATCGGCCCCGCACACCGCGCGCCCGTCGGTCAGAATGACCGTCACCCCGGTCCGCGCCGCCGCGTCCACGGCCTGGCCGACTATCAGGCCGGGGACATCGGTGATGAGGTTCAGCAGACCCGGGCCGGCGGCGGTCATGGCGTCAGAGGTGGCACGCGAGGGGATGGTTGTCCATGTCGCCAGACCCGCTTGGCGGCCGCTTGGTTCCGGCCTTGGGAAAAGCCCGCTAGGATGGGCTCGCGAACCTTTCCTTCAAGAAAGTCACTTCATGCGGCTCACCGTCGTTCTCGCCGTCACCCTCCTCGCCGCCGGCGCCCAGGCCGCCCCCCGACCTCCCGTGGCGGGGCCCCCCTCGCCCGATCGCGTCATGGTCTCCGCCGCCAATCCCGCCGCCGTCCAGGCGGGACTGACGGTGCTGCGCGCCGGCGGATCGGCGGTGGACGCGGCCGTGGCCGTGCAGGCGGCGCTGGGTCTCGTCGAGCCGCAGAGTTCGGGTCTCGGCGGCGGCGCCTTCATGGTCTACTACGACGCCCGCGCCCGGCGGGTAACCGCCTATGACGGCCGCGAGACGGCGCCGGCCGGGGCGACGCCGGACATGTTCCTGCGTCCCGACGGAACCACCCTGCCGTTTTCGCAGGCCGTCCTGTCGGGCCGTTCGGCCGGCGCGCCCGGCGCGCTCGCCATGCTCTTTCTGGCCCATCATGAAAACGGCAAGCTTCCCTGGGCGTCCCTGTTCGAGGAAAGCGAGCGGCTGGCGCAGAACGGCTTCCTCGTTGGGCCGCGACTGGCGGGCCTAGTCGCCGGCGGCGCGCCGCAGGCCAAGGCGCCCGACGTCGTCGCCTATTTCACCAAGCCGGATGGAACCCTTATCAAGGCGGGCGACACGATCCACAACCTCGCCTACGCCGCGACACTTCGCCGGATCGCCAAGGAAGGCCCCGCGGCCCTGCTCACCGGCCCGATCGCGGCCGATATCGTGAAGCGCCTGGCGCAGGATCCGCTACCCGGAACCATGACCCTGGCGGATCTCGCCGCCTATCGGCCCCACGAAGCCAAGGCCCTGTGCCGACCCTATCGGGCCAACCTGGTGTGCGAGCCCAACGCGCCCTCCGGAGGACCCGCCACGCTGGAGGGACTGGGTCTGCTGGAGCGCACCGACATCGCCTCGCGCGGCCCCGGAGACGCCACGGCCTGGTTCGAACTGGCTCAGGCCGAGCGGCTGATGTACGCCGACGACCAGCATTACGTCGCCGATCCGGCCTTCGTGGACGTGCCGGTCGCCGGTCTGCTCGACCCCCACTATCTCGAGGCTCGCGCCAGGCTGATCGGAGACCACGCCGGCCCCGCGCCGGCCCCGGGCCGTCCGGTTGGCGCGCCTGCTCGTGGCGCGGACGCGACGCGGGAGCCCGGCGGCACCTCGTCGTTCGCCATCGTGGACAAGTGGGGCGATGTAGCCGTCATGACCACCACCGTGGAGAGCGTATTCGGCGACGGGCGGATGGTCGACGGCTTCCTGCTCAACAACCAGCTCACCGATTTCTCCTTCGCGCCGCGCGAGAAAGACGGAACGGCGGCCGCCAACGCCGTGGGGCCGGGCAAGAGGCCGCGCTCGTCCATGGCCCCGACCCTGGTTCTCGATTCCAAGGGCGGATTTCTCGCCGCCGTGGGATCGCCCGGCGGCCTGGCCATTCCGGCCTACGTCCTCAAGGTCCTGGTCGGCGTGCTTGATTGGAACCTTTCGATGCAGGCGGCGATCGACCTGCCCAACCTGATCGCTATCGGCGATTTCTACATCTCCGAGCCAGCCAAGGTTCCGCCCGACGTGAAGGCGGGCCTCGCCCAGCGGGGCGTCACTTTGAGAGGCGGTTTTGGGGCCGAAGCCTCGGGCCTTCACGGCATCCTGGTCAGGGACGGCCGTCTGGACGGCGGCGCCGACCCCCGCCGCGAAGGCGTGGCCCTGGGCTACTAGTCTAGTGGACAAGCCCATTCAGAGGATTCCCCGATCGAATGAATAGGTTCATGCTCTGGGGATGAGGGCAGGGACAGCGATCACCGTCACGCCCGACGATCACCGTCGGCTCTAGCTAGGCGATTATCGGGGGCCGTTACAGTCCGCAAAAGCACGTGGCCCGCGCCGGGGCCCGGCCGGGTCTGCCCATCAAGAAGGGCATTCCGTCGGATCCTTATCGTCAGTTCACCGCCCAATGAGGGCTGACGGCCAGTTCCAGGCGGGGCGCGGGCGGCCGGGCGTAGGGGATGACGCCGCCGGATCCGCCATCGTGGGCCGCGCTCATCCCGGCGGCGGCGTACTGGCCGAACAAGGTGACGCCGGCGTGCGGCGCGCCGCCGGCGCCGAGCGCCGCGGTCTGCGTCGACGCCACCGACACGGACTTGAAATCGGCCGACCCCAGGCTCGAAAGGCTCACATCGACGAGCGTGATCGTATCGGTAGCATCGAGCCTGATCACCACGTTCGCCCCGACCTGCGACATCGCGCTCTGGACCGCCGCGTAGCCGCCTAAATCGCTCGTGGCGAACGCGAGCGTGTCGTGGGTGGCGCCCGTTCCCGCCTGGAAATTGTCGATGACGACGGCGCCGAACTTGCCGCTGAATTCGAAGAGATCGGAGTTTGAAGCCGTGATCGCGCCAACGACCCCGCCCGGGGCGAAGTCGAAGGTGTCCGCGGCCCCCATCGTCACGGCGCCCTGGATGTCGCCGGCGTTTGTCAGGGTGTTGCCGGCGCCCAGCATGACGCTGCCAGAAATGCGACCGTCGTTTTCCAGCCTGTTCGACGAGCCTGAGAACGTCAGGTTCCCGGTTATCGAGCCCAAGGCCGCGTTGGTGAACGAGGCGCCGCCGGCGCCGAGCAGGACCGCGCCGTCGATCTGGCCGCTGTTGACCAAGGTCCCGATCGAGCCGACGCTGTAGATTGCGTAGGCGCCCAGGGCGCCCGGACCGCCCCGGACGCTCGCGCCGGCCAGGCCGTTCTTGATCGTCCCGGTGTTGCTCAGGGTGTTGATCGTTCCGAAATTCGCGAGCCCCATTCCGCCCGCTCCGCCGGGAGCGCCGAAGCCTCCATTTCCGCCGCTGATCGTCCCAGTGTTGGTCAAATTCGTGATCGTGCTCGTGTTCGACACGCCCGCGCCGCCCGCGCCGCCCGCGCCCGATCGGCTGCCGGTGCCGCCGTGTCCGCCGCTGACCGTCCCCTTGTTGAACAGCAACGAGATCGCGCCGGCGTTCGTCACCCCCGCGCCTCCCGTGCCGCCCGAGCGGCCGCCCTGGCCGCCACCGATCGTTCCGCTGTTGGATAGCGTCGAAAGCGTTTGAGTGTTGGATACCCCGGCGCCGCCCGCGCCGCCGGAACTGCCCCCGAAACCGCCGAAGATCTTGCCGCTGTTGCCCAGCACCGTCATCGTGTTGCTGTTGAACACGCCAACCCCGCCGGCGCCGAAGGTGCTGTTCCCCCCTCCGCCGAAAATGGAGCCGGCATTCCTGAGGCCGCTGCCCGCGACGCCGGTCGAGCCTATCGTGCCGGAATTGGCCACGCCCGCGCCGCCGGCGCCAAAGGCGCCGAAGCCGTCCCCGCCGCCGCTGATCGTTCCCGAGTTGGACAAGGTGGTGATCCCGCCAGCGTTCGAGACGCCGGTTCCACCCGCGCCGGCCGCGTTGCCGCTTGCGCCGTTTCCGCCGCCGATCGTCCCGCTTACCCCATTGTTGAGCAATGCCATCATCCCGCCGGCGAGGTTCGAAACGGCCGCGCCGCCCGCGCCCCCGACGCCCGTTCCGGAGCCTGCGTCGCCGACGCCTCCCTGGCCTCCGCTGATCGCTCCGGCGTTGGATAGGGTGGTGACCGTGCCGCCGTTCGAAACGGCCGCGCCGCCAGCGCCGCCCGAACCGGCCGCGCCGCCCGATCCCAGGCCCACGCCGCCCTGGCCGCCGACGATCCTTCCCGCCGTCTGATTGACCAGCGAACTGATCGTCCCGGCTAGGGTGAATGTGGTGTTCTCCACCCCGGCGCCACCCGCGCCGCCTGGAATGCCGTTGCCGCCGGCGCCGCCGCCGATCGTTCCGCTGTTGGTCAGCCTCGTGATCGCGCCGGTGTTGATCAGCGCCGAGCCGCCGACGCCCTTCGTGCCGGCCCCCGACCCGCCGGTCATGCTGCCTGAGTTGGTCAGGGTGGTGATAAGGCCGCTGTTGAACACGGCCGCGTTGGCGGTGGACTCGGCGGCCCGGCCGCCGCTGATCTTGCCGGCGTTGCTCAAAAGGGTGATCGTGCCCACATTCCCCACCCCGACCCCACCGCCGGCGTGCGTGCCGCCGCTTCCGCCGCTGATCGTCGCGCCCGACGAATTGGTGAGCGAACCGATCGTCGCGCCCTTGGCGTCATACACCCCGAAGCCGCCGCCGCCGCCGTAGTTGTTCGGGGGCGAACCGTTCGAGTTGCTGCCGCCCCCACCGCCGCTAATCGCGCCCTTGTTGGTCAGCGTTTTGATCGTGCTTGTGTTCGATATGCCCGCGCCGCCGAAACCCCCGCTGCCGGACATTTCGCCGCCGGCGTTGCCTCCGAAACCGCCGGCGACCTTTCCCCAATTGGTCAGCGACGAAACCAGGCCGCTGTTCGAAACGCCGGCGCCGCCGCCGCCACCGCTGCCGCCGCTGAAGCCGCTCGCGCTGCCATCGCCGCCGTTGCCGCCGCTGATCGTTCCGCTGTTGCTGAGGATGCTGACTGTGCTCGAGTTGGAGGCCCCGGCGCCCCCCGCGCCGCCGCCCCCGGCCGCGCCGCCTATCGTGCCCGCTCCGCCCATACCGCCCTTGGCGCCGCCGATCATTCCGCTGTTGCTGAGCGTCGTGATCACGCCGGCGTTCGCGACGCCCGCACCGGCTCCGCCGCCGTTTCCGCCGGCCCCCGAGGCGACGGAAGTAACGCCCGCGATGCCCTGGCCTCCTTGGCCTCCCTTGATCGTCGCGCCCGTGCCATTGGCCAGCCACCCGATCTTGCCTGCCGAGGCGTTCGCCACGCCGTCGCCGCCGGGGCGGTTCGACCCGATACCGCCGCCGCTCCCGCCAATGCTGCTTCCCTGGCCACCTTCGATTGTCCCGTGGTTGATCAGGGTCGCGATCGCGCCGGAGCTCGAAACGCCCGTCCCGCCCGCGCTGCCCATCTGACCCTGCCCGCCGCCGATGGTTCCGCTGTTGGTCAGGGTCGTGAACGTGCCCGAGTTCAAGACGCCGGCGCCACCGGTGCCGAATAGGGCGGGGGAAGAGCCCAGGCCGCCAAAGATCGAACCGGAGTTGTTGAACCCGGCGCCCGTGACGCCAGCGTGGCCGATCGTCCCGGAATTGGCGACGCCCGCGCCGGCGAAACCGCCCTGACCGCCTCGGATCGCGCCGCTGTTGGTCAGCGTCGTGACCGTGCCGGCGTTGTCGACGCCCGCCCCGCCCGCGCCGCCGGGAATGCTGCTGGTGCCCAATCCAGCCTTCCCGCCGGCGATCGTTCCGACGTTGATCAGCCGGGTAATCGTTTGCCTGTTCAGCACTCCGGTCCCGCCCGATGCGGCCGTGTACGTGCCAGCTCTGCCGAATATCGATCCGCTGTTCGACAGGGTGGTGATGGAGAAGGACAGGGCGGCCACCCCGGTCGGGCCGCCGTCGATGGTTCCGCTGCTCGTGACCGAGATAAAGCCTCCGGTGCTGAAGATCGGACCTGAGACGGTCGTCGAGATGGTCTGGTTCAGGGGCATGGTTATGGCTCCTCAAAGTCTTTAGGAACGGCAACTATTTAGAGTTGTTGAGGTTACGGAAAGGGGTGTCGAAGGCCTGTAGCCCGCGGGCATATTCACCGCGGGCCCCGTTTCACGCAATCCGGCGCGGGTGAATTGGTGGTCAATTCGGCGTCAATAAACCGTCAAAACGATCGGTCAGCCGGCCATCGATGGTTCCGGCGCTGGTGAACGAGATGAAGCCCACGGTGCTAAAGATCGGATCCGAGACCGTCGGCAAAATGGTCTGGTTCACAGGCAGGATACGGCTCCTGGAAATCCTTGGCGACTGGTGCTATCGGCTCCGATCCAAGGCAATCGATGCTGGCATTGCTGCACTCACCGCGGGCGGACCAACGTCCGCGCCACGACAGAATTCTGTGGCGGAAGGGCGCAATATTTACCCATGAGCGGCCCGCCGGGATCCGATCCAGCGCCGACGATCGATATCACAAAGACGGTCGAGCGCGCTCGTGCCGCTTGGCGGGCGGGGCAGGCGGACGAGGCCGAGATGGCCTGCCGCCAGGTGCTGGCGGTCTGGCCGGGGCAGACGGACGCTAGCCACCTCATGGGCCTCATGGCCTATGACTTCGGCAATCTCGACCTGGCCATCGCCCACGTGCGCGAGGCGTGCCAGTCGCCGCGAGCGCCGGCGATCTATTTCAGCGACTTTTGCGAGATGTGCCGGCAGGCCGGGCTGCTGGCCGAAGGCGAGCAGGCGGCGCGCCGGGCCGTGGCGCTGCAGCCGAACCTCGCGGCGGCCTGGAACAACCTCGGCATCATTTTGCAGGAGGCGCTCAAGCTCGATGAGAGCCGGTCGAGTCTGGAACGCGCTCTGGCGCTGGAGCCGAACGACGCCCAGACGATCAACAACCTCGCCAACACCCTCAAGCGGCTAGGGCTGGCGGCGGAGGCCGAGAAATGCTGGCGCGCGGCGCTCGAGCTGAGGCCCGATTACGCCGAGGCGTACAGCAATCTCGCCAATCTCTACATCGATCAAGGCGAGTTCGACCGCGCCGAAAGCATGGCGCGGCGCGCGATCGAGCTAAATCCACGGCTGGTGGACGCCTACACCAATCTCGCCGGCGTGGAGACCGCGCGTCATCGCCCCGACGAGGCATTGCGCGCGCTCGATGCGCTTCTCGCCTTTGCGCCGACGCATGCCCGCGCTCTCGCCGCGAAAGCGCTGACGCTGAAGGATCTCGACCGGCTCGACGAGGCGATGGATTGGGCCAAGCGCGCGGCGGTCGCCGCGCCGCAAGCCCCCGAGCCGCACAACGCCATCGGCCAGGTTTTTCAGGCCATGGGCGAGTTCGAACCGGCGCTCGCCGCCTATGAGCGCGCCGCCGTCCTTCCCGGCCCGGCGCAGATGGACGCGATCGCCAACCGCGGGTCGCTTTTCATGGAGTTCGGACGGCAGGCCGAGGCGCGTCAGTCGATGGAGGAGGCGGCCCAGGCATTCCCCAATTCGCCGGGGATCCTGTTCGGCCAGACGGAGCTGCGCCGCTTCGAACTCGGCGATCCGCTCATCGCCAAAATGCACGCGCTCCTCGCGCGCGAGGGGATTTCGCTCTCCGACCGCGCTACCCTGCACTTCGGTCTCGGCAAGGTCATGCTCGATATCGGCGATTCGACGCAAGCTTTCCGCCACTACGATGAGGGCAACCGGCTCAAACGCTCGACCTTTGTCTTCGACCCGGACGAGAGCGAGCGCTGGATGGCCGGCATCGCGAAGGTTTTCTCGGCCGGGTTGTTCGAGGCGAAGGCCGGAGGGGGCGCGCACTCAGATCTGCCTGTTTTCGTGGTTGGCATGCCGCGCTCAGGCACGACGCTCGTCGAGCAGATAGTCGCCTCGCACCCGATGGCCCACGGCGCCGGTGAGCTTAAACGGCTGCACGCGCTCACCGACCGGATCGGGAACTTTCCGGCGTCGGTCGCGGATTTGACCGCGGCGCAGCTTCAGGCGCTCGGCGAGAGCTACCTCGACTACATCGCGCCGTTGGCGGCGGGGCGGCCCCGCGTAGCCGACAAGATGCCGTCCAATTTCCTGTATTGCGGCTTCATTCGCCTCACGCTGCCGGACGCGCGGATCGTCCATTGCCGGCGCGATCCGGTGGACACGTGTCTCTCCTGCTACACCAAGCTCTTTGCCGGGGAGCAAGCCTTCACTTACGATCAAAGGGATCTGGGACAATACCACCGCTCCTACCAGGCGCTCATGGCCCATTGGCGAGCGACCCTGCCGGCGTCGCATTTTCTCGAAGTCGACTACGAGGCGATGGTCGAGGATGTCGAGGGACAAACTCGGCGCATCCTGGATTTTCTGGGCTTGCCATGGGACGAGGCGTGCCTGCGCTTCCACGAGACGCGGCGGCCCGTGCGAACCGCGAGCGTGAACCAGGTGCGCCAGCCGATCTATTCGACCTCCGTCGGCCGATGGCGCAAGCATGCCGCGCAATTGCAACCGCTGCTGGAGGCGCTGAGCGTTCCGGCCGTTCGGTCCCCATAGGCCCACAGCCCGTTGGGCCTGGCTCCATTGCGCGTTGCAACGAGGCGCGCGCCGTCCACTTCTGCGAAGAGCATCTCACCGGAAGTTCGGCATAGCTGCTGTGCCAACCGCTCGACGGCCAGGCGCCTTCCAGGTTATGGGCGACGCATCTCTTGTTGCCTGCTCGGTCGATCCCTAGGGCAAGCCCGGCAATCTCAATTCGAAGACCGTTCCAGCCAGGCCGGTTTGGACGAGGGTCAGCTCGCCGCCGTGGCCGTGAGCCAGTTCACGCGCGATGGCCAGGCCCAGGCCCGCGCCGCCGCGCCGGGTAGAGCCGGCGAAGGGCTGGAAGAGATTTGCCTGGGCGCGCTCGGGCAGGCCCGGTCCGTCGTCGACTAGACGCACGACGCTGGCGCCCTCGTCCCGGCGAAGGGTGGCGGAAACGAGGCCCACGCCGCCGCGCCCTTCCACGCCGTCGATGGCTTCACGGGCGTTGCGCAGCAGATTGACGAGAATCCGGTGGAGCTGATCGGCGTCGGCGTCGACCAGGGCGTCCGGTTCGATGTC
>Ga0182024_10008693_pt1 | contig 21276 bp, 32 predicted proteins | sample P32metaG_FD_120480 | JGI IMG/M metagenome (GOLD analysis project Ga0182024, IMG submission 120480) | Permafrost microbial communities from Stordalen Mire, Sweden - P3-2 metaG (Illumina Assembly) | ecosystem: Environmental > Terrestrial > Soil > Wetlands > Permafrost | place: Sweden: Stordalen...
CGGCTGCGGGAAAAGGATCTACAACCCACAGCGGCTGCAACCAAAACTTTCCTCTTAGTTACAACCATCGTGAACCCTGGACAGCATTGTTAAGTCGAGCCGTCGTTTTTCCGCAGCCTGTTAGGGGTCTCCTCCGGGGCGAAGGACTTTCCTTGGTAGGTTACCGTGCCCATGTTCGACACTCGGTAGTGTTTGCCGGGACGATTTAACTCTTCCACAGAAGCACTGCTTCCGCCAGCGTGCCCACCTTGCGGTTGTGGTGCTTCTACGGCTGACTGACTGCCTCCGCTGACTGTTGGGAGGTGACGCCCTTCCCTCACCGCTTTGGCTATCTCTGCGGGAGTATGCCCAGCATCAATGATTTGCTGTAGCACCTTGTGGGGTTCAACGTGTGTCCCTGCTTTGATGTCTCCCTTTCCGCGCCCTATCGCCTTGTCCCCAAGATCAAGATCAAAGTGTTCTGCCAGTTTCGACATTCCCACTTTAGACGTTGGATCAACTTTGCTTCCGCGCTGAAGAATCGTTGCAATATCCTCATCGGAAGCCCCGGCACGCTGCAAGGTAGCCTTACGTGGGTCTGAAGACAGTTTCTTCTCCGGCTCAACAACAGGCTTCTCGGCTACAGGTTTTTCAACTTGTTCCTTCAATGGAACGTTGGGCTTTAACTCTGTGCCCCCCAAACCTTCGCGTATACCACGCTCAAGATCAGCAGGTTTTACCGGAGTTGACTTCGCTGGTGCAGACTTCGCAGCTTTTACCTCTTTGATCAACGGTTCGACTGCTTTCTCGGTGGACTCCAGAGTTTCCGCTAGACCAACTGGGGGTTTTCCCTCAGTCAGCAACGGTTGTGGTCGAATAAGCACGCCTTCTGCTTCCGGCAATCGTATTTTGCCAAGTTGAGATGGAAGTTCGGCGGTAGACTGTGCAGGTTGACGAATTATTTCAGGTGCAACTTCGCCGGGGGCTTTCACATTGATGGGCCGTGCGGGAGCAGTAGAACCCAGAGGCTTCAACGTAGATGGTTGTGCAGTGACATCTTCAGTTGAGACTTCTGGAGCCTGTGCGATTGGTTGTATTTTAGGTGCTGGTTTGGCTGTGCGTGCAGCGTAGTATGTTTCCTTCGCTGTATCGGCGTGGAATCGGTCTTCGGCTGCTTTGGTTTGCGCTTTTTCATTAGCCTCCACAACGTCTTTCGGAGGATTAACGCCTTTAGTTTTAGACGCGGAGTATTTATCTACCTCTGCTTGTGTCTTAGCTGCGGCCTTCTCAGACTCCAGTGCACGTGCTTCTAACTCCACGTGTACGGGTGTTGGGCGTGTGGCGTTTGCTTCTTTGATCAACTTGTTGGACACCGCACCTGCTGTTTTCTCCCCGACCTTTTCAGCCGCAAGTGCTGTTAACGTTTGACCTGCACCTTGTGCAGCAGTGTCTTCAGCAGCGTTGGCATAATGTGTCAATGGATCAGGAGAAGCATTGATGTCTCTCACAGCGCCGGGAACTTCAGCGATCCTGCCCAACCCCTTGAAGGGGTTGTATTTTTGAACAATAGTCTCTTGTCCTGCATACTTCCCCTCTTTGTCTGGAATGATGAGTGGGCGATCTGGGTTTTGAAAGATGTCTTTTCCCATTTCCCAAAGTCCTTTTACTGCTCCAGTTGTTTCTTCAGCTACTCTGTTGAGACCATGAACTGTGGCACCTGCGACACCTGCTGGCCCACGATAGCCCATGTACTCTTTATCGGTTTTCTCAGTAGGTTGAATGAGAACTTGTGCAACGGACGGTTGGTCTTCAGTTGATGTTGATTGTTTGCTACCATCGGAAACAGGACGTAGTGTTGCCCCTTTGGGTAGTCCTTCAACTTCCTCCGGCTTGGTTGCTCCTTGTGTTTGCGAGGTCAGAGGGCGCACTGTGGCACCCTCTGGAAGTCCTTCGATTTGATCGGAGGCTTGGGTTTGCCGAAGAGAACGCACTGTGGCACCCGCAGGCATCCCTTCTACTTCATTGTCGTTCGCCATGTGATCCTCCGATTATTCGACCGCTTTGAACTTCTTCTTGCCGTTCTCTACGACTACGTGACCGATGACTTTGCCGTCTTTCACGACTTCATCCGTAGCGCCTGTGGGTGCAGTACCTGCGTACTGGTATGGCTTTTCCTTCTTATACCCGCCGCGCTCATTTGGGTATCTACGCATCACGTCATCTTGGACTTGTTGCAGATTGTCCATCTGTCTACGTGCTGTCTTGGAATCAGGTGTGTTGCCTCCGGGGATTTGGTCGGTGATGGACTTGAACGCCTGTGCATTGCCACGTCCAATCTTCCCATTCTGCAATTCCATCTGAAGAACCATGGCTTTGTCTTTCATAGCTTTGTAGTCGGCTATGTACTGCTTAACTGCGGCAGAGGTTTTCTTATCCAAAGCGTTGTTTTGCAACGCAGTGTTGATCATGTCTCCCATGCCGGATGGGAGAGGAATGGTTCCACCTGTGCCAGCTATGAGCATACCTGCGGCCTGACGATCAATTTGCTCTGTAGTAGTTGCAATGATGTTGCGTGCCGAAGCGTTGTCAAACACCTCTGGGTGTTTGTCTACATCCTCGTGGATTCTATTGAGTGACTGTTGGACGATGTTTCCAGTCTCCGCTTCATTCATGTAGACCTGAAGGTCTTTGATTGGAGTTGCGTCAGCCTCATACGCTGGCGGAACTTTATCACCCGTGGCAACTTGAACATTGCCACTGTCATCCACGTAGCTGTAGTACTTATTGGCCTTTGCGAGATTTGCTTTAGTTTGTGCCTCTGCTCCGCTTACTTGAATGTTGGTAACAGGACTCGGATTAGCAAGCTGGTAGGCCCTTGCATTGGCCGCTTCGTCCGCTGTGATAGTTCCACGCTTCACTGCTGTGTCGAGCGACTTGTTGAATTTGTCCGGGTCAACGGGTAGTCCAGTTTTGGACACCTTAGCTACAGTAGCTTGATAGTCCAGTTTGTTCTTTTCCTGCGTCTCTGGCTTGACGAGACCCATTGCATAGGCTTTGGAAATGTTGTCCATCGTCTGCTTTGCTGCGTTCATGCCTGCCTGATCGCCAGCCTTCTGTGCTTTGTCGTAGGTATCTTCAGCTTCTTTGTATTGCTGCTTTAGATCGGCCTCCCTAGGTTCATTTTTGCCAACCCTGATTGTGGCAGTAATGTCATCCACCTTACCTTGTGCTGCTTTGATTCTTGCTTGGTCTCCCGAAGCCTGTGCCGCACGCAACTCTGCTTTGGCTGGGATTAGTTGTTGTTCAGGTGTCCCTTCTTTCACAGGTTTAGTCTCAGCTACGCTTTGTGCCGAGGATTCTTTAGCCTGTTCCTGTGCTCCTACCATCTCTCTATAGCGTGCTCCCTCGCTACCCGGAACTGTAGCAGCGATAGTGGAGATGCCAAACGGTGAACGCGAAGCGATCATTTCAGCAACGTGGCCAAGTTTCCCTAGGACGCCGGGACGTGCTGACTCAGCCGCGCCCCAAGGGTGTGCCTTCTCGTACGTCAGTTTGGCTTCCTTAACGCGAGCAGCCTGCTCTGCATAGTCAGGGTCATTGGTAGTAGCGGCTTTGTCCATCAAAGTTTGGTACTGCTTGTCGTATTCAGCGATCTTCGCTTTGAATTGCTGCTGACCATATTGCTTCTCATCTTTTCCAAGTTGAGATGTTGGGATCAATTCACCTTGCGCGACGGGTTTACCCGGTCCACCATAGATAGGCATCTTCGCAGCGCGGTTCTCCGGCGTACCGGGGATCAGTGCGAGCGTTTCACTCGGGACAACGGATGATGCCGGGGTTTTTACTTGGGGCATTCCGGGGGTTGTGCGTTGCAATTCCTTGGGGGCTACAGCGCCCTGTTCCATGGAACCGCCAAATTGCGAGCCTTGGGTAAATTCCTTCGGTGTGGTGATACCTGCCTCTTCATCACTTGCTCCGAGTTTCTTGAGCCAGCGACTTGCTAGACCTTTTCCAAGTGTGGGTTGCTCAGACTTCTCGGTTGTAGGCTCTGCGGACTGCTCAGGGATCAACTGTCCAGAATAGTCAGTTGAACGCACAGGTTGCACCCCAGCGTGTTCGTCGTCAACCTTAACTCGGGCTGCGGCTTTCTCACTGGGCACAGCTTCTGTGCGTTCAGTTGGGATTAGTTCAGGTTGACCCACGGCTGCACGATATTGTTCAGCCTCTGTGGGGTCTAATACTTTTTCCCCTGCATGTACCGCTGCAATCTGATCCTCAGGAACGTCGCCGCCGTCATCGTAAGAGGGAAGCGCGACCTTCGGCATTGCATTGCCTTCGGAATCCAAACGCACTTCTCCGGGGCGTGATCCATAGCGAGCATTTGGGTTGATCAAATCAGTCCTGCTGGGTGTCGCAGCAACGGGTGCTACTACAGGTATGGACGCTGTAGGGTTTTTCAGATACTCACGTGCTGCCGCAGCATTACGAACGTTTGCCTTGATCCCCTCAGCGTCAGAACGCTGCTCATCCTTTAATTCGTCCATTTTATTCTTCGCCATAAGTGTTCTTCCTTCTATTGATGCTGGATGTTGTTTTCCTGAACGGCCTGCTCGTTCAGCCGCCAATCTTGCCGTACGCCCCACGGAATCTATACCTAAGGTAGACTCATGGTTGTAATCTCTGGTTAGTGCCATTGGTAGCCCTTCCTTCAGAACTTTCTACATCAGATGTGTGCGCGGCGTGTTCTGCCGCGACTTGATGCCAGCAGTGACTTGCGTTGTCCTCAATTATGGGATCGGTCTGCTGGACTTGAAGTTACTTCTGCGTCTTGAATGGCGACTTCTCTGGGTCAGGCTCTAAGCCCATATCAATGATTTGCTCAGGAGATAACCCATTGCGAGGGTCACTGCTTGGAAATCTCGCGGGTTTCGGTGTGAGACTTACCGAAGGTGTCCGTGGGGCAGGTACAAGACCATAGGGGTCCAAAAAACCAGTCGGTGGCTTATTAGTCGTTCCATGTAGACCCTCGATCAGTGCCTTGTTCTCTGCTATGCGTCGTTCGTTCGCTGTCCTCTCACGCTCTTTCTGGGCGGCAGCGTTCGAGGCGTTCTGCTCTGCGATTTGTGCTTCAAGTTGACGTTGTTTCTCGAAGTACGCTTCATTGCCTTTTGAGTTGTCCTTAGTCGCCACACGCTTGAGGAGGACTTCATCACCTGCGCTGTTCTTGACTGTGTACTCCTCCTGTTCAACTGCTAGGGCACGGTCCAACTTTTCTTTTCTATCTCGTGAGTCTTTCTGAAGTTCTGTTTCTTGAGTCTCGTTCATTGTTGATTCCTTTTCTTGCTCACATAGTTTCACTTTGTTTGACATTGATTCCTTCCTTAGAAAGTTCGCACCGAAGCATGTTCTAAGGACACACCTCGGCACTGTCATGCCGGATCAGGGCATGCATCTTGTTTAATTGTTGTGGGGTTTAACTACCTGCGCCAAGTCACGAAGCGGAACCCTTTACCGTCTGGTGTTTTTGTGAAGCCGCGACCCATCACTTGGAGCGTACGCAAATCCTCGGCTTGGTATGTTTTTCCACCCACGGTTATTGAATCTCTCACTAAGTTCTCAGGGCGCGATGCAATGTAAATCGGCTTCATTGTAGACAATGACTGTGCTGCGGCCTTGGTGCCTGCTTCTTTCTTCACTACGGCTGCGGCTGCTTTTCCAGCAGCGCTGCCGCCTTTAGCGTAACCGGGATACCGATTTTTAATCGTTTCGCGCACGATACGCTCGCCAATCTCTTGTAGCTTGGACGTGTGAATTTGCACCATTTGCGCTTTGTTTAGGGTCTTCATCTTCCATTGCGTGGACATCGCGGTCTGATAGGCTTTATCGGCCTTCAGCGTAGCGTAGAGACGATCCTTGATTCCGTTTCCAAGGTCCACTTTAGTTTCGTATGGGAAATCCTTAAAGAAGGGAAGACGGAGAAATGCACCTAGGTATTTGCCAAGTTGGACGTTGTTCTGTTTGTCGCACTCTTCGGCAATGCCGGATTCGACTTTCGTACGTTCGGCTTTTTGCGATTCAGTTTCCTTGGAAGAACGTTCCTGCTCCCAAGCCTGTCTTTCTTTGCTTATCTTCGACTTCTCACCGTTCTCATCGCGCAACTGGATGTAGAAGTCAGCGATGTTCTTTGTGATCGCCTTGGCCGTTTCCGTGTCGCCAGAAACCAGCGCCTTATGCAGTGCGTTCAATGCGCCGGGAATCTTTGCTTCGTCCATGCTCTGCAAAAACAGTGGTTTGGCTACGTTGTCGTAGAAAGCATTGGGATCAGCGGTCTTCAGGTGTTCAACAAAGTTGCTAACAACCTTGCCATACATAGCCTCTTTGCCTTGTGCCTTCATGTCCTCGTAAACATTCTCAGACAGGACGGGATCGGCGGCGTACAGAAGTTCATCCGTGCCTTTCACCGATTCAATCATCTGAGACTGCTCGATGTATGCTTGACTCAATGCGGGTAAGTCCTTTGCACCGACAGCCGACAAAAGTTGCTTCAACCCTACGATGCCTGACCCTTCGCCAGTACCTAACATTTCCTTTGCCGCATTCCAGCGTTCCCAAGAACCGTGCAATGCCTTAACCGCTGCGGCATTCTTTGGGTCTGCTTCGCGTAAAGCCTTCAATGCACTGCGAATCTCAGCGGGAAGCGGTTCACGGTTCTCAGCTTTTGCCTTAAAGTCTTCTTGCTGCTCCGGCGTCTTCTCGCTACCATCTTCGTTGTGTGTTTCAGTTTCTTTTCCTTTGGTAGAATCTTCTTCGGTGTGAGTCTCCGATGAAGCATCGACTACCTGAAGATCATCGTTCGTTCCTGATGCTGCTGGTGTTTCCGTTACTACTGTTGAGTCAACTGCTGGCGTTTCCACAGCCGAGGCTGTGTCAATCATTGCTGAAATTCCTGAATCTAGTGCTGACATGTTGGTAGTTCTTTCTGCCGCTATGCGGCGTTACTGAGCACCATGTCTGAGTTCATGGTGTGAGTCTTTGCTGCTGGGGTAAAGGGGAGTTGGTGTTACAGATTGGCTGCAAACGGAAGATCGCCTACGTTGAGCATTTGCTCCACGTCGATCTCTGAGTCCTTAATCTTTGGGTCCGTACTTGCCGAAAGGATGCGTGTGGCGTCTTGTTGGGCTGTTTGGTCGGCTTGCTGCGCTTCCCGTTCAGCTTGTCTCTTGGCCTGCCGTGCTTCCCTTCGCACTTCTGCATCGTGACTGTGCTGTGCTTTTACTAGCAACGGCAGGTAGTCATGAAAAACCACTGCGAATGCCACGTTCAGTTTGTCTTGCGCTCCGCGTGGGAGTAGGTTCACGGTGTCTGCGTCCCTACTGAACACATCGAAAAGTGCATACTCGCGTGGTGTGAGCACCCTCTTGGCTTTCAAAGTGATGTCGGCACAGAAGTCATGGGATGTTGGCTCTGCTTCTCCATTCCTGTACCTGAAACCTCGCTTGATTCTGATGTCACTTTTCCGGTAGTGGGAGAATAGACGAGCGCAGGAGTCATAAAAGGACACAGTTGGTGTTGCTGGTTGACTAAGGGAGGCTTCTTGAGCCTCGGTCAAACTGTCAAAAGATGAACCACTGGTCATCTGAGTTGCTTCACTTTCTGGTTAGACGCCTCCCCATTGACTGGCAGGCGTGATTGGTGGTAGCGCTGGTTTCAAACGTTCACTGCGCCGCGCACGAAATGATGTGTCAGGTGCTGGCATTGGTGTTGCATATCGTTGTGCTGGCGCTGGAGTAGTTTTAGGTACTGGTGCTCTTAAAGAACGTTGTGCTGGTGCTGGTACTTCTGGTTTGCTTTGTGAAAGTATTGCTATTGCTTCGCTCTCACCTTTCTTGTGCTGGGTCTTGGTTCTAAGCATTTAACTTTCCTGTAATCTGTTGTACTGTTGCCCTTCTTCACGTTGCATGGAAGGCACAGAGGTTGAATGTTGCTAAAGTGATTTGTCCCACCTTTGCAGAAGGGAATTACGTGATCTGGTGTGGGTCTTCTCTTCTTGTGGCAACACAAACAACGGTTGCCATACTTCTTGCAAAGAGCTAAGAACTGAACACCTGTCCATGAACCTATAGTGTTGTGGCGTTTGGCTGTTTGTCTTGCACAGCATGCGGCTGCGTGTGCTCTGCCATTCAAAGAGCGCATCCATGCTCGGCGTGCTGTTCGTCTTTGGGGAGAGTTGCGTTGCGCTTTCTGTGCTGCCCGTCCTTTAGTTGATTGTTTGTATCGCGCTTGCGCTGTTCGTCCCTTGGTTGAGTGGTTAAATCGTGATTGCGCTGCTCTCTGTACAGCTCTTCCTTTGAGAGAATGTTTGTACGTTCTATTACGCGCTAAGATTAACCTCTTATGTCTTGCATAGTACCTCGCCCAACGTTGTTGTTTCTTCGTCATTGCTGTTTTTTCCTGAATAAGTTCGAGCCGAGGAATGATTCAGGCACTCCTCGGCCCTGTCGCGTAACCGTCGCTACGCGCATCTCATTTAAGTGGTTGTGCTCTTTCAAAGCGGCAGACCGGAGAAAAGGAAAGCACGATCTGCCGCACATCACCGCTGAGGAGAAAAGTCAGCGGGAGGTTGCTAGGCAGCTATCTCCTCTTCAGGGATTGCGTCAACCTCGGGGATCAACTTCGTGGGTTTGGTGCCTTCGTCGTAGATTGTAGACAAATGCCATTCACTGAGCAATGCGGTAGGAACGTAGAATGTGTTGAGGTTCTGCTCCACCCATGCACGGAGTTCTGCACTGGTTGCGTATTGGTCGGGTGTTAGCCCCAGTCGGTTTGCTATCTGCTCAAAGCGGCAGGTTGGTGTTGCTTGCTTCTGTATGCCCACAGTGCCACTGGCAAAAGCCTTTTGTTGTTCGTTGGGTTTACGCATTGGACACCGCCTGCGCGGCTTCCTGTGCTTCCAGAATGTTAGTGATGGTCTGCAAAAGACCGTCGCTCGACATAGGAACTTTTCGATGCTGCGCTATTGCCTCGTCCGCTGCTCTGAGTAAATCTGGGCATTCCCATTCTGCACTGAGGATGTCCAACTTCTGCGAACCCGCTTGCATTGAGATAGACTTCAGCTTCTGCTCAAGTGCATAGGAGGTGCTAGAGTCTGCGAAGCGTTGGTTACGTGGCTTGCGGCACGTCTTCACAGGGGTGAGGTCATGTGTAGGCTGTGCAGTTTGAACCACAGGCTTGTTCCCTTCTTCTATCAAATCCCGCTTCATTTGGTGCTTGGCTTGTTCAACTGCCGTGAAGCCTTGGGTTTCCGATTCAGGCTTTCTGTCGGTGTCGTACCCAAAGATGCGTGCCAAGGGACTCGGCATAGAAGACAACGAGGAGGTTGGCTTAACTTCTTCCGAAATTACCGGGCTTTCATCCAGTAACTGCCGTGCCAACTCTCTCTCCAAGGCGTGCGCCCTTCGTTTCCTCGGCAAGTTTTTCTCTTACACGTGCCGCCGCTTCCCTTGCCTGACGCTCTTTGAGTTGTTGAGCACTACGTTCCTCGATCTGCTGCCGGGATGCCTCGGCAAGCGCCTCAGCCTCGGCAAGCGCCTCTTGCTCTCGTTCTTGTTTCCTGCGGCGAAGTTCAACGAGTACCTGTGCCTCTTCGTCTTCGGCTTTTTTTCTACGCATCGCTGAGGCAGTGAGTTCTTCCAATTGTTTTTTCGCTTTCGATTCTTTGGCGTCTGCAATTTGCCTAATGAGCAACGATTGTTGCTCTTGGAGTGCAGACAACTCTTGCTCTGGGGTTAGTACTTCCATTTGTTGTTTCTGATTTGTGTCCATATGTTGAGTCCTTTGAATTAACCTGCAAACTGTCCCTCACTCGGGTGCGCCACTGTGATCTGTAGGGTTCTCGATGTCCCATCCAGCAAGGACGTGGCGACCAACAGCAGGTTGAGAATGCCCTTCCACAACCTAGTGGAGTTCGGTGGCAAATACGTGACCGACGTTTGGTCACTCAGGGTCACATCTGTGACGTACGTGTCGCTACTGAACCCGGCGAGACTGCCGAAGAAACTACTGCCATAGGGTCCGGCGTTCTTCAGAGACCAATTGCACGGGACGCTTGCGCCATCATTGCCATCGACTGCGTAAATAACGGGGTTGTCTTTCAAGGCATCGACTACGAGTGTTGTGGGGTACTCTGTGCCTTCGTCGTTTGTGAACACGATCATGTGATTTCCTCTTCTTGATCTTGGTGCTGAGTCTGTGTTGCTGAAGTTTCAGTGGCCTAGCTTTCAGCACCGCTCATCCCGTTGATGATCCCGTAGGATCGGAACTGCGATAAACCAAGCCACTGCTCGATGATGTGCCGAAGCACATCGCCATCGGGCGGGAGCGCGACTGCGCTCAACCGTTGCCGAACTTTGTTGCTGAAATGAAGCGATGCCTTGTTGCGCTCATCCCTGTGTGCTCTCCGTAGAGAAGCAGGACTACGCCCAGCACCGCCTTGAACCTGCGTTGAAGAAGTACAGTGACAATTGTCAGCAGACTAGACGCGGTTCATACTTGTGTTGCGGAAGTTAACCCGGACCTTAGGCATATGCGGTCACTTCGTTGCTTCCCGTAGGTTGCTCTGCTCCGCGCTTCAGGTCCGGTTGTAGATTCGCGCACCTTTTCAGGCGCGGCGAAACGGTCCCACGGTGACTAACTGTGGGAACTCTTTACTCGTACAGCGGTGCGGCAACGCCATCGCCGTGTGAAATCGACGGTGTAAAGGGAATAAGTGTTCCCAGAGTAGCTGGAAGGACTCCACCAACGAGGGGGTTCGCAGCGATAGCAACTCGTGGAGAGTTGTTCAGGAATACACCCATAATTCCTGACGCCGATGAAGTCAGGGTTATACCCGGTAAAAAGGTTGCCCCAGCACTTGTGTTAGGTGCGGCTTGCGCGTGCCAATACAGTCCCGGCTTGAGTGTGACTGGTGTTCCACCGTTGACGTTGTTCGTTTGTACACCCGCACCTGTAGAAGCCAAGAAAGAGCCTGCATCCACAACCTTGTTTCCCAAATGGTCATAGATTCCACACGTGGCGTACACTCCGCCAGCGTTATTTGTCGCCAGCATAGAGGCTTTGCTAATGGTGAATGAATCGAACAGTTCAAACAAGTAGACCACTACTTGGTTCGCCGTTATAGCGTTGTTTGCTAGGTTCAATGCTACTGCGTTCCAAGTTTCTCCTCCGTACACCAATCCAGCGTCCGTGATGCCGGGGCCGAAGAAGAACGCACCGTCTGATCCAATAAGCACCGTCTGCGGAGAATCAACGGTCACGTCCCCAGAACCATCAGCAGTTAAAACTACATTTTGTCCTGCGATCAAATTCAAAATACTTTGCACCGGGTTCAGTGTGCCATTAGTTTTGAGTACCAAAGGCGTCGGAGGAGTTGGAGGTGGTGTACCAGACGCGCCCATGGGGTATTGGTCTTGGTAGTACTGCTGAAGAGTGCCGCTGAAGTACACAGCGATTGTGACCGGGCCATTCACAGCGTAAAAGTCGTAGTGCCCGAGGCCGTCTGTGTATACAGGCTGGGCTATCGGAACGTTTCCTGTTCAAATCGAGCCGCAGCATTCACCTTTTGGATTCTCGCTCGTTCGGCGTTGATATGTGCCAAGTTTGCTGCGATGTACTTCTTTGCATCATGCCCCGGCGCGTTGTGTCCGGCTGCAAACGCTTTGTATTGACCTCGGCTGTCACGCTCCGGTTCCTCGCCACACCCGCAGGCACAGCATGCATACTGACTCATTTGGTTCTCCTTCTCATGACCTTCGCCGTCTGCCTATCATCATCGAGGCCGCGAGTGCCAAGGCATAGGCTCCGAGTACTGCACAGCCGATAGCAGTGTGGATCACAGACGCCATCCTCTGCGTTCAGCCTCGAAAAGTTCTCGCTCACACGCTTCACGAACTGCGTCGGAAACTACAATGGTGTGCTGGAGAGCGTCTTCCAACTCGATACGCTGTTCGATCTCTTCTAGTTGCGCGGTCTGTGGCGTAAGGTCAGCACGCTCTGGTGCGAAGTCCGTAGGCAGGTTCATCGGTGTGTAACCACAACCTGCGTTTGCTAAGAGTTCTTGTGTCGTGTTTTTCATTGTGTGTCCTTCTCCTGAAAGGATGAAGGCCGCACAGGGATCAGGAGTCCCCATACAGCCTTCGTAGCGTGGTGTGTACCACGATGTTTTGAATTGTTGTGTGGTTTTAGCTGATCGTGATTCTGATGGATCGCGCTGGTTCACCATTGCTGGGGGTGCATGTGATGATCGCGTGCTGTATGCCCTGCCATGATTGCGGTGCGTTCGTGGGAGGTGTGTACGTAACTTGCGTCCCTGTTGCCGTGAACGTATGAGGCGTAGAACTCAGGGAACCAATCCGTTCGGAGTACTCAAAGCCTCTATCGAAAGTTAACACCCACGAACTGGACACAGGCGATCCCGCATCACTTACGGCTTCGATAATGAAACCCTCATCGCTGTTCTTTAAGTCGATGGTGCTTGGCAACGGGTTGTTGTTGCTGTCTGTTAATCTCATTGTGTCGCTCCTTGATCTCTTTGTGGTTGTTGTTCTGCCCTGCATACTTCAAAACTGTCTGACATCATAAGGTCTTCCCAATCAAATTAACTCGGTACATTGTGTTTCCTCCATAAGTAGGTCGAGGCCAGTGGGCTTATGGGCACCACTGACCTCTGCTGCAAGGAGCAACCCTTGCGATGCGTTTTTCAAATTGTGTAGGGTTTTCGGAACGGGTGGTCTGAGGCTGCACGCACTGTGGAGATTTCGACAGCAGAGAGACTTCCATCTTCATTCCTGATGCAAAGCGCATCAACAACGTCACCAACGCGCAACTCTCGGCCTTGCGAATCTTCTGTACCAGAAGGTACGTTTATTTTGACCGGAGAAGACATGGAGTCAATTAACTCCGTCAACCGCCGCTTTCCAGCCTCCGTGTCTGTTGCTCCTTTCGGCACAGTAATGTTTTTGATTTCCATTTCAGTTCTCCCCTCGATCTGCCTCGACCTCTCGGTCAATGCGTGCCGCTGTCAACTTTTCCTTTTCAACTTCCATCGCCGTGAATATCTCACCGTGTCCCACGCTGCTGTTTGCTGAAAGGACGCGACGGGTTATCGCCATGGCTTCTAACAGGTCACACTCATCGCGTTCACTGAGTGGCATTGGGAGTCTCGTTTACGGTGTACGTCCAATTACGCGCCGAGGTTCCTGTCCGAACAAGAAGTCCCGATGCAGACATCATTGCGAGTTCTGCGCGGACTTTCTTTGCGTATTGCCAATCCGAGTCGCCCAGCACATCCACGATCACTCTGTGCGAGCGACCGGGATGCGCCATGATGTTGCGTAGGATTATGCTTTGCAGCGGAGTCATGCGGAGACCTCCTGAGTCTTCTGGTATTCGAGCAATGCTGCTACGATCTCGGTGCGGTGTTGCTCGTACGTTGTACCTTGCTCACATTTGCTCCACCACTTCATTCCCTCATCGTGAGGTAAACGAGTGACCAGTTGACCAGTCTTGATCCCGGCAAAAGGCTCAGTGGACTCAACCAGAGGGTCATCCTTACCCTGCGGCACTGAGTCCATTTGCACAGGTGCAAACGGCGGAGCATTTGGCTCCGCAAGGGAGGCGTCCTGCCCACACCCAATAGGTAAGCCATTTTGCCTACATAAAGGTGTTCGTCCGGCAGTGGGCGCAAAACTTTGTAACTCTGTGTTTACATCAGAACTGGGTTCTTCAGTACTATGTCGCGCTGGTGCGACAGGCTCATTTGCATTGGTGCGACAGGGTGTTTGCACGGGTGCGACAGGGTTTTCGATAGCCATTTGCACGGGTGCTAATGGATCAACGTCTGGAAACAGTTCGGATTTGCAGTGCTTGCGACTGTGCTTTTTTATCCACGCCGCGTGATCCAGAACCTTGAACTCGGTTACTGTGACACGTTGTGTCTTCTTGTCGCGCTCACTGCCTTTGACGACCTCCAGCCAGCCTTTCTCAACTAGCAATCTGCGAAGTCTGTAGATGTGATCTTTGCTTTCGCCGGAGAATCGTTCTGCTGTCCTGCGGCCATCACAATAGAGGCGTCCAGACGTATAGGATAACTTCTGGTACTGCACCCACAGGCCAAACTCAGCACATGTCATGTGCGCTTGCTCGAAACATTTCTTAGTTGCCATCGCGTGCCTCCATCTCTTCGTCATCTTGTTGAAGGACGAGGGACACCGCGCATAGGTCAGGTAATCTTAGTTGGTTCAATGTGCGTCTCTCTGCTGCAATCGTGCCTGAAGTTTCTGGCAGACGGCGCAGCGCACGAATCAATCGCAGCGCATCTTGTGCGGCTGGAGTGAGTTGTGTTCCCTTCGGTATTGTCATTGTTTCCTTGGTGGTGTACTTGCATTGGTGATTGGCACAGTGCCGCTGTGCAGTCGGTCTTACCTCTTGTGGTGCTGCTCGACCTCTCCCTCGATTATGCAGAAGAGGATGACACCGACTACTATGACCACGAGTGCTGTCATTGTCTTGTTTCTTTCTCTGGGTCAGTGCTGAAGAGGAGGCGAGGCACCCATGGCAGGATGCCTCGCAACATGGCAGCACACGCTGGTGCTGCATTTGCTCCGTTGGAGACAGAGCAAACTTATAAGGCTCAGGCTTTGCGAGGTCTCCACCTCACCTGAGCAGTACGTTCTCATCGGTATGCACACCGTAGATTAGAATGTGGACCAGCGACTTGAACGTACTTCCACCAATGGGTGGACTCAAGGTTTTTATTGTGGTTCCACACCCAGCGCAATATCCGCACCGTGAAGTGCTTCCCACTCTTTCTTCTTGAGTTGCAATCTTTTTGTGAGTTGTGTTGCGGTATATCCCGGCCTGAGGTTCGCACAGCATCGCAACGCGGAGCCAGCGAGATCGCGCACCACCTGCGATGAGGACTGACTCTAACCACCTTGCGGTATAAGGTACAGTTCCGAGTTCATTGTGCCCACGTCTGGGGCTGAAGTATGGAGCAAAGTGCAGATCACACTCGGAAGCGCCCGTAACATCGGGAGCAGCAACCTTCCCAGCGGCCAGCGCGGCAACGATCTGCTCGATTGCTGAACAGGAAGCAAGGATAGCCTCGGCATTCTGCTCTGCCTTTTCCCGTTTCTTTCCGAAACCACTCGACGGCCATACGTGTTGCCTGTTCACAGTGATTGCCATAGGATTCCTCCCTCCGCTAATTGATGTACCCTCTCACCATTAGTAAACGGCTGTGCCGGGAGGCCCTGAAACCCTTATAAACATTGGGGATTGGCGAAATAACGACCCCTTCCTACAGCTTATCCGGGCAAACCCTAATCCGGGCAAATCGTTGGTGATTTTGTACTTGACAAGGTATTTAGACTCTTCGACCTCGCGCTCCAGCGCGATTACCGCTCATTACTTTCGTTATGTCCTTCGTGCGCTTTGATTGGATTTCACAGCTTTCTTTGTATGAAAGTCGTCTCACAGGAACGTCTCACGGATCAAACGGGCGTCTCAAGTTGATCCAGAGAGAAAAATCCGTGGAAAACTGGTTTGAGAACCTGATCGCTCACCTTACGGCTCGGCGAACTGGTTTGGTCATGCTGGAACTCACTTTCGATTCGCCAGCTACAATCCTGATTGCGTCAGAACCGCCCTGCATGACTTGGGCAGACTACAGGCTGCCGAAGCCTTTTCGCTACGACGATTTGCTCAACTTTTTGAATACGAAATGGCAAGTCAAGTATTACGTAGACGAGAATGGTGGTCCTTGGGCGCTTTGTGAGCACAACCACGAAACGCGACGTGAAGCAGAAGTGTGCCCTTACATGTCCACTTGCGGCTCTGAGATTGTTGACGCATCAACATTTGAAAAGAAAAAAGAAAAGACCTTATTACCGGGAAATCCGCCGAGCCAAATACCCGTGCTTCGGGTTCACGTGAACGCGGAGAAAACAATCCATGATTGAGCGCAGAGTCGATCACGTAAGACGCAAGCGCGTCTCCGAGATGTCGCCGGAGGAGGTGCGGCAGCGTAGCCTGCCAGCAGAAGGAGAGGAAACCATGCGTGCATACATTGAAATCGTATCTCATAGTGGGAGAAGAAATGACGACGGACAAGTCGCAGAAAGAACAAGAGCCTATGGCAAACAGCTACAGCCCAATCAAGGGGAGCTCTTGAGGCCCGACTAATTCCATTAAATTGGGTGGTGTTCAGTCGAGTACGGCCCTTCTCACGTTGAGAATCGAGTGGAGTCCTACATGGCGAGTCGATGGAACGACGCCAGTAAAGAACGTCGCCTATGGTGGGTGCTTGGCGCGGGAGTTTCCGAACATTTTCGTAAGCAGAAGTGGGACGAACTTCCTCCCGATGTACAGCGCGTCTTAGCGCGGGAAATGACGGAACCCCAGCATGGTAGATGCGGTTCTTGCGGCGACTGGGACTGCGGCGTACACAATCCCTGCGGGATATGTGGATTGCCCCACTGTCCGGGAGCAAACTGTTATTAACCACTACACGCCTCAACCAACTTGGGTTCTCGAAAAACCCTGCTGGGCGGACCGTACAAGAACAGGAAAATTAAAAACAATGGACACGAAGACATTGACGGTCGGCCAGAAAGTTTGCGTTAACGGGGGCTATGGGCTAATCGAAGGAAAAGTAGTCAAGATTGAGCCGCCGTGTGTATATGTAGAGGCTAACGGGCTGCTCCGATTTAACCGTGACGGTAAGGAATGCGACCTTAACGGCATCGCATACACTTACAACAGCAACCCTATGTTCGGTCCCGGCCCTTGGGAAATAGTTGGGAGCTAGGACCTTGGCAAATGCTAGGCTCTGACTTCGGCATAGGTCAACGCTGATCCGTAGCGATCTGCTTGGCAAATGCGTGGGCCTTTTGGCGTGCTAGACTTCCTGCGGAGGGAATCACATGGACGTGTTCCGAGGCGTAGTGAAGTTGATGAGGAGGGACCGCGCACGAGCGGTAAAAGAGATTGCACGGATTGATGCAGCACTATCTGCTCTGGGCTATGGGGCAGGCCCACGGCGTCGCACGTTGTCGGCTGCTGCTCGTAAGAAAATCAGTCTCGCGCAGAAGGCTCGCTGGGCAAAAGCAAAGAAAAAGAAAGCGTAGAGGCCGTGAGTCATAGTGGAGGTCATCACATGGCAGACGCAAATAAACGAGCACAGCTACTCGAAGACATTGCAGTATTTCGGCGCAGCCTCATTGCAGACGAATCCAGTGGTATTGGACCATCTGCTATAAACGAGCGGTTTGAACTGCTCAAAAACACTGTTACAACAATCGCAGATTACATCCTGCTGGAATCGAATGAGGTAGCAAAGCCGTAGAGATGCGTTCAGAAGCGCACCATCCTGCGTCTCTTACTTTCGCGTAGCACTTCGCGGTTGGTCAGTTGCCTTCAAACGGTGATGCATCCGCGTGCTCCCGTGCGGATTCATTGCCCTAGGCGCATCAACTTCCCTATTGCTCCTTCCAACACCTCAGGCGTGGGATGCACGTAGCGTTGCGAGATGACGATACTGGAGTGACCTGCCAGCTTCTGAATCTCAAAGGCCCCTACTCCGCTCTCTCCTAATCGTGTGCAGAATGTGTGCCGCGTGCTGTGCACGACACAATCGTCTGGTAACTCCATAGCATCGCGCAGCGTACGGAACTGCTCGCTCGCCCAGTGGCGTGACAACTGCCCACCGCCAGCGGCAGGAAACACGAAGGGAGACTTGGACTCCTTCTTCATTTTCTCCAGAATGTCGCGTGCTCTCTCAGTTAACGGAATGTGTCGCTTCGCATATTTTGTTTTCCCTTTGTCGATATAGACCCAGCCCAGTGATGAATCTTTCTTCGGGTTCAGCCCTACACGATCCCATGTCAGAGAGCACAGTTCGCTGATGCGCAAGCCTGTGTCCACAAGAAAAGGCAGGAGCGTGCGCAACATTGCAGTGCAGCGTTTGTGCGCGAGTATTTTTACAAGCAAGTCCTCGCTAATGATGAACTCGCGTTGACGTTCACCTTTCATCATTTTAATTTTGGGAATGTCTTTGACAACTCCCCATTCCTTGGAAAGGCGCATAGCTTTTCGTAGTGTACGCAGGGAGGCATTGATACGTGCTGGGCCAACTTCCTTGGAACGCCCCTGCACAAACTCCTCAATCATGGCAGGAGTGATACGTGTGATGTACTGCGCTCCCAGCTTCGAGTCAGCAATGGGTTTCCACGCCTCTTTGTAGAACGCCACGGTTCGAGCATTCGGTACGCTGGTTTCCAGATGTGCGAAGAACCTGTCTTCAAACTGCCGCAACCACTGCGGAGGCTCAGGATTACCTTTACGCAGGAACGTGGATAGTGGTTGGTTCTGCGCGGCATCTACCTGTGTGATCCACCTTGCTTCAACCCTCATCGCTGCTGCCTTGCTGCGCTGCTTCGTAGAGCGATCTAACTTTTCGTTCCTCCGTTGAATCCGACTCCACCAAATTTTGTTCCTCAGGTACAGGCTCATACTTCCCTCCTCCCACACACGGGAGAATACACTAGGCTCCTACAATGCTACAACAATTTTCTAATATTTCTTTGCAAGTGATTGATAATACAGAGTCACTTCCGAGACTTAGGATCTGGCGGGTAAAACCGTGGGGGTTCGAGTCCCCCCTTTCGCACCAGTTTTTCAGTTGCTTACGGGCGTCCCACAGTCTGTTACAGCCTACTGGACACCTTGTTCGCTTTCATGCTCATCTCCGAGCAACATCCCCACCACGCGAGAGTTTGCCGCTCGATTAGCCGATGCGACCCCGCGACCATAGCCGTCCATGGTCATGGCGATTGTCGAGTGACGCATCAACTCTTTCTGTACAGATACAGGAGCACCCGTTTCATCCAGCCAAGTGCGGTAGCTGTGACGAAGCGAATGCCATCCGATGGGGTTAAGTCCCGCCCGGATGGCGGCGGGCTTGAGCTTGTCATGTTGAGCCGAATAGCCTTGCAACGGCTTCCTTCCTAGCATGACGGGGCTAGCGAAGACGTAATCACTGTCGGCTGGAAATTGCATTTTCAGTTTCCAACTTTTCAGAGAGGCCACGACAACAATATCGAGCGGGAGTTTCTTTCTCGACGATTGCGTCTTCACGTCGTCGGTCCTTCCCTCGACCACGCCGCGCTCGATTCTGACCTCATTTCTCAGCCAGTCAAAATCTTGCCAGCGCAAACCGAGTACTTCGCTGATTCGTAAGCCGAGACAGCCCGTGAGAAGAACCATCGTTCGGTACGGTTCCTCTGTGATCTCCGTCAGCAGCTTGCGGAATTCTTCCATTGTCAAAATCACGGGATCTGTCTGCCTCTTCCCCGCCCCTTCAATACGAATCAGACTCATGGGATTGCGCCCGACTGGGATGTACTCCCAAACCATGGCGCAATCGTGCAGTATGTGGAGCATGTTCTTGATGTGCGCTCTAGTTTTCGGTGCAAATGGCTTCCCTGTGCTGGTGGAGTTCAGCGTCTTCAGCCATTGTTCTACTTCATAAGCTTTGAGCGGAAGAGTCCTCGTTCCCCAGCAATGTTGAATGATCCCAAGCTGACGCCTGTATCCGCGACTTGTTGAATGACGCCTCGGCATCCTCTCAAGCATGTACCGCTGCGCCACTTGCTCGATAGTGACAGTGGGCGACGCCGCGGGATTGTTGATTCGCAACCGCATTCCCTCAGTTGCTCTCATCGCCTCGGCTTTCTTCCGGTGTTGCTTTGTGGTGCCGATGCGCTCGGCTTTGCGGGTCTTCCCTTCATACCAGCGGAAGAACCAAGTTCGAGTTCTCGGGTCTAGCACAACCGATCCTGTCTGGTAACGCTTTCTGCGTTGCTGCATCTGCTTTACTCACTTTCCGCAGAGCAGCCGGGACGCTGGGTCGCTATTGTAGGCGCAAGCGAATGGGAGGCCAAGGCCAAGGAAATTTCGCTCAGTTTGAACCGCCATGTGCGGCGAATTGAACCGGAAACAGGATGGGCGGGAATACGCCCCTCACGAGCCAGCTTAGCGACCGTACGGGAGCTGAGGCTGAGATACTTTGCGACTTCGGCAGCCGATACGAACGGTTCGTGTGTCATGATCGCGGGCGCGATTGCGCCTTTGGTATTAACTACGGGGACTGCGACTGACTTACTGAAACGGCTACATGCTGCTTTGATAATGGCGGCATTTCAGTCCAAGCGCAACGCACGAATCTTCTTTTTCCCTTTTTTACCTAACAATAATCAAAGCATTTCTCTCAGCGAATATCCAACAACACCAGATGATTGCTGCGAGTTGAAGTTCTTATCGTGCTACTGTATTTCTCGTGTCAGACAGAATTATTGACCTCGCGAGTCCCGAACTCGGCAGAGAATTGCAGAGAGATGCAAAAGGCAAACTTCCGATTGATGTATGGCGGGTCTATGTTTTGCAGCACAGCGGCTTTAATCGCCGTCCCGGGATCGACTGGCACCCTGCTTCAGTGATTCACTGGTGACGAACTGGTACGAGGTATTTGGGAAGCACAAGCACTTCTTTTCCGCGCACACTCGGGCGGGCGAAAACGCGGTCAACCTATCTCCATGCGGGAAGAAGCCGTCCGTGCCTTCGTTATCCGTCGGTTCAATCCGCACCCCAAGCATCCGCAGCAGTCAACCGTTGGTTTGGACAGGATTGCAGATTTACTGTTCCTTGAAGACGGCAAATGCCCACGCTGCCGTGTTGCTAAGCACCGGTACGACAGCGATTGCGTCAAAGCTTTGGCTACTGCCGTTACGCGTCTCAAGACTGCTATGAAGCGTGACGGCATTCCTACCTAGCGGAACCCACAGAAATCTAGACATTTTTGTTACCCAAACAGAAATGAGCGCATTTCTGTTCCTCGTCACCAGCTAGAAAGGCGGCTACGGTCGGTAAGTGTGCCGCTTACTACAACGAGAACGACAAGTTCGCCGCGCAATGGCTGCGAAACCTCATCTCAGCCGGGCTCATTGCCATGGGGAATGTCGATGAGCGATCCGTCGAAGACGTTGCGCCCGACGACCTCAGGGGCTATGACCAGTGCCATTTCTTCGGGGGCCTCGGCGGGCTGGCCCTATGCCCTCCGTCTCGCCGGTTGGCCCGACGACCGGCCGCTACACCCATCGTGTGGCCATCTCCAATCATCGCTTGTTGGCTTGCGATCAGGAGCGCGTCACTTTTCGCTGGAGGGATTACGCCCACGGCGGCAAG
>Ga0182024_10008694_pt1 | contig 21275 bp, 20 predicted proteins | sample P32metaG_FD_120480 | JGI IMG/M metagenome (GOLD analysis project Ga0182024, IMG submission 120480) | Permafrost microbial communities from Stordalen Mire, Sweden - P3-2 metaG (Illumina Assembly) | ecosystem: Environmental > Terrestrial > Soil > Wetlands > Permafrost | place: Sweden: Stordalen...
ACCGATCGCAGTTGCCTTTGCGGCTGCGTAAGCGTGGGTGGCAAAGTGCCGCGGGACGGGGGAATAAGCCAGGACGGAGCTGAGATTCAGTATGCTTCCCCCAGTCTTTAGCGCCATGAACTGCCGGACGGCGGCGCGGTTGGAATAGAATGTCGAGGTCGCGTTGAGGTCCAGCGTCTTGCGCCAACCCTCGTCCGAGACTTCATGCAACGGCCCATCCCCCATCCGCCGGCCGCTGCCACCGGCAACGTGATAGAGCGCGTCGAACCGGCCGAATTCCCGGAGCGCAAGATCGATTGCCGTTGGAGCGGCTTGCGGTTCGGTCGCATCACCGGCAAGCACGTGAGCTGAGGTTCCCAAGGCGCCGCGCGCCGCCGGAAGCGAATCGTCATCGCGACCCACCACGACGAGGCGCGCTCCCGCGACTGCGCATGCCTTGGCCGCCGACAAGCCCAGGCCCGCCGTGCCGCCAATGATGACAACGACTCGTCCCGACAGTTCACCCGCCATGGCGGCAATGTACCGCGCCGAAACGCAAATGCGTCGCCCCGACAGCGGAGACGAAGCTTCCGCGCCTCCTGTCATCCTGAGGTATTCCGAAGGATCTCCGAAGAGATCGACTTAGAGCCGATTCAGAACCCCGTGCATCGGAAACAAACCGCCCGCAAGCGGCCCCGCTAAACGTGTTGTAAAATCGTCTCTTAGGGAGCCGCTTGCAGCAACTCACGATGCTCGAAGATGTCGAGAATCGGCTTGCCGTCCGAATTAGCCGGCGTCGGGATCCCCAGCACGTCGCAGGCTGTCGCGAAGGTGTCGTAAGTGTAAATCACCAACTTGATATTGCGGGTGAGATCGTAATTCTGCTTGACGCCCGGGCCGGCAGCGATCCAGGGAATGTGCTGGCTGCGCGGATCAAGGCCGCCGTGGGTGCGACCGTTGCCGCCGTGGTCGGCGCTGATGATGATCAGCGTCTTGTCGGTCAGATGCTGCTCGTCGAGCGCTTTGAGCAATTTGCCGAGGTCCTTGTCGGCGTTGGAAACAGTCGCCACTTGCTCCGGCGTGCCCCAGCCGAGCTTGTGGCCGGTCCGGTCGCAATCCGGAAAGTGCACGAAGAGCACCTGCGGCTGATGCTCTTTGATGATCAAAGCCGCGGCGGCGCCCACTTCATCGTCGCTGGCTTCTTTGATAAACTTCCAGTTAAGCGCGTCATCCTCGTCGAAGATATGAAACTTGCTTTTGCCGGCGCAGCAAGCGGTTGTGTACCCCTGCTTCCTGGCAAGTTGAAAAATCGTGGGAACCAGCGGAAACGGCGGCTTCTCGGCCGCGTCATCCTTGTTGTAATGGATGCCATGCGTGTTCGGCACGACGCCGGTCAGCATGCTAGTGTGCGATGGAAGCGTGATGGCAACGTCGGTTGTGTGCGCCCAGAAGGTGAACGAACCGCGCGCCATCAGCGAGCGCAGACCAGGCATGTCCGCCCGAAGCGCGACATCGGGCCGCAGCCCATCAAAGCTGACGATCATCACGCGCGAGGGGAATTCGTCGGCCGTGGCCCAGGTGGGGGCAAAAGCAAGCAAGAGCATCGCGGTCGCGAAAAACAGGACACACAGACGTCGCATTCCCAAATCCTTGCCGCAAAACCGGCAATAGGTCGACCGACAGCATCCCAAAGTGATCGCGTCCACTACGACGGCTTGACCATAATTAGATGGGCCGGGATACTGGGCAAATTGTCGGTCGATCATTGAGGAGTACACCCCTTGAAGCGAGTTGTTGGCGTTTGCGTTTTGGGCGCGATCGTGGGCGCTGGCGGGTGCGGTTCGCCGCCGCATGAAACCGTCGATGCTTCGCGCGTTATCGCGGATAGCAATGTCGCCGCCACGGCTCCCGCCGATGGGTCAGCCATCTCTAATGCTGCGCCGGCAGCGGTATCTGCCCAGAAAAATGTCGTCGCGCAGATCAATGGGCAGCCAATTACCTTGGAAGAGGTGATTAGGCCGCTGATGGAGTGGCGCGGGCTGGCGTTCATGCTGAATATTGCGCAGCTTGATCTGGCCAAGCAGGACGCGCGCGAGTCCAAGGTAACGGTCTCGCCCGACGACATCAAAGCCGAATTGGATGCGACACTTGAGAAGATGTTTCCCGAGCAGCCGGAACGCGATCGCGCGGCGACGCTCGAAACGTACCTCGACAAGCGTAATTACAGCCGAGCTGAATTCGATACGGTTGTGGAGATTAACGCGTATCTCCGCAAGGCGGCGATGATCGCGGTGAAGGGAAAGATCACCGATGACGCGGTCGAAAAGGAATTCGGCATCGAATATGGTGAAACCGCCAAGTGCCGGGTCATCGTGTTGGCCAATGCCCGCGAAGTAATGGACGCGCAAAAGCGATTAAAAGCCGGCGAAGATTTTGCGGTGGTTGCAAAGGAGATGAGCCGCGATCCCCGCACGGGCCCTCTTGGCGGCGAGATTCAGCCGTTCAGCTTGCAGACGCAGGGCATTCCCGACCCATTCCGCCAGCTTGCGTTCACCTTGCAGCCGGGACAGGTGTCCGATCCGCTGAACATTGGTGAAAGCTGGTACCTGATCAAGCTGGAACAGAAGTTCCCCCCCAAAGCCGTCAAGTTTCAAAACGTAAAGGAAAGTCTGCGAAAGAGCATGTATGATAAGCTTGCCGAGTTCGCGATGGGCAGGCTTCGCGAAAACCTTGGATCGCGCGTCATGCAACAGCTTTCAATTCATGATCCACTTCTGATTAAGCAGTTTGAGGAGCTCAAGGCTCGCCAAGAAGGTGCAATTAAGGGTCGTGAGAAAGTAGACGAGCAGCTCAAGCGCGAGCGCGAAGCGGCCACGCAGCCAGCTTCGCAGCCGGCCTCTGACTTAAACGGTCCGCCTGCCACCGCTCCGGCGACGGCTACCCAGCCCGCTGCCCATTAACTGGGTGAGCGGGCGGTCCACTGTGGTCCCTCTAGTTTTCCCTTGCAATCAACTTGTCCCTGCGCAGATTCTGCTAGAATCTGCAATCGCAACATTCGGGTATCGCCATGAGCCAGACTCCATTCAAAATTGACGTTTCAGCGCGGATTCAGCGTTTGCCGCCATACTTGTTCGGCCGCATCAACAAGATGAAGTATGACAAGCGCGTCGCGGGGATCGATATCATCGACCTGGGGATGGGCAACCCCACCGACCCGACGCCTAAGTGCGTGGTGGATAAACTGCAGGAGGCGGCGCTCGATCCGCGCAATCATCGCTATAGCGTCAGCAACGGAATCGCGGGGCTGCGCAAGGAAGTCGCGATCAAATACAACAAGCGCTACGGCGTGACGCTCGATCCGGAATCGGAAATCATCGCGACCATCGGCAGTAAAGAGGGATTCAGCCACCTGTGTCTCGCGCTGCTGGGGCCGGGCGATACCGCGATCGTCGGCGATCCGGCCTTTCCAATTCACATCTACGCAGTCGCGATGGCCGGCGCGAATGTGATTCGCGTGCCGCTGGGCGACGACCAGGCATTCCTCGACCGCATCGAGCGGACGATCGAGGGCTTATATCCGACGCCGAAGCTGCTGATCCTGAACTATCCGCACAATCCGACGGCCATGACGATCGAGGCCTCATTCTGGGACCGCGCGATTGCTCTCTGCCGCAAGTACGGCGTGATGATCATCAGCGACTTCGCCTACGGCGAAATCTGCTTCGACGGCTACAAAGCCCCGAGTTTCCTGGCCGCCCACGGCGCCAAGGAGATCGGCGTCGAATTCACCACGATGTCGAAAAGCTACAACATGGCCGGCTGGCGCTGCGGCTTCTGCGCCGGCAACGCCGAGATGGTCAAAGCTCTCGCGACTATCAAGGGCTACTACGACTACGGCATGTTCGCGCCGATTCAGATCGCGAGCGTGATCGCGATGCGCGAATGCGAGAACACACCCGATGAGCAGGCAAAGATTTACGAGCTGCGCCGCGATGAGGTCTGCCGCGGCCTGGACAGACTCGGCTGGACCTACGAAAAGCCCAAAGCAAGCATGTTCGTCTGGGCAAAAATCTCTGACGATCATTTGAAGGGCGAAGGGTCCATCGATTTCTGCCTTCGAATGATGGATGAAGCCGAGGTCGCACTGGCCCCGGGCAGAGCATTTGGTGAACACGGCGAAAACTACGTGCGCATTGCGGTTGTCGAGAATGAACAGCGACTTCGGCAGGCGATGAAGAATCTGGAGCGAGCGCTGATGCCGAAAAAGCCGAAGGCGAATCGAGCCGCGGCTACGGCGTAGCATTGGAGAAAACTACCGGGTACGCCCGATGGAATAGACATACTATCCCGTCGCAACGCGATCCAGCTCATTCCTGCTCGCTTGGTCTGTATCCCCTTTTGACTACTGCGCGAGCTGGTAGCTGACGAACGCCAGATACCGGCTATTCGGCGACCACGACGGAACGTTGATCGTTCCCTGCCCGCCGAAGAGATTCGCCAGCGGCGTGATCGCCTTAGTGCGCAAATCCATCAATTGCAGCGAAACGTCTTTGTTCTCGGGATGATCGCCGGCTCCTTTTTCATAGCTGAGGAAAACCATCAGACGGCCGTTGGGGGAGATGTGCGCGAACCACGATTCGTGGTTGGCGTCGGTGGTGATTTGCTCGGGGTTTGAGCCGTCGGGGCGCATGCGCCAGATTTGCATGATGCCGGTGCGGTCGGAGTTGAAGTAGATGAATTGACCGTCGGGGGAGAACTCGGGGCCGTCGTCTTTGCCGGGGTCGGTGGTCAGGCGTTTTTCGGGGCCACCGTCGACGGGGACGGTGTAGATGTCGAAGTTCTTGTCGCGCAGGCCGCAGAAGGCGAGCATCTTGCCGTCGGGCGACCAACCGTGGAAATAGGAGGGGCCGGTGTCGGTCAGGCGTTTGGGTTGGCCGCCTTCAATTGGGATCACGTAGACCAGCGAGGAGCGCTGGCCATTCATGCGTTCGGAGGCATCGCTGATCGCCAGCAGCTTCCCATCCGGCGAGATGCCGTGATCGTTGTTGATCCGCGTCAGCGTTCCCAGATCGACTTGCTCCACCGGCTTGCGACTCGGATTCGGCGGCGTGCCGGGCGGCTCGGCCTGCACCTTGTAAAGCTTCCCATTGGTGTTGAAGTAAAGTGTATTCGAATTGTCTGGAAACCAATTCGGCGCTTCGATGCGTCCTGGCTGAGTGACCACGTACGCCACGCGACGATCTTTCGACTGGATGTTGATGGTTTGCAGCGTACTGATGAGCGTCGTGCGGCCGGTCAGCGGCGCGGGCGGAGTTAATTCCACATCAGAAAACGCGACGGTTTCGAGTCGCCCTGCATTGTGAGCGGAGACACCTAGCCCGATGTAAAAATCGCCGGCGAATTCAATCTTCGCCGACCCACCGGCAGGGTGCAGCGCCTCATCCCCCGACGCTATCGACATCGAGACAACGTTCCCGCGCTTCTCAATCAGAAGCCGTTTCGGCCCCACCACATCCGATTGCACTTCGTGCGTGACGGCCCCTTTCGCATCGCGCCACTGGAGTGATGTCAGCCCGCTCCCATGCGCCGCGGCGTCGGCGTACACCGCGTCCGAATCCAGCGACTGCCGGATCATCAGGCAAGCCTTGCGATGATCGTCCGGCTTTCCGCTCTCGGGCTTCGTGCCGACGAAATCGATCGTCGCGCTCAGCGTGATGTCGCCGGTGAGCTTCTTATAGACGTAATGGAAGTGATCCGCCGCGGCCCACACGTTTTCGCCGCCGCCCGTGATCGTGTAGACCTTTTTGCCGGAGTTGAATGAAAGCGATCCTGGCCCCAGCGTGGAGGGTTTGCCGACATCGCTTTGATCCGTGAAAAGCCCGAAGTCGTCCGCGCGGGCCGTCGAACAGATCGAGGCAAATATAATGACGATCGCGAAGAAACATCGGGCGAATGCGGTCAAGGGCGTTCCTTGTGAAGGTGACGTTGATTGCTATCGCCCGCGTCACGAATCGTTGCTCGAACGACAGCACCCTGGGCCGACGGCTTGAAGTTCGCGGGTTGCACATTCCCACGGCGCACGCTTCGTGCTATCGATATTTCGATGCCCGCTTACACGAAGAAATCGTTTCCGCTCGCGAAGATCCGTCGCTTCCTTGAGCCGGGCCCGACGATCCTCATCAGCTCGGCTCACAAGGGCGAAACCGACATCATGGCCAACGGATGGCACACGGTGATGTCATTCACGCCGGCGATTGTTGCCTGCTACATCTGGGATCAGAACCACACCCATGAGTTGATTCGCAAGAGCAAGGAATGTGTGATCAACGTGCCGGAGTTTGATCTGCTCGACGCCGTGATCGGCATCGGCAACCTGCACGGCCCTGCCGACAAATTCGCGCAGTTCAAGCTGACGGCCAAGCAGTCATCGAAGGTGGGCGCGCCCTTGATCGCCGAGTGCTACGCGAATTTCGAATGCAAGCTCGTCGACACCCGGCTCATCAATCGATACAGCCTGTTCCTGTTCGAAGTCGTCAAAGCCCACGTGGCCACGAAACCGCAATACCCAAAAACCATCCACTATCGCGGCGATGGCGTGTTCATGGTCTCAGGGCCGTCGGTGAACCGGAAGGCAAAGTTCAAGCAGGTGAATCTTTGACCACCCGTGACCTGTTTTCTTTGATCAAGTTGCTGTGAGCTTCCGATCTAGGCCACGCGATTTCGCACCGGCATTCCCTGAATCGACTGCATCAGATCGACGATGTCGGCGGGTTCGCGGGAAAGTTGAAGTACGAAGCAGCCACAATTCTGCGCCAGCTTGCTCGGTAGCTGCGGGCTGCGGCGGCTGGGGTGCAGTTCGGGAATCGGCCAGATCCGTCGAAGCAGGGCGGCGGCGTCCTGTTGGGGGATTTTGCGGATGCCGGCGCGCGGCCTTCGGGCCGCTTCGATGCAAATCACCGCGTCGCAGAAAGCGTGCTGTTGCGAGCGATCGGCGTGGCCGGCCGTCAGGTCTTCCCACGGGGCGACGCCGTCAAATCCGGCGGGCGTGATCGCGCGAATTCCGCCGGGCACTTGCAGCAGCTCGAGTTGTTCATCAGTTTCGCGAATCACCGTCCAGCGCTGGCCGATCAATCGGAAGCCGTCTTCGGCGAGCGCGCGAACTTCAGAGTCCAGATCGATGCTCGACAGCATCAGCGCGCCAAACGTGCCGCGTGCGACGGAGACTGAAGGGGCGAGCCAGGTGTTCTTGGCCTTTAAGAGTTGTGCCAGCGGCCAGAGCGCCGCGGCTTCCAGCAATCGCACGGAATCCAGCTTCGGCTGCGGCAGCACCCAGCTTTGCCACTGGCCGCGCAGGATGTTGATCTCGCTCATGCCCCAGCGGTCGTCGATGGTCCAATAACGCTCTTCGTGATGGTAGATCTCCGTGAGATCTCCCTGACGATGCAACGGCTGCGCCATCAGCGGAAGACGCCGAATGACCTCCGCTTCGCTGTAGCGGCGGAGCAAGCCGCGAATGATGCCCGCCGATTCGGGAAGCTCTTTAACAACAAAGCGTCCCAGCGTCGCATCGATCTGCTTTTCCAGCTCTGGAAGTTCGCTGTACAGCTCAACCGACGGTCCATAAATCGCCAATTTGCGGCCCAGACCGTTTTCGGGCAGCGGCGTTTGTTGATTCTGCGGGGTTCCTAGCACCATCGTCCGCAGATATCGGGCGATGATCCCGCAAAACTCGAATAGGACACGATTTCCATGTTACCGGGCGTTGCCTAAAGAAAGTCTCACGCGGAGGCGCGGGGGCGCGGAGAAAATACAATGGAGAGAAGGCGATACGGGCGACCGCTTCATCCGCAGACGCTAGATATGCAACAGGAGACCGACCAATGGACAAGGACAGCGAAAATTCGCGCCTCTTCAGAAGTGAAGAACTCGCAGTACACATCGCCGACACCTTGATTGATCACGGTTTTTTTGACAAATCGCGGCTCGCGGACGCAGTCGCTAGCATTACGTGGGAATTGGACTGCCAGCACGGCATGGGACGCATAAAACTGAAGACTGAAGAACCGACCTTGCCACCGACGCCGCCAGAAAAATCAAATTAAGACACTACTCAGATTCAGGCGCGGCCGTATTCATTCTTTCTTCTCCGCGTCTCCGCGTCTCCGCGTGAGATCCGTATTTCCCAGGCAAGGCCGGCTATAATCCGCTCCTATGTCGATCGCGATCATTGATTATGGCATGGCCAACCTGCGCTCGGTGCAGAAGGCATTCGAGGAAGTTGTGGCGGCGGCCGAGATCGTCTCGCAGCCGGACCAAATCCGTCAGGCCGATAAGATCGTCCTGCCCGGCGTCGGGGCATTTCAAGATGCCGTGAAGACGTTACGGGCTTCGGGATTGGTTGAGCCAATCAAGCAGCACATCCAATCCGGCAGGCTGTTCCTGGGCATCTGCCTCGGCTTGCAGATGCTCTTCGACGTCAGCTACGAAGATGGCGAGCACCAGGGCCTGGGCATTGTGCCGGGCAAGGTGGTGCGGTTTGACGTCGATCAGAAGCGGGGGCTGAAAGTCCCACATATGGGCTGGAACCAGCTTCAGATCAAACGGCCGTCGCCGTTGCTGAAAGGTTTGCCCGCCGGGTGCGGTGTATACTTCGTGCATAGCTATCACGTCGTGCCGACGGACAGCTCCGTCGTCGCAACCACCACCGACTACGGCGGCGAGTTCGTCAGCAGCATTTGGCGCGACAATCTGCTAGCCACGCAATTCCACCCGGAAAAGAGCCAGAAAATCGGCCTGCAAATCCTGGCGAACTTCGCGGCCCTTTAACGCGTTCTACGCAACAGCAGCCGCTCCGCTCGATAAGACCAATGGGCTTTCGTCTATTATGAATCGCTGGCATACTATTTCCGCGCTCATTGGTTTAGCCGCACTGTCGGCGCGCGCACGCGGCGCCGACGCGACTACGTTTGAAAAAGACGTCCGGCCTCTGGTGAAGACCTACTGCGTTGAATGTCACAACGCCAACAAGAAGAAGGGGGATCTCGACCTCGCGCAGTTCGATACGTCGGATAAGGCGCTGAAGGAAGAAGTCGTCTGGGAGGGGATCGCGGAGAAGCTTCGGGCGCACGAGATGCCGCCGAAGCGATCGACGAAGAAGCCGGACGATCCACAACGGCAGGTCATTCTTGATTGGGTTGCCGCCCACATCACATCCGGCGAGCGCGACTGCGGCAAGATCGCCACCGACAAAAACACACGCTACTACCGCGGCTACGTGATGAGCCGGCGGCTGACGCGCGCCGAGTACGCGAACACGATTCGCGACTTGCTCGGCGTCGAGGCGCATGTTGAGCAACTGCTTCCCGCCGACGGTGGTGGCGGAGAAGGCTTCGACACCGACGGCGATGCCCTGTTCACCTCCGCGATCTCCATCGAGAAGTATCTGCAAGCCGCCGACATGGCTCTGAACGCCGCGCTGATTGACGATTCATCGCTTGCCAGATTGCGATTGCCGACGCCGACCGCTGCAACTCCGAATGACATAACGGCGCGCAAGTGCATCGCGCTCTTCGCGGCTCGTGCCTATCGTCGGCCCATAGCTGACGCTGAAGTCGATAAGCTTGTCTCGCTCTACGAGAAAGCCAACGCTCGCGGCGACTCGTTCAGTGCGTCGCTGAAACTCGCGTTCAAGGCCGTTCTAATCTCGCCGAACTTCCTGTTCCTTGCCGAGCCGATCCCGACGACGGACGGCGTGTACGCACTCGATGACTATCCGCTGGCGTCGCGTCTTTCCTACTTCCTCTGGTCAAGCATGCCCGACGAGGAGCTCTTCACGCTCGCGCGCCATGGCAAATTGCAGGATGAGCAAGTGCTTCGCCAGCAGGTGCAGCGGATGCTGCTGGATCCGAAATCGAAATCGCTGGCGCAGAACTTTTCAATCCAATGGCTCGGCGTCGGATCGCTCGGCGGCGGCATCCGCCCCGATCCGCACCGCTTCCCGCAATTCGATGATGATCTGGCTGCCGCCGAGCGCGATGAATTGGTCTGCTTCGTCGACAGCATTATTCGCGAAGATCGCAGCCTGCTCGATTTGATCGACGCGAATTACACGTTTGTGAACGAGCCGCTGGCCAAGCTGTATGGCATCCCAAATGTATCCGGTGACGCGATGCGGCGCGTCAGCGTCTCCGCCGAGCGCGGCGGCGTGATGAGCATGGCAGCGGTCCTCACCACCACTTCGTATCCGCTTCGCACCAGCCCGGTGCTTCGCGGCAAATGGGTGATGGAATCGATCCTCGGCGAGCGCGTGCCGCCTCCTCCGCCGAGCGTTCCCTCGCTGCCGCAGGATGATCGCCAACCGGATGGCTTATCCTTCCGCGCCCGCCTCGAGGAGCATCGCAAGAACCCGGAGTGCGCCGGCTGCCATTCGCGGATGGACCCGCTCGGATTCGGGCTGGAAAACTTCGACGCCATCGGCCGCTGGCGCACCAGGGACGGCTCGAATCCGATCGACTCCAGCGGCGTGCTCCCCTCCGGTGAAAAGTTTAATGGTCCATCACAACTTAAAGCATTGCTGCTGGCCCGGCGAGACGCATTCCTGCATCATTTGGGCCGCAAGATGCTGGGTTATGCCCTCGGCCGCGAGCTCAATCGCTTTGATCAATGCGTGCTGACTGACATGAATGACGCGCTCAAGGGCAGCGACGACCGCCCGCAGGCGATGATCGAAACCATCGTCCTGAGCAAGCCCTTCCGCTACCGGTATTCAACGCGATGAAGCGATTCATTGCGCTGCCATTTGCCTGCGGCGACTATATTCCCCCCCATTTGCTGGCGGCGGAAAGGATCGCCACCCAGATCTTGCCCCAGCCAAAGCGATTGCTGATTCCCGACGGCTAAGCGAATGTCGCGCACTCGATCTTGCGAGGGTTGCCGGTCATCGCATAATCTGCGCTTCGATGGCACGATGGTTCCAATCCCTGTTCAAGCCGCAGCCCGCTCGGGATGCGATGGGTCCGCGCGGCGAGAACGTCGCCGCCCGCTATTTGCGGAACCTTGGATACAAGATCATCGTCCGCAACTTCCGCTGCGAGCTCGGCGAGATCGACATCGTCGCCAAGGATCAAAAGACGCTCGTCTTCGTCGAAGTAAAAACAAGATCCTACGACGACCCGACGCCGGAGGATCAGGTTAACGAGGTCAAGCGGCACCAGATCACCAAGGCCGCCAAGTTTTATCTTTCTCGCTACGGCATCCCGCAACCGCCGGCGCGGTTTGACGTGGTAGGCATCGTCTGGCCCGATGGGCGCGAGCCCCAGATCCGGCACACGCCGCACGCATTTGAGGCAACTTTCTAACCCGCGTTGCTCGCATGCTCTATCGCCTGCTGCGCCCGCTGCTCTTCAAGCTGGAGGCCGAGCGCGCGCATGAAACCGGCTTGGCCGCCGCACGTTTTGTCGCTAACCACCGGTGGCTGGCAAAGCTGATACATAGTGCGATTTCCCGGCCGGCGGCTAGCGAGCGTCGCATCGCCGGTCTCACGTTTCCGAATCCGATTGGCCTCGCCGCCGGCATGGACAAAAACGCGATCGCACCGCTCGCGTGGTGGGCGTTTGGATTTGGCTTTATGGAGCTGGGCACCATCACGCCCAAGCCTCAGGCCGGCAAACCCAAGCCGCGGATGTTTCGCTTTCCGGACCGGGCGGCGGTGATCAATCGCATGGGATTTAACAACGCCGGCGCGGAAGCCGTTGCTGCTGACCTGCAACGGCAAAGAACGTCCGGGCTTCGCCCGCCATGTCCGATTGGGCTCAGCGTTGGACTGAACGCGATGACTCCCCGCGAAAACGCCGCCGAGGACTATCGCATCGCCACCGAGATTCTGGCTCCGCAGGCGGATTACATCGCGATCAACGTGAGTTCTCCGAACACGGCCGGCTTGCGCGGTCTTCAGTCCGCGACCCAGATCGGCCCCATCATTCGGACAACGAAAAACGCGGCCAGGGAAAAGCCCGTGTTCGTGAAAATCGCCCCAGAACTGGAGCCGGCGGCTCTCGGTGAAATCCTCGACGTTTGTCTTGCCGAAGGAGTGGCCGGCGTTATCGCCACCAATACGCTGGCCACCGCCAACATGCCCGGCCTTCCCGAAGGTGGAATGAGCGGCCTCCCCCTGCGCGATCGTGCCCGCCAGCAAGTGGAACGGGCGCGCAAAATCGTCGGTGATCGGATCGCGCTGATCGGGTGCGGCGGAATCGACGATATCGACTCCGCCCGCCAGATGATCGACGCCGGAGCGGATCTCATCCAACTATACACCGGCCTGATTTACCGCGGCCCGTTCCTGCCGGCCCGGATAAGTCGCGGCTTTTCATGAGTTGCCAGGCAACCGATTGTGCTCCTTTCGTATCATCGCTTCGATATCACAAACTTCCGCACGGTGTGGCGATTGCGCATGCAGGCGTAAATGTTGTCGTCGTCGTCGATCGCGATGCCGAACGCGACTTCGTGTCCGCCGAACTTGTCGATGTAGTTGCCGTCCTTGTCGTAGACCTTGATGCACGAGCCGGCATCGCTGACGTAGATGCGGCCCTGGCCGTCGGCGGCGATGTTCAGCGGCGAGAACAATTGCGACGGCGGCAAATCCAGCGGCGACACGCCGGCCGTCTTTCCTCCGCCGAAGCGATTGATATATCGGCCGTCCATGGCAAATTTGAAAACGCCCTTCTCGCGATCCAGCGCATAAATCTCGCCGGTCGCGAGCGAGACGATCCGGAACAGATCCAGGCTTTCGCCAACTAATTTTTTTGTGTTGAAGCTGCCGAGAATCTTTCCGGAGTTCGTGTCGAGCCTGACGATTTCGGCTTCACCGCCGCCGCTGCTGCTGATGGCATACATCATGGCGCCGATGCAGGCATCGTTGTACTCCTTCGGCGCCGCGGTGCCGGCGTCGCTATCCATCTCCGGCACCGCGGCGCCGGTGGTGCCGGTGAAACGTAAAATGTGCGATGACGAAACCGCGTAGACGGTGCCATTGCGATCGGCGATCAGGTTCTGCAAATAGCTGTTGGGGCCGAGCGAAAACTCCGAAAGATATTTTCCGGTCGTGTCGAACACCTGCACGCGGCCATTGGAATATTCGCCGACATAAATGTGCCCGCGGTTATCCACCGCGATCGATCGCGCATCGTCGAAGTGCCCAGGACCGACGCCCTGGCTGCCAAACTCCATCGTCATCGTCGCAAACTGCGGCGTGGCCGATGGCAGCAACGACTGGGGAATCGACAGGTTCGGCACGACCGCCGTTGGCGCGATATTGGTCGGCGGATTGATAGTCGGCCCGTTCCTTTGAACCAGCGCGAAGATAGCGCCCACCACCCCGGCAATGAGACCGACGATCGCCAGAACCGCCACCCATCGCAGGCCTCCCCCGCTGGCGGCTGGGCGCGGCGACCCAACCTGAAATGGCCCGGCTGACTCGACCGCGCGTTTGGCCTCCGCCAGACCCGCGCCCGTCGCCTGGCGGTAGTCCTTGATCGCCTGAATCTTGCTGACCGGCGGCCCGCCGCCCCCCGGCGTCTTGTGCACCTCCGCCAGCAGCTCCCGTAACTCCGGGTCCATCTCCTTCGTCCCGCTCGCCGAAGAAGCATGCTCCGGCTGCAGCGGCGCATGACACCGCGGACACGTCAAGGATGGCCCCGCGTCGCGATACTGGACTTCAGCGGCACATTTCGGACAAATCAGCGCTTCAGGCATCGCACTTCTCCAGAGTTGATATGCCGCATTTTAATCACAATCGCACGAACCTGGAAAACACGGCAGATGTGCATCGGCATTAAAGCCGGCCACTAAATGGTGACGCCGCCACCGTTCGGATTGCTAAACGCCGTGCGGCATTCGTAGCCGGCCGCAGCTTCGAGTTTCGCCCGAAGTTGACGGATTAATCGGCTAACATAAAAAGCATCCTCCAGCGTAGGATCGAAGGACGACCAGCAAAATGATTTCCCCCAACGAAGCCTGCATCGCCGGCGGTGCGAAATTCACCTGCCAAATCAACCGTCGAGACTCGCACCACGCCGGTGTGGTACGTGACGAGCATGGCGAAGTGCGCTGGCGCTACTGCCTTCGCAAGAACGATTTGGGCCGCGGTTGGAAGAATCCGTTCAAGACCAAAGATTTCGTCGTCGCCAACCCCCGAACGGGAGAGGAGCTCATCTTCCGAAGGGGATCGTTTTTTCCGTCGAGGTTCACGATCCTGGATGCACGAGACGAGATAGGCGTTGTGTGCCTGACAAGCCTCCTACGAAATAAATACACAATCAACGTGAAGGGAAGGCAGCCGTGGACGTTCAGGATGCCGCTATTCACGGTTCGATTCTGGGGCGGAACAGATCAATCACCGGAGTTTTGGGTAATCGTTGGGCCGTCAAAGATGGAATGGAACATCCTCATCAAGCCAGCACTTGAGGATCAACCTCTGGTGGCGTCGTTGAGCTTCATTCATCACCAGTGGTGGAACTACAGCTGACTCTTGGTTGAGGAGGAACAAGGATTCCCAGACAGAGATGAATTAGTTAATTGAGATTAACCCACATGAAGCGGAAGCATTTGGGTTCCAGATTCGAAGATTTTCTGGCGGAAGATGGCATTCTGGAAGAATGCCGGGCGTCGGCGATCAAGTTCAAGATCGCGCGCGAGCTTGAGAAGGCGATGAGTGAACAGAAGATCAGCAAGGCCGAAGTCGCCAAACGTTTGAAGACAAGCCGAACCGGCGTTGACCGCCTGCTCGATCCCGAGAATACGTCCATCACGCTCAACACGATGGCTAAGGTGGCGAACCTGCTCGGCAAGCGGATTGAATTCGCGCTGCGATGACTGTGGCCATCCCTTTGCTCAATGCTATGCCGCAGATGCAAACCGCCAGCGTACTTTTTGGCTGTCGTTGCATTCAGCGTCGGCGTCGAAGCCGGACATCAGATGGTGATGCTGCCGTTGTTTGGGTTGCTGAAAGCCGTGCGGCATTCGCAGCCGGATGTTGCGACCCGCGCTCGACTTTCGATGGCATTTCAAACGTCATCCTGCCCAGTAGCTTTATGATTGGTTTGACTTCTGAGAGTTCTCCACCGATAGTTTGTTCGGAGGCTTTGGTCGGCCCTCGGGTCGGTCATTGCCTTTACTTTTTTGGCTACGATTCACCTTCTCGATCGTGTCTGCCTCTGAGGTCGTCCAAGTAGCAAATTCCGTGCAGCTTGATCATGCCTGATTCGTCAACGGCGGGACGTTCGCCCTGAAATTGCATGTCGTGAAGTCTATCCGCGTAAGGCTTGAGTTCCGTCCGAGCCGGTTGCGGCATCTTCGCCAGTCGCCAACCCCAACCCAGGATGTATGCGGTCAGGTCAGCGAGGAAGATGCCGGTGGTTAGGTCGGAATGCACGAAAAACGGCTCCGGCACCACCCGCGAACTTCGATACCTTCCAGTTTGAGTTCCTAAGAAATAACTTGCCATCTGCTGAATCAGCACATGCGATCGTGATTTTTCCATTTCATCGAACACCACAAGCCCGCGATCGCGCGGTGGCAATGTTTCCAGCAAATAAAAGTATCGCTCGAACAAATAGACATAATCCTTGCGCAGCGTCCCACGCGCCGGACGCGGTGACTTGATGTCCACAGCAGATGCAATGACTTGCACGCTGTGCCGCGCTGCAATCGCTAAGACTTCATGCACAAACGCAAGCACTTGCCGGCTATACGCAACCAATTGCCTCTCGTTTGCAGTCTCGCCATGGTTTAGTGCTTCCCTCGCCAAACCGGGAAGTTCAGCGGGATCGATTGCAACCGGCCGTTTGGCACTATCGAAGCGCTTTCGCTTAAGAAGCTTCTTCGCCTTGATCTCGGTCTGACGAAGATTTCGCAGATAATCGCCAAAGAAATCTCGCTCAGCCGAGCGAACAGCCTTGACGAGATTCCAGAGGTTATCTTCAGGCACGACCAATCCCGCCAGCACTTCGCATGGCATATCGTGGTGGTCGTGACCGCTCTCGTCGATGAATAGAAGCATCTTTGGCGATAGGCGCAAATACGCTTGAGTTTTCTCACCGACACCGAACCAGAGTGCCGGGTTCGGCGGTGCGGAGGATCAAGCCGTGTAGCCCAAGAGACGAGGATACTAGCGTCGCGAGTCCTGTAAAGTTCTGTTGGTTTGAATCCCCCGCCCCCCGCCTGTATCGTCACCCCTCCTATGAAAATCGCAGTGATGCCCGGCGACGGGGTTGGCAATGAAGTGGTGCCGGAGGGGCTGAAGGTTCTGAAGGAAGCCGGCAGACGGTTCGGCTTCACGTATACCACCACCGACTACCCGTTCGGCGGCGAATATTATCTCAAGACCAGGCAGACGCTGCCCGATTCAGCTCTGAAAGAGCTGGCGGCGCACGATGCGATTCTATTTGGAGCCGTCGGCGTCGATCCGCGCGGGTCGGCGCAGATTCCGCAGGGGATTCTCGAGACCGAAATCCTGCTGAAGATGCGCTTCGAGTTGGACCAATACATCAACCTTCGCCCAACGAAGCTGCTGCCCGGCGTGCCGACGCCGCTGAAGAACGCGGGGCCGGATGACATCAACATGGTGATCGTCCGCGAGAACACCGAAGGGTTGTACTGCGGCAACGGCGGGTTCCTCTACAAGGGAACAAAGCACGAAGTTGCCAACCAGATCGAAGTCACCACCCGCCACGGCGTCGAGCGGTGCATTCGCTATAGCTTTGAATACGCCCGGCAGTTCGGGCGGAAGAAAGTGACGCTGGTCGCGAAGACCAACGTGCTGCGATTTGCGCATAACCTGTGGGCGCGGGCGTTTGAGGAAGTGAAGGCCGAGTATCCGGGGATTGAGACCGATTACCATCACGTCGATGCGTGCACGATGTATATGGTGACCAAGCCGAAGATTTACGACGTGATCGTGACGACGAATATGTTCGGGGACATCATCACCGACCTGGGCGCCGCGATCCAAGGCGGCATGGGCATGGCCGCCAGCGGGAACATCAACCCGACGCGCCAGACGGCCAGCATGTTTGAACCGGTGCATGGAAGTGCGCCCGATATCGCCGGCAAGGGATGGGCGAATCCGATCGCGACGTGCCTGAGCGTCGCGATGATGCTCGAGTTCCTGGGCCAGAATAAGGCGGCGGAGTCGATTCAGAACGCATGCAAGATCGTCGTCGGCGACAAAGCCAATCACACCCGCGATTTGGGCGGAACGGCCAGCACGTCGCAGGTTGGTGATGCTGTTTGTGCGAAACTGGCGGGCTAAAATACCGGCGACATCAAGTATCTGAAGATCGCCGAGCGCTTCGAGCATCGCCAGGTGATTGAAGCGCTGGTGAGTGGCGAGGATCAACTGGCTGGGCTGCATGCCAATACGCAGGCTTACGATAAAGCCAGGCCCTTGTGAGCGACCACGGCTTTCTTCTTCGGGGCCGGAACCGCGACGAAAGAAAACGATTCGATGTCGACCGTCGCGGCCTTGCCGGTGACGAGCAGATACAGATCGTGCGTTCCTTTAAGCCGACGCGTTACCGCTTGCTGCACGTGAACCGTTTCACCCCGTTTGCCGCCAAGTGGAACAACGGTCGCCACGATCGGCCCAGTCAGGCTGTCGGCGCGGAGCTGGATACGCAGATTGATCTTCGACGCCAGCGACGCCAACCGCAGGCGGAGGGTTTTGATGCCGGTGGCGCCGAAGACGATCTGCGAGAAGTGCATCCAGCTTCCCTTGCCGGCGATAACGCCGCCGTCAGCGGCAGTTTGGACGTTGAGCATCGAAGCATAAGTGGAGGCGGCGATCGTCGAGGTTGCCAGAACTGGACCGGCCGGCGTCGTAACCCCGCCGCCACTGGTTCCACCTCCCGTGCCCCCTGTCCCGCCAGTGCCCCCTGTTCCGCTGGTCCCTCCCGTTCCGCTGGTCCCTCCCGTGCCGCCGGTCCCTCCCGTGCCGCCGGTCCCTCCCGTGCCGCCAGTTCCCCCAATGCCACCCGTTCCTCCGGTGCCACCTGTTCCACCATCCGCGGGCGGTGTATAGACCGGTGGCGTGACGAACGTCGCCCCCGCCGTTACCGGCGTCTGGCCGAATTCGAAAGCGCCCTGATCGGGTGCGGAACCGCTGTAGCCGTTCGTATACGGTGCGATCACCGCGCCCGCGTCGATCGCGGCTGATCCTGACGCGAGCTGGTAATTGTGGTCCGTCGCGTCGACAAAGCCCGGGCTCGACGACTTTAAGTTGTCAGCCACCGTGCTCTTGGAATCGAACACGGTGGCGCCGTCGAAGATGTTGTTCTCGAGGATCCCGCCCGGCATATCCATCGGATATCCGCCAAACGCCTGCGATACCCCGATCAGCGTGTTGTTGTAAATCTGAATGTTTGACGCGGTTGGCCCGTTGATCTTCAACGCCGCGTCGGCGTTCCAAACCAGGTTGTGATCGACGATGAAGTTGGCGTCGGTGTTGTCGAGGAAGATTCCGTCGTTGCCGAATCCCCCGCCGCGCTGGTCGTAGACGGTGTTGTAGGCGATTTCGGTGCCCATGCCGTCGGTGTGCCACGCATACACGCCGCCGCCGTCGGTGGTCATCAAATTCGTGTCGTGAATGACGTTGCGGAGAATCTGGTTCTGGCCGGCGAAGTAATCGAGCACGCCATTACGGCCCGTGTTGCTGATGGTGTTGTTCAGCAGTTGGTTGCCGGTGGTTGTGGTGCTGGTTGAGCTTCCGAGCAGATAAATCGCGGCTTCGTCGTAGCCCGTCGAATCGGTGTTGCTGATGAAGTTGTTCTCTATGGTGTTGTTGTCGCCGGTGACGGCAACGCCGTTTCCCGAGCTGAAGTTGATGCTGCTGTCGCTCAGGGTGATGTTGTTGCCGTTGATGAGGAATCCAGTGCTCGGAGCGAGATATTTGTCGTTGAACGGATTGGGATTATTCGTCGCCTGCGAGATATAGCTGGCGTTGATATTCGCCAACACCAGATCATGCGAGGCGCTATTCGTGTTGATCGACGCCGCGAAGATATTGATGCCGCGAACATCGATGTAAGCGTCGTTGCTCAGATCAAACGCGAACTGGCGGTGCTTTACCTCAACGTCATGCGACGCCGGGTTATCGCTTTGCGGCGTCCAGAGATACATCAGCCCCGTCGAGCTGTCGCGAAACCACTCGCTGGGCGCGTCGAGAGCATTGAACTTGCCGGTCAGAAAGAATGGATTATTCGCCTCGGGGAGCTGATACGACGTCTCAAGCTGCGTGAAGGAATACGTCAGCGAGCCAACGCTGGAGCTGATCACGGTTCCCGTCTGCCAGATCCATTGCTCGCCGGGCGCGATATGAATCGTCGCGCCGTCCCATGTGCCGGCGGGAGCCGTCAGATCGGACGACTGGATCGTCGCCGTCTGGGTGGTGAAGTACGGCCCATTGGGATTGGCGGTCGTCGTCGCGGATGTAACGGTCGCGGTCGTCGCATGATAGAGATCCGGCCCGGAATTATTCGGCCAGCGGGCCTCATTGAGCCCGACGCCGTCAACGAAAACCTCGTTCTGCCCGTCGCCCAAATCCCAGCTCATCGGCGCGTAATAAACGTTCCCCTCCGCGTTGGTCCAACCCGTAAGCGGGTCGGCCCCGCTTACCGTCACCGACTCTCCGTTGTAAGGCTCAAAAATGATCGGAGCTGACGCGGTTCCCGAGTGCGGCGGCGTCACCGTTTCGTGATACGTCCCGCCCCGAATGAAAACCGTGTCCCCCGGCTGAGAAACATCAGCCGCATGCTGAATCGTGCTAAATGGCGCGGCCAGTGACCCCGCCGCTGAATCCGAACCGGTCGTCGAGACAAAATACGACGAGAGCAGCACCCGCGATTCCAGCAATTCGAGGCCGGGCCGCGTTCGCAACTGCCTGCTGCTATTGGATTTGGAACTAAGAATCCCTCGACGCATCGATCTCACCCGCTTTTCCTGAACGATATAACAAAATGAACTCAGAGAGGCTAAGCCCAGAGCGTGCGCGCTGTCAACGGTATTCATTGCAGGCTGGCAAGGCTTACCGCGTGTCACATCTGGGGCGTGTTTCATCGCCTGCTCTTGATGGAATGCCCGGTATTCTTCATGTTGGTTGATGTCGCTGGCTCTTTGGAGATGATCGCAGGTCGCCGCTAATTTCATGACGGACCAAGTCACCGGATTTGGAACAACGATCGCAATCTTGTCGAGGTGAAACTGAAAGGGGCGAATTTCGGATCCGGCCGCCTCCGGGTTTTGCCGCCCGTGGACAATGTTCGATCCCAGTCGGCCGACTTGGCGGAAAACCTCAGTAGAACATTCACGGCTTCAAAAGTTCGGTCCGATATCGCAGAGCCAGGGCTTCGGCTTTCGCTCTAAACTGTGTTTGCTCTTCCTCACTCAGCTTCGGCGGCGGTGTCGTTCGGCTGGCAACCGGAACCCCCACTTCGGCGAAAAACGCCTCCTGTCCCGCCGGCGAACACATGCAAAGGAGCCGCGCTGGTTGCTGTGCGACGTTGCGAAAAGCGTGGGGCGCGTTAGCGGGGATGTTGGCCGTTTGGCCGGCTTTAGCGGTGGTCTTCTCGCCACGAAACGTGACTTCGATCTCGCCTTCAAGAACGGTGAACATCTCCTCAAAGTCGTGCCGATGCGGCGGCGGGCCGCCGCCAGGCGGAACAAGCATCTCGATCAGACAGTAACGCCCTGCCGTATCAGATCCCTTGATGAGGATCGTGTACGTGCCGCCGGCGATGGAGACATGCGGCAGGCTCTGATCTTCGACGGGCCGGGCAACAGCAAGTTGCCGTTTGGGATCATCTTGCGGAATTGAATCAGGCGATTGCATGAGCGACACGATCGCATCTTCGAGCGATGCCAACAACTGCAAAATCGGGTTAAGCTTGCCGTCACCTAAGCGAGTTCAAGTGCAGCGTTAAGCCACTCTTCATACCATTCCCGAAAGCTGGCTCGCCGGCGCAGGAGTCAAAGCCGGCATGACCTACGGCAAGAGCGACGACTTCGGCGACAAATGGATCGAGGACGGCGTCCACACCCACGACTTCCACGCCACGATTCTGCGCCTGCTCGGATTCGATCACGAGAAGCTGACGTACCGCCATGCGGGGCGCGATTATCGGTTGACGGATGTGAGCGGGACGGTGTTGAAGAAGATACTTGCGTGAAGCAACGTGCGTGATTCAAGTCTTTGGTTAGCCGCGAAGCAACGCTGAGCGCGTGCCGGAGCGAACAACGTCACTTGG
>Ga0182024_10008695_pt1 | contig 21273 bp, 25 predicted proteins | sample P32metaG_FD_120480 | JGI IMG/M metagenome (GOLD analysis project Ga0182024, IMG submission 120480) | Permafrost microbial communities from Stordalen Mire, Sweden - P3-2 metaG (Illumina Assembly) | ecosystem: Environmental > Terrestrial > Soil > Wetlands > Permafrost | place: Sweden: Stordalen...
CGGGGGTAGAGCGACAGGAGCAGCCCGTTCCCCAGCTCGAACAACGCGATAGCCCCGGCCGGCTCGACATCGTCGCCGGCGAACTCGGTGCCGATCACCCCACGGGACTCCCATCCCAGCCCGTCCCGGTAGAAGTCCAGTGCCCGCTCGAGATCGGCTACGGCGAGCGTGATTATGTCGATTCGGGCTTCCATCTTCGGCCTTTCTTGTCGGCTTCGTGAGCGTTGGCTTCCAACCGATTTGGGCGACACCACTCGCCCTGGATTCCCCGATGGTGCACTCGCGCGCGGCCTGGAGGGTGCGGATGCCCTTTGGTCTGATGAGCACCTTGACGACGCGGCGGTCGTCTGGTGGGCGCTCGCGTCCCGCCCGCGCCCACGCCGGCTAGCCTCTGCGCTCGGCGCGTTCTTGGCGCTGTTCGAAGCGCTGGTCGCGGATGGTTCGGCGCGCGAAAATGTCGGCGGTTGCGGTCGTGGCCCAGATGATGAGCGTGGCCCAGACGTAGGTCTGCGCTCCGTGCACGCTGAGTCCGGGCACGACGGCGACGGCGATGAACAGCGCGACGATCGTGGACGCGAGCGCGAGCAGGCCCGCGAGCGCGATCGACGGCTGGCGCACGAGCACTTTGAGCGCGAGGAACTGCACCACGATGTGCGCGACCCAGAACACCAGCGTCGCCTCGAGCAGCCCAGCAGCGCTGATCGAGAGTTTTTCCAGTGCGATGTCGCATACCAGCAGCCCGGCGGCGACCCCCACGAGACCTGCCAGCAGTCGTATCGCGAACCTCTTGAACACGCGCACGAGGAGCATATAGAGCGCGTCTGGTGCCGGCGCGCCCGGCCCGGAAGCCGTACCCCGGCTGGGCCGGCAGCCTCGTTAAACGGGTCCGGCCCGCGGGGGAAGCGGACCGGACCGTGTGCACATTCTTAGGAGGAGGCTGTGCGTTGGCGACTTCGATGTCGCGTACATGCAGTATCGCCATTTCGATGAGCGTGACCTAAGGGTTGCGCTCACACGAGATAAAAGTCTGGCTCACCTGCGATAAGTGCTCTACGCGGCCCAGCGACAGGGAGCGCACGTCCGGGGGGCAGCCATGATGCAGTATCGATCTGAACACCACTCCTAACGAACAAGGAACACACCGTGCGCGCTGACATCACACCCGGGGGGACGTTCCCCGACTACGAACTGACCGACCACGCCAAGGCCAGGCGCAAGCTGAGCGAGCTGCAGGGGAACGACCCGATGGTCCTCGTGCTCTCCCGCGGCCACTACTGCCCGAAGGACCATCAGCAACACCTCGAGCTGGCAGCCGCCTATCCCAAGATCGCCGTCGCCTACACGCAGGTCGTGACGATCTCCACGGACAGTATCGTCGAGTCCCGCGAGTTCCGGGCCTCGGTCGGCGCCCAGTGGACCTTCCTCTCAGATGCCGGGCGCAAGGTGCAGAAGGATCTCGACATCCAGGAGTACACAGACCCCCACCACGATCCCATGATCCCGCATACCCTCGTGCTCAAGCCGGGGCTCGTCATCCATAGCGTCTACAACGGCTACTGGTTCTGGGGGAGGCCGTCCTTCGAGGACCTCCGTCACGACCTCCGCGAGGTGACGCGCGAGATCCGCCCCGATTGGGACCCGAGCACGCCTGGTCTCCGCGCGGCCTGGGAGGCCGGCGAGCGGTCGGCGCTCTTCCACGACGAGGACCTCGACCCGGCCCTCAGGGCGGGGTAGCCAGAACACGGCGCGATCGAGGCTCCAAACACGACCGTGTAGGTCCGCCTCAACTCTCGAGCGGGATATGAAACGCTTGACCCATGCCGTGGATCCCCGAGCTGTTCTCTGCGCCGGCGCGTGCGCGACTGGAGGACATGCGGCGGCGGGGGGAGCTCACGGGTGTGCCCTACTTCGCCGGCCTGATCACGGGGGAGCCCGATGCGCTCGTCGGGTCGTTCGCCGGCGAGCCCGAGCTCCACGACCCTGTGCGCGGACGCATCAAGGGCGTCCGGGCGTTCGAGGCGTTCGTCACAGAAACCAACGCCTGGATCACCCGGCGCAAAGCCTCGGTCGAGCACGTCGAGCAGGTCGTCACCGAGCGACGCGGCTTTGAGGAGGTGGTTCTACAGCTCGACGATCAGTCGGGGCGAGTCGAGCTTCCGGTCGCGATCGTCGCCGACCGCGAGCCAGACGGACGGATCAGCGAACTGCGCATCTACTCCAGCAGCTGGCCGCTGACCGGCCGTCACGCGAACCGCCCACCCCTACTACAACCCGACCCGGACCTGCGCGAGTCGGACGTCGTGGCCGACTACCAACGCGCGCTCTCGGCCGGCGACGCGGATGCGATCGTGGCGTCGTTTGAACCGGACGGCTACGCCCGCGAGCCCGCGGGCGGCCGCCACATCCACAGAGGCCCCGACGGCCTGCGCGCCTTCTACGAGCTGTTGTTCTCGAACGACGGCGGCATCCCGCTCGAGCACTGCGCAACCGTCGACGACAAGCGCGCATGCGCGCTTGAGTACAACGTCGTGCGGTGGGGCAGGACGGAGCTGGCGCCGCAGGCCGGGGTCGCCGTCTACGTTCGGGGTCAGAACGGCAAACTGGCCGCGGCCCGCGTCTACGATGACATCGATCCCCCGCTCGGTCTGAGCACGTAGCCGGCCCCGGCCGCTCCCGGGCTACGGGAGCTGCTGGATGATGTCGAGAAGTTCGGCGCGGTCATAGCCGCTCTCACGGCTGAGCTGGACGAGCTCAATCGCCTTGGCCAGCAGCGCCCCACGTTGGGGTGTGCCGCTGACCCGGATGCCATGGCCTCGGCGCAGCTCGAGGAGGCCTTCGTCGCGCAGCAGTCGCAGGGCACGCAGGACGGTGTTGGCGTTCACGTGCATGACGGCTGCGAGATGGCGTGCCGGCGGGAGGCGTTCACCGGGCGTTGCCTCGCCATCTGCGATCGCTCGGCGGATCTGCGCGGCGACCTGGTCGTGCAGGAGGGCCGGGTCGTTGCGGTCGACCTTGACTTCCATCATTGTGCTAGTCATAGTAGCTCAGAAGTGCTCGAGCGGAGGCCCGACATTCGATGACCGTGACCGTCGAGCCCCCGCCCGTCGAGACGCCAGACGCCGGGGTGATCGAGGAGGCACGAGCACGCCAACGCCGCCACCGCGCTGCGGCCGGCGCGGGCCTCCTCGCCGCAGCAGCGGTGGGCGGAATCCTGTTGGGGACGACCGGCGGCGGTGGAGGGTCACGCCCGACGAGCGCCCCGGCGCCCGGGGGACGCCCACCCTCGAAGACCGGGCGGCTGTCAGCGGCATCCTGCGTCTCAGGCGGGGGCGGGGCCCTGCAAGGTGCGCCGAGTAAGTCGCTGCTTTCGATCCTCGGCGTCCTGCGCCGGCCCGCAACCGCGGCCGACGCCGGCAGCGGCATCACCGCGCGAGGACTGATAGGCGGGGTGTTCGTCCACTACATACGCCGCGCCCGCGTGGTCGGTGGGAGCCCCTACTACGTATACCCGGCCGTGGTCGGGGGCTGCGGAACGGGCGAGAAGCCGCGCGAGGGCATCGGCGAGCTCGCGACGCGCGTCGACCTCGGCGGCGGCCTGATCGGGGGCACCGGCGGGGGCGGCGCCACCGCTGCGCTGATCGAGGACGGTCAGGACGCCGGCAGCGGTCCGCCCGGCTCCAGCACGAGCGCGACCATCACGCTGGTGGTGCCCGACGCCGTCGCCAAGGTCACGCTGCGCTACCCAGCCGGCCCGGCCAGCGGCTACAGCCCAAAGATCTCACCTCCCTTCACCGTCACCACGACGCCCGTCGAGAACCTTGTCGTCGTCGGCGTTCCACGGAGCAGCCCCCTGCAACGAGGCACGATGATCTGGCGGGCCGCCAACGGCCGCATCATCAAGAGATTCAACAGCGTCTAAGGGTCTCGCCACGCCACCGATCCGGCGGGTATGAACTGCCGCAGCGCATCGTTTACGCGGCCCGCGTCGGTCGCGCTGAGGAAATGCGCACCTCCATCGACCAGCACGAACCCCGCGCTCTTGGGGACGCCGTCAGCGATCTGACGCCCGTAGGACGGGGAGTAGGAGCCATCCTCGGATCCGTGCATCACGAGCACCGGCGGCTGGATCTCGCCGAGCCGCTCGACGATGTCGTCGCGCTCGACGAGACTGTTGAGCGCGAAGCCGACCTGCTCCACCGGCCATGCACGCAACTGCTCACGCCACGCCGCGCTGTCAAATTCAGTGCCGAAGCAGGTCGCGATGATCGCATCGAGCACGGCTTCGGGCGGTCCGCTCGCGCCGCCCGAGGAGAAGGCCTGGCCGAGTGCGAGGAACGCCTCTCGTTGCTCGGGAGCCTCGGCCGCAGCCGAGGAGCCGAGAATCGCCAGTGAGCTGACGCGCTCCGGGGCGATGAGCGCCGCACGCAATGACACGAAGCCGCCCTGGCTGGTGCCGACCAGCGCCGCCCGCTGGATGCCGAGATGGTCGAGGAGCGCGAGCAGGTCCCGCGCCGAGTCCCACATCGAGAACGGGTGGTCGGTGAAGCTGCCTCCGTGTGCCCGCTGGTCCCATGTAACGCATCGCCATCGGTCGCTGAACTCCGCCAGCTGTGCTCCGAACAGCGATCCGTCGGTACCGAACGCATGACTGAAAATCACCGCCGGCCCGTCGCCGCCGGCGTCTTCGTAGCGCAGCCGCTGACCGTTTGCCTGAAATGCGCCGACCATGATCGATCGCCACGCAGCCTATCTGCCCCGCCGTCTGTTGCGGCAGAAACCGCCGGCTCAGCCGACGGTGACCGAGCCAGCGAGCCGAGCCGCTGACTCGGGGTCGTGCGACGGCAGGTAGACGGTCGGGTGCTGCTTACAGTGGGCGAGGATCGCTTCCATTGTCGCAACATGCACCTTTGGATCGGGCGCGATCGCGTCGGCGCGCAGCGACTCGAGTTGCTCGAGCGTGTCGGTCGCATCGCCCGCGAGCATCACGTGGCGCCCTGAGTCATCGACGCAGATCACCGACACGTGGCCTGGAGTGTGGCCGGGGGTGCCCACCGCGACGATGCGCCCGTCATCGCTGAGCGTGCGGCTGTGCTCGAACGCACCGAAGGAGCCGCCATCGAGGGCGAACGCCTCTGGGCCAAACCCCGGCGGAAGCGGTTGGCGAAGGACGCGACGCATGGCACGCGGGAACGGGGCGGCGACGTAGCGCAACTCCACCTCGTTGCTCAGCACTCGCTTGCGCACGTGGACCAGCCCGTCGATGTGGTCGCCGTGGGCATGCGTGAGGATGACCTCCGAGACGTCGTCGAGCTGCAGGCCGGCCGAGGCCACGGCAGCCGGGAGCTCCTGCTCGGGAGTGACTTCCATGCGCGCGAACGGTACGTTGCGCGCCGCCGCGGTCTCGCCGGTGTCCACGAGCCGGAGAATTCCTTCGTGCTCGATCGCCCAGCAGTGAATTGGCAGTGGGTTCGACCAGGCGCCGGGCATGAACAGGTCCAGCTGCCGGCGCACGCCCGGGCGGGGAAATAGAAAGCTGTGCTTGACGCGGACGTTTCCGGTCTGAAGCGAATGGATCCTCATTTTGGCCTGTTCCCTTTTCTTGTAGAAGGCTTCCCGGCGCGCGACGGCACTGCTGCGAAGTCGCGCAGGATCAGCTCGACGACGTTATCCGCGAGACGCTCGTCTTTGCTGGCCCGGCGAGGGGCGCCCCGAAGCTAGACCATAGGGTCTAGCCGACGAGACGAACCTCGGCCGCCGTCGCTCGTCGCAGGCACCTCGCAAGGCGACCGCCGCGAAGCGCGAGTCGCCGCGACGGAAGCAGAACGATGTCAAACGCGTGCTCGCCCACCCAGGCGACGAGCGGCGGATCGGGATGGCCGACAAGGACGGTGAGCATTGCTGGTTTGAGCCGAGCTCCCAGGAGATCCCGAGCCTCGCCCAGCTCCTCGTCGGCCTGGGCTCGCACGGCGCAGTTGTAGGGACCCGCACCGCCGCCGCCGCAGCACCGCAGAGGCTGCGCCTGGGGCGCCAGCGTCACAACCGACAACTCACGTCCCGCTTCCGCCAGCTCGGCCCCGGCTCGCAGCGCCGCCGCCCCGCTGCGGCCGGATTCAAAGACGACCAGCACGCGCCCCGCGGGATGTCCGGATCCATCGCGGTCGCCCTCGGCTCTGCCTCTCCTCGGCGCAGCTACAACGCTCATGAGTCAGCCCATCCTTCCGATTCTGGGGTCGAGCTTAGCAAGCGGCCCTCGCTTTATGCGCGGGCCCTACCCGCCGGGTTCGCCGCGATCAGCTCGTTGATCTGCCGCGCCAGATCGGGCCCCGCGTCCTCCTGAAGGAAGTGGCCGCCATGTGGCGTGCTGTGCGGCTGTCCGGCGGCACCGGGCACGTGCTCCTGGAAGAGGCGCTCGCCGCCCCGCATGATGGGATCCCGGTCGCTGAAGACGGTCAGAAATGGCTTCTCCCATCGGCCCAGTGCCCCCCACGCGGCACGGTTTGCCGTGAGCGCGGGATCGCGGGGTGAGATCGGCACGAGCTTCGGGAACGCGCGAGCACCGGCGGTGGATCCGGGCACCGCGAACGGTGCGTCGTACGCTCGGCGCTCCCGTTCGGAAAGCGTCCTCAGGCACCCCGCGTTGACGATGCGACTGACTGGAAGAACCGGGCTGTAGGTCGCGAACGTGCGCCAGGCCAGGAACGCCATCACGTTCAGGATCGGCGGCCGCGTGCGGCCGTCGACCGTGGGCAGGGCACCGTTGCCGATGACGATGCGCTCGAAGCGATCATCGTTCTCGACGGCGACGCGGAGTCCGATCAGCGAACCCCAGTCCTGGCAGAACAGGGTTATGCCGCGGAGATCCAGCGCTCGAACGAATCCCGCCATCCAGTCGACATGCCGCTGATAGGAGTAGTCATGCTTCTCGGCCGGCTTGTCGGACTTGCCGAAGCCGACGAGATCCGGGGCGATCACGCGACTGCCCGCGGCGACACAGACGGGGATCATGTGACGGTACAGATAGGACCAGGTCGGCTCGCCGTGAAGCATGAGTACGGGCGCGGCGGACGGGTCGCCCTCGTCGACGTAGTGCATGCGCAGCCCATCGACCTCGATGTAGTGAGGCTCGTAGGGATAGTCCTCGAGATCGGCGAAACAGGAGTCGGGGGTACGGGTGGTCTTCAAGGGCTCCCCTTCGGTTGCCGTGCGGTCAAGCGTCGTTGCTGCGCTGCCGCTTGCTCGGCAGCGACCGCGCGTAGGCTACGCCCCGAGCCACCCATCGTTCGAGTTGGGGCCTCGTCCGGACTCCCTCTGCGTCCACCCGAAGCCAGCCTTGCATCGCGCGACCGCGCATCTGAAAGACGCGCGCGTGCGGCTTTCGAAGCAGAGCCTCGGTTTCTGCCGGGTCGACCCGCAGCATCAGACCGCCCTGGCGGCTGACGCTCACCGACATGTTGCCGTCGATCAGGAACGCGAGGCCGCCGAACATGCGCTGCTCGGTGACGCCGTCCTCCATCAGGACGAGCTCTCGGATCCGGTTGGCGAGATCCTCGTCGTATGCCATCCGGGAATTATCGCCGCAATGCTGGCAGCTGTTGCGGGCCGCTCAGATATCCAAGTCCTTTGACAGCGAGCGTATGAGAACCTCGCGGCCGGTGCGGGCGAGTCGTCGAACGGGCGGCTCAAGCGGCCCGTCTCTCAGCTATCGCGTGGCGTAGGACAAAAAGGCCAAATGGCTGGCGCCACCTTGGACGAGAGCGCGCGGCGGGCAGCGAAACTACCCGAGCTCGTCGCGGGTTCCTCAGGCAAGAGAACTTAGGACTTCTCCGGCCTGGAGAGGCTCATATTGCGAACCAAGGACACGATCAGCTTGCTTTATCTACGCGTTATACAATTTGGCCAATCGGGCGATGCGGTGGTCTCGTGATGGAACTCAACGACTGGTCCCCTGGTGCGGAACCCGCCGAGGTGCTTGTGGTCCGGGTGATCGACGACATCGACGAGGGCAATGACGAGCTGCGCGACGCCCTGCTGTGCGATCTGATGTCCGCGGCCTGGGGAAGCATCCTGGGGCAGAACCAGTGACCCACGGGCCATGCCCGCGGTGGCACTGGACGGTGCTCGTGGACACCCTCGCGCGGCGCTCAGCCGCTGCGCCTGGCCAGGGCGACGAGATAGCGGCAGCTGCGGCGCGCCGGATTGATGAACGAGCATGGTGCGGGCGGGCCGAGCTCGAGACAGTCGCCGGCCCGCAGCTCGTGCTCTGAGTCGCCCTCACGGAAGCGCAGCCGGCCTTCGAGCACCCAGATCTGCTGGTGCACGAAAGCGTAGGCGTCGGCCGGGTAGGAGACGTCCGTGCGGGCCGGCAGCTCCACCTCGACCAGCTCGAGCGGCCCACCCGCGGCCGGTGAAAGCGCGCGGCGGCGGTAGCCGCTGTGGGGATCGGTCCAGGTCTGTTGGTCTGAGGCACGCACGAGCCGCTGCTCGTCACCCTCGGCGCGCGCGACGAGCTCGGAGAGCGTCATGCCGAGCGCACCCGACAGCCGACCGAGGAGGGCCGCGGTGGGTTGCGTCTCGCCGCGCTCGATCTTGCCGATCATCGCGCGCGAGACGCCGGAGCGCTCGGCCAGTGCGCTCCTCGAGAGCTCACGCGCAAGCCGAGCGCCATGCAGCGTGGTCGCCAGTGATGCCGAGAGTGAGTCCGCCACGACTCGCCACTATATAACCAGGTAGCAGCTACTATCGTGGCCATGAGTGCCGGTCGCCCCGACGTTCGAGACGCCTCGCGGCATGACGCCGAGGCGTGCGCGGCCGTCTACGCCCCGTATGTCCTCGAGACCGCGATCACGTTCGAGAGCGAGCCACCACGGCCCGCCGAGATGGCCGAGCGAATCGCCGCCGCCGTTCGCACACATGCGTGGGTGGTGCTCGAGCACGGGGGCCGCGTCGTGGGTTACGCCTACGGCGGTCCGTTCAATCGGCGCTCGGCCTATCGCTGGTCGTGCGAGGTGAGCGTGTACCTCGAGCACGGCCGGCGGCGTACCGGCGGCGGCCGGGCTCTCTATGAGGCGCTCTTCGCCCGTCTGGCGGCGCGCGGCTTCCGCACCGCGGTCGCCGGGATGACGCTGCCAAACGACGCCAGCGTGGGCCTGCACAGCGCCATGGGGTTCGAGCCTGTCGGAACCTTCCGGAACGTCGGTTGGAAGCACGACGCGTGGCACGACGTGGCCTGGGTTCAGCGGACGCTCGCTGCCGGCCAGGACCCGCCCGCCGAGCCGGGGTGAGCGGCCCGCTGAGGCTGCTGTCTGCGAGGATTCGCCGGTGCGCCGGGCGAACGTGATCAGCGTCGACTGTGACTACGACGACAGCGACCCCGACGGCTACCGCTCGGCCGTCGCGGACGTCGGCCGGGCCGTGGGCGCCGAGGCGATGGTCGTCAAGGTGTATGAGCTGCCCGAGGGCGAGAGCGTGTGCCCGTACCACTACGAGTACGAGGAGGAGTGGCTTCTGGTGCTCGCCGGCGCCGTCCTCGTGCGCACTCCCGAGGGCGAGCAGGAATTCGAGCGCGGCGAGGTCGTGTGTTTCCCCAAAGGGCCCACCGGCGCGCACAAGGCAACCAATCGCGGCGAGCTGCCGGCACGGATCCTGATGTTCTCGAGCACGCGCACGCCGGCGGTCGCCGTCTATCCCGACAGCGACAAGATCGGCGTGTGGCCGGGTAATCCCGACGACGAGGTGATGCTCCGGCGCGCCGATGGCGATGTCGGATACTGGGATAGTGAGCGCCCGGGCTAGCGCTCGCACCGGGCGCTAAAAGCGCATAAAGTCGATAGACTATCGGAACTTAGCAGGCCAATCCGCAGATGTGAGGAGTCCATCGTGAGCGAGCATCCCCGTCCAGAGACCATCGCGCTGCACGGCGGCCAGCAGCCAGACAGCGCGACCAACGCGCGCGCCGTGCCGATCTACCAGACGACCTCCTACGTCTTCAACGACACCCAGCACGCGGCCGACCTGTTCGCGCTCGCCGTGCCCGGGAACATCTACACGCGCATCATGAATCCCACGTGGAGCGTGCTCGAGGAGCGTCTGGCGGCGCTCGAGGGCGGCGTCGGCGGACTTGTGACCGCCTCCGGTCAGGCGGCGGTCACCTACTCGGTCCTCAACCTCGCGCGCGCCGGTGACAACATCATCTCGGTCTCACAGCTCTACGGCGGAACCTACAACCTGTTCGCGCACACGCTTCCGCAGTACGGCATCGAGGTTCGCTGGGCGGACGCCGATGACCCCGGGGCGGTCGCACGGCTCGCCGACGAGCGCACGCGCCTGGTATTCGCCGAGACGGTCGGCAACCCTCGCCTGAACGTGCTCGACGTTCCCGCCTGGGCGCAGGCAGCCCACCTCGCGGGCGTTCCGTTGATCCTGGACAACACCGTCCCCACGCCGATCGGTGCGCGCGTGTTCGAGCAGGGGGCCGACGTGGCGGTGCACTCGCTGACCAAGTTCATCGGTGGCCACGGAACGTCGATCGGCGGAGCGATCATCGATGCCGGCAGCTTCGACTGGGTGGCGCACGCGGAGCGCTTCCCCGGTCTCACCCAGCCCGACCCGTCCTATCACGGCGTCGTCTGGAGCGACGCGCTGGGACCGGCCGCCTACATCGGCCGCGCCCGGACGGTCCTCCTGCGCAACACCGGTGCGGCGCTGTCGCCCTTCAACGCCTTTCTGTTCCTGCAGGGCGTGGAGACGCTCCCGCTGCGGATGGAGCGCCACAATGCCAACGGACTTGCCGTGGCTGAGCATCTCGCGGTGCACGAGTCCGTCGAGTGGGTCTACTACCCGGGCCTCGAGTCGAGCCCGTACCGCGAGGTCGCCGACCGTGTGCTGCGCGGCGGCTACGGCGGGCTCGTCACGTTCGGCGTGCGCGGCGGCGCCGAGGCCGGCAAGGCCTTCATCGAGAGCCTCGAGCTGTTCAGCCATCTGGCGAACATCGGGGACGCGAAGTCGCTCGCGATCCACAACGCCTCCACAACGCATTCCCAGCTCAACGACGACGAGCTCGGCGCGGCCGGGGTCACGCAGGAGACGGTGCGTCTATCCGTGGGCATCGAGCACATCGATGACATCATCGAGGACCTCGATCAGGCGCTGGCTGCCACCAGGTCTCTCGTCACGGCATGACCATCGGCGGCATCGGCCGCGTGGAGACGCAGCGGGCTCTGCTGTTCGAGCAGGGACGGCCACTCGAGCTGCAATCCGGTGCGACGCTCGCCCCGGTCGAGGTTGCATACGAGACCTACGGAACACTCGACTCCGACGGCGCCAACACGGTGTTCGTGTGCCACGCGCTTAGCGGTGACGCCCACGCCGCGGGTCACCACGGGGACCCGCGGCGGCGTGGCTGGTGGGACACGATCATCGGCCCGGGCCGGCCGCTGGACACGGATCGCTTCTTCGTGGTATGCCCGAACCTGCTCGGGGGCTGCGCCGGCACCACCGGTCCCGCGAGCATGGAGGAGCGCACGGGTCGCGCCTATGGCCTGCGCTTTCCGATGCTGAGCATCCGCGATCTCGTCGCCGTCCACCGAGCACTGCTTGGCCATCTCGGCATCTCGCGGGTGCATGCAGTCATCGGAGGGTCGCTCGGCGGGATGCAGGCGCTGCAGTGGGCGCTCGATCATCCGCAGGAGGTCGAACGCGCGGTTCTGGTCTGCGTGAGCGCTCGCCTGAACGCGCAGAACATCGCGCTGACCGCGGTCGCGCGCGCCGCGATCATGAGTGATCCCGATTTCCAGGGGGGCGACTATCTCGACGGCCCTCGGCGACCGCGCCGCGGGCTGACCGTCGCTCGCAGGATCGGGCACATCACATACCTCTCGACGGAGTCGATGCGCCGCAAGTTCGACCGCCGCCGCCGAGGTGGACCGGAGGCTTCGATGACGATGTCAAGCGACTTCGAGGTCGAGCACTACCTCGATCACCAGGGCGAGAGCTTCGTGGAGCGCTTCGACGCGCTCACCTATCTCTACCTCACCCGGCTGATGGACTACTTCGACCCGTTCGCCGAGCCGGGCCTCGATCTCGAGGCGGTTAGCACCCGCTTTCTGGCGATCTCATTCGACAGCGATTGGCGCTTCGGCAGCGAGCACTCGCAGCATATCGTCGACGTGCTGTGTGCCGGAGGTGTCGATGCTCGCCACGTCGAGGTGTCCTCGCCCTGGGGGCATGATTCGTTCCTGCTGGAGAACGAGGCCTACCACCACCTCGTGGCGCGGGCGCTGGACGAGGAGCTCGAGCGCCGTGGCGCTCCGGTGAGGGACGGCGCCGCCTGAGTGGACGGGAAACCGTCCATGTCTTTCCGTCCGCTGTGCTGCTGGGAATTCAGATTTCGCGCGGCGGCTGCCGAGCCACAAATAGATGTCTACGTCGGCCGCTCACGCGGGCGCTCAAGTCCCCGCGAATCAGCACAGTTCACGCGTCGGGGCGATATGGATCGCCTACGGCGTGCTCGGCGCGCTGCTGCTCGCCTATCTCGGGCTGCTTGTCGCTCGTCCGGCCGGTGAGTCCTCCACGTTGATCGACGGCTGGCTCGTCGTCGCCTTCGAGCTTGTGGCGGTGGGCCTGTGCATCGGCAGGGGCCTGGGCCGCCGCAAGGGGCGGCTCGTGCCGCTCGTTCTGGGAGCCAGCATCCTGTCGTGGACGGTTGGAGACCTGGTGCGGACGATCGAGTCCCTGGGCGGAGCCGAACCTCCAACGCCGTCCTTGGCGGATGCGTTCTACCTGGGCTTCTTCCCGCTCGCCTATGTGGGGATCGTGCTGTTCATCCGGGGAGAGGTCAGGCGCCTGAACAGTCCGAGCTGGCTTGACAGCATCGTCGCGGCGCTCGGCGCGGCGGCGGTGTGTGCGGCCTTCGCATTCCACAGCCTTCTCTACTCGGCAGGGGGCAGCGCGCTCGCCGTCGCGACGAACCTGGCCTACCCGGTGGGGGACCTGCTGCTTCTCGCCCTGGTGGTGGGCAGCGCCGCCATGCTTGCCGGCAGGAGCAGGCTGCCATGGCTCCTGCTGGGGACGGGGATGGCATTGAACGCGGTGGGCGACACATTCAACCTGTTCGGCTCAGGCGTCGGCTCCTCACATGCGGGCGTGATCGTCAACGGAATCGCCTGGCCGACGGCCATCCTTCTGATCTCGATGGCGATGTGGGTCCCCAGCGGCCGCTCCGATCCACTCGTATTTCAGAAGCCGCCGGGCTTTCTCCTGCCCGGCCTGGCAGCCACGTTGTGCCTCGTCATCATGCTGGCCGGCAGTCTCAGTCATCCTGGCCCGGTCGCGATCGGTTTGGCCACGGCGACCCTCGTGATGGTCGGCATCCGGCTGTCGCTGTCGGTCCGCAGCATGCGAGCGCTCACCCAGAAGCGACAGCATCAGTCCGTGACCGATCACCTCACGGGACTTGGCAACCGACGGTTCCTGTCCGGGATGCTCGATGGGTTCTTCGAGGAGGAGACCGGCTCGACGCCGCGGCAGCTGGCCTTTCTGTACATCGACCTGAACGGCTTCAAGGAGATCAACGACTCGTTCGGCCATCCGGCCGGAGATGAGCTGTTGCGCCAGCTCGGTGAGAGGTTCCGACGCCCGCTGGGCGACAGCGACGCACTCATCCGCCTCGGTGGAGACGAGTTCGCCGCGGTACTGCTGGACGCCGGCGCAGACCACGCCACGAAGGTGGCACAGAGACTCACGGCGAGCCTTGAAGAGCCATTCGTCCTGGACGCCGTGAGGATGCACGTCAGCGCGAGCATCGGCATCGCGCGAGCGTCGGTCGATGCCGCCGGCAGCGACGATCTGATCGCCTGCGCTGATGTCGCGATGTATCGCGCCAAGCTCGCGGACGAGCCGTTCGCCCTCTACGAGCGCGATTTCGATGACACCGGCAACCTCCTGCGCCTGGCTGACGAGCTTCGTATCGCGTGGGCAGAGGGCGGGCTCCTGCTGCACTACCAGCCGCAGCTGGACATGCGCACGGGCGGCATTCATTCGGTGGAGGCGCTCCTGCGCTGGCCGCACCCCCGGCTCGGGATGGTTCCCCCGCTGAAGTTCCTTCCGCTCGCCGAGCGCGCAGGCCTCATGAGGGGCCTCACCGAATGGGTGCTCGGAGAGGCGCTCAATCAATGCGCCAGCTGGCGGGTCCAAGGGGGCGCCGCCGCCGTATCCGTGAACGTATCCGCGACCAACGTCGTGGACGCCGGCTTCACGGCGATGGTCCAGGACCTGCTCGAGCGCCACCGTCTGCCTCCTGAGGCCCTCGTCCTCGAGATCACCGAGACGAGCATCATCACGGAGTTCGACCGAGCCACGATCGTCGTGGAGGAACTGCGCAACCTCGGCATCGTCGTGTCGATCGACGATTTCGGGACCGGCTTCACGTCGCTCGCCTATCTCAGCGGCCTCCCGGCAGGGGAGCTCAAGCTCGATCGCACGTTCATCACACCCCTGACCAGTGGCGAGCGCGACCGCGACCTGCAGCTCGTGCGCTCCACCATCGAGCTGGGACATGCCCTCGGGATGCGGGTCGTCGCCGAGGGGATCGAGGACGAGGGCACGCTCGACCTGCTCCGCGATCTGAAGTGTGATGTCGCCCAGGGCTACTTCATCGGTATGCCCGAGCCCGCCGAGAACATCGCGTTCGCGCCCGCTGCGCGGGAGCAGGGGAACGGTACAGCTGGACGGCGGGCGCCCGCCGGTGAGCTCCCGGCGCACACCGAAACGATCGGGCGACGCCGGCGAGTTGCGGTGGCAGACCCCGCCTGATCCAGCCGGCACGCGCTGAAGCGGATGAGGGTGCGCTCGCGCGCACCCGCGGGTGCCACGGCGGATGTCCGCCACGGCCCGTCCTAGAGGAACTCCGCGATGTATGCCTCGGCCAGCCGTTTCGGCGCCCGCGCGAGCCACGCCTCGACGATCACCTCATCGAGGTCCTCGGCGCTGATGCGGTCCAACAGCACGAGGACCGATGGATGGTTGTCGAAGTGGGGCGTGGTGAAGAACACGCCGGGGTCCTCAGCGAGCAGCGCCTCCTTTGCCACGAGGTGCTCGACGCGGGCGCCCAGGATCGGCCCGTGCGGCGCGTTGGCGCCGAGAGCCTCGATTTCTCCGCGCCGCAGCGGCCGCTCCCACACGAACAGCGTGTCCTTAACCCGCCACCGGCACAGCTCGCGCGAGAGCCGCTCGCTGGTCTCCGGCAGGGCCAGGGCGATGCGGCGCACGTCCTCCCAGGTGGGCATGCCTAACCGTAGCTCGGCGCGCCCTGGCGTAGGCTCAGAATGTGGCCGATCCCCAGCCAGCGGCGCTTCGCCGCGCCGCCCGGCTGTGTGGCGCCACAGTGCTGTGGAACCTCATCGTCGGCGGCTCGGCCGTCGCGACCGCCGTGGTCACTCACAGCCTGTCGCTGATCGGCTTCGGCGTAAACGCCGTCGTCGACTCCTCTGTGTCGTGCCTGCTGGTGTGGCGGTTCACCGCCGAGGCGGCCGGGCGGGCAGACCGGGCCGATCGAGTCGAGCGGGCGGCGCTTCGCGTCGCCGGGGCGGCCTTCACGGTCATCGCCGTGTATCTGCTCGTGCAGGCTGTGCGCTCGCTGCTTGAGAACAAGCACGCCGACACGTCGTTGTTCGGGATCGCCGAGGCCCTGGCGGCGCTCGCCGTGCTGCCGTTTCTCGCGGTGTCGAAGTACCGGCTCTCGCGACAGCTGAGGAGCCCCGCCCTGCGGGCAGACAGCCTTCTGAGCGCCTCCGGCGTCGCCCTCGCGGCCTTCGCACTCACGAGCCTGATTCTGCAACGCGCCCTGGGCTGGTGGTGGGCGGACCCCGTCTCGGCTCTCCTGATCGCCGCGGTTCTGGGTTGCGAGGGCGTCCGCTCGCTGCGCGGGCAGTCCTGAGCTGCGCCGGCCCGGACCCTCGGCGTGATCATCTGCCGCCGGCGGAAGGGGCGGGGTAGGATCCGCCGAGATGGCGGGACATTGGGAGGCTCGTCTATGACCGAGGGCCTGACGAGCAGCGGACTGGAGCGCCTGCATGCGGTGGCCGAGCAGCACGTCGGCGATGCGGCCGTTCCGGGCCTCGTGGCGCTCATCGCCCACCGCGACGAGGTGCACGTCGAGGCGCTGGGGCGCCTTGCGATCGGCGGCCGCCCGGTGGCTCGCGACTCGCTCTTCCGCATTGCGTCAACCAGCAAGCCCATCACAGCCGCGGCCACGCTCGCTGTGGTGGCCGAGGGAGCGATCGCGCTCGAGGAGCCGGTCGACCGGCTCCTTCCCGAGCTCGCTGAGCCGCGCGTGCTGCGGCGCATGGACGGGCCGCTCGAGGACACCGTTCCGGCGATCCGGGCCATAACCACGCGCGAGCTTCTGAACTTCACGTTCGGCTTCGGCATGGTCATGGAAATGTTCTACTCGGCCACTCCGTGGCCGGTCGTTGCGGCCGTCGAGGAGCTGAAGCTCTCGACCATCGGACCGCCGGACATCGGCTCGCAGCCGGACCCGGACACCTGGATCGCGCGCCTCGGTTCGCTGCCGCTGCTGGCGCAACCGGGAGAACGCTGGCTCTACAACACCGGCGCCTCGGTGCTCGGCGTGCTGCTCGCCCGTGCGACCGGACAGCCGTTTGCCGAGGTGCTTCAAACGCGCGTGTTCGAGCCGCTGGGCATGCGCGACTCCGGCTTCTGGACGACCCACACGGATCGCCTCGCCACCGCTTACCGGCCCACCCCGGACGGGCTCATCGCATGGGACGAGCCGGAGGGTGCGTGGAGTCAGCCGCCGGCGTTCGGCGACGGCGGGGCGGGCCTGCTCTCGACGGTCGATGACCTGCTCGCGTTCGCGAGGATGCTGCTCGCCGGCGGGTCGCCGGTGCTGTCCGCGGAGGCGGCGCGCGCGATGACGACCGACCAGCTCACCGAGGCGCAGAAGGCGCACGGCGGCCTCGGCCCCGACTTCTTCGCCGGGCGCTCCTGGTCCTACGGGCAGGCGGTGCTGGACGGCGGCGCCTTCGGCTGGGACGGCGGCTTCGGCTCATCCTGGCTCGTGGATCCGGCCCATGAGCTGGCCGTGATCGTGCTCACGCAGCGCATGTTCGAGACATCGGCGGCTCCCAAGGTGCACCGCGACATCCAGGCGGCGGCGTACTCCGCGCTGGCCTGAGCTCAGCCGGCCCGCTCAGAGGGCTCGCATCCGGTTGTTGCGGGCGTTGTGCTCGACCTCGGCCAGGCCGAGCACCTCGAGAACTGGCGGCACATAGTTGGCGAAGCGGCCGCGCAGGCCCTTCTTGAGGCCGTACCAGCCGCCAACGGGATTGTCCCGCGAACGGGCCCACGACTCGACGGTGTCGTCAGCCGCGGGCTTCTGCTCGTCGGCGCTGCCCAGCGCCATCCAGTCGCCGTGGGCCTTCAGCATCTCCTCAAGGTCCTCGATGCAGCGCAGGTGGTAGCGCAACTCGGTGGCCCCGACCCGGACCACCAGCGCCGGTTCCTCGGCGCTCTGGAGCCGGTGGGCGTGATACTCGGATTTGCCGGGCGGGGTTGTGAGGACCCAGGGGTCCTGCTCGGTACCCGTGCCCGCTGGCGGCGCTCCCGGCGCCAGGGCGCTCATGCCTGGCCCCCGAACAGGCGGAAGGAGCCGATCTCGGTGAGATCGGTGACGAGGGGAGGCTCCTCGCAGCGATCTGCGATGGCGGCCTGGAACTCCCTGAACGCGGTGACCTCCGACAGCGGGTTGTGGCCGTCCTCGGTCTCGGCGATGTGCAGGAAGCTGACGCCGTCCTCGAGCTTGAAGGTCGCGTAGCGCAGTCCGGCGGGCTCGGTTGCCTGAAGCTCGTCGTAGACGGCCCGCACGAGCGCCTCGTTCTCCGCTGCGCGATCGGCGGTTACCCGATAGCGCACCATGACCTGCCTCATCGCAGCCTCCTCGGTAGTTGCCTGAGCATGTGGTTGCCTGAGGCTATCAAATAGTCCTGTAATAGGAGTAGATGCAACTACTGTCAGGACCAATCGGTACAATGGCCGCATCGCCCAGACCCGCACTTACCGCGACGCCTGCCGCTTCGCTCACGCCCTCGACCTCGTCGGCGAGCGCTGGGCGCTGCTCGTGGTTCGCGAGCTGCTGCTCGGCCCGAAGCGCTTCACCGACCTGCGAGGCGGCCTGCCCCACGCGAGTCCCAACGTCCTGTCCCAGCGGCTTCGCGAGCTCGAGCGATCCGGCGTGGTCCTGCGCCGCAAGCTCGGGCCGCCGGCGGGCTCCTGGGTGTATGAGCTGACCGACTGGGGGCGCGAACTGGGACCCATCGTCGCCCAGCTCGGACGCTGGGGGGACCGCTCGCCGTTCCCGCCGCGGGAGGTCGATATCGGCATCGACGCAGCCGTGCTCGCCCTTCGTGCGCTGTTCGATCCCGGCGCCGCGGCGGGCCTGGCCGCGAGCTACGAACTGCGCCTCGGCGATGACCGCTTTCGCGTGGCGGTGGCAGACGGTGAGATCACGCTCGCGCGCGGGGCCGCCGAGGTGCCGGATGCGACGATCCAGACCACCGCAAACACATTTGCCATGCTGCTCGCCCGCCAGCGGTCGCTCGCCGTGGCGCTTCGTGCAAATGAGGTCGTGATCGAGGGGGGAAGGCCGGCGGTGGCCCGTTTTCTCGGGCTGTTCACCTCGCCGCAGCCGGCACCGGCGCCCGAACTGCACGCCGCATAGCCGGCGGCGGTGAGCAGGAGCCGATGCGCATCTGAGCCTCGCCGCGGCGCACGCCCTAAAATCCGCGCTCGCCAACAAGCTCAGGAGAGGAGTCGCGCGGTGCCCCAGGCTGCCGGTTACAGAGACGAAGGGATGTTCGGCTCGGTCGAGACCGTGGGCGCGGCCGGCGTCTTTGGGCAGGTGATGGGGCTTGTCGCGGTCACCCTGTGCTTCTTCACGCTTGGGGCCTACCTGGGTCGCGAAATCACGGAGGGGGCGTCGATCGTGTGCTTCATCGGCGGCTTCATCTGCATCATCGGCCTGAACTTCGCCCGTCGCTCGGAGGCGCTATCGATCACCCTGCTGTTCGCCGCTGGGCTGCTGCTCGGCCTCGGGCTGGGGGGTGTGCTGAACAGCTACATCGAAGCGGAGCCCGATGCGGTCTGGCAGGCCGCGTCCGCGACGGCACTGTTCGTGGGCGCGCTGGGGACGACCGGCTACGCGATTCGCAAGGACCTCTCCGGCGGCTACAGGATGCTGTTCTTCCTGCTGCTCGCGCTGATCGTGTTCGGGCTCGTCACGGTGTTCGTGTCGATACCGGCCGGTAACGTGATCTACGCGCTGCTGGGACTGGGCATCTTCGGCGGCTACACGGTGCTGGACTTCAACCGCATGCGCCGCGCCGGCATGCAGGAAGCGGTTCCCCTCGCCGCCGGGATCTTTCTCGACGTCGTGAACATCTTCCTGTTCTTCCTGCGTCTGTTCGGCGGCGGGCGAAACTGACGCCGCGCCGTGGGCGCGTCAGGGCGCCCGCATACCCTCTAGCGCCATGATCGCCCTGGGGAAGCTGCGCGAGCGCATGGCCGAGCTCGTGGATCTCGCGTCTGTCGAGATGCTGCTCCACTGGGACCAGCTCGTGATGATGCCGTCCGGGGGCGCGATCGCGCGGGCGCAGCAGCTCGGCGCGATCGCCCGCCTCACCCATGATCGCGCGACGGCTGAGGAGATCGGCGACTGGTTGACCGAGCTCGACGGGGTCGAGCTCGACCACCTCGACCGCGACATCGTGCGCGTGGCGCAGAGGGACTGGCGGCGGGCTCGCCGGGTTTCCGAGCAGCTGGCGGTGGACCTCGCGCGGGCGAGCGTGGACGGGCAGGAGAGCTGGCATCGCGCCCGAGAGCAGGATGACTTCGCCGCTTTCGCACCGGCGCTCGAGCGAAACGTGGAACTCGCCCGCGCCTACGGAGAATGCGTGGCCGAGGAGGGCGAGAGCCCGTATGACGCACTCCTCGGCGACTATGACTTCGGACTTCGCACAGAGGAGCTTCGACGGGTGTTCGGAGAGCTCGCCGCGGCGCTACCGCCGCTCGTCGAGCAGACCCGGCTTCGCTCGCCGCGTCCGGCGATCGAGGTTCCCGTCGGACCGCAGCAGGTTGCGGTGGCCAGCACCCTGCGCCGGCTCGGGGTCGACGCCGGGAGCTGGCGGGTGGACACCTCGGCTCATCCGTTCACGGCATGGCTCGGTCGTCGCGACACGCGGTTGACGACCCGCTACATCGACGGCGAGTTCGAGTCGCTGCTCAGCTCTCTGCACGAGTACGGTCACGCGCTATACGAGCGCCAGGTCGATGAGGCCCTCGAGCGCACCAACCTGGGGCGCGGCACGTCGATGTCGATCCATGAGTCTCAGAGCAAGTTGTGGGAGAACCACGTCGCGCGCAGTCCGGCCTTCGCCGAGGTCCTGGCGGCGGAGCTGCGAGCCGGCGGGTATGCCATCGCCGCGACCGACCTGAATGCCGCCCTCGTGGGGGTGCGGCCCTCCGCCGTTCGCGTCTCGGCAGACCCCCTCACCTACCCGCTGCACATCATTCTGCGCTTCGAACTGGAGCTCGCTCTGATCGACGGCGAGCTCGCGGTCGCCGATCTGCCCGCAGCGTGGCGCGACGGGATGCGCCGCCTGCTCGGCGTGGAGGTTCCCTCCGACGCGCTCGGATGTCTGCAGGACGTGCACTGGGGCTCCGGGAGCTTCGGCTACTTTCCGAGCTATGCCCTCGGCTCCCTTATCGCCGCGCAGCTATGGGAGACGATGGAGGCCGAGCTCGGGCCGCGCGATGATGATCTGCGCCGCGGCGAAACCGCGCCGGTCCAGCGCTGGCTGGCCGAGCACGTGCACCGCTTTGGACGGCGCCTGGACACGATCCCGCTGATCGAGCACGCCACGGGGCGCGGCCTCGACGTCGATCCGTTCCTGCGCTACGTAAGCGGGCTCGGCGGACGATGAGGTTTTCAGCCTCGTAACAGGTCCATTCCAGGCGCGTAACATCCGCCGATCCTCTTCGCGCGTAGCGTTGTGTGCGCAGCGGTTGGTAACTCTCCTCTCTCACTCCGCTGCCGTCCGAAGGCAGGAGGAGAAAGCCTGGATACGTCCGGGCTTTCGGGCGTGTACGCCGGGCATGACCAGCCGCTCGGGGGTGCAAGTCCCCTGTGGAGGTTGATGGCACCAACCACAAGTCGAAGGCAACTGCGGCGTCGCGAGGCGGGGTGGGAAGGAAGCCGGAGGC
>Ga0182024_10008696_pt1 | contig 21273 bp, 15 predicted proteins | sample P32metaG_FD_120480 | JGI IMG/M metagenome (GOLD analysis project Ga0182024, IMG submission 120480) | Permafrost microbial communities from Stordalen Mire, Sweden - P3-2 metaG (Illumina Assembly) | ecosystem: Environmental > Terrestrial > Soil > Wetlands > Permafrost | place: Sweden: Stordalen...
CCTGCCACATCAAACGGCACAAATATCACGGCGAATGGAACTATGAAATCCACCCTCGAAGTTGATCGCGGATTTCGGTAAGTTATTTTGGCGCGGCTCCTTAGGCGGCAAGGTCGAACGCGGGGACAAGATGCCTGACGCTCCGGTTGTTGGCGTGGACCTAAGTGGAGGCCGGGCCGGCGACTCGGACCTTAAGAAACTGGCAGGACTTCAAGACCTCCAGACACTGGACCTCAGCTCTACCAGGGTGACGGACGCAGGCCTGAAGGATCTGTCTTCCCTCAAAGGGCTGCACACACTGTACCTCGCCAATTGCCGCGACGTAACGGACACGGGCATCAAGGATCTGGCCACCCTCAAAGGGTTGCAGGAACTGGCCCTTGGCAACAGCCGGGTGACGGACGCAGGTCTGAAGGAACTGACCGCCCTCAAAGGCCTGCGGACGCTCTACCTCAACGATACCAAGATTACGGACGCGGGCCTGAAGGAACTGGCCGCCCTGAAGGCACTACAGACGCTATATCTCGACCGGTGCAAGGGAGTGACGGGCGTGGGTCTAAAGAAACTGAGCGACCTCAAAAGGCTAGAGATGCTGAACCTCTACAGTACCAAGTTGACGGACGCGGGCCTGAAGGAACTGGCCGGGCTGCAAGGCCTACAAACACTGAACCTCTGCGATACAGAGATGACAGACGCGGGTTTGAAAGAACTCGCCGGGCTGCAAGGGCTGCACACACTCAACCTCTCCTGCACTAGGGTGACGGACGCAGGTCTGAAGGAACTGGCCGCCCTCAAGGGACTAAAGACACTGGACCTCGGCGGTGCCCACGTTACAGGCGTGGGTCTGAAGGATCTGGCCGCCCTCCAGGGGCTGGAAACGCTAAACCTCGGTGGCCACAAGATGGCAGGCGTGGGTCTGAAGGATCTGGCCGCCCTCAAAGGACTGCGGACGTTGGACATCCACTATAGCAAGGTGACGGACGCGGGTCTGAAGGATCTGGCCGCCCTCAAGGGACTACAGGAACTGGACATATCCGAGACGGAGGTGACGGACGCGGGCCTAAAGGAACTGGCCACCCTCAAGGGACTGCAGACGCTGCTCCTGTTCCATACCGCGGTAACGGACGCGGGTTTGAAAGAACTGACCGCGCTGGAAGGGCTGCGAAGCCTGAACCTCCGCCAAACCCACGTGACGGAGGCGGGATTGAAGGAACTGGCACCGCTCAAAGGCCTGCAGGAACTGGACATCATGGAGTTGACGGTGACGGACGCGGGCCTAAAGGAACTGGCCGCCCACAAGGGGCTAAAGAAACTGTACCTCAACGCGTGCAAAGGGCTGACGGACGCTGGTGTCGCGGCCCTGCAAAGAGAGTTGCCCACCTGTAGGATCTACCGTTGACGCAACACGGGGTCGAAACCGCCGATCCCCGGAAAATCCTCGCGGCGCGGCATAATGCGATTTCGCCGGCCACATCGTAGCTAAAGCCGCGATGATTCGCCCGGCCGGCGCTGCGGATCGCGTCGTTTTCCGTTATCCTCCCCGAAGGCCGGTCGCCCCCGGAAGGCCGTGCGTGGGGAGGAGTCGTGGAAGTCGAGACGAAGCAATCGCCGCGCGCCGAGTATGAGCGGCGGCTAGAGGACCGCCGCGTTCGCGCCGCCCGGCTGGCGTGGCGCGAGCGGCTGATCGGCAACGGCCGCGTCGTCGTCTTCCTCCTCGGCCTCGGCATGATCTATCCGGCCCTGGGAATGCACCTCTTCTCCGCCTGGTGGCTGCTGGCGCCGGTCGTCGTCTTCTCGGTGTTGCTGTTCCTCCATGAGCAGGTCACGCGCGACTGGCGGCGGGCCGGGCAGTCGGCGGCGTACTACCGCGACGGCCTGGCCCGACTCGACGGCGCCTGGAAGGGCTGCGGCCGGCCGGGCGCCCGTTTCCTCGACGAAAAGCACCCCTACGCCGCCGACCTCGACCTGTTCGGACCCGGTTCGCTGTTCGAGCTTTTGTGTACCGCCCGGACGCGCACCGGCGAGGAAACCTTGGCCGGCTGGCTGCTCGCCCCGGCGGCGGCCGAGGAAATCCGCCAACGTCAAGAGGCGGTCGCCGAGCTGCGGCCGCTGCTCGACCTGCGCGAAGACCTTGCCCTGCTCGGGGCCGACGTGCCGGTCGGCGTCGATCTCGACGCGGTGGCGGCGTGGGGCGCCGCCGCGCCGCTGTTGACGCCGCGCTGGCCGCGCTGGGTCGCCCTCGCCCTCGGCGTCGTGACGCTGCTCTTCCTGGCCGGCTGGGCCGCCGCCGTGTTCGATCTACTCGACCCCGACAGCCTTTTGGGCGCGTTCTTCCTCCGGGGGCGGTCCATCCCGTTCCTTGTCGCGCTGGCCGTCGAAGCCGCCTTCGCCGGGACGCTGCTGACGCGCGTGCGTCAGGTGCTCCAGGCGGTGGAGCGGCGCGGCCGCGACCTGGCCATGCTGGCGAGCGTCCTGGCCCGACTCGAACGCGCCTCGTTCACGTCGCCGCGATTGCGGGCGCTGCGGGCGCGGCTGGACGGCCCGCACGCCGCCCGGCCGTCGCAGCGCATCGCCCGACTGGGCAACCTCATCGACGTGCTGAACTCGCGCCGCAATCAGCTATTCATGCCCGTAGCCTATCTGCTTCTATGGGGTACACAGTGCGCCTACGCCTTCGAGGAATGGCGGGCCGTTTCCGGCAAGGCCGTCGCCTCCTGGCTGCAAGTCGTCGGCCAGTTCGAGGCGCTCTGTTCGCTGGCGTCGTACTCCTACGAGAACCCCGCCGACCCCTTCGCCGAGATCGCCGACGCCGGCCCCTGCTACGAAGGCGAAAGTCTCGCCCACCCGCTGCTGCCCAAGTGCGTCCCCAACGACCTGCGCCTGACGGGCGACCTGCGCGTTCTGATCGTCAGCGGGTCGAATATGTCCGGCAAAAGCACGTTCCTGCGCACGGTCGGCGTCAACGCGGTCCTGGCGCTGGCGGGGGTGCCGGTGCGCGCCCGGCGGCTGCGGTTGTCGCCGCTGGCGGTCGGGGCGACGCTGCGCATCCAGGATTCGCTCCAGGAGGGCCGGTCGCGCTTCTACGCCGAGATCCTGCGCCTGCGGCAGGTGGTGGACCTGTCGCGCGGGCCGCTGCCGCTGCTGTTTCTGCTGGACGAAATCTTCGCCGGCACCAACTCGCACGACCGCCGTCTGGGGGCGGAATCGGTGGTGCGCGGGCTGGTAGAGACGGGGGCGCTCGGCCTGGTCACGACGCACGACCTGTCGTTGACGCACATCGCCGACCAGCTCGGCCCGCGCGCCGCCAACGTCCATTTCGCCGACCATTTCGAGAACGGCGTCATGACGTTCGATTTCCGCCTCCAGCCGGGCGTGGTGCGGCACAGCAACGCCCTGGCGCTCATGCGGGCCGTCGGGCTGGAGGTGTGACGTGGCACAAGCTTAAGCTTGTGCCACACTGCGGCGCGGACGGAACGCCTTCGTCCCGATAGAACCAACGACAACCACGCGCCACGATTCCCTCGGGAACATAATGTCATGGCCGACACCGTTTTTTCCGTCCTCTGCGCCATCGCCCTCCGATACGCGGGGGCCGAGGGCGTCGATCGCGTCATCGCCATCTGCGGCGACCACCTGTCCGACCAGGGGCAGCGGCTCACCAAGGCGCTGCGCGATTCCAACGAGCGGGCCTGGAAAGCCCTTGAAATCGCCCTGGCCGGCGAAACGCTGTGGAACCGCCTCGACCGCGGCGAGGAACGCGCCTTCCGCCAGCAACTCATCGCCTACCTGACGCAAATGCCGATCCCGGAACTCCAGGGCAAAGAGCCGTTCCGCAAGAAGTGCCTGCGCGACCTCCACGACGCCCGCAAGAAGGCGCTGCTGTTCGGCCGGCTTGTGCCCGAGGAGTTGGCCCGCCGCGTCGGGCCGATGGCCGAGCGCGGCGACCCGCAGGCGGTTTTAGCCGCCGAGAAGACGGCCCTAAACGACATCGCCGCCGAGTTCAGAAAGACGAACCTCGACGGCCTGGCCTGGCTGTTGGAACAGCAGCCGCGGCCGGGGCAGTCGGTGCTGGTCGTGGCCGTGCGCTACTACTTCCGGCGGCGGGTCGAGGACGACGAAGTGCTGGCCCGTCTACTCCAGTTCACGGCGATGGAGACCCTGACGGAGGCCCAGCAGCAGGGCTTTCGCCAGCTCGACGAGGGGCTAAAAGTCCACGCCGACCGCGTCGAGGAGGCCGTCGCCGGCCTGGCCGGGGCCGCGGCGGAAATCCGCGACGCCGCCCTTGATTTGCGGTCGGAAATGGAGCAGATGCACGGCGAACACCGCGACTTCTGCGGCCGCGTCTTGCAGATGCTGGAGCGGCGGGAGATGCACCGGCGGCCGGTCCACGCCGGCGACAGCCTGTCCATCCGCACCGATAACGAGCGCCAGAAGGTGAAGGAGTTCCTGGCCCACTATCGGGACATTCCGGAGGAACAAAAGCGTTCGGCGCCGGCCCTGCTCAACGGCCTGGGCAAGCTCCAGGTGGCGGTCGGCGACTACGCGGAGGCGCGGGAGGCGTTCACGCGCGTGGCCGAGCTGTCGCCCGACGCGGCCTCGTGCGCCGAGGGCCATTACAACGCCTACCGCGCCGCTCTGGAACAGGCGGGGGCCGGCGAAGGCCCCTACGCAGCCGCCCTGGCGGAACTGCAACTGGCCCTGCGCTTCGACGCGGCGCGGTTCGCCCCTTTCCCGCCGGACGAGTACGAGCCGGTGCGCATCCTCGGGGCCGGCGGCTTCGGCGTGACCTTCCTGTGCAAGAAAAAGCTGACGGGGACCGACGTGGCGGTCAAGGCGCTCCAGACGGAGGGACTGGAGCTGGACGTGGGCGCGGTGTTGCAGGAGGCCAGCACGCTGGACCAATTGCAGCATCCGGCGATCATCCGCCTCCGCCACTGCGGCTACGCCGGCGCCGGCCGGACGCGGCCGTTCATCGAAATGGAGTATTTCGAGAGCCAAACGCTCGAAGAATACGTCAAGAAGAACGGCCGGCTGGCGGTGGCCGACGTGTTGGCGGTGGCCCGGCCGCTGGCGGAGGCGCTGCACGCGGCCCACGGCAAGGGCATTCTCCACCGCGACGTGAAGCCGGCGAACCTCCTGGTCCGCCGCGCCGGCCCCCGGTGGGAAGTACGGGTGATCGATTTCGGGCTGGCGATGAAGCAGAGCCTCTTGGAAACGGAGGCGAGCAGCTCGCGCCGCAACCGCTCCATGACGGGGGCCGAGATCGCCGGCACGCGCCACTACGCCGCCCCGGAACAGCTGGGCGAGCTGCCGGGCGTGCGCGTCGGGCCGAAGTCCGACGTCTACGGCTTCGCCAAGACGTGCTGTTACGCCCTGTTCCAGAACACCGAGCCGACGCTGCGCGAATGGGACAAGGCGCCGCGCGATCTGGGCAAACTCCTCAGCGATTGCCTGGCGCGTTCGCCCAACGACCGGCCGGCGGGGTTCGGCGAGGTGCTGAAACGGCTGGACGAGTTCATGACGCCGGTCGAGGCGATTCCGCTGACTCCGCCGAAACCGAAGCCCGTCAAGCCGAAGCCGCCGGCGGCGCCGACGACCCGACCGATTTACGAACTGCCGGGCAACGAGCCGCCGTCCGCCCTGCCGGTGCAAAAGCCCAAGTACCCGGACGCGCTCCCGGCGGCAAAGTCGTCGCCGCGCCTGCCGAAGCCAACGCCCCCGCCGCCGGCGCGGCCGGCGCCCGAGGCGGTTCGGGGACCGGCCCTGGCCCTTCTCGGAGTCAGCCTTCTCGCCCTGATTTGCAATATGATCGTGCTGATCTATGGCTTCGTCATGATGTCGGAAAACAAGTCCCACGATCCCACCGACGTCCTGACCTGCTTCGTGCTCATCTTTCTCGCCCTGACCAACGTGTTTTCCGCGTTGTCGAGCGTCTTCATGATGATGCGCAAGCAGTTTACCCTGTCGCTGATCGGCTGCTTTGTGGCGATGATCCCTGGGACTTGTTGCATTGCCTGCCTCCCGGTGGCGATCTGGGCCGCCATGACCCTAATGCGGCCGGAGGTGCGCGGCACGTTCACCTGACGCCGGCTGGCCGATGCGCCGGGGGCCGTTACAATGAGAGCTTCATTCCCGTCGGGTCGGCAATCAACGGAGGGCGGTCATGGGGTATAACCGGAGCGGCGTGCGGCGCACCAAGCGGATGAAGCGGGCCAAGAAGCACGACGAGCGCTTGGCGAAGAAGGCGGCGTCGGAGGGCGGCGCCCCCGTGGAATCGACCGGCGTGCTCGGCACGGTGAAAAAGGCGGCCGCGGGCGTGGCCCACGCGGTCGGCGCGGCCGTACATGCCGTAGCGGACAAGCTGAAGGGCAAAAAGGAAGAAGCGCCGGCGCCGCCGAAGGGATAATGCCAACGGCGAGCGGGGGGCGTCGGCCCACAGCTGTAAAGGTCAACTACCAGGACCGTCTCTTTTTCCTTTAAGGCGATCCGCTTCCAGTACACGGTGGACCGACGCACGTTTTCGCTTGCCGGTCGGCTTCCGGGGAGTGCGTTTGCGGCTGGGAGCTTTCCGCCGGCGCCGGCGCCACACGTCGGCCGGCAACCGGCGCGGCCGGTCGCGCACCGCCGCCGCCGCCGGCAAGGCCTCGAACAAGGTCGCCACGGCGGCCACCGGCGCCAGCGTGTACAGGCCGATCGGTTGTAGTTAGAAGAAGGAAAGACCTGTACAGCTGTGGGCTGACGCCCCCGCTCGCCGTAATACATTTTCAGGTGAGTGAACAGTGGCCCGCAAACCCCGCATGCAAGAAGTCGTCCCCTTCGACGACGACCCCCTCTGGTACAAGGACGCGATCATTTATGAAGTCCCCGTCCGCGCCTTCATGGACAGCAACGGCGACGGCATCGGCGACTTCCCCGGCCTGATCGAACACCTCGACTACCTGCAAGACCTCGGCGTCACCGCCCTGTGGGTGCTGCCGTTCTACCCGTCGCCGCTGCGCGACGACGGCTACGACATCGCCGACTATTCCACCGTCAACCCGATCTACGGCAAACTCGCCGACTTCAAGCGCTTCCTCGAAGAGGCCCACCGCCGCGGCCTCCGCGTCCTCACGGAGCTGGTCGTCAACCACACCTCCGACCAACACCCGTGGTTCCAGCGCGCCCGCCGGTCGCCGACCGGCAGCCCCGAACGCGATTTCTACGTCTGGAGCGATACGACGGAGCGTTTCAAGGACGCCCGCATCATCTTCAAGGACTTCGAGTCGTCCAACTGGACCTGGGACGGCGTCGCCGGCGCCTACTACTGGCACCGCTTCTATTCCCACCAACCCGACCTCAATTACGACAATCCGCAGGTCCAGGAAATCGTCCTCAAGACGCTCGACTACTGGATGGACATGGGCGTGGACGGCTTCCGTCTCGACGCCATCCCCTACCTCTACGAGCGCGAGGGGACCAACTGCGAGAACCTGCCGGAGACGCACGCCTTCCTCAAGCGGCTGCGCCGACACGTCGATGAAAAGTATCCGAATCGTCTCCTTCTGGCCGAGGCGAACCAGTGGCCGGAGGACGCCGTGGCCTACTTCGGCGACGGCGGCGGGGCCGAGTGCCACATGTGCTTTCACTTCCCGGTCATGCCGCGGCTGTTCATGGCCATCCAGATGGAAGAACGGCGGCCGATCGTGGACATCCTCCAGCAGACGCCGGCCATCCCCGACGCCGCCCAGTGGGCCATGTTCCTGCGCAACCACGACGAGCTGACGCTGGAAATGGTGACGGAGGACGACCGCGATTACATGTACCGCGTCTACGCCCAGGACCCGCAGGCGCGCATCAACCTCGGCATCCGCCGCCGCCTGGCCCCGCTAATGCAGAACAACCGCGCCAAGATCGAACTGATGAACGGCCTGCTGCTGTCGCTGCCGGGCACGCCGGTGCTCTACTACGGCGACGAAATCGGCATGGGCGACAACATCTACCTCGGCGACCGCAACGGCGTCCGCACGCCGATGCAGTGGTCGCCGGCCCGCAACGCCGGCTTCTCGACCGCCAACCCGCAGCGGCTCTACCTGCCGCCCGTTTACGATCCCGAATATCACTTCGAGGCGATCAACGTCGAGGCCCAGCAGAACAACGTCCACTCGCTGTTGTGGTGGACCAAGCGGCTGCTGGCGCTGCGCAAGCGGCACCAGGCGTTCGGCCGCGGCGGCCTGCACGTCCTGGCGTCGGACAACCCCAAGACGCTGGCGTTCGTCCGGCGGCACGGCGACGAGCGCGTGCTGGTGGTGGCCAACCTGTCGCGGTTCGCGCAATGCACCTGGATCGAACTGGCCGAGTTCAACGGCATGAGGCCGGTGGAGATGCTGGGCCGGACCAAGTTCCCGTCGATCGGCGAGGGGCCGTACTGTCTGACGCTGGGGCCGTATGCGTTCTACTGGTTTTTGCTGAGGCCGCAAGCGGCGCCGCTGACGCCGGAGGCCGCCGAGCCGCCGACGCTGACCGTATCCGGGGCGGCCGGCTGGGAAGGCGTCTTCCGCGGCAAGGCCCGTCTCGGCCTGGAAGAGGCGTTGCCGGCCTACCTCCAGTCGCGCCGCTGGTTCCAGGGACGATTCCGCTCCCTGAAGAGTGCGACGGTGCGCGACGCGGTATCGCTCGCGCGCGAGGACGGCCCGGCCCGCATCGCCCTGATCCAGGCGGAGTACGCGGAGGGCGACCCGGAATTGTACGTGGCGCCGCTGGCCTTCGCCGCGGAGGGCGCGTCCCATCCTGAAGGAGGGAACAAGCCGCCCATCCTCGCCCGGGTGCGCGTCCGGCCGCGCGGCGAAGGCGAAACGGTGGTGGGCGCCCTGTACGACCCGTCCGCGGATCGAAACTTTATCGCCCCCCTGGTCGAGGCGGCGACGAAGGGGGGACGGCTGGAAGGCGACGCCGGCGAGGTGCGCGGGGAGCCGGCGCCGCCCGCCGTGGAACACGCCGACGACGCCGGGGGCGACGGAGGCTTGCACGTCATCGAGCAGAGCAACACCATCGCCGTCCTGGACGGGCGGGGTCTGTTGCTCAAGCTCTACCGCCGCGTGGAGGAGGGCGTCCACCCGGAGGTAGAGGTGCTGCGGCACTTCGCCAAGACCGGCCTGTTCCCGCACGCGCCGCCGCTGCTGGGCGTGCTGGATTATCAGCCCGAGACCGGGGAGCCGATCACGGTCGGCCTGGTGCGCGCCTACGTCCCCGGCGAGGGCGACGCCTGGCGGCTAACGCTCGACGCCCTGCGCCGCTTCTTCGACCAGATCCTGACGGGCAACCTTCCGCCGCCGACGGTGGAGGCGGGGCCGCGGTCGGTCGTGGACCTCAGCGAACAGGAAATCCCGGAGCAGGTGCGGGAACTGCTCGGTTCGTACCTGGAGACGGCCCGCCTGATGGCGCGGCGGACGGCCGAGATGCACGTCGCCCTGGCGACCGGCGCCGGCGACCCGGCTTTTGAACCGGAGTCGTTCACGCCGATGTACCAGCGCTCCTTGTACCAGTCGATGCGCGGCCAGGTCCGACAGGCGCTGGAACGGCTGCGCCAGCGCCTAGACGCCTTGCCGGAGGCGCTGCGCGAACCGGCCCGCCGCGTCCTCCAGGGCGAGGAAGAGCTGTTGCGGCAGACCCGTCAGGTCCTCGACCGCAAGATCAACGCGCCGCGCATCCGCTGCCACGGCGACTATCATCTGGGCCATCTGGTGTCGATCGGTTCGGATTTCGTGGTGGTCGATTTCGAGGGCGAGGCCGATCGTCCGCTGAATCACCGCCGCCGCAAGCGTTCGCCAATCCGCGACCTGACCAGTTTACACCGCTCCCTCCGCGAGGCCGCCCAGGTCGCGCTGACGCAGGGGGGCGTTCGCACGGAGGACGCGCCGACGCTGGGGCCGTGGGCGCGGTTCTGGCAGCGCTGGGCGTCGGTGGTGTTCCTGAAGGAGTACCGGACCGCGCCGGGGGCGGCGGCGTTGCTGCCGCGAGACCCCACGGAACTGCGGATGCTGTTCGACTTCTACGGCCTGGGATGGAGTGTATTCCGACTGCGCCGCGCGCTGGACGCGCCGTCGGAACACGTCGGGCCGGCCCTGTTGAACGTGCTTCAACTGTTGCCGGCGGGCGAGCGGGGGGCGTAAGCCCCCTGATGCTTCACCTGTACTGCGGCGCTATGCTAAATCAGCCGGCTTACGCCGGCCGCTCGCCCGGCCCCGTATGGCCGAAGACGGGCGCGCGTCCTAAATTAACTCTTTCCGCAACCCCGGACCCACGCCGCGCACCGCCATGATTATCGTTCTCCGCCCCAACGCCACGGACGAACACATTGAACACATCCTGGCTCGCATCCGCGACCTGGGGTTCAAGCCGCACGTCAGCCGCGGCGAGAAGCGCACCCTCATCGGCGTCATCGGCGACGAGGACAAGCTCCAGGCCGAGCCGTTGCTGGCCATCCCCGGCGTCGAGCAGGTGCTGCCGATCCTCAAGCCGTTCAAGCTGGCCAGCCGGGAGTTTCACGCCGCCGACACGGTGGTCGTGGTCCTCGGCGGCGACCGGCCGGTGCGCATCGGCGGCGGCCATCTCGCCCTGATCGCCGGCCCCTGCGCCGTCGAAGGCGAACCGATCCTCGACGAGATCGCCGGCCACGTCAAAAAGGCGGGGGCCAACATCCTCCGCGGCGGGGCGTTTAAGCCGCGCACCAGCCCGTACAGTTTCCAGGGACTCGGCGAGGAGGGGCTGCGCATCCTCCGCGACGTCGGCCACAAGCACGGAATGCCGGTGGTGACGGAGGTGATGGACCCGCGCCAGGTGCCGCTGGTGGAGCGCTACGCCGACATGTTCCAGGTCGGCGCCCGCAACATGCAGAATTTCGATCTGTTAAAGGAGATCGGCCAGACGCGCAGGCCGGTGCTGATGAAGCGCGGCATGAGCGCCACGGTCAAGGACATGCTGATGTCGGCCGAGTACATCCTTTCGGAGGGCAACAAGGACGTGGTGCTGTGCGAGCGCGGCGTGCGTTCCTTCGAGGACTCGACGCGCAACATGATGGACCTAAGCTCGGTGCCGAACGTGAAGGGGCAGAGCCACCTGCCGATCATCGTGGACCCCAGCCACGCCACGGGGCGGCCCGACCTGATCCCGGCGATGGCCCGCGCCGGCCTGGCGGCGGGCGCCGACGGCGTCCACATTGAGGTGCATAGCTGCCCGGAGAAGGCGCTGTCCGACGGGCCGCAGGCGCTTTTGCCGACGCAGTACGCCGCGTTGACGGAAGACCTGCGCAAGTTGGCGGCGCTGATGGGCAAGACGATCTGACGGATTCCGTACCAGCCCGGAGCGCGAGCGACGGGGTTGACCGAACCCGTCACTCGCGCTCCGGGCTGGTGAGGCGAAAGGATCATCACGATGCGGCAAAAATTCGTCGCCGGCAACTGGAAGATGTACACCAACGCCGCCACGGCCAAGGCGCTGGCGACGGCGGTGGTCGAAGGACTCGGCGGCGAGAAGGCCGTGCGCGTCGCCGTCTGTCCGCCGGCGCCATACCTCCTGTCGGTTGGCGAGGCCTTGCGCGGCAGCGTCGTTGAGTTGGGCGCCCAGAACTGCTACCCCGAAAAGGAAGGCGCCTTCACCGGCGAGGTCAGCCCCGTCATGCTGGCGGACGTCGGCTGTCGCTGGGTCATCCTCGGCCACAGCGAACGCCGCCACAAGCTCGGCGAAACCGACGCCTTCATCAACCGCAAGGTCCACGCCGCCCTGGCCGCCGGACTCCACGTCATCCTCTGCCTCGGCGAAACGCTAGACGAACGCAAGGCCGACCGCACCGAGGCGGTGTTGGATTCGCAGCTGACCGGAAGCCTGGCCGGCCTCGACGCCGCCGCGTTGAAGCGGCTGGTGCTGGCTTACGAGCCGGTCTGGGCCATCGGGACGGGCGTCAACGCCACGCCGGAACAGGCGCAGCAGGCCCACGCCTTTATCCGTGGGCAAATCGGCGAACGCTTCGGCGAGGAGGCCGCCCGGGCGCTGGTCATCCAGTACGGCGGCAGCATGAAGCCGGACAACGCCGCGACGTTGCTGCACCAGCCGGACGTGGACGGCGGTCTGATCGGCGGCGCCAGCCTCAACGCGGGGCAATTCCTGGCCATCGTCCGCGCGGCGCTGACGCGCTCACCCCTTCCGCCCCGCCTGCTGGATCAGCCAGCCGACGAAAAAAACCACTACGCCGATCCCGGATAGCGTCAACGACGTTTTCAGGTCGATGGCGTGTTCCGGGGCCAGGTTGGCGACGATGGCCAACGGCAGGATCACCATGCCGGTCACTTGCATCAGCCGGCCGAGTCGGTACAGCATCGCCGTCTCCCGCCCCGACGCCGCCTTCCCGATTCCGGGAATCGGCGCGGGGGTCGTTCTCAAATCCGGTTATTCTATCGGCCCCGGCGAGCGGGGGGCGTCAGCCCCCTGATTTAGCATATGGTCGGCGACTCCATTCTAAATCAGGGGGCTGACGCCCCCCGCTCGCCGATGAACGCGCCTCGTTCTCGCGGCACACGGATTGCTGCCGAGAAGCGTCCCGCGGCCGGAATGCGAATCCGCTTGACTTCGCGCCGCGACCAACTACAAAACACGCTGCGTCAGACCGCCGAGGCGTCCGGCCGATATCCGAACGCCTCCCCGATTCGACGGATAGGAAAACTCCTCTTTCGCGACAGGATTCTACGAGGGGGATTCACGAGTGATCTCTGGCCAGTCTTCGCGTCGGCTGCCGCGTGCGTTGTCCGTCGCCGTCCCCCTGCTCGCCGCCCTGCTGGCGTGCGGCTGCGGCGAATCGGTGCGCTACTCGCCGGACCTGCGCTACCCGGCGCGCACCGACCCGATCGTGGACGACCCACCCAAGGAGCAGCCGTGGGCCTCGGAGCAGCCCGGCCGCCTCGACGAAAGCATCGCGGAGATCCCCAAGAAGGGCGGCAAGATCACCGAGCCGAAGAGCATCGACGCCGGCCTCCGCAAAGCCTTGCTCGCCGCCCTCAATACGACCTTCGGCACGCCCTACGCGCCCCAGGTCGGCGCCGCCAAGGGCGAGGACGAAGGCGTCGTGACCCAACTCGTCCAGTTGAAGGTCCGCGACGCCAAGGAAGACGCCCCTTTCCACACGCTGGCCACGGGCAGCAAGGCCTTTCGCTTTCACTGCGTCCACTGTCACGGCCTGCCCGGCGACGGCCACGGGCCAACCGGACCCTGGGTGGTCCCGCACCCGCGCGACTACCGGCTCGGCAAGTTCAAGTTCGTCTCCTCGGCCGGTGGGCCGCCCGGCAAACCGCGCCGCGACGATTTGATGCGCACGCTCCATCAGGGCATCGACGGCACCTCCATGCCCTCCTTCGCCCTGCTCTCGGACGACGAACTCGACGGCCTCGCCAGTTACGTCATGCACCTGAGCATTCGCGGCGAAGTCGAGAAGGACATCCTCACCGACCTGGCCGCCGGCAATGACTATCCGGACATGGCCGACGAGGTACATACTCGAATGACCATGATCGTCGGCCAATGGGCGGCGGCTGACGCCAAGCCGATCGAGCCGACCAAGGATTCCTACAAGGACCTGACCACCAAGCAGATGGCGGAATCGATCCGCCGCGGCTATAAACTCTTCTCCGACCCGTCCGGCAGCGCCAGCTGCATCGGCTGTCATCAGGATTACGGCCGACAGGTCCCCTTCCGCTACGACAAATGGGGGACGCTGGTGCGGCCGGCCAACCTGACGCACGGCGTCTACCGCGGCGGCCGGCGGCCCATCGACATCTTCTGGCGGATCAAACGCGGCATCGATCCGTCGGGAATGCCGCCGACGGGCGTGACCGACGACAAGGACGTGTGGGACGTGGTGAATTTCGTCCAGGCGATGCCCTACCCGCAAATGCTGCCGGAGGACGTGCGCTACAAGATCTACGACCGGCCGCCGGAGGAGCACCCCAAGACGGCGGTGCGCGTGGAGAAGTAATCGGAGAGCGCGTCCCTTGCTCGCGCGGCGGGCTGGTATGAGGATGAATCCCTGGCGCGGAGGAGTGTCGTCGTGCAGAAGCTATGGGGTCTGTTTTTCGCGCTGGTCCTGGGGGCGATCCTGGCCCTGTGCCTCGTGTCGCCGTTCGTCGGCTGGTGGATGCCGCAAAACGTCGCCAGCTACGGCGGCGAGGTGGACAACCTCTTCAACATCATCCTCGCCATCACCGGCGTCGTCTTCGTGCTCACCGAAGCGCTCCTCTGCTGGTTCATGTTCCGCTACGCCTACGACCCCCAACGCAAGGCGCTTTACGTCGAAGGCAACCACCGCCTGGAAATCACCTGGACGCTGGCGACGTCCGTCGTCCTCTTGTGGATCGCCTTCGCGCAGGTCAGCGTGTGGGAGCGGATCAAGTATCAGGGTCTGATGCCCGAACCGCATCTGGTCGTGCAGGTCACGGCCCACCAGTGGGAATGGCGCATCCGCTACCCCGAAGAGGTGACCAAGACCGACGCCGACGGCCGGGCCTGGGCCGAGTCGCCGGAGATTGACGATCTCCATTTGCCCAATGAACTGCACACCTGGAAGAACGCCAACACCCGCATCTACCTCAAGACGCAGGACGTGATTCACAGCTTCGGCCTGCCGAACCTGCGGCTGATGCAGGACGCCCTGCCCGGCAAGACGATCCCCATGTGGTTCAAGGCCACCGAGTCGAACACGCAATGGGACGAGGCGGCGGGCCGTTGCGAGGAGCCGGACGACGCGGCCCGTCGCTGGGAGATCGCCTGCAAGGAGCTGTGCGGCGGCGGCCACTACCGGATGCGCGGCCGGCTCTATGTGCATCCGAGCGAAGACGATTTCCGGGCGTGGCTGCGGTATCAATTGAAGGCGCAGAACAGCCACGAGCCGGAGACGCACCCCGGCGCGGCGGGGACGCCGGTGGCGTTGCAGAAGTGACGGCGAGCGGGGGGCGTTAGCCCCCTGATGTAGCACACCGTCACCGACAGGATGCGGAATCAGGGGGCTTACGCCCCCCGCTCGCCGAAGAGAAATAACGAGGATCGGGCATGAGCGTCAGCCATTCGCACGAGACCGGGGCCCACGGCCACGAATTGGGCTTCCTGCGCAAGTACATCTTCTCCGAAGACCACAAGGTCATCGGCATCCAGTTCCTTTTCTCCGGCCTGATCTTCCTGTTCATCGGCGGCGCCCTGGCCCTGTTGGTCCGCCTCCAGGTCGGCTACCCGGCCGGCTTGCCCATCCTCGGCGCGTGGTTCCCGCAGGAATGGGGCGGCAAGATGTCGCCCGAGTTCTACACCATGCTCTTCAGCATGCACGCCTCGGTGATGATCTTCTTCGTCATCATCCCGCTCCTGACGGGGGCCTTCGGCAACTTCCTGATCCCGCTCATGATCGGGGCCAAGGACATGGCCTTCCCCAAGCTCAACATGTGTTCCTACTGGTTCATGTGGCCGGGCTTCGTCGTCATCGTCGCCAGCTTCTTCGTGGACGGCGGCGGCGCCGGGTCCGGCTGGACCTCGTATCCCACGCTCTCCGCCGCCATGCTCGGGCCCGGCGGCGGCTGGAACGCCCCCGCCTCGCCGCACTCCGGCCTCGGCCAAGTCTGCTGGCTCGTCGCCATCCTTTTCGTCGGCATCTCCTCCATGATGGGGTCGATCAACTACGTCACCACCATCATCAACCTGCGGGCGCCCGGCATGACGCTCTTCCGGATGCCGCTGACCGTCTGGTCGCTGTTCATCACCGCCATCCTCCAGGCCATGGCCCTGCCCGTGCTGACCGTGGCCCTGGTCCTGCAACTGCTCGACAAGACCATCAACACCACCTTCTTCCTGCCGCCGGGCGGCCTCGAATTTGGCAACCTGCACACCGGCCCCGGCGGCGGCCAGCCGCTGTTGTGGCAGCACGTGTTCTGGTTCTACTCGCACCCGGCCGTCTACATCATGATCCTGCCGGCGATGGGCATGGTGTCCGACGTGATCGCCACCTTCTCGCGCAAGCCGCTGTTCGGCTACCGGCCGATGGTCTACGCCCTGGTCGGCATCGCCGGGTTGGGCTTCATCGTCTGGGGCCATCACATGTTCCAGAGCGGCATGGACCCGCGCCTCGGCACCGGCTTCATGCTGGCCACCATGATGATCGCCCTGCCGTCGGCCATCAAGACGTTTAACTGGCTGGGCACCGTCTGGGGCGGCAACGTCCACTACACCACGCCGATGCTCAACGCCCTGGCCTTCGTGGCCATGTTCGTCATCGGCGGCCTCAGCGGCATCTTCATGGCCGCCACGCCGGTGGACGTCTATTTCCACGACACCTATTTCATCGTCGCCCACCTCCATTACGTCCTGTTCATGAGCAGCGTCTTCGGCATCTTCGCCGGGATCTACTTCTGGTTCCCGAAGATGTTCGGCCGGATGATGAACGAGCCGCTGGGCAAAATCCATTTCGCGCTGACGTTCATCCTGGCCAACTGCACGTTCTTCCCGATGCACATCATCGGCATCGGCGGCCATCCGCGGCGCTATTTCGACTCGACCATGTACAGCACCTGGGAGCACTTCCGGCTGCTCAACCAGTTCATGACGATCAGCGCCATCCTGCTCGGCTTCGCGCAGCTCCTGTTCGTGTTCAACTTCGCCTGGAGCCTGTTCCGCGGCAAGGTGGCCGGCCGCAACCCGTGGCACAGCAACACGCTGGAATGGACCGCCCCGTCGCCGCCGCCGCACGGCAACTTCGAGACGCCGCCGATCGTCCGCCGCGGGCCTTACGAATACAGCGTGCCGGACTCGCCGGAGGATTACCTGCCGCAGACGGCGGCGCATCCCGCCGGCGTGCCGCAGCCCGTTTCGGCGCACTGACCCCTATATAAGTCGCATTGAATCGCATATGTCCGCTTCTTCGTCACAACCTGTCCCGCGTTGGCTGCACGCCTGGGCCGTGCTGACCGCCGTCGTCGCGGCGGCGGCGGTGACGATGGGCGCGGTGGTCACGACCTTCCGCGTCGGCATGGCCGACCCGGTGTGGCCGACGTACCCCTGGCACCTGCTGCTGGTTTCCTGGGACGAGCCGAGTCCCGGCTACATCATCGAGCACACCCACCGTTTGGCCGCCTACGGCGCCGGCCTGTGCGTGATCGTACTGGCGGTCGGGTTATGGTTCGCCGGGCCGCGACGGCTGGCCCTGGTGGCGCTGGGCTGCGTCGTGGCGCAGGGTCTGCTCGGCGGCGCCCGCGTGCTGCTCAACGCCCCGGCGGGGCCGGAGCTGGCGGCCGTCCACGGCGTTTGCGCCCAGCTGGTGTTCGGCCTGCTTGTGTGCCTGGCCGTGATGACCGCGCCCGGCCGGATAGAAGATTTTCAGAATCCGAAATACGCCCGACGCTGCCGGCGAACCGCGCTGGTCCTCGCCGGACTCGTCGTCCTCCAACTCGTTTGGGGGGCGGCCGTCCGACACACGTACAGTCTCGCCGCCGTGCGCTTGCACGTCCTGACGGCCTTCGCCGTCACGGCCGGGGTCGTTTGGCTGTTGCGCACGGCGTGGGAACGGCCGGCCGGCCGCCGCGTGCTCGGCCGGCCGCTGCTTGTGATGGCCGGGCTGCTCGTCTTGCAGGTCGGCATGGGGATCGAGGCTTTGTTGGGGCGGTTCGGCTCCGACCTGCCGCCGGACCTTCAGCCGATCCGCGTCGGCCAGGCCGTGGTCCGCACCGGGCACGTGGTCGTCGGCGCGTTGATTCTAGCCTCGGCGGCCGTCGCCGTCGTGCAGGCGTATCGGGCCGCCGTGACGCTGCCCGCCGAGGAACGGCTCCACGAATCGGCGCCGGAGGGCGTTTACACGGCCGTCCCGAGTTCGCGGCAGGTGAGAGGCACGGCATGAAGGCGATCATCAGCATCGGTAATGAAACGGCCGCGCCCCTGGCGCGACCCACGCTCGCCGATTTCACCGCGGCGCCCGCGGCCCGGCCGCGCGTCGCCGACTATGTTGAACTGACCAAGCCGCGCGTGGCGGTGCTGGTGCTGTTCACGGTGGCGGCGGGCGCCCTCCTGGCCGGCGGCCTCCACGTCAACGGGCTGGTGCTGTTCCACGTGCTGCTCGGCACGGCGTCGGTCGCGGCCGGCGCCAGCACGTTGAACCAGTGGATCGAGCGCCGCAGCGACGCCCACATGCGCCGCACCGAGAACCGGCCTCTGCCCGCCGGCCGGATGCAGCCGGCGGAAGTGCTGGTGTTCGGCGCCCTGCTCGGCGTCGGCGGCGTGGCCTACCTGGCCCTGACGCTGAACCACTGGGCCGCCGCCGTGACGGCCGCCGTGACCTTCGTCTGCTACGTCGGCGTCTACACCCCGTTGAAATCGCGGACGACGCTGAACACGCTGATCGGGGCCGTGCCGGGCGCGTTGCCGCCGCTGATCGGCTGGGCGGCGGTGCGCGGCGGACTGACGTGGGAAGCGCTGCCGCTGTTCCTGATCGTGTTTCTGTGGCAGGTGCCGCACTTCCTGGCCATCGCCTGGATCTACCGCGACCAGTACGCCCGCGCCGGATTGCGGATGCTGCCGGTTTACGACCGCACCGGCCGTGGCACCGGCTGGCGCATGGTCGGCTATTGCGCGGTCCTGCTGCCGGCCAGCCTGACGCCGCTAATCCTTGGGACGGGGGGGGCCGTCTACGCCGTCGGCGCCGCGCTGCTGGGCGTCGCCTTCCTGGCGTCGTCGGCCGGCTTCCTGATGGCGCCCTCGACGCGGTCGGCCCGGCGCGTGCTGCGGATGTCGTTGTTGTATTTGCCCGGCGTGTTCGCCCTGTTGTTGCTGGACGCCGCCTACCGGTGATTCAAGGCGAGCGGGGGGCGTCAGCCCCCTGATTCGTCACGGCGTCGGAAGCGCAATGCTAAATCAGGGGGCTGACGCCCCCCGCTCGCCTTAACTCTTGCGGTGAATTGACATGACTCAGGCCGTACACGACGAACCGCGGCAGCAGGCGCACATGGGACTGCCCTTGCCGCACGGCAAGCTGGCCATGTGGCTGTTCCTCGTCACGGAAATCATGTTCTTCACCGCCCTCATCGGCGTCTACGTCATCCTGCGCAACGGCACGCCGTCGCACTCGCCCTTCCACTGGCCGGAGCCGCATCAGGTCCATCTGGTCGAGTGGATCGGCGCCCTGAACACCTTCGTGCTCATTTGCAGCAGCCTCACCGTCGTCCTGGCCCACCACGCCGTCGTCGTCCGCCGATACCAACAGGCCACCCTCTACGTCGGCGCCACGCTGCTGTTGGGCGCGCTCTTCCTCGGCATCAAGGCCTACGAGTACAACGCCAAGTTCCAGCACCACATCCTTCCCGGCTACATCGGCGAAGTGCTGCCCGGCGCCAACGAACCGCCCGGCAACCTCACCGACAAGCAGAAGGAAGATTGGCGCTTTAACGACGCCGTCGAACGCGCCAAGAACTATCACGCCATCGGAATGCAGTATTTCGTCCGCGTCCACGGCGAACTGGAGGGCGTCGTCAAGGGCGTCGAGGCGGGCAACCTGGATGCGCAGCCGCCCGCCGTCAAGGACTGCTACGCGCTGTACCAGGAGATGGACGGCGGCAAGAACGCCGACGGCACTTATCGGCGTCCGCTGCCGCCGGAAGAGGTCGGCGCCCGCGTCAACGAGATCCTGGAAAGGCGCGAGGGCGAAGTGCAATTGACGCCGTCGATCCCGTTCGGCAACCTGTGGGCGTCGTGCTACTTCGCCATGACCGGCTTCCACGCCCTGCACGTGTTCGTCGGCTTGGTGATCTTCACGATCATTTTAATTATGGGCCTGCGCAACAAGATCGGCCCGCAACACGCCAACATGATGGAACTGGTCGGCCTTTACTGGCACTTTGTCGATATCGTGTGGATCTTTCTGTTCCCGCTGCTGTATTTGGTGTAGCATCGCTGTGGCGAGCGGCGCGGCGTAAGGCCGCCGGTATAGGATAGCGCCGCGGGACAGACCTACACCGGCGGCCTTACGCCGCGCCGCTCGCCCGGCGCGGTTTGGAGGAAAACATGGCCGACGACACCCCCGCCCCCGACGACCACGCCGATCACGGCGACCACGGCGCCAACGTGAAGATGTACCTGATCGTGTTCGTGGCCCTGGCCTTCTTCACGTGGACCTCCTTCTTCGCCAACTACATCGCGTCCGGCGAGCACCCGTGGATCAGCAAGTTCGCCAGCTTCGCCATCATCCTCGGCGTGGCCGTGGTCAAGGCCGGGCTGGTCGGCTGGGTTTTCATGCATCTGGCGTTCGACTGGCGCAAGCTCTACTTCATGATCTTCCCGGCGTTCATCCTCGGCGCCATGATGATGATGGTGCTGCTGCCGGACATCGTGCTCGCCTGGCAGCGCTGAGGCGGCCGGAGTTTTCATGCGTCGCTTTTCCGCCGGCTGGGCGGTCGCCGGTCTGATCGGTCTGACTTGCCTGCCGTCCTGCGCGCCATCCCCCGGCGACGACCTCGCCTATCCCGTCGGCGACTTCACGCTCACCGACCAGAATGGTCGGGTCGTTCGGCCGTCCGGCCACGAGCTGGCCGGAAAAGTCTGGGTCGCGTCGTTCATCTTCACGCGCTGTTCCGGACCCTGCCCGCTGGTCTCCGCCGCGATGGAGCAACTTCAGAAGGACTTCGCCGACGACCCCGACGTGGTCCTCGTCACTTTCACCGTCGATCCAGAGTACGATACTCCGAAAGTCCTTCAAGAGTACGGCCGCCGCTACCACGCCGACCCCGACCGCTGGCTGTTTCTCACCGGCAACGAGGCGGACGTGGACCGCCTGCTGAGTCAGGGCTTTCACGTCGGGGCCACGAAAAACACCGGCCCCGACGCCACGCCGGGGACCGCCGTGACCCACGACACCCACCTGGCGGTCGTGGACAAACGGGGGGTCGTCCGCGCCTATTTTTCCGGACTGCCTGACCGAGAAGGTGACAATTTCGATCAGGAATATGGGAAAGAATTGGCCCGCCTCCGAAGGGAAGTCGCGGCGCTACGGCGCGAGGGCGGCCCGGCGGAGTTCTTCCCGCCGCTCAACGCCGCCCTCAACGCCGCCGCCGGCGTACTCCTACTGCTGGGGTTCGCCGCCGTGCGCCGCCGGATGTACCGGGTCCATGCCGCCTTCATGCTGTCGGCCCTGGCCGTCGCGGCGGTGGTCCTCGCGTCGTATCTCGACTTTCACATCGACACGAAGCACTTCCCGATAATCCACTTCCGGACCACGAACAGCGCGCACGA